>Ga0066256_1001415_pt2 | contig 10591 bp, 10 predicted proteins | sample ThiBio_1000_biof_FD_87107 | JGI IMG/M metagenome (GOLD analysis project Ga0066256, IMG submission 87107) | Wastewater bioreactor microbial communities from Cape Town, South Africa - Thiocy_expt_1000_biof (version 2) | ecosystem: Engineered > Bioreactor > Thiocyanate-remediating >... | reverse complement strand
GCAGACCCTGCTGGCATGGGAACTCAACGGCAAGACCCTGCCCATCCCGAACGGCGCACCGCTGCGGCTGCGCGTGCCGCGCCAGCTCGGCTACAAGCAGGCCAAGTACCTGCGCCGCATCGATCTTGTCGCGTCGTTCAAGGACATCGAAGGCGGTCGCGGCGGTTATTGGGAAGACCAGGGCTATCAGTGGTATGCCGGGATTTAGGTGAAAATGTTCGAAGCGGTTGTTGTGAAAAGTCAGGCCACGGAGCTCTTGGCCATGGATGGCGGCAGTAAGGGCCGTTCTGGTCTCCACACCATCGAGTTTGTTTGTTCGCCGTACCGCCGAACGAAGCGCCGATCGGGGACGATCGCATAAATCAATGCCGCCAGCGGCGCTCATGCCGCCAATGCCTCGCGCGCTTGATCATCCAGCGTGACGCGAACGGCAGCACCGCCAGCAGCGCAAGCGACACGATCATCGGAATCGAGACAAGCTGCGCGGCCGTGCGCGCGTGGCCGATGCGGGTGCCCGCGTTCACGTACACGGCGACGCCTGCCAGCATCCCGAGCTGCGTCACCCAGTAATAGGTGCGCACGCGAATGTGGGTCAGCCCCATCAGCAGGTTGACCAGGAAAAACGGAAACACCGGGACCAGCCGGATGTTGAGCAGGTAGAACGCGCCGTCGTGCTCGATGCCGGCGTCGATCTTGTGCAGCCGATGCGCGAAACGGCGGCGTATCGCGTCCTTGAAAACGAAGCGCGAGGCGAGCATCACCAGCGTGGCGCCGATCGCCGAACCGAAAGACATCAGCACGGTGCCCTCGAACAGTCCGAAGATCGCGCCGGCTGCCAGCGTCATCACCGTCAGCAGCGGCAACGACAGCAGCACGACCGCGACCAGCACGCCGAAGAACGCGAACGCCAGCCGCCACGGATGCATCGCCTGCACGGCCGCAAGCCGTTCGCGACGACGCTGCAGCGTCGCGAGGTCGAGGTGATGTTGCGCGCCCGACAGGAAGAACGCGGTCACCAGGCACAACACCACCAGCACCAGCGCGCCGCGCAACAACCACCGCCATCGTTCCCGTGCCAACATGGCTAGGGCCTGTTGACGCCATGCCAAGCGAGCCGCGTTGCTTCCGCAGCGGTCGCCAGACGAGGCGCGCGCCGCAGTGCCATGGTGGTTCCATGGTCAAGGCGCGCACCGATGGATGACGGCCGCTGCGGAGCAACCCTGCGGGCAGGGGCCCTTTGCCCACACGGCTGCGTCATCGCTCGTCTATGGATCGACATGCATCTTCCTCACTCTTCCTTGTCCTGCGGGCAAATGGCCGGCGGCGCGACCGTTTGGCATGGCGTCAACAGGCCCGGGAGCATGCGCGGGCCTGCGTGAACGACGCGTGCGGCATGCCCCTTTACCGCCGGCCGGGTGTCGATGCAGCATGTCGCGCACCGCATGGGAGCCCTGCTTGTCCGCCAACTCCATCCTGTCCCGGCTTCGACGCGACCACCTGTTGCAGGTGCTGTTGCTGCTGGCGCTGGTGCTGGCGGCCGTCGACCCGCGCCCGCCGCGCGCATACCTGCAATGGCTGGACCTGCCGACCCTGGCAGGCTTGACCGGCCTCCTGATCCTCACCGAAGGCGTGCGTGCCAGCGGCCACGTGCAGGGTTTCGCCCTGCACCTGGTCGCACGGTTGCGCGACACGCGCGCGCTGGCGTTCGTACTGGTGTCGCTGGCGGCGACGCTGGCGACGGTGCTGACCAACGACGTCGCGTTGTTCCTGGTCGTGCCATTGACGCTGGCGATCGATCGCATCGCGCGCATCCCGCGCCAGCGGCTGGTGATCTTCGAGGCGCTGGCGGTGAATGCCGGCTCGACCTTCAGCCCGATCGGCAATCCCCAGAACCTGTTGCTGTGGCAGCACTCGAGGCTGGGATTCTTCGGTTACGTCGCGGCGCTGGCGCCGGCTGGGGCGGTGCTGCTGGTCGTGTTGCTGGTCGCGTGCCGCTTCGCGTTCTCCGCGACACCGCTGCGCCTGCACGAAGGGGCCTACGCTGCGCCGCGCCTCGACACCGCGCTGCTTGCAGGTTCGCTGGCCCTGCTGGTGTCGATGGTGCTGGCGCTGCAATGGGGTTACGCAATCCCTGCGGCATCGATCGTGCTTGCAATCGGGCTGCTGTTTTTCCGGCGTGTGCTCGCCGGCGTGGATTGGCTGCTGCTGGTGACGTTCGCCGCGATGTTCACGGGCCTCGGGCACCTCGCCGCATTGCCCGTCGTGCATGCGCATGTCGGCGCCCTCGATTGGCGCGATCCGCGCGTGACCTACGCCGGCGGCATCCTGCTGTCGCAACTCATCAGCAACGTGCCCGCGGCGGTGTTGCTGCAACACTACGTGCCCAACCTCACGCTGCTGGCGGCGGCGGTAAATGTCGGCGGCTCGGGCCTGGTGATCGGTTCGCTGGCCAACCTGATCGCGCTGCGCCTCGATGGCAGCCGCGGCATCGGCTGGCGTTTCCACGCGTGGTCGATTCCGTATCTGGCGATGACCGCGGTCATCGTGGCGCTGGCATGGCGGCTTTGACTGCGCCATTCCGCGCCGGGGGGAGCAGCTTCAGCCGGACCCAACGTCCAGGGGCGAGCGGCACGGCGCGACCCTTGCCTGGCAGGGCGGCCAGCGCCGCCCTGCCGCCAGCCACCATTCGTTACTTCACGGGCACCATCAGGTGCTGGTAGGGCGTTCCCGCCCACATCACGTAGGGCGCTTTCGTGTCCGGGTCCGCGCCTTTCGGATAGAGATCGTAGAAGCTGGCATCGGCGCCCACGATCATCACGTGCGCGCCGGTCTTGACCCAGTGATTGCCCGTCGCCGGTTTCGTCGCATACGGATCGGTGTTGCTGGCGTCGGTGCCGCCTTCCAGCATGTACATGAAACCGACCTTGCCGGCCGCAGGTGGCTTGTGCCCCATCCATGCGCCCGCCCATTCGAACGCATTCTTGTCCATGCACATCGGGTCGGGGCCCGGCGTGGCCGGCGAATCGGGCATGCACGTCCAGCCGTTGTGGCCTTCGCGCAAGGTACGCATCTTGCCGTCGGCGCCCATCGCCACGACGGTGGCGCCTTTCGACACGGCCGCCGGGGCGGCGCGTTCGGCGCTGGCGATCAACTTTGCATCGCTGGGGGCGCTGGTCTTGGCTGCGGCCGCCTGCGTCGTGGCCGCCATGGCCATGGCGAGGGCAATGACACCGTACCGGCCCGTTGAACCTGTAGTGTTCATACCTGCCTCCGAGGAACGATTGGGATCGAACGCCCGGTAGCCGGCCCGCACGACGAGCGCGGCGTCGACCGGGACGATCACTCTACTCCCTTCGGGGTAGGCCCACACCTGCCGAAACAGGCGCGGGAGACACCGACCGACTGTCAGCCCGTCGCGCTCAACGCGAGGCTTCGTGCAACACGCGCCGGTCGATTTCGGCGACGGTGCGGACACCGCACAACACCATCGTCAGGTCCAGCTCGCCGCGGATCAGTTCGAGTGCCGTGGTGACGCCCGGTCCGCCCAGCGCACCCAACCCGTACACGAACGCACGCCCGATCATCACTGCGCGCGCCCCCAGCGCCAGCGCCTTGATGACGTCCTGCCCCGAGCGCACACCACCGTCCAGCCACACCTCGCAACCCCCGCCGGCCCGTGACGCGATTTCCGGCAACACGCTGATCGAGGACGGCGCGCCGTCGAGCTGGCGCCCGCCGTGGTTGGACACCACGATCGCGTCGGCGCCGCAGTCCACCGCGCGACGCGCGTCGTCGGGATCGAGCACCCCCTTCAGGATCAGCTTGCCGCCCCAGCGGTTCTTGATCCACTCGACATCGTTCCAGTTCAGGCCGCGATCGAACTGTTCGGCGGTCCACGCGGCCAGCGAGGACATGTCGCTGACGCCCTCGACATGCCCGGCGATATTGCCGAACTGGTGGCGACGCGTGCGCGCCATGCCCAGGCACCAGCGCGGGTGCAGCGCGAGGTTGGCGAGGTTTTTCAGCGTCGGCTTGGGCGGCGTCGACAGTCCGTTCTTGATGTCGCGATGGCGCTGGCCCATCACCTGCAGGTCCAGCGTCAGCACCAGCGCGGAACAGCCGGCCACCTTCGCGCGATCGATCAGGCTTTCGATGAAACGGTGATCGCGCATCACGTACAACTGGAACCAGAACGGGCGCTTCACGAACGCCGCGACATCCTCGATCGAACACACACTCATGGTCGAGAGCGTGAACGGCACGCCGAAATCCAGCGCCGCCTTGGCCGCCAGCATCTCGCCGTCGGCGTGCTGCATGCCGCACATCCCGACCGGCGCCAACGCCAGCGGCAACGCGACCTCTTCACCGAGCATTGTCGTCGTCGTGGTACCGCCTTCCACGCCGACCGCGACGCGCTGGTGCAAGGGGATGCGCGCGAAGTCTTCGAGGTTCCGGCGCAACGTCGCCTCGGTCCACGAACCCGATTCGCAGTAATCCACGAACATCCGCGGCACGCGCTTCAGGTAAAGCTGCCGCAGGTCCTCGATGCAGGTCATCGGCGCCATTCGCCAATCCTCCCGTTGCGTGCCAGCCAGTACGGATCGTGTTCGTACGGATCGGGCCGCTCGGCCCACCGCTTGTACGTCCACTGGTATTGCGTGAACGCAAGGTCCACACACTGCTCGACGCCGCGGTTGAGCGCGCTGCAGGCGGTGTGCAAATCGGCGTCGGCGGTACCCTCCGGTGCGGGCAGGATGCGGATGCGGAATCCCGCGCCGCGCGGCAGGCGTTCGGCGAACGCAAACAGCACCGTGGCGCCGGTGCGTTGCGCGATGCGTGGCAGCAGCACCATGGTGTTGGCATCGAAGCCGAAGAACGGCGCGAACTGGCCTTCACCGCGCTTGGGTTGCTGGTCCGGCAGGATGCCGACCACGCCGCCTGCGGCGAGACGTTTGTACAACGTGCGAACGCCCGCGCCTTCGGCGCGCACCTGTTCGGGACGCAAATCGCCGCGGGCGCGCACGAACAACGGTTCCCACGCGAGATTGCGCGGCGGCGCGTACAGGATCGCGATCGGTGTGTGCGCGCACAGCCAGTAATTCAGCAGCTCCCAGCAGCCGAGGTGCGGCGCGGCAATGATCAGGCCACGCCCGGACTGCAATGCCGTGTCGAACCGCTCCAGGCCTTCGACTTCACGCACCAGTTTCAGCGCGCGCCGCGCGCCGCGCCCCCACACCGCGGCCATCTCGGTGACGGCACGGCCCGTCTCGACCAGGCAATCGCGCACCAGTGCGTCGCGCCCGGCATCGTCGAGTTCCGGATGCACGATGCGCATGTTCACTTCGGTGTGCACGCGTTCGCGCGCGCGCCTGCGCCACCACAACGGCCATCCGAGCGCGGTGCCGACGGCGTACAGCACCGGCAATGGCAAGGTCCCCAGCGCGCGCAAGGCCCACCATGTCAGTCGGACGTACCCGCGCATCAGCTGCCGACTCCGCTCGCGACATAAGCGTCATCGGTCAGGCCACTCCCCGCGCGCGCCTTGAAGCGCTTGTAGTTCCACTGGTATTGCGTGAACGCATCGCGCACGCAGGCTTCGATGCCGGCATTCAACGCGGTGCAGGCGGCGAGCGGATCGTCGTCGCGGATCGCCGCGGGCGGCTCGCGGAAATGCACGCGGAACCCCCGCGCGCGTGGCAGGCGCTCGACGAACAGCATCAGCACCGTGGCGCCGGTGCGTCGCGCGAGCCGCGGCAGCAGGGTCATCGTGAGCGCCGGCACGCCGAAGAACGGCGCCACCACGGCGCCCGCACGCGGCACGTGGTCGGGCATGATCGAGACCACGCCGGCGTCGTTGAGATGCCGGAACACCCGGCGCACGCCGGAGTCGTCGATCGGAAACTGGATGCTGGCGCCGCCCTCGCGCAGTCGCCGCAACAAGGCGTCGACCTGCGATTGGCGCGGCTGCGTATAGAACGTGGCGAACGGCGTGTGCGCGCCGATCCAGTAGTTGGCGACCTCCCAACTGCCGATGTGCGGAGCGCACAGGATCAGCCCGCGGCGGGCGGCAATCGCGGCGTGGAACAAGGTCTCGCCGCGCACCTCGCGCACCAGCGCGAGCGTGCGGCGCGGGTTGGTCCAGATGCCGAACACCTCGACCAACGCGATACCGGCCTGGCGCAGGCACTCGCGTGCCAGCCCGCGGCGCGCGGCCGTGTCGAGATCGGGGCGCACGAGGTTCAGATTGGCTTCGACGATCCGCCGCTTGCGACTGCCGCTGATCCAGAACAGCCAGCCCAGCGCCGCGCCCACGACACGAAACGCGCGCGCAGGCAGGCGGGCAACCAGCCACATGAGTGCGTAGGCGAGATGGGTGTACCAATGCATCGCGGGAGTCTAACCAATTCGCTTGTCGTCATCCCGGCGAAAACCTGGATCCATGTTGCTGCTGGCGGCGTGGATCAAGATCGGAATGGATTCCGGGTTCCACCCGCAAACAGCGCGGGCGGTCCCGGAATGACGGCATTGTTGTTACGCTGCCCGAGTCCCGAGTCCCGAGTCCCCAGTCCCATGATCGCCTTGCTCCAGCGCGTCACCTCCGCCTCGGTCACGGTCGAGGGCGAAACCGTCGGCACGATCGGCGCCGGGCTCGTGGTGCTGGCGGCGGTCGAACCCGGCGACGGCGAGGCCCAGACGCGGCGGATGTGCGAACGGCTGCTCGGCTATCGGGTGTTTTCCGACGATGCCGGGCGGATGAATCTTTCGCTTGCCGACATTGTCGGCGGCCTGCTGCTGGTTCCGCAGTTCACGCTGGCCGCCGACACCAGGAAGGGCATGCGGCCCAGCTTCACCACCGCCGCGGCGCCGGAACAGGGCCGGCGCTGGTTCGACCGGTTGGTGGAACTCGCCCGCGCCGCCCACCCCGAGGTTGCAACCGGACGGTTCGGCGCCCATATGCAGGTGCGGCTGGTCAACGATGGCCCGGTGAGTTTCATCTTGCGGATATGAGTGGGGCTTTGGTCCAAGTGCGTGGCTCGCCTGGCGTCGCCTCCCGATCCCGGTTTGAAGCAGCTTTTGGCGTTGGTTCAAAGCGGCTGTTGTGGAAAGTCAGTCCAGGGAGGGACGTTCTGGAGCCACATGACCGATACGATATGGCTCCACCGCTGACTCCGGCGGGGCAGCGATCAGGGATGATCGCACTGATTGTGCACGATTCTTGCATGATCGATCCGCCCTAGTCGCTTGACCCGCCACGTATTTTTGGCCTTGATGCATGGCCTGGAAGCCTCCATTTTGCTATACTGTGCGGTCTTGTCGTCGCGGTGCCCTCCATGGAAAACCTCCCTTCGCAGCAATCCGAAATCAAGCAGCTGATCACCAAAGGCCGTGAGCAGGGCTACCTGACTTACGCCGAGGTCAACGATCACCTGCCGGACGACATCGTCGATCCGGAGCAGATCGAAGACATCATCGGGATGATCAACGGCATGGGCATCGAGGTGCACGAGATCGCACCCGATACCGACCTGATCAGCGCCGAAGGCCCGGTCGGCGGCGAAGACGACGAAACCGCGACCGAAGAGGCCGTCGCGCTGCTGTCGGCGGTCGACGCCGAAGTCGGTCGCACCACCGATCCGGTGCGCATGTACATGCGCGAGATGGGTACGGTGGAATTGCTGACCCGCGAGGGCGAAATCGCCATCGCCAAGCGCATCGAGGAAGGCCTGACCCAGGTGCAGACCGCGCTGTCCAGCTTCCCGTGGGCGATCGGTTTGCTGCTGGAAGAATACGACCTGCACCTCGACGGCAAGCGCCGCATGAGCGAGATCCTGGCCGGCTTCGCGGACCTCGAAGTGCCCGCCGAGGAATTCGGCGTGGCGCAACCCGCGGCGGATGCCTCGTCGGACAACGCTGACGAGGATTCTGACGGCGACGACGAGGACGAGGACGATTCCGCCGGCGGCGACGAGGATTCGGGTCCCAGTGGTCCCGATCCGGTCGAGGTCCAGCGCCGCATGGACGTGCTGCGCGAACTGTATGGCAAGTTCCAGAAGACCGCCGACAAGTACGGTGTCGCCGACAAGAAGTCGCAGAAGCTGCGCGAGAAGATGGGCGAGGAGTTCCTCAAGCTCAAGCTCCCGTCCGCGCTGATCGACGGTTTCGTGCGCAAGCTGCGCGACGTGGTGGCGGCGATCCGCCAGCACGAGCGGGTGATCATGGACGTCTGCACCCGCCAGTGCCACATGCCGCGCAAGGAGTTCATCGAGCTGTTCCCGTCCAACGAGACCAATCTCGACTGGACGGCCGAACTCGCGCGCAAGCGCCAGAAGTGGGTGCCCGCGATCAGGAACCACCGCGACGATATCCTGCTGGAACAGCAGAAGCTCACCGAGATCGAGCGCGCGCTGTACCTGCCGCTCACCGACATCAAGGAAATCAACCGCGCGATGTCGATCGGCGAGGCCAAGGCACGGCGCGCCAAGAAGGAAATGGTCGAGGCCAACCTGCGCCTCGTGATTTCGATCGCGAAGAAATACACCAACCGCGGCCTGCAATTCCTGGACCTGATCCAGGAAGGCAACATCGGCCTGATGAAGGCCGTGGACAAGTTCGAATACCGCCGCGGCTACAAGTTCTCGACCTACGCGACGTGGTGGATCCGCCAGGCCATCACGCGTTCGATCGCCGACCAGGCGCGCACCATCCGCATCCCGGTGCACATGATCGAGACCATCAACAAGTTGAACCGCATCAGCCGCCAGATGCTGCAGTTGTACGGCCGCGAACCGACGCCGGAAGAACTGGCCGTGGCGATGGAGATGCCCGAGGACAAGATCCGCAAGGTGTTGAAGATCGCCAAGGAACCGATCTCGATGGAAACCCCGATCGGCGACGACGAGGATTCGCACCTCGGCGATTTCATCGAGGACCAGAACGCGGGTTCCCCCGTGGAATCGGCGACCGATACCGGCCTCACCGAAACCGTGCGCGACGTGCTGGCGGGCCTGACGCCGCGCGAAGCCAAGGTGCTGCGCATGCGCTTCGGCATCGACATGAACACCGACCACACCCTGGAAGAGGTCGGCAAGCAGTTCGACGTCACCCGCGAACGCATCCGCCAGATAGAGGCCAAGGCGCTGCGCAAGCTGCGGCATCCGTCGCGCAGCGAGCAGTTGCGCTCGTTCCTCGACTTCGAGTAGCAGCGGTTCCAGAAACTACCACGCTCGGCAACTTGCGCGCCGGCGGTGCTCGGCATCCTCATGTACTGACATGTACACTCCGGTGCCTGCGCTTACTCGCCACATCCATGTGGCTCGCCCGGCGGGCCACCTGCGGCGTTCAAATCGGCAGTCCCTGCCGATTTAGTCGGCGTCACGCAATCTGCCGTCGCTCGCTACGTTTCTGAAACCGCTGTCATTGCTCGATATTTTCGATCATGAACCGCATCGCCGTTTTCGTTGACGCCGGCTACTTCTACGCTTCCGCCAGCGAATTGCTGTTCGGCACGCCGTTGCGGCGTGGCGAGTTGCGCCTCGCCAACGCCGAGTTCGTGCAATACCTCGCGCAATCGGCGGAAGCCGTCGGCGGCTGCCCGCTGCTGCGCATCTACTGGTACGACGGTACCAACTCGGGCCCGACCGCCGCGCACCTTGCGATGGCCTACCTCGACAACATCAAGCTGCGGCTCGGCTTCGTCAACCAGTCGGGCGAGCAGAAGGGCGTGGACGGACTGATCTTCTCCGACCTCACCAACCTCGCGCGCAACCACGCCATCTCCGACGCACTGCTGCTGGCCGGCGACGAGGACCTGCGCGTGGGCGTGCAGCAGGCGCAGGAACACGGCATCCGCGTGCACCTGCTGGGCGTGGAGCCGAAAGATCCTTCGGGCAACCAGTCCGCCGCGCTGCAACGCGAAGCCGACACTCGCCGCCAGCTCGACGCCGCCGCGCTTGGGCGGTTCCTGTTCCGCCGCGAATACGCGGCTGTGTCGATCGCCGAAGCGGAAGCCGGTACACAGGACGCGGACGCCGTTCACAACCTCGCACGCATGCAGGAACTCGCCAACGAATACGCGGCGACGCTCGACGCCAGCCAGCGCGAACTGATCCTGGCGTTGCCCGAACGCACCCCGCTGCCGCACGAACTCGACCGCGAGCTGCTGCTGCGCGCCAGCGAACTGCTCGGCCGCAAACTGGAAGAAACCGAAAAGCGCACCCTGCGCGGAGCCTTGCGCAGCACAGTTACCACTTCACTCTGAGCTCAACCTTGAGAGTCCCCGCCACCGGCCAGTCTCCATGCCCGCGGGCACCAAGATGTCGCGCCATGGGACGGTGGACATCGAGCCGGTTATCCTAGGCGGCCATCTGCGGGCCTGTAGCACAATCGGTTAGTGCAGGAGACTCATAATCTCTTGGTTCCAGGTTCGAGTCCTGGCGGGGTGAGCGTCCGCGCCTTCGGACTGCCGGGGGCAGCCCGAGCGGAACCCAACGCCGGCCCACCGGGGGCCCGGCCGGCGGCCCGCACCCCGGCTGGGTCGGGCGCGGCGAAGACGATCACCGCCGGCCCCTCGCACGATCGGCTAGGGCGCGAG
>Ga0066256_1005407_pt1 | contig 10595 bp, 9 predicted proteins | sample ThiBio_1000_biof_FD_87107 | JGI IMG/M metagenome (GOLD analysis project Ga0066256, IMG submission 87107) | Wastewater bioreactor microbial communities from Cape Town, South Africa - Thiocy_expt_1000_biof (version 2) | ecosystem: Engineered > Bioreactor > Thiocyanate-remediating >... | reverse complement strand
CGGCGTTGTTGAGGTGGGGTTCGCGTTGCATGGGGGTCCTTCCGTTGCAGTGCACAGTGCGTGGTGATACTGACCATGACTCTAGAAGGGCAGGCGCGCCGCTAACATATACAGATACCGCGCAGGTGCCAATGCACTGTGCTGTCCGGCCTGCCTGTACAGACAAACCCTCGGTTGCATGGCAACCGCCGCTGCTTCATGTTCTCACTCGACCACCATTCCTCCACGCCCCTGGTGCTCCAGGTCGTCGAGGGTTTTCGGCAACTGATCGACGACGGGGGGCTGCGCGGCTGCGGCTGGCTGCCGGGGGACTGGCTGTTCTCCGAGGGCGTGCGCCGCAGCCTGCGCGCCCTGGCGGCCGAGGACGCCGACCTGGGCGGCTACGGCGAACCCAAGGGCTACCTGCCGCTGCGCCAACTGGTGCGCGACCTGCTGGCCGAGCACGAGGTGGCGGCCACGGCCGAACAAGTGCTGCTGACCCAGGGCTCCACGCAGGCCATGGACCTCGTGGCGCGCCAGTTGGTGCGCCCGGGCGACGCCGTGCTCGTCGATGACCCGGGCTACGCCAACCTGCTGTCGGCGCTGCGCTTTCTGGGCGCACGCCTGGTGGGCGCGCCGCGCACTCCGCAGGGCTACGACTTCGACCTGCTGGAGGAGCGCGTGCGCACGCACCGGCCCAAGGTGTTCTTCACCCACCCCCGGCTGCAAAGCCCCACGGCCTCCACGGCCCAGGTGGGGCATTTGTACCGCCTGCTGCAACTGGCCGAGAAATACGATTTCGTCGTCGTGGAGAACGACATCTACGCCGACCTCGACCCCGAGCCGCGCCCCACGCTGGCGAGCCTGGACCAGTTGCGCCGCGTGGTCTACGTCAGCAGCTTCTCCAAGACCATCTCGCCCAACATTCGCGTGGGCTATCTGGCTGCGCATTCCGACCTGCTGGAGGAGTTGGCCCGGCTCAAGATGATCTCCGGCCTCACGTCCTCGGAATTCACCGAGCGCCTGGCCTACGGCGCGCTGCTCGATGGCCGCTGGCGCAAGCACACCAAGTCCCTGCGCGACCGCCTGGCCGTGGCGCAGCAGCGCGTGGCCTCGCAGTTGCTGGACCTGGGCTTCGAGCTGTTCGCCGAGCCCAAGGCCGGCATGCTGCTGTGGGCGCGCCACCCGTGCATCGCCGACTCCACGGAGCTGGCCTACAAGGCGGCCGAGCAGGACATCCTGCTCGGGCCGGGGCATTTGTTCACCATCGAACTGCAGCCCACGTCCTGGCTGCGCTTCAATGTGGCGCACTGCCAGGACGAGGCGCTGCTGGCCTTTCTGCGCAGCCAGCTTGGCGCCTGAAAGCGCCCTAAAATCCAAGGTTTGCCTGCCCGCGCCCGTGCAGGCCCGTGCCTGCCCCTTCGAGACGAAACCATGACACCACCGACCACCGTTGCCGAGATCCGCAAGAGCTTTCTGGACTTCTTTGCCTCCAAGGGCCACGCCGTGGTGGCGTCCAGCCCCCTGGTGCCGGGCAACGACCCCACGCTGATGTTCACCAATTCGGGCATGGTGCAGTTCAAGGACGTGTTCCTCGGCACGGACAAGCGGCCCTACAACCGCGCCACCTCGGTGCAGGCCTGCCTGCGCGCGGGTGGCAAGCACAACGACCTGGAGAACGTGGGCTACACCGCGCGCCACCACACCTTCTTCGAGATGCTGGGCAACTGGTCCTTCGGCGACTACTTCAAGCGCGAGTCGCTCAAGTGGGCCTGGGAGCTGCTGACCGAGGTCTACCAACTGCCCAAGGAGCGCCTGCTCGCCACCGTGTACGCCGAGGACGACGAGGCCTACGACATCTGGACCAAGGAAATCGGCCTGCCGCCCGAGCGCGTGATCCGCATCGGTGACAACAAGGGCGGCCGCTACAAGAGCGACAACTTCTGGATGATGGCCGACACCGGCCCCTGCGGCCCCTGCTCGGAGATCTTCTACGACCACGGCCCCGAAATCCCTGGCGGCCCCCCGGGCAGCCCCGACGAGGACGGCGACCGCTTCATCGAGATCTGGAACAACGTGTTCATGCAGTTCGACATGAAGGAAGACGGCAGCGTGACGCCGCTGCCCGCGCCCTGCGTGGACACGGGCATGGGCCTGGAGCGCCTGGCCGCCATCCTGCAGCATGTGCACAGCAACTATGAGATCGACCTGTTCCAGCACCTGATCCGCGCCGCCGCGCGCGAAGTCGGCACGCAGGACCTGGACAGCCCCTCGCTGCGCGTGATCGCCGACCACCTGCGCGCCACGGCCTTCCTGGTGAGCGACGGCGTGATCCCGAGCAACGAGGGCCGCGGCTACGTGCAGCGCCGCATCGTGCGCCGCGCCATCCGCCACGGCTACAAGCTGGGCCAGAAGGCGCCGTTCTTCCACAAGCTGGTCGCCGACCTGGTGCAGCAGATGGGCGATGCCTACCCCCAGCTGCGCGCGCAGCAGGAGCGCATCACCGAGGTGCTGCGCGTGGAGGAAGAGCGCTTCTTCGAGACCCTGGCGCACGGCATGGACATCCTGGACAGCGCGCTGGCCGATGGCGCGCGGCAATTGGCGGGGGATGTCGCCTTCAAGCTGCACGACACCTACGGCTTCCCGCTGGACCTGACCAACGACGTGTGCCGTGAACGCGGCGTGGCCGTGGACGAGGCGGGCTTCAAGGCCGCCATGCAGCACCAGAAAGACACCGCCCGCGCCGCCGGCAAGTTCAAGATGGACAAGGCCCTGGACTACAGCGGTGCGGCCAACCAGTTCACGGGCTACGAGCAGCTCGCGCACACTGCAAAAATCGTAGCGCTTTACGCTGACGGGACGAGCGTTGCAGCCCTCAAAGCCGGTCAAAGCGGCGTGGTGGTGCTGGACAGCACCCCGTTCTATGCCGAAAGCGGCGGCCAGGTGGGCGACCAGGGCGTGCTCACGGCGGGCAGCGCGCGCTTTGCCGTGGGCGATACGCTCAAGATCAAGTCCGACGTGTACGGCCACCACGGCCTGCTCGAAGAGGGCACGCTCAACGTCGGCGACACGGTGCAGGCGCAGGTCGACACGCAGTTGCGCGCGGCCACCATGCGCAACCACTCGGTCACCCACCTCATGCACAAGGCCCTGCGCGAGGTGCTGGGTAGCCATGTGCAGCAAAAGGGCAGCCTGGTGACGCCCGAGCGCACGCGCTTCGACTTCGCGCACAACACCCCGGTCACCGAGGCCCAGATCCGCGAGATCGAGCGCCGCGTGAACGCCGAGATCCTGGGCAACAGCGCCACGCAGGCGCGCGTGATGGACATCGAGAGCGCACAGAAGACCGGCGCCATGATGCTGTTCGGCGAGAAGTACGGCGAGACCGTGCGCGTGCTCGACATCGGCACGAGCCGCGAACTGTGCGGCGGCACGCATGTGCAGCGCACGGGCGACATCGGCCTGTTCAAGATCGTCGCCGAAGGCGGTGTGGCCGCAGGCGTGCGCCGCGTGGAAGCGGTGACGGGCGCGCATGCGCTGGCCTACCTGCAGGAGCTCGAAGACACGGTGAACCAGGCGGCCGGTGCGCTCAAGGCGCCCGCAGCCGAGCTCACGGCGCGCATCGGCGGTGCCCTGGACCAGATCAAGGCGCTGGAGAAGGAAGTGGCCGCGCTCAAGGGCCGGCTGGCCGCGAGCCAGGGCGACGAACTGGTCAGCCAGGCCGTGGACGTCAAGGGCCTGAAGGTGCTGGCCGCTCGGCTGGAAGGGGCCGACGCCAAGACCTTGCGCGACACCATGGACAAGCTCAAGGACAAGCTCAAGACTGCGGCCATCGTGCTGGCCGCCGTGGAGGGCGACAAGGTGCAACTGGCCGCCGGGGTCACGGCCGACAGCACGGGCAAGGTCAAGGCCGGCGAGCTGGTCAACTTCGTCGCGGGCCAGGTCGGCGGCAAGGGCGGCGGCAAGCCCGATCTGGCCATGGCCGGCGGCACCGATGCCTCCCGGCTGGCCGGCGCCCTGGCCTCGGTCGCCGGCTGGGTCGCGCAGAAGGTCTGACGCCTGCGGACAACAGCCCGGTGACTTAGGCCGGGCTTTTCCCCTACAGTGGGCGCATGGACTCCATGCGCAAGGCATCCCCTTCCGGCCCGCTGCCCGCGGGCTCTCGCACTGCAGGGGCGCATGCGCAGGAAGGGCCTGGGTGGCACCGCATGGCCGTGCGACGTCCCCCCGGATTTGAGTAGCGGCTGACGCTGGAGTCCAATCCCGAAGACAGGAGATTGGATGTGAAGAAGCGATTTACGGAAGAGCAGATCATTGGCTTCCTGCGCGAAGCCGAGACGGGTCTGCCGGTGGCCGAGTTATGCCGCCGGCATGGCTTCTCGGAAGCCAGCTACTACCTCTGGCGCAACAAGTTCGGTGGCATGAGCGTCTCGGATGCCAGGCGCCTCAAGGAACTCGAGGTTGAAAACGCTCGCCTCAAAAGGCTGCTGGCCGAGTCGATGCTTGAGAACGAGGTGACGAAAGAAGCCTTGCGAAAAAAGTGGTGAGCGCACCCGCACGGCGTGAGCTGGTGCGCCACATGGTCGGCTGCGGACTGAGCGAACGCCGCTCACTGCGCATCATCGGCATGAGCGCCAGCGCCTACCGGTACGAGCCCGCTGCAGACCGCAATGGAGCCCTCAAGGAAAAGATCATGGCTTTGGCTCAGCGTCATCGGCGGTATGGGGCCGGCATGATCTACCTCAAGCTTCGCCAAGCCGGTGAGGTGGTCAATCACAAGCGCGTCGAGCGCCTGTATGCCCAGGCAGGTCTGCAGCTCAGAAAGCGAAAGCGCAAGAAGATTCCGCTGGCCGAGCGTCACCCTCTGCAGCGCCCGATGGCGGCCAACCAGGTGTGGTCGATGGACTTCGTCTATGACCGAACGGCCGAAGGACGCAGCATCAAGAACCTGACGGTGGTCGATGACGCGACTCACGAGGCGGTGGCCATCGTGCCCGAGCGGGCGATGGGTGGCAACCAGTTGACGCGGATTCTCGATCAGCTCGCCACCACACGGGGCCTACCCAAGGCGATCCGTACCGATAACGGCAAGGAGTTCTGTGGTCGAGCTATGCTGAACTGGGCGCACGCCAGGGGTGTTCAGTTGTTCCTCATCGAACCTGGCAAGCCCAACCAGAACGCCTACATCGAATCGTTCAACGGCCGCTTCAGAGATGAATGCCTGAACGAGCACTGGTTCACCAGCCTGGCTCATGCCCGTGTGATCGTCGAGGCATGGCGCCGGGAATACAACGAGGAACGCCCCAAGAAGTCCCTGGGCGGATTGACCCCGGCGGACTATGCCCAAAGGCTGGTGCAAAACCCGTTAAATTAACCCCCGGACTCCAAAGCCCAGTGCTACTGAAAACGGGGGGACGTCGCTGACGTACTGACTGCCCCTGTCGGAATGGTGCGTCAAGACATGGGCCGCTGGCTGGCGTTCGTACAGAGCCTGCTCCAGGGCATCAAGCACGAAGTCCGTCTGCATGCTGCGACTGACGCGCCAGCCCACGATGCGCCGAGCGTACACATCCACCACAAAGGCCACATACAACCAGCCTTGCCAGGTGGAGACATAGGTGAAGTCCGACACCCATAGCTCGTTGGGACGGCTGGCATGGAAGTGCCGGTTGACGTGGTCCAGCGGGCACGGGGCCGAGGTATCCGGCGTGGTGGTGCGCACCGCCCTGCCACGGCGTGCCCCTTGCAAGCCCATGGCACGCATCAGACGCTCGACCGTGCAGCGCGCCACCACGATGCCCTCGCGGTTCATCTGCAGCCAGACCTTGTCGGCTCCGTAGACCTGCCAGTTGGCGTGCCACACGCGCTGAATGTCGGCCTTCAAACCCTCGTCACGCTGGGCGCGTGCACTGCGCAGTTGCGCGTTGCGTTGCCGGGCTGCGTGGCGCCAGTAACACGACGGGGCCATCTGCAGCGCCCGGCAGATGGGCTCGACCCCGTAGTCATCACGGTGGCGGTCGATGTAGGCCTTCACGACTTGAGTCGGCGGTCGAGCTCCGCCTGCGCGAAAAACGCGCTGGCCGTCTTCAGGATGTCGTTGGCCCGGCGCAATTCTTTGACCTCACGCTCCAGTTCCTTGATGCGCTGCGCATCCGAGGTGGTGGTGCCGGGGCGCTGGCCGCTGTCGACCTCGGCCTTCTTGACCCAGTCGTTCAAGGTCTGTGGCACGCAGCCAATCTTGGGGGCAATCGATTCAATCGCTGCCCACAGCGACGGGTAGTCGGCTCGGTGCTCCTGCACCATGCGCACGGCGCGCTCGCGCACTTCCGGGGAGAACTTCGGTGACTTGTTCATAGCTCCATCTTCTCAAGTGTTGGAGCCTCCTCAAAACCCGGGGCGGTTCAGGGAGCGCACTTCTTGTTGATTGGTATGTTGACTTGCGTGGGATTCAACAACTGTTGCGACTGCAAGAGCGGGAGTTCGCTCCGGGCAGCAGCTGCGCCACGGTCCAGTGACCGATGGTGTGATCAAGCTGCCGGCCAAAGTCAGGGGCGATCAATGACCGGTTTTCGTCTTTGCTACCGTTCCTGCCTCGGCGCGCGGATGACGCAGATCAGCCTGAAGCAGCCAGATCGTAGAGCCGCTCTGCAGCGGTTGCAGCCGGTCATGCTCGCATCACGACTGACCAATATCGGCGATATAGCGGCCGTACGCAAAGTTCGATAGCTGCAGTTCCGTGAAGCCTCAAGCAAACCAGGAAAAGCTGATCGATGCGTTCAAACGTCCAGAGGTCGCGGGAATGGGAATACCAACGTGAAGCGCGTTCTCCCCTGAGAGGAGTGAGCCGATACAGTCCCACCATGTGCTTCGACGATGGCTTTGGTAATGGAGAGTCCTAAACCTGCGCCATCTGATCCTGGATGTGTTCTGGAAGGATCGGCACGATAGAAGCGGTCGAACAATCGAGAGAGATCCTTGGGTTCAATCTCTTTGCCTGTATTTTCAACAGTCACTGTGATCGCGTCTTCATCTCTCGAAACGTAAATCTGAACATCTCCCTTGTCGGGTGTATGTCGTATCGCATTGGAGAGCAAGTTACTTACCGCGCGACGGAACATCAGTCGATCACCCTGAATTTCACCATCGCCATGCGCACGCAAATCGATTCCTTTTTCCTCGGCGACTGCTTCATAGAACTCTAAAAGTGCCTGCACCTCGGCCGCAGCGGAAAACCGCTCCTTGTGAGGCAGATCCACCCCGCGCTCCGTCTTGGCGAGAAACAACATGTCGGCCACCATTCGGGCCAAGCGCTGTAACTCCTCCGCATTGGACGCGAGTGTGTCGCGGTAGGTATCTGCGTCTCTTTTGGCAGACAGAGTCACCTGGGTCTGCGTGAGAAGATTGCTGATCGGTGTGCGCAGTTCATGCGCCAGATCAGATGAAAAATCCGAGAGGCGCTGGAAGTCTTCTTGCAGCCGATCCAGCATATGGTTGAGTTCTCGCGCCAGATCCGCCATTTCGACAGGGACGGATTCAACGGGCATACGCCCTTCTAGCCGCTGCCCGGTGACCGTGGCAGCCCGTGTCTTCATCGCGCGCAGTGGCGCCATGCCTTGATGAGCGGCCAGCCAGCCCAGCAAGCCACTGATCAGCGTTGCAATGGCAGCATAGATCGCAAGGTTTCGCCGCAAATCCGATAGAAACTGCTTGTGGTGCTCAATATCGATGGCAACAAAGACATCGAGATCTGTTGCCGGTGCGCTCCTCGTGCGAGCCTGAAAATGAATCGCGTGAAATTCGCTTTGACCACTCTTCCATGCTTGGAGAGAGTAGCCGTCCGGAGATGGATGCCCCGAATGTGAGCGTTCGGGTAAATGGAAACCTGCCGATTGGAAAAGTGTGTTTCCTTGGGAGTCGTTCACTACAGCATAGAGGCCATGGTGATGGCTCAAGGCATCTTCCAGTCGCCACTTGGCGTCCTCTGAAGAATTGGCATGGGCCAGAATGCTCTCGATCAGGAGCTTCTTGTCTCTTAGTGCAGCACGGTCCAGTTCCTGAAAATGCCGATCTGTTGCAATCAAGAACAACAGGCCCAATCCAAGCACGACGGCAGCGGCCACCGACGTGAAAAAAGCGGTCAAGCGGCTGGTGAGTGAAAAGCGGCGTAGCACTCACTGTTCCTCGGGCGCTTCCAGAACGTAGCCCATGCCACGTACCGTTTTGATCAGTTTGACATCCTGTCCTTCGTCGATTTTGATGCGCAGGCGGCGCATGGCGACCTCGATCACATTGGTGTCGCTGTCGAAATTCATGTCCCACACCTGCGAGGCAATCAATGAACGCGGCAACACTTCGCCGCTGCGCCGCATCAATAACTCCAGAAGGCCGAATTCCTTGGCGGTCAGGTCGATGCGTTTGCCGGCGCGGGTGACGCGGCGCCGAAGCAAGTCCAGTTCCAAGTCTGCCACGCTCAGCGTTGTGCTCTCCGTTCCGCTGCGCCCGCGCCGCAGGATGGTTCGCACGCGCGCCAACAGTTCGGCGAACGAGAACGGTTTGACCAGATAGTCATCGGCGCCCAGTTCCAAACCCTTCACCCGGTCCTCTACTTGGTCTCTGGCGGTGAGAAACATTGCTGGCATCTGCAATCCATGCTGTCGCATCGACTGCAAAATTTGCCAGCCGCTGAGTCCGGGCAACATGACATCGAGGATCACCAGGTCGTACTTTCCCTGCAGCGCCAAGTGCAGGCCATCGATGCCGTTGGACGCCAGATCAACGACGAAGCCGGCCTCGCCAAGGCCCTGGCACAGGTACTCCCCGGTCTTGGGCTCGTCCTCAACGATCAGTATCCTCACAGTCGCCCTCCACTCGGTTGCGTGTCGATAGTTTGACCAGGTTTTCTGCATCTGACATGTAGATAACAAAGATGTAATTTGGCGCACAACTTTGTGTCAGGGACATCTCTCAAGAATCTCGCCTATGAACACAGAGATGCACCGTGGGTTGTCCGGGCGGCGCCCCACCTCTCTACGCCGGTCGGTTGCGAAGCTCCCTTGGATGCTTGCATGGGTGGCCGCGGCTGTATCGGCGCAGCCCTCTTCGACCGACCCAGCCCACACATTGGATTCGGTGTCCGGGGAACTGGAATACGTTTCCGAGCACGGTAAATACCAGCCCTATGCCGATCCGCCCCCGCGGTCCTGGCGCGAGGCAAATGATCAAGTCGGGCGAATCGGGGGCTGGCGTTCCTACGCCAAGGAAGCGGCTGCGAAGAGATCCAATGAAGAGCCGACGCCCACTAACTCCCGTACCAACTCCAGTGAAAAGGAGCGGCCGTGATGTGGATTCGGTTCCTGGAGCACAGAGCAATCTTGGCCGGTTCAGCGATTGCAATTCTCTCTGGCTGCGCCAGCATGAGCCCTGAACAGAGCATTGACCGAATAAACAATGACGTAGCGGCTTTCGTCGATGGCCAACTGGTGTTGGCTCGCAGTGCGGAAGAACGTCAACAGCGCGCTGAAGCCGCCCACAAGCTCCTGTCGGCTCCTCTTGGCCAAAAAGAGGCGGTCGGCTTGGCCTTGGTGAACAGCCAAGCATTGCAGACATTGCTGGCTCAAGGATGGGTCCAGTCCGCCGAGGCAGTGCAGTCAGGGCGAATCGCCAACCCTGTGTTTGGCTTCGAGCGCATGGTTGCGGGTAGCGAGCTGGAGGTGGGACGGGCGCTGTCCTTTGGCCTGCTGGACCTGATGACTCTTCCCGCGCGTCAGCAGATTGCATCCACGCGACTGGAGCAGGCACGGTTGCGCTTGGCCGGTGAAGTCGTGGACCACATCACCCGTGTTCGACAGGCGTGGGTGCGGGCGGTCGCCGCGCGGCAAATTTACCAATATGCCCAGCAGGTGTTTCAAAGTGCGGAAGCCAGTGCCGAATTGGCCCGTCGGATGCAATCCGTAGGTAACTTCAGCCGCCTCAGCCGCGCCCGTGAGCAGGTTTTTTACGCTGATGCAGCCACGCGTCTGGCCACAGCAAGGCACCAGGCAATTTCCAGCCGAGAAGAGTTGATCCGCTTGCTCGGTCTGGATGCATCGCAGGCTCAATTGCTTCAGCTTCCTGATCGGTTGCCCGATCTGCCACGGCAAGCGCTGGAACCGCAGGCGGTCGGTGCCTTGGCAACCCGGGCGCGCTTGGATATCCGCCTTGCCCAAAGTGCTCTGGATGCCGCTGGCAAGGCGCAGCGCCTGAATGTCGTCACCAGCATGACGGACATCGAAATGGCGGTCCGCCGTGATACCCAGTTCGACAATGCGGCAGGTGCCCGTTCCAATTCCCGTGGTTATGAAATTGGTATCCGCCTGCCTCTCTTTGATTGGGGAGGCATGCAGCGCGATGCCTGGAATGCGCGAACGCTGGCGGCCGCCAACCAGCTTGAAGCGACGGTGCGCTCGGCGGCCTCGAATTTGCGAGAGAACTATTCGGCCTACAGAACTGCATTGGATATTGCCCGCCATCACCGAGACGAGGTTATTCCGTTGCGAAAGCTGATCTCAGAGGAAAACCAGCTTCGCTACAACGGAATGATCATTGTCGTGTTCCCACGGTTGCCCGACGCGCGTGAC
>Ga0066256_1005405_pt1 | contig 10600 bp, 8 predicted proteins | sample ThiBio_1000_biof_FD_87107 | JGI IMG/M metagenome (GOLD analysis project Ga0066256, IMG submission 87107) | Wastewater bioreactor microbial communities from Cape Town, South Africa - Thiocy_expt_1000_biof (version 2) | ecosystem: Engineered > Bioreactor > Thiocyanate-remediating >... | reverse complement strand
TTCCTCCTCGAACCCCGCTCGGAAGAGTTCCCCGCCCGGATGCAGGCGGGCGCCCGGGCCGATCTCGAACGCCTGTTCCGCGCCCGGATGGAGGCTGCCGGCGTCGCGCTCGGCGCCGTCACCGTCTGGTCGCCCCCGCGCCGCCTCGCGCTGATCGCCCGCGGCCTCCCGCAGGCGACCGAGGCCGTCAGCGAGGAGGTGAAGGGCCCCAAGACCTCCGCCCCGCCGCAGGCGCTCGAAGGCTTCCTGCGCAAGACCGGACTGACCCAGGACCAGCTCACCGAGCGCGACGGCGTGTTCTTCGCGATCACCGAGAAGCCCGGCCGTGCGACCCGCGAGGTCCTGGCCGAGGCGATCCCCGCGATCGTTCGCGCCTTCCCCTGGCCCAAGTCGCAGCGCTGGGGCGCCGCCTCGCTCTCGACCGAGAGCCTGCGCTGGGTCCGTCCGCTGTCCGGCATCGTCGCTATCTTCGGCGAGGAGCTGGTCGAGACCGAGGTCGGCGGCATCCGCTCCGGCTACGCCACGCTCGGCCATCGCTTCCACCATCCGGGCGAGATCACCATCGGCAGCGCTGCCGACTACCAGGAGAAGCTGCGCGCCTGCCACGTGATCGTCGACCACGCGGAGCGCCAAGACCTGATCCGCGACAAGGCCAAGGCCGCCGCGAGCGCTGTCGGCCTGATCTTGGTCGAGGACGAGGGCCTGGTGATCGAGAACGCCGGCCTCACCGAATGGCCGGTGCCGCTCCTCGGCCGCTTCGACGAGGCTTTTCTCGACGTGCCGCCCGAGGTGATCCAGCTCACCGCGCGGACCAACCAGAAGTATTTCGTCTGCGAGCAGGCCGGGAAGCTTGCCAATGCCTTCGTCTGCACCGCCAATATCGAGGCGAATGACGGCGGCGAGGCGATCATCGCCGGCAACCGCAAGGTGCTGGCGGCGCGGCTTTCCGACGCCCGCTTCTTCTGGGAGCAGGATCGCAAGACGCCTCTGGCGGAGCAGGCCAGGAAGCTTGCCCGGATCACCTTCCACGAGAAGCTCGGCACCGTCGCCGACAAGGTCGAGCGCGTCGCCAGGCTGGCCCGTTGGCTGGTCGAGGAAGGCGTGGTCAAGGGCGCCGAGGCGGATCAGGCCGAACAGGCCGCCCGCCTCGCCAAGGCCGATCTCGTCACCGAGATGGTCGGCGAGTTTCCCGAGCTTCAGGGCCTGATGGGCGGCTACTACGCCCGCGCCGAGGGCCAGCCCGACGCCGTGGCTGACGCCATCCGTGACCATTACAAGCCGGTCGGACAAGGCGACGAGGTGCCGACCGCGCCGGTCACGGTGGCAGTATCGCTCGCGGACAAGCTCGATACCCTGCGCAGCTTCTTCGGCATCGATGAGAAGCCGACCGGATCGAAGGACCCCTTCGCGCTGCGTCGCGCCGCGCTCGGAATCATCCGGCTCATCACCGAAAACGGCCTGCGCTTCAGCGTGGGCGAAGGCGATATCCTCGATTTCTTCGCCGACCGCCTCAAGGTCCAACAGCGCGAGGCCGGTGTCCGGCACGACCTGATCGACGCGGTCTTCGCGCTTGGCGGGGAGGATGATCTCGTCCGCCTGCTCGCCCGGGTCCATGCGCTCCAGGCCTTCGTCGGGACCGAAGACGGCGCGAACCTGCTCGCGGGCTACAAGCGCGCCGCCAACATCCTCAAGAAGGAGGACTGGAAGGGCCTCGAAGGCGAGATCGCGCAGACCGGCGAGGAGGACCCGCTGGCCGTGGTCGACGATCCCGACCTCGCGCCGGTCATCGCCGCGAAGATGGCCGAGCGGCACGAGAAAGTTCTTTCCTACACCCCCGAACCTGCGGAAAAGGCGCTGATGGGCGCGCTCGATTCTGCCGGACCCGAAGCCCAGACCGCCGTCGAGGCAGAGGACTTCGCGCGCGCCATGGCGGCGCTCGCCTCGCTGCGGGCGCCGATCGATGCGTTCTTCGATGGCGTCACGGTGAACGACGCCGACGCGGATAAGCGCGCGGCACGGCTCAACCTACTCGCGCGGTTCCGCAAGTCCGTGCATCAAGTCGCTGATTTCTCCAAGATTGAAGGCTGATCCAAGCGGAGAGGATTATTCGCCCCAGGACAGCGTGAGCCTTGCCGGCTTCGGCGTCAGACCGAAGCGGCATCCGCCAAGGAGTTCGTGGAAGTGAACCAGGTCTATACCTTCGGAGCCGACGTGCGGCACGAGGACCAGCGCGCCCGTGACAAGACGATCGTTGGCGGCAAGGGCGCCAACCTCGCCGAGATGGCGGGCATCGGCCTGCCGGTGCCGCCGGGCTTCACGATCACCAGCGAGGAATGCGTGTCCTACCTCGCCGGCGGCGCGGACTTCTCCGCCGCCCTGCGCGAGGACGTGGCCAGGGCCCTGACCCATATCGAGCAGGCCGTGGGCAAGAAGTTCGGCGATGCCGCCGATCCGCTGCTGGTTTCGGTCCGCTCGGGCGCGCGGGTCTCGATGCCGGGCATGATGGACACGGTGCTCAACCTCGGCCTCAACGACGCGACCGTGGAGGGCCTGGCCGCGACCTCGGGCGACGCGCGCTTCGCCTGGGATTCCTACCGCCGCTTCATCCAGATGTATTCGGACGTGGTGCTGGGCCTCGCCCATCACCTGTTCGAGGACGCGCTGGAGATCGCCAAGGAGGACAACGGCTACTACGCAGACGTCGAGATGAGCGCCGAGGACTGGCAGAAGCTGGTCCGCGAATACAAGGCGATCGCCGAGCGCGAGCTGGGCCACCCGTTCCCGCAGGACGTCGACGAGCAGCTCTGGGGCGCGATCCGCGCCGTGTTCGATTCGTGGGATTCGGACCGCGCCAAGGTCTATCGCCGCCTGAACGACATCCCCGGCGACTGGGGCACGGCGGTCAACGTCCAGGCCATGGTCTTTGGCAACATGGGCGATACCTCGGCCACCGGCGTCGCCTTCACCCGCGACCCCGCGACCGGCGAGCGCGCCTATTATGGCGAATGGCTGGTCAACGCCCAGGGCGAGGACGTGGTCGCCGGCATCCGCACCCCGCAGTACCTGACCAAGGCCGCGCGCGAGCGGGCCAACGCCAAGCCGCTGTCGATGGAAGAGGCGATGCCCGAGGCCTACGGCGAGCTGGCCCGCGTGTTCGAGCTGCTGGAGCAGCACTACAAGGACATGCAGGACATCGAGTTCACCGTCGAGCGCGGCAAGCTCTGGATGCTCCAGACCCGCAGCGGCAAGCGCACGGCCAAGGCCGCGCTGCGGATGGCGGTGGAGATGGTCGGCGAGGGCCTGATCGACGAGGCGACGGCGATCCGCCGGGTCGATCCGATGGCGCTCGACCAACTCCTCCATCCGACGCTCGATCCCAAGGCGGCGCGCGACGTGCTAGGCAAGGGTCTGCCGGCCTCGCCGGGCGCGGCCTCCGGCGCGATCGTGCTCGACGCCGACACCGCCGAGCGGCGGGCCGAGCGCGGCGAGGCGGTGATCCTTGTCCGGGTCGAGACCAGCCCCGAGGACATCCACGGGATGCATGCGGCCAAGGGCATCCTCACCGCGCGCGGCGGTATGACGTCACACGCGGCCGTGGTCGCCCGCGGCATGGGCCGCCCCTGTGTCTCGGGCGCGTCCAGCCTGTCGATCGACATGGCGAGCCGGACCCTGCGCATCGGCAACCGCGAGCTCAAGGAAGGCGACGTGCTCACCCTCGACGGCGCCAGCGGCGAGATCATGGCCGGCGAGGTGCCGACCATCGAGCCCGAGCTGATCGGCGACTTCGCCGTCCTGATGGGCTGGGCCGACCGGCACCGCCGGATGAAGGTCCGCACCAATGCCGAGACCCCGGCGGACTGCCGCATGGCCCGCCAGTTCGGGGCAGAGGGCATCGGCCTCTGCCGCACCGAGCATATGTTCTTCGATGCCGGCCGCATCTCGGCCGTGCGCCAGATGATCCTGGCCGAGGACGAGGCGGGCCGCCGCGCCGCCCTGGCCAAGCTGCTGCCCGAGCAGCGCGCGGACTTCCACGCGATCTTCGAGGTCATGGCCGGCCTGCCGGTGACGATCCGCTTGCTCGACCCACCGCTCCACGAGTTCCTGCCCCACGGCGATGCGGAGTTCGCCGAGCTGTCCGACGCGATCGGCATCGGGGTCGACACGCTGAAGCGCCGCGCCGGCGAGCTGCACGAGTTCAACCCGATGCTCGGCCATCGCGGCTGCCGCCTCGGCATCACCTTCCCCGAGATCTACGAGATGCAGGTCCGCGCGATCTTCGAGGCGGCCTGCGACATCGCTGCCGGCCAGAACGGTCTTGGCGGCGAAGCGCCGGTGCCCGAGGTGATGATCCCGCTGGTCGCGACCAAGCGCGAGCTGCAGATCCTCCGCGCCCTGGTCGACCGCGTGGCGGCCCAGGTCTTCGCGGAGAAGGGGCAGACGCTGGACTACCTCGTCGGCACGATGATCGAGCTGCCCCGCGCTGCGCTGATGGCCGGGGAGATCGCCGAGGAGGGGACCTTCTTCTCCTTCGGGACCAACGACCTGACGCAGACCACGCTCGGTGTGTCGCGCGACGATGCGGCGCGCTTCCTCGGGCCCTACGTCGAGCAGGGCATCTATCCGCGCGATCCCTTCGTCAGCCTCGATATCGAAGGTGTCGGCCAGCTCGTCCAGCTCGCCGCCGAGCGCGGCCGCGCGACCCGGCCCGACATCAAGCTCGGCATCTGCGGCGAGCATGGCGGCGATCCTGCCTCCATCGCCTTCTGCGAGCAGGTCGGCCTCGACTACGTCAGCGCCTCGCCCTACCGGGTGCCGATCGCCAGGCTGGCCGCGGCGCAGGCCGCGCTGGGCTGAGGCCGCGCGCTATCGCCGCCACCCGCTGAGGGTGAGGATTTCGAACCGCTCCACGGTCCGGCCATCCTCTCCCGCGGCGGCGAAGGCCGCCCGGGCGCGCTCCAGCGCCGCCCGGTCCAACGGCGGCCCGCCGCGTGCCAGGACGCTCGACAGCCCTTGCGCTCGCAGGTCCGCGACGAGGCCGTCGAGCGAGCGGAAGCTGGCCGACAGGCTCCGGCTGTCCACCACCGGATCGGCGAAGCCGGCGCGCTGGAGGAGCTGGCCCCCGGCGCGCACGTCGACCATCGGGTGCAGCCGAGGCGCGGGGCGCTCGCCATCGGCGGCCAGCATCGCGGCGCGAAGTTGCGGCAGGCTCCCGGCGCCGAGGAAGCTCGCGATCATCAGCCCGCCCGGCTCCAAGGTATTGCGCAGGTGGACCAGCGCGCCCGGCAGGTCGTTGACCGTGTCGAGCGTGCCCAAGCTGGCGATGAAGTCGAACCGGGCGGCGGGCAGGGGCCGCTCCTCGTCGTGGCCCGCCGCCGGTTCGAGCACGTCGGCGGCCAGCGCGGCGGCAAGGCCCAGGGTCCAGTCGCCGATCACCAGCGCCCGCTCGGGCGCGACCCGCAGGAAGCCGAGGCGTTCCTGCACGTCCTCGATCATGTCCTCGATCAGGTAGCGCGGCGCGCCCGGCCGCCGCTGGAGGGCGAGCATCCGCCGCCGCGCGGCAAGCCGGCGGGCGGGGGTGAAGACGATCGGAGGGCTGCTGGTGGCCATGCCATTCCCCTGCCGCGCCGCGCCCCCTCGCGCAAGCGGCGGCGTCGGGCTAGACCGGCGCCGATGGCTCTCGCGCAAACCCTGGCTCCCCTGGTCGACCTGGTCTTTCCCCCGCGCTGCCCGCTGTGCGGAGAGGGCCTCACCGCGCAGCTCGGCCTCTGCGGCGCCTGCTGGAGCGAGCTGGTCATCCCGGCCGAGCCCTGCTGTGCGCTGTGCCAGCGGCCCTTCTCGGACGGCGTGGCGGAACAGTCGATCTGCGCGCCCTGCCTCGCCTCCGCGCCGCGGCACGACGGCATCGCGGCGGGCACGCTCTACAACGAGGCCTCGCGCCGCCTGGTCCTCGCCTTCAAGCACGGCCAGCGGATCGCACTTGCGCCGATGATGGCCCGATTGATCTCGGCACGGCTCAAGGAGGCGGGGCCGGGCTGGCTGGTCGTGCCGGTGCCGCTCCATCGCTGGCGGCTGTGGCGGCGCGGGTTCAACCAGGCAGGACTGCTGGCGCGCGAGATCGCCCGGCTGCGCAGCGCCGAGCTGGTGGTCGACGGGCTCCAGCGCCGCAAGCAGACGCCCTCGCTCGGCGGGCTCGGCCGCAAGGCGCGGGCGAGGGCGCTTTCCGGGGCGATCGGGATCAATCCCCGGCGCAAGGCCCGTTTCGCCGGGTCCAGGGTCATTCTGGTCGACGATGTGCTGACCAGCGGCGCGACCAGCGCGGCCTGCGTCTCCGCGCTCAAGCGCGCCGGGGCGGAGAAGGTCGTGGTCGCCTGTTTCGCGCGCGTGCTAGATGAGGTGACGGGGTAGGATACCCAAACGAAAACGCCCAGGGCCGAAACCCTGGGCGTCCTCGTGACGAAACTCTAAGGTGCCGCTTTCGCGAAACGGTAACGCCCCCCGACGTCACCTCACCTGATTCCTCATCGTCCCTGAACCTTGGCGCGTTGGCGCCGCAGGTCTGCGGTTACGGTTCCCTCAAACCGTGAGAGGGGTTGTCTCATCGAACCTTGCATCAGGGAAGCATGATCGCTCCGACGCATGGATTTTGGCCGGCATATGTGGTTATCGTGCAACAAGTCATCTTTTCGAACGCACATTTCGAGGACCAGCCGTACATGTCATCCGCCGACCCCGACCGCGAGCAGGGCGATGTTTTCCTTCCCAAATTCGACGAAAAGGGCCTGTTGACCGCCGTTGCGGTCGATTCGGCGAGCCGGGAGGTGCTGATGGTCGCCTTCATGGATGCCGAGGCGCTGGCGAAGACGCGCGAGACGGGCCTCGCCCACTTCCATTCGCGCTCGCGCGGTCGGCTGTGGATGAAGGGCGAGACCTCCGGCCACGTGCTCAAGGTCGACGAGATCCTGGTGGATTGCGACCAGGACTGCCTGGTGCTGAACGTCACGCCGAACGGTCCGGCCTGCCACACCGGCGCGACGGCCTGCTTCTACCGTAAGCTCGACGGCGACAGGCTCGCCCGTCGATAGTTGACGTTTACGTAAAGGGAATTCATGGTGCCGCCATGCCTTCCTCCGCCGCGCCTGCTTCGGACGAATCCCGCGAGGCCTGGTCGATCTCCGACCTGAGCGCCGAGTTCGGCGTCACCGCCCGCGCCCTGCGCTTCTACGAGGACGAGGGGCTGCTCGCGCCGACTCGCCAGGGCCTGACCCGGATCTACGGCAAGCGCGACCGGGCCCGGCTCGCCTGGGTGCTGCGAGCGCGCAACGTCGGCTTCAGCCTGGCCGAAATCCGCGAATTGATCGATCTCTATGACATCGGCGACGGACGGATGGAGCAAAGGCGCGTGACGATCGAGCGTTGCCGCGAGAAGGTTGACAAGCTCCAGCGCCACCGCGCCGATACCGATGCGGCGATCGCCGAACTGACGGGCTTCATCGCCCAACTCGAATCCATGGAACCGCCCCTCGGGCACGACTGACAACGGAGAGAGCCCATGCCCAGCTACACCGCGCCGACCCGCGACGCGCGCTTCATCATCAACGAGGTCCTGCGGCTTGAAAGCCACGGCAACCCGCCCGGCTTCGAGGGCGCCTCGCCGGACATCGTCGATGCTGTGGTCGAGGAATCGGGCAAGTTCGCCGGAGAGGTGCTCGCCCCGCTCAATGCCTCGGGCGATGCCGAGGGCTGCACCCGCCATCCCGACGGCTCGGTGACGACGCCGAAGGGCTTCAAGGAGGCTTTCGCCCAGTTCCGCGAGGCAGGCTGGGGCACGTTGACCGCGCCGGCCGAGTTCGGCGGCCAGGCCATGCCGCACGTCCTGGCCTTCGTGGTCGAGGAGTTCATGTCCTCGGCCAACCAAGCCTTCGCGATGTATCCGGGCCTGACTAACGGCGCGGTCTCGGCCCTGCTGGCCAAGGCCTCGCCGGAGCTCCAGCAGCGCTATCTGCCGAAGATGATCTCGGGCGAATGGCTCGGGACGATGAACCTGACCGAGCCTCAGTGCGGCACCGATCTCGGCCTGATCCGGACCAAGGCCGTACCTCAGGCGGACGGCACCTATTCCATCACCGGGACCAAGATCTTCATCTCGTCGGGCGACAACGACCTGGCCGACAACATCATCCACCTCGTCCTGGCCAAGACGCCGGACGCGCCGGATTCGACCAAGGGCATCTCGCTGTTCGTGGTGCCCAAGGTGCTGGTGAACGCGGACGGCTCGCTCGGCGCGTACAACGCGGTCTCTTGTGGGGCGATCGAGCACAAGATGGGCATCCACGCCAACGCGACCTGCGTGATGAACTACGACGGGGCGACCGGATGGCTGGTCGGCGAGGAGAACAGGGGTCTCGCCGCGATGTTCATCATGATGAACGGGGCGCGGCTGGGCGTCGGCATCCGGGGCCTGGCCCAGGCCGAGGCGGCCTATCAGAACGGCGCGGCCTATGCCCGCGAGCGGCGCCAGGGCCGGGCGCTGACGGGCGCGGCCGATCCCGCCGAGAAGGCCGATCCCCTGATCGTCCAGCCCGACGTGCGGCGGATGCTGATGGACGCCAAGGCCTTCACCGAGGGAATGCGTGCTCTGGCGCTCTGGGCCGGCCTCCAGGTCGACCTCTCGCACAAGGCGGAGAGCGAGGAGGAGCGCCAGGGGGCGGACGACCTCGTCGGCCTGATCACCCCGGTCATCAAGGGCTACGGCACCGACAAGGGCTTCGCCGTCGCGGTCGACATGCAGCAGATCTGGGGCGGCCATGGCTACATCGTCGAGAACGGTATGGAGCAGTTCGTCCGCGATGCGCGGATCGCGATGATCTACGAAGGGGCCAACGGGGTCCAGGCGATGGACCTCGTCGGGCGCAAGCTCGCCGCCAACATGGGCCGGGCGATCCAGGCCTTCTTCAAGCTGGTCGACGACGAATGCGCCGCGATGAAGGGCGACGAGAAGCTGGCCGACATGGCCGGGCGGATCGAGAAGGCCAACGGCGAACTGAAGGCAGCGACGATGTGGTTCATGCAGAACGCGATGGCCAACCCCAACAACGCCGGCGCGGGCGCACATTCCTACATGCACATCGCCGGCGTAGTCGCGCTGGGCCTGATGTGGCTGCGCATGGCCAAGACCGCTGCCGAAGCGCTGGCAAACGGCGCGGAGGACAAGGCGTTCTACGAGGCCAAGCTGACCACCGCGCGCTACTTCGCCGAATGCTTCACGCCCGATGCAGGCGCTCTGCGCCGCAAGATCGAAGGTGGCGCGGAGGCCATGATGGCCTTGCCCGCGGACGCCTTCGGCTGATCCTCACCCCCCTGCCGTCAATGGCTGGGCAAGGGCGGGGGCCGGCGGCTGCGTTTGCCGTCGAGCCGCTCGCTGAAATACTGCGCCCACTTGAGATGCAGCGCCTTGCGTTCGGGGCAACCGATCGCGCGGGCCAGCTTCATCTCTTCCCTGATACGCCGTTGGTAGAAGGCCCTGTCCCCTTCGGTCATCGGTATCGGCTCCTTTCCCATCATGCGCCTTTGCGGCGCTTTGACAGCCATGGCGGAGCACCAGGGGGCAGCCGTCATGGCTATGGAGCGATATTGCGTCGTTTCGGATGAGTCGTCGATAGGGCAGTTTCGCAAAAAGCGCGCTTATCCAGCCGGGCCGAACACCTCGTCGAACAGACTCGTCAGCGCGGCCCAGCTCTGGCGGTCGGCGCTGGCGTCATAGGCGATCGCGGGCAGGCCGCGGGCATCGCTGCCGGGGTCGGTGAAGCCGTGCTTGACCCCGCTGTAGCTGTGGAAGTGCCAGCGGGCCCCGACCGCGTCCATCTCCTCCCAGAAGCGCAGGACCTGGTCGCGCGGGACCATCGGATCGGCGTCGCCGTGGCAGACCAGGAGCCGCGGGGTAATCGGGCGCTCGGCGGGCCTCGCGGTGTCCAGCAGGCCGTGGAAGCTGGCGACCACAGCGAGGTTTGCTCCGGCACGGGCCGCTTCCAGCGCAGCCTGTCCGCCCATGCAATAGCCGATCGCGGCTAGCGGCAGGCCCGCCGCGGCGGGGTGGTCGCGCAGGGCGTCGACCGCGGCGAGGGTGCGGCCGCGATAGACGTCGACATCGGCGCGCAGCTTCTCGGCGAGCGGGCGCGAGGCCTCAAAGCTCTCGACCGGCTCGCTGTAGAGGTCGGCGATCAGGGCGACATAGCCGGCCTCGGCCAGCATGATGGCGCGCCGCTCGATCGGCGGGGTGACGTTGGCGATGGTCGGGAAGACCACCACGGCGGCGCGGGGCGGGCCGGCAGGGCGGGCGAGCCACCCCGTCAGCTCCGCCGCGCCGTCGCGGTAGGAGACCGCTTCGAGCCCGCTCATTCCGGGAGGAAGTCGGGCACCGAGAGGTAACGCTCGCCGGTGTCGTAGTTGAAGCCCAGGATCCTGGCGTTGGCGGGAAGCTCCGGCAGCTTCTGCGCGATCGCGGCGAGCGTCGCGCCCGAGCTGATGCCAACGAGCAGCCCTTCCTCCTTCGCCGAGCGCAGCGCCCATGCCTTGGCGTCCCCAGCATCGACCTGGATCGCCC
>Ga0066256_1005404_pt1 | contig 10601 bp, 5 predicted proteins | sample ThiBio_1000_biof_FD_87107 | JGI IMG/M metagenome (GOLD analysis project Ga0066256, IMG submission 87107) | Wastewater bioreactor microbial communities from Cape Town, South Africa - Thiocy_expt_1000_biof (version 2) | ecosystem: Engineered > Bioreactor > Thiocyanate-remediating >... | reverse complement strand
GCGCTGGCATCACACCCGCCGCCTGCAGAACCGCCCGCGACCGCTGCCGACGCCGTGTGGGCGCCGCCGCCACTGCGACCGCCACCACCGCCGCCGTCCAGCGTTCCACAACCACAGGAGGACGCGCCTGCACTGCTGCATGGCATCCCGCTCCACACACCAATCTACCGCCCGGCACTGCTGTCGGCTGACGCCTTCTGCGCCGTAGCCGCCGCCCTGTCCACTCCGGCACACACCTGCAGTTGCATTGCTGCTGCCATGTGCGCCACCCCCAATAACTACTGCGAGCCGCAGTCTCGTGGTGGCGACCCGCCATTGGTGGGCTGGCTGCCGCTGTTTGTGGCTCGTGACCCGGTAGACCGGCGGTGTGCCGCCGGCGGCCGCCTTCGTGCATGCGGCATGCCTCTTGTGGAGCTGCCACACCTGGAGGAGACGCTAGTGCCACCTGCCGGCACCTGGGTGCCTGCTGCGACGTCCGGCGACGCAGCGACCGCGGAGGCGGAGCGCACCGAGGGGTTACGACTGGCAGAGGAGCTGGTGACAGTGCCAGCGGCGTTGGAGGCGTTGGGCCGCGCGCTGCGCCTGCAACCCGACGCCCGTCTGCACCTGCGCGCCGCCTGGCTGGCAGACCGCACGTACCGGTGGGCTGCCGCGGAGACGCACTGCCGTGCCGCGCTTGCGCTGCTGCCGTCGTGCGGCACCGCTGCACTGCAGCTGGCGGGCGCGGCAGCACAAACCGGCGACGGCGTCGCCGCTGACGCGTGGCTGGACCGCGCTGAAGCGGCGACAGTGCACCTGGCAGGCACGCTGCACCACGTGTACGAGGAGCGCGCCATGCTGCGCAGCCGCGCGCACCGGCCGCAGGAGGCGCTCACCGCCCTGCGCCTGGCGCTGGCGCTGGCACCCTGGCGCGCCGCCGACGGCGACGCCGCCGTCGTGCGCCTCATCCGCTCCATCCTGTGCGGCCGCGCCGCGTAGTTGGTTTCAATACAACGAGCGAATTCAACAACGCCAAGTCACACTGTTAGCACAATCATTATCATAATAGGGTAGTTATTGAAAGCCCAGCCCAGTGGACACAATGCCCCCCACGACGTCCGGGTCGGCGTCGTCGTCAAAATGTGAGGCAGTCTCCCCACGCCCCCCCCGCCCGCCCCCCCCGCCGCCACCGCCACCGGCGCCGCCGCCAGGAGGGCCTAGCAGTGCCGTGAGGCAGGTGCGCAGCTCCGTGGAAGCCATGTGCTCACCGCCGGACTGCAGCAGGTTGGTAAGCGCGCCCCACCGGATGGTATGAAACATGTCACTGCCGCCGGCGCCGCCGGAGCCAACATCGCGGCCACCCAGCCCCTCCGTGCGCGCCACGTGGCGCGCCAGCTTGGTCAGCGCGCCGGTGAGGTCGTCGCTGCCCACCGACACCACCGGCCGGTGGTTCACGTACATCTGCACCAGCGTCTGCAGGTCGATCTGCTCCGCTGACGTGATGCCGTATGCCGCCGCCTCGCCGCGCGCCAGCCGCGCCGTGTTTAGCGCGCGCGCCTCGTTCAGGAGCGCTGCCACGTCGCTGGCAGTGGGGTAGTACCCCAGCGCACGCATCACAGACGCCACCTCCGTCAGTGGCAGCGTGATGCCCGCCCGCCGCCGCGCCGTGCTCTTCTCGCCCTGGCTGCGGATCTGCGCGTAGCTGAACATGTCGCAGATGGCCTGGTACATCTCGCCCTCCGCGCCGCCCTCCAGCAGCGTCAGGTACGGCGCCGCACCCGACCCGCCAGCTGCCGCCTGCCGCGCCAGGCCCACGGCGTCAAATCGCCAGATGCACACGCTGCCATTGCCGCCACTACTGGCTGCTGCGGCGGTGCCGGCGCGCTGTGGCGCCTCCAAGCCACACGTGAACAGCGTATCGCCGGTGGCAGCCACCGCCAGTCCCGTGACGGGGCCTGGATGTGCCACCACGCCTACCGCGGCATATGGGTTGCCGGTCAGCGGCAGGCTCAGCACGCCAATGACGCGGTCGTCGGTTGCAAACGCCAGGAAGGGCGTGGGCGCCGACACAGCGGCCGCGGCAGCGGAAAACGCCGCAGCACTGCTGCGCCGGCTGGACGTGCCGGCGCTGGTGTCGCCCGCCGCACTGCCGGCGGCCGCTACAGCTGCGGCAGCCGCCGCGCCGGTGGCAGGCGGCAGGTGCACGGGAGCCAGGTGGCTAATGCTGCCGCCAAAGGTGGGCGCCAGCACCGTCTTGCGGCAGGCGGGTGCGCCGCTACCCGCAGCTGCCGCGGTGGTAGAGCTGCGCCCGCTGCCGCGTGTCGCGCTACCACGCAGCAGGCCCGGGTCGCCGCCGCCGTAGCTGACGGCAGGCAGGCCCGCAAGGCCCCACAGCTTCATCTTGTAGTGACTGTCCGCCACCAGCAGGCAGGCAGCCGCGTCCGTCGCCGACGTTTCGGTGTCAGGCGGCGGCGACGCCGCTGGGTACCACAGCGCCGCGGTGGGCGTGGAAAACTGCGTCAGGGTGTGGCGCGACGCGCCGGCGGCGGTGGTGCCTGCTAGCACCAGGCCGGACGCCACACTGCTGGCGCCAATATCATAAATCACGAGGCGGCGGTCGGCGCCCACCGACGCCAGCACGCTCACTGACGCCTCCGCGTGCCGCGCCAGCAGCGTGCCATCAGAGGCGCCGGACGCCCAAAACGCGTCACCCTCAAACCCGCCCCGGAACGCGATGCCGTCGCCGTCGCCGCTGCCCTCGTAAACGTGCGGTGACGGCGCGTCGGGTGGCAGGGGGCTGAAGGTGAGTGCCGTGATAGCGGCGCCGTGCGCGCGCGCGCGCCCAATGTACGCCCACACGTCTGTCACCGTCTCCTGCAGCCCGCTCTCGTCGCCCGCCACCAGCTCCCACGGCCGCGGCCGCCGCGGTGCGTCACCTGCGCCCGCGTTCGACCCGCCATGCCGCCGGCCAAGCAGCGCGCCCGCTGTGCCCAGCCCCAGCCGCGAGGTGGCGCGCGCCGACACCTGCTTTGTGCGCTGCCGGCAGAAGCGCCACAGCGCCACGTGCCGCTCCGTGTCGCACGCCGCCAGGTGCAGGCCGTCCTCCGCAAAGGTGATGCGCAGCAGCGGCGCGCCGCGCGCACGCGAGCCGGCGCCAGGCGTGGCAGCGCCGGAGCCACCTGCTGTCGATGGCGCCGTGGTGCCACTGCCGCCTGCCGGCGCCGCGGCGCCTGACTGCAGGCAGGGCGGCAGCAGCGGCGGCTGCGTGTCTGCCAGCGTCAGCGGGTCCAACACGCACACAAACCCCTCCGCCGTGCCCACCGCCACAAACCGCGCGTAGCGGTCAATGGCCAGCGAGGTGGGGTGGTACATCTGCGGCGCCTGCAACGCGGCGGCGGCAGCGGCGGCGCTGCCTGCCGCAAACCCGTGGTGCCGCTGCAGCTCCCGCACCGCCAGCAGCTGCTGCGCCGCCGTGTCCCACAGCTGCACGCACCCTGACGCCACCGCCACCGCCAGCAGGTGCGCAAAGGGCGCGGGGTACGCCGCAACACCCACGATGGCGGCGTCGGGGCCCTCCAGGATCACCTCGCCGCGCGCCGCTACGGGGTCGCCGCTCTCAAACGACGACGCGGGTAGGAAGAGGAGGAGGGACTGGCGCGTTGCCACCAGCATGTCGGGCAGCGCAGCAGTGGGCGGCGGCGGTGGTGGTGCCGCCGCTGTCGACAGCAGCGCCATCGTGCCCGCGGTGGCGCCGCGCGCAGTGCCGCTGCCAGTGGCAACTGGGACGGTGGGCACAAACGAGACAGAGGTAATGGGGCCGCCGCCAATGTCGTCCCACCATGCCACCAGCCGCATGTGCGTGTCGTACGCGCGCACCGCGCCGTCCTCGCTGCCCACCAGCACAAACCGGCTGCACGGCGACAGTACCAGCGTGTTGACCGCCAGCGAGCCGCCGCCGCCGCCGGCAGCTGCCGCGACCGCCATGGCAGCGGCGGGGCGTGACAACTTCACCGCCTTGGCTGCGGCACGCCCACTCACACTGTCACTGGCACAGGTCGGGTCGCGGTGCGGCGGCGTCTGGGGCGTCTGGCAGCCTTTGCGGCGCCCGCTGCCTGGGTCGCCCGGGCGGGTGGCGCTTTACTGGCCTACCGGTACCTCCTGTCCTCCTGTCCTCCTGTGTCATGTTGAAAGGTGAGCTATTGACTATTGAATCAGTCTATTGGTGCCACTGCCGCCGCCACTGCCGCGGCACCGGGCACTGCCGCCTGCCGCCGCGTTGCGCTGCCGCCACTGCGGCGTCGCACGGTCGCATCATGCCGCCGGTGGCGGTGCGTCGCTGCATCACCACGCAAGTTCACGCCGACTGCGGCCACCTACAGAACGCCGGGCTGAGTGCCCTGCAGAGAGACACGAGCACCTCCGCATCCTCGCGCTCTGCCTCACTCGCGAGATGAATCTTGCCCATTCCGGCGAGAATGACCTCCTTGGATGGATGCGCGGTGATGCTGTAGTCGGTGTTTGCGTCCCGTATGAAGATGCCGACCTCCGCAGGGCTCATGGTGATGGTGGTGGCGGCGGCAGCAGCGGTGACGGCGGCAGCGGTGGCGGCACCCGGGACGGTGTCGGTGGTGGAGCGCCAGCGCGCAACACCGGTCTTGTTCTTCTTGTTCTCACTCTCCACAACCTCCCACGCGGCGGCGGCGCGCTCCCTCAGCGTCTTCTTGGTACCATCAGGCGGCAGGATCGAGAGCATCAGCTGCCGCATCGCAACCGCAACTGCGACGCTGGCGTCAAGACCGCGAATGGCGGCGGTGCCGTCGCTCGCTGGGCCACGCAGAGCCGCCAGTATCACCCGCAGCGCCTCAACGCGCTGCTTGGATGCCTGCAGTTGCGTCTCAAGGTCCTTGCCCTCTGCCACACGCGCCGGCATGTCCTCGTACGCAGAGAGGAGAGCAGTGGGGCCCGCCTTCCACAGCGCCACCATCAAGCGCGGGACGACTGCAACCGCCTTCAATGCTCCCGCCATGGTGGTGAAGGTGATCTGAGTTACAGAGAATGCGTGCAGACTGAAGTGCCAGTGAACAATTGCAGCCTGCCGCTGCTGTACGGTAGGCAGGCGCGCCAGCGCCCTGCCTGCCTGCGCGCCCTGCCTGCCGCTGGCAGGGCGCTGGCGTTGGTTCAATTCACGTTGGTTGAACTTGTAACGCGCCCGATCGCACGTATTTTGTTTCCAAGGCAGAGCCACAGCAAGGCACAATTATCAATTATGATTTAAGCCCCCGTTTTGGTTGGTGCCCACGCGGAACGGCGCGCCGGTCGTGCATTATTCATCGCTGCCGCCTGCCACCAGCCACCTTGGTGGCAATGACTCGACTAGAACTTGAACAGAGGCCGGGCAGTGCCGCTGCGAATCAGCTGCGATGCTCACTGTTACGGTGTTCACTTCGCTGGAGTCACAACGCCGGCCGCCACGGTGCGCAGACCCGCAGCCTCGCCGCCAAGGTATGCCAGCTGCGAGCAGGCGCGCGCGCACACACGCGGTGACGGCGGCGGCAGCAGGTCGTCGGTGCCGGTGCGGTCAGGAGCCGGGTTGCAGGCAGCGCAGCCGGCAGCAGCGGCGCGCGCTGCGACAGAGCCAGCTGCCAACGCTGCCGCCTGGCCCTCAACGGCGGTCGCTATCAAGCGCGCTGCCTCGGGTGCGCTGGCGTTGGTGACGAGCGCGATGGCGTCAGTGGCAATGCGGAGTGCCGCAGCACGCGCGACGGCACCCGCCGGCGTCGGCGGCGTCGGGATGCATGCCACCAGGCCGAGAACGCTGCGTGACAGCACGGCGCGCGCGCCGCCACCAGCCTCCACCGCCGGCTCCAGGTCTTTCAACCCCTGCAGCACCGCGGGCGGCGCCGCCTCCATAGCGTCATCGTCAGCCAGACGCACGTCCACGCAGTCGTACGCGTTGTCGCGCAGCGTGAAGCCGTGGAAGGTGTAGTAGATGACGTTGCGCTGGCCATAGTCCTCCCACACCTGGTCGCCGCTGCCGTACGCGCGGTCGGCGCGCGTTAGCGCCGCACCACCACCCGCCACCGTTGCATGCACGCGCCCCGCCGTCACGCCCGCCGCGCAGTTGACGGCGTCCAGCATGGGCACCAGGTGGCGGGCGCCGTCCCACCAGATGACGCGCGTGTCCATGATGTGCGTCGCCCCTGCATGCGTGAGTGCGTGCGCGTTGTGTGTCGTTGTGTTAGTGCGCGTACGGCTGTGTCCCTGCCCAATCAACGTACAGGCATACTCAGGGTAGGGGATGCCGCGGGAGCCAAACACGGGGGCGTAGGGCGTGAATACGTGACGCGCCACGGCGCTGTAGGTGCGGCGGACGCGGGAGCGGTACGCCAGGATGTCGGGCAGCGCGGTGGCACCTGCCAGGGCGGCAGACAGCGCGGCATCCGCGGACGACGCGTTGATGGGCGTGTCACCGCCAAACTCATACAGCAGGGGCAGCGTTGGCGCAGCGGTATCTAGCGACGGCAGGGTGGCAAGGTACGGCGCCCAGAAGCTGGCTGCGCCGCGCCGGCCCTCCAGCACCAGGTGCAGCAGCAGCTCGTGGTACTCGTCGCCGTCTGCAAACCGGGCGTCCAGGTCACGCAGCACGGCACCCAGCGGCAGGGCGGTGCGGGCGGCGGCGCGGCTCATGACCACGTCATTGGGCACGGCGGAGTAAACCGACTCGGGCGGGAAGGCGGCGCCGTCGCGCACAAACATGCCTGACCGCATGGCGCTGTCACACCGCACCTCCGTACCGGCACCAGCGGCTGCCAGCGTCGTTGCCGCTGCGCTGCCGGCAGGCGCGCCTGCCACCGCCCGCTCCACCGCCGCCGCGTACCACGCATTCAGCGCCAGCATGTCGTCAGCGCGGCAGCCGTGCGAGTCGCCGGCAGCGGCCACGGTAGGGAAGGCGTCCGCCGCCGCCGCCAGTGTTGGCAGTGGTGGCCGCGCGGCACACGGCGTCACAGCCGCCGCCGCGTCCACCAGCGCCACCTGCGCGGTGAGCCAGGCGCGTGCGGTGGCAACGGCAGCAGCAGCAAAGGGGTGCGCGGCGGGGCGCGAGTCCAGCGCAAGTGCCGCGGCGGTTTGCTGCGACCGCATCGCAGGCAGCGCGTGCGACTCCCACACGCTCTGCAGCGCGACATGGGATGCCAGCGCCTCCGCCAGCGCGTCACTACAGCCCGCCACGTTGGTCTTCCCGCCCCGACCGCGGCCCGATCCGCCACAGTTGTACTCCTCCATCACAGCGTCCGGTACCGCCGCCACCGCCATCCACAACAGCAGCGGGTACGGCAGACGCACCAGCGCCGGTGCGCACACCCCGTCGCCGCCGCAGGTGGCGCACGCGGTGTCGGACTCGGTCTGCCTCATAAACTTGACGCACTCGCGCAGCGTGGTGCCTGACGCCGGCAGCTCCAGCGCGGTTGCCCACCGCCGCCGCCGCGGCTGCGTCGCCTCCTGGAACGCGGGCATGAGCAGGGTCACGCAGTCGTTGTCGTTGACCGCCGGCGTGAAGCCATGCCACAGCGCGTACGTGGCGCTGCGGCCATCCCCGTACGCCTCCACCGCCGCGCCGCCGTCGCCAACCTGCTGCCGGTCGCTGCGCACCTCAAAGCTGCCGCCGCTCACCACATGCAGCGCCTCAAATGATGGCGCGCCGGCGCCGCCCACCGGGTGCGGCTCGTGGTTGAACATGTCGGCGCCAGGGACAAGGTGGCGCACGCCGCGCAACGTCATGGCGCGCGACGCCACCACCGTGTGCGCCCACACAAACGACTGCAGCGACAGCGCGTGGTCGCCCAGCGACGGCACACAGGCACTGCTGCTGCTACCCCACGTGCAGCCCGTCACCAAGTCAGACTTGGCGGCACCCCGCACGCCCGCCCGCACCCACTTGGCGGTGGCGCCATGCACCGCACCTTGACGCACCGAGCTATCACTAGGCAGCGCGCAGACCGGCGCCGCGTCAGCGTCTGGCACGCCGGCGCAGGCAGCCGCAATCAGCGCCACGCTGGCATCATCCACATCTAGGCCGCCCTCCGCCGCCGCCGCCGCCGCCGCTGCCTTCACTAATACCGGCAGCACTTCGGCATACCGCGACCGCCACCCAGACTGCGCCTGCCGCGCTGGCAGGTCCATGCCCGCCACAGCAGGTGGCGCGGAAGCCACCTGCGGCAGCAGCACGCCGGCAGGCACAAAGGACGGCAGCGCCGCAATGTATGGCTGCCACGCAGCCATGCCGCCGACAGCCGCCGCCGCCGTCGGTTGCGCTTGTTCTCCGTCCGCGCCCACGCCGACGGCAGACGACGTGTTGTTGCCGGCGGCCGCAGCGCGCAAGTACATGAGCGCGCCTGCCAACACGTCATCCGCGTCCTTCAGCGTCAGCAGCGCCGCCGCCACGCCGGCCGGCATGCCAAACAGCGCGGTCCCGCTGTCATTTCCAGCCGCTGCCGCACCTATCGACGCCCCGGAGCTGCAGGACCGGGTGGGTGGGTGAGGTGGGGTGGGGCGGCAGTGCGTTGGTTGGTTAGGCGCGGCCGCGCTGCGCCAGTCACACGCACATCGTCCATGCCAGCGGCAGGCGCAGCAGCACGTCGCCAGCTGCGGCAGGGCGGTCACCACGGGTAGTGACGCCCACCCCAACGGCGCTGCCGTCAGCAGCCGCCGCGTCAGCTACAAAGGCGACATTGAGCTCCTCTGCAGGGCGGCGGGGGGAGGTGAGGGGGGATTCACGCTGCTGGGGATGGCAGTGCATGCACCCGGCGCAGGGCCACACACGCACCAGCACGAGCGGCAAGCCAGTCGTCAAACGCTGCCACCACGCGGGCGTCACGGCGCTCCAGCGGCCAGGCAGGTTGCTGTGGCGTTGGAGCCCCAGCTGCTGCTGCTGCAGCTGACGCGCCCGCCGCTGCCAGCAGCAGCCACCCCGACCGCTGCCGCAGCGGCAGCGGCAGCGGCATCCGCATCGCCGGTGCCATGGGCGTGCTGCTCCTCTTCTCTAATGGTCGACTTGGCAGACACCTGTGACACACTCACTGACAGTAAGTAGTAGTAGGTAGGGATGGTGCCAGGTGCGGCCGCACGGTTTTGGCACCCGGTGCTGGTCGGCTGTGCGCGTATGTATAATAAGCGACACGCGCTCTGTGCAACATGACACCTACACACGCGCATACATGGAACACACGCCGACCTGTACGCGGCAACATTTACGCGCCACCGTTGCGCACGATGCGTGACACCGACACCGTAGTAGCAGACAGACGGATACGGGTGCCACGGTGCTGGATACGGGGTACGGGGTCGGTTAAAACAGCAAAGGGAAATGGTGGATGCGGGTGGCTTCAAACGCAACGGCAGCGTGGGTATCCGGTAATTGTGGCTGGCATTGGGATTTGATAGTTGGGAGTGTCGTTCCTGCCGTCGTTCGATAGTTATTCCGGTGCGTATCCTGCCTCTCTCAACGCCTACCCACCACCCGAGCAACGCGCCATTGTTTGTCATCGTAGCAAAGCAGTGACCCCCACCCCCGCCACTGCAGGTCAATCAGGCCACCTCAACCTATCACCGCGGTCAAGCACACCATGATGTGGCGCGCGCTCCGCCGCGTGGCGGCGGTGGCGGCATCGGCAAGCGGCAGCGGGACGAGCGCGTCGCTGGCTGCGGTGGTGGCAGCGGCGGCAGCGGGTGCGGGTGCGCTATGGGCAGTCACCGACGGCAGCGCGGTGGCGTGGACGGGCGGCGGCGAGGAGGCATACGTGTATGCACAGCCGCCTCGCGCCGCGGCAGCAACAGCCAACACCCCAGTGGAGTGGCCGCCGGTGGCAGGCGCAGCAGACGGGTCGCTGCGCGGCGACACCAGCCTGCCGTCCGTGCTGGCAGCCATTGGCAACACGCCGCTGCTGGAGCTGCGCTCCCTGTCGGCTGCCACCGGGTGCCGCATCCTGGCCAAGGCGGAGCACCTGAACCCGGGCGGGTCGGTGAAGGACCGGCCGGCGCTGCGCATTATCATGGAGGCGGAGGCGGCGGGGCGGCTGGTACCGCGCCACGCGCGGGCGCCGGGAGATGACGGCGGTGTCATTATTGAGGCCACGGGCGGCAACACGGGCATTGGCATGGCGCTGGTGGCGGCGGCGCGCGGCTACCGCTGCATCTTCACCATGCCTGCCAACGTGGCGCGCGAGAAGGTGGAGCTGATGCAGGCGCTGGGTGCCACCACCGTCGTGTGCCCCGTGGTGCCGTTCTCCAACACGGAGGAGCACTACTACCACCGCGCCGCCGCGCTGGCCGCCGCCACGCCGGGCGCGGTGTGGGGCAACCAGTTTGAGGGCCTGGCCAACATGCGCGCGCACGTCACCACCACGGGGCCCGAGATCTGGCGGCAGGCGGGCGGCAAGGTATGAGGGGGGGGGGGGGGGGGGGGGGGGGGGGGTGGGGGGGATTGCAGCATATACCCCCCCCCCCCCCCACCCCCCCCCCCCGGGGGATGCCCGGGGGGCAGCGGCGGGGGGCGGGGGGCCCCCTGGGGCCCCCCCCCCCCCCCCGACGGGCCGCCCCCCCCCCCCCCCCCCGTTTTGTGTTTCCCC
>Ga0066256_1005102_pt1 | contig 10602 bp, 11 predicted proteins | sample ThiBio_1000_biof_FD_87107 | JGI IMG/M metagenome (GOLD analysis project Ga0066256, IMG submission 87107) | Wastewater bioreactor microbial communities from Cape Town, South Africa - Thiocy_expt_1000_biof (version 2) | ecosystem: Engineered > Bioreactor > Thiocyanate-remediating >... | reverse complement strand
GGGGCAAGTGCTCCGCGGCGCGGAGTTCGCCAAGGCGCAGCCGGTCGGCCGGGGCGCGCTCGGGCGTGTCGGGGATTTTCATCCTGGCCGGCAGCGGCGTGCCGCCCAGGGCCATGCCGCCAAAGGCCCACAGCGCCAGGCCGCCGAAGCGCTCGGGGCGGTCGCGGTCCACCAGGGTCACGCGCTGGCCGGCGCGCAAGGCTTGCAGGGCGGTGACGATGCCCGCCAGACCGCCGCCAATGACCAGGATGTCGGATGCGTGTTGTGCCATGCGCTTGTCTCCTCCAGAGGCAAAGATAGCCCTTTATCATGGCGGCGCATTGACTTTGGAGGACAGGTGCTTTGACTCTGCAGGCCAGTGTTTCCATGGCGTGGGTAGAGACCGTGCTCACGGCGGCCGAGCGGCAGGGCGTGGCGCGCGTGCAGCTTCTGGCGCAGGCGGGCATGGCCGCCGCCGAACTGGCGCAGGAGCGCTGGCCCATAGACCACATCACGCGCCTGTGGCGTGCGGCCGTGCAGTGCACGCAGGACGCGGGCTTTGGCCTCAAGGCGGGCGCGGCGGTGGAGCCCGCGCGCTTCGCGGGGGTGGGCGGCATCCTGCAGGCCGCGCCCACGCTGCGCGAGGCCCTGGCCGCCGTGCAGAAGTACCAGCGCCTCATCAGCGACGGCGGGCGCTTCCAGCTCCTGGCGGGGGACGCGGCCACCTGGGTGATCTACCACCCGCGCCAGGGCCAGCTCGCCTTCAGCCGGCACCAGCTCGAGGCCGTGCTCGCCGCGGTGGTGGCGTTTGCGCGCCGTGTGGCGGGCCCGGCGCTGCGGCCCCAGCGGGTGCAGCTCAGCCAGGCGCAGATCGGGCCCCTGGCGGGCTACCGCGCCGTATTTGCCTGCCCCGTGGCGTTCGAGCAGGCCTTCAGCGGCCTGCTGCTGGCCAACGCCCAGCTCGACGCGCCCCTGCCCCAGGCGAATGTGCGCCGCGTGCGCGAGCACCACCGCCATGCGGCGCGCCAGCTCGCAGGCCTGGGCCAGGGCGCGGCGCTGGCCCAGGAGCTGCGCGCCTGGATGGCCAGCGAACTGGCGCAGCGCGTGCCCGCGCGCGCCGCCGCCGCCCAGGCCCTGGGCCTGAGCGAGCGCACCCTGGCGCGGCGCATGCAGGCGCAGCAACTGAGCTTCTCGGGCCTGCTCGACGGCGTGCGCCGCGACGCGGCGCTGCACGCCGTGGCGCACACCCCGCAAGCCCTGGCCGACATCGGCCAGCGCCTGGGCTTTGCCGAGCCCAGCGTGTTCTGGCGCGCCTTCCGGCGCTGGACGGGCTGCACGCCGGCGCAGTGGCGCGCGTGCCAGGGGCGGCTGGATTGAAGTGTTTTGGGGCTCCAGCGCTGATGCAGCAAGCGCTAGAAGCTAGCTTATTGATAGCGCAATACGGCGCCAGGCCTATTTGCTCGCGCCCATGGGCGCCAGGCGCCCGAGCTGGTGTGCCAGCTCGATGGCCGACTCCACGCCCATCTTCTCGAAGATGTTGGCGCGGTGGAACTCCACGGTGCGCGCCGTGATGCCCAGGTGCTCGGCGATGTTCTTGTTGTAGTGGCCGCGGATGAGCTCGTCCAGCACTTCGCGCTCGCGCGGGCTCAAGGACGCCAGCGCCTGGCGCAGGCGCTGCAGCTCGCGCTCGCTGTCGGTGCGCGCGCGCACGGCCTGCATGGCCTGCTCGATGCGGTCCACCAGCATATTGTCCTGGAAGGGCTTTTCCAGGAAGTCCCAGGCGCCGTTCTTCACCGCCTCCACCGCGCTGCCCACGTCGCCATGGCCGGTGAGGAACAGCACCGGCCAGGGGCAGCCCAGTGCCTTGAGCTGCTCGAAGGTGACGGTGCCCGAGAGCGGCTCCATGCGCATGTCCAGCAGCACCACGGCCTCGCCCCAGTTGCCGTGCAGGGCGCGCGCGGCCTCCAGCAGCGCTGCGCCGCTGGCCCAGGCGCGCGTGGCGTAGCCGCGCGAGTCGAACAGCCAGGCCAGGCCGTCGCGCACGTCGGCGTCGTCGTCCACGATGTGGATGTCCACGGTACGGTGCGGCGCAGTCATGGGGCGGCGGGCGGGGCGGCAGTGGCGGGGGGAGACAAGGGTAGCGCAACCGTGAACTGCGCGCCACCGAGCTGGGCGTCCTGCCCCACGTGGATGCGGCCGTGGTGCGCTTCGGCGATGGAGCGGCAGATGGCCAGGCCCATGCCCATGCCACCGTCCTTGGTGCTGAAGAAGGCGTCGAAGATGCGCGCCTGGGCGTGTTCGGGCACGCCGGGGCCGCTGTCGGCCACGGTGAGGCTGGCGGTACGGCCTTCGGCCTCGGGGTCGGCATGCAGCCGCACCTGCACCCGCGGCCCCTGCGGGCCCAGACGGGCCCAGTCCAGGGCATTGGCGCACAGGTTGTGCACCAGGTGCTCGAGCAGCAGCGCATCGCCCTGCACCCACACCGGCGCGGGCGGCAGGTCCAGGGCCACGGGCGTGTTGCGCGCCTCCTGCGCGGCGGCCACGGCGCGGCGCACCAGCGGCACCAGGTCCACGCGCGTGAGCGTGAGCTCGCGCCGGCGCGCAAAAGCGTTGACGCGCTGGATCACGCCGCCCGCGCGCTCGGCGAGCTGGGCCATGCGCTGCACCACGGGCTGCATCTCCGCAGGCGTGATGCTGCTGGCGCGCAGGCGGTTGAGCAGGCCGTTGGCGAACGAGGCGAGCGCGCCCAGCGGCTGGTTGAGTTCGTGCGCCAGCGTCGAGGCCACCTCGCCCACGGCCACCAGGCGGCCCGAGGCTTCGAGCTTTTCCTGCTGCAGGGCGGTGAGCTGCTGGGCGCGCTTGCGCTCGCTGATGTCGAGCACCGAGCTCATCCAGCCCAGTTGCGTGCCGTCGGCGGCCAGCAGCGGCGCCTCGTGGATGAGCACGTCCACGCGGTGCCCGTCGCGGTGCTGGAACTGCACCTCGATGCCCTGCGCCTCGGTGCCCTGGTGGATGACGTGCTCGTGCAGCAGGGCCAGTTCGCCGCTGTGGCTCGCCGGCCAGTAGGGCAGGGGGGCGCTGGCGCCGCGCAGCTCCTGTGCGCTGTAGCCCACCATGGCGCAGAAGGCCTGGTTCACGTAGAGGATGCGGCCTTTCATGTCCCAGGCGCGCATGCCTATGGTCACCGAGCGCTCCATGGCCGAGCGCAGCGCCACCTCGGCCAGCAGGCGCTGTTGCACCTGCTGGCGCTTGACGAAGTCGCGCCGCAGCGCCGCCAGGCTGGCGAGCATGCCCAGCAGGAACAGGAGCGCCACCACGAAGAAGATGCGCGGCACGGGCGAGGTCTGGGGCCCCTGCGGCACGACTTCGAGCATCAGGTCCGTGCCCGGCAGGTTCATCACCGTGCGGTAGGGGCCGCTGGCGGGCGGGGCGGACGGCGGGTCCACGGCGTCCACCACCAGGCGCACCGTCTGGCTCTGCAGGAACCAGGGGGGCAGCAAGGCATCGACCGCCTGGCGCATGGCCAATTGCGCCGCATACACGCCCACGAGGCGTGGCCCGTCGAAAAAGGGCACGGCCAGCCAGACGCGGTCGGTCGCGCGGCCGTCGGCCTGGCGCATGGGGCCCGCGTAGCTGGCACGGCGCAGGCCGCCCACGATGTCCTGCAGCGTCTGCAGGGTCTGGTAGTTCTCGGGGTGCAGGGCCTGGTCTTCCTGCCAGCGGAACACGTCGCCGCTGCTGGTGCCCTGGCTGGCCAGCCACACGCGCGCCAGCACCACGCCGTTGCTGCGCCACAGCAGGCCCGCGGGCAGCTCGGGGGTGCTGGCGGCAGGCGTGCCGGCGGCGGGCGGGCTGCCCAGGGCGGCCTGCTGGGCGCGTTCGGCCAGGTCGTCCTCCAGGCGGCGGAAGTGGAACTGCACGTTCTGCTCCAGCCACTGCGCGTCGGCGCCGCGGCGGCGCTCCTCTTCCTCGTTCTCGAAATGGTGCAGGTACCACACCAGGGCCACCACTGCGCCCACGATGAGCACGGCCAGTCCCATCATCCACAGCACGGTCCAGCGGTTGCGGTCGGGCAGGCTGCGCGTGCTCGCGTGCAACAGCGCGAAGTCGTCGGAGGATTGGGGCGTCATCAAGGGCATGGGGACATGCGCGCAAGCCTGGGCGCTCGATAATAACGGCCATGTGCGCCGCCTCCCCCGCCCGCCGCCGCTGCCTGCAGGCCCTGGCCCTGGGGGCGCTGCCCGCGCGCAGCCGGGCCGCGGGGCGGATCACCATCCGCCTCTCGCACGTGGTGGCGCGGCCCACGCCCAAGGGGCTGGCGCTGGAGCGCTTCGGCCAGCGGCTGCAGGAACTGAGCCAGGGGCGCATCCAGGTGGTGATCCATCCCAACTCCCTGCTCTACGGCGATGCCGACGAGATGCAGGCCTTGCAGCTTGGCGCGGTGGACATGCTCGCGCCCTCGCTCTCCAAGTTCGGGCCGGTGGGTTTCCCGGAGTTCGAGCTGTTCGACCTGCCGTTCCTGTTCGACAGCAGCGCGCAGGTGCGGCGCATCACGCAGGGCCCTGTCGGGCAGGACCTGCTGGCCCTGCTGGCACGCCAGCGCATGGTGGGCCTGGGCTACCTGGACAACGGCTTCAAGCACATGAGCGCCAACCGCCCGCTGGCGGTGCCGCACGACTTCGCCGGGCTGCACATGCGCGTGCAGGGCTCGCGCGTGATCGCGCACCAGATGCGCGCGCTGGGCGCGCGGCCCGTGGTGCTGGACTTCGGCGAGACGCGCCGCGCCCTGGCCATGGGGGTGGTGGACGGCACGGAAAACCCCATTTCCAACTTCTGGACCCAGCGCATGCACGAGGTGCAGACGCACCTGAGCCTGACGCACCACGGCTACCTGGGGTACGCGGTGGTGGTGCACCAGCGCTTCTGGGCGCACCTGGCCGGGCCGGACAGGCAGCTCGTCGCCGCAGCGCTGGAGGAAGCGCTGGCCTGGGGCAATGCCATCGCCCGCAGCGAGAACGAGCAGGCCCTGGCCACCCTGCGCGAAAGCGGCGGCATCCACATCCACGACCCCAGCGCGGCGCAGCGCCAGCAGCTGCGCGCGGCGACTGCGGAGGTGTACCAGGGGCTGGAGCGGCGCATCGGCCGCCAGTGGCTCGAACAGGTGCAACAAGAGTGGATCACAGGATGAAGGGTTAACCCTAGCTGTGGAACGCCACAGTTACGCGGGAGGCGGGCCGGGCCTACAGTCCGCGCCGTTGTGATCCATAACCCTTGAGGAGACCTCCATGCAATTTCCCGTCAAGAAAGTCCTGGCCTGCGCGCTGCTGGCCGTCGGTGCCACGCTGGCCCATGCGCAGACCGTGATCAAGTTCAGCCACGTCGTGGCGCAGGACACGCCCAAGGGCAAGGCTGCCGAGTTCTCGCCCAATCCCGGTCAGACCGAAGACGTGACATGACATCCTTCGTGGCGCCGCTCCTGTTCTTCTGGTTGGGGCTGCTCTTTGGCGTCTCGTTCGTGGCAACGCCGGCGAAGTTTCTGGCGCCGAGCCTTCAGCTTCCACAGGCGCTCGATGTCGGGCGCTGGACCTTTCATGTCCTGACGCTGATCGAATGGGGTTTCGTGCTGGTTGCCGCTCTGTTGGTCTGGGCCTGTCGTCCTCGGGTGGCCGCGGGCTGGGGCTGGGTGATGATTGCCCTTGTCGCGGTCGCGGCCGTATTGGCGCTCGAGACTGTTGTTGTGCGCCCCATTCTCGATGCGCGCGTTCTGGACATCATAGCCGGGCGCAATGTTGCGCCGAACATCCTGCACGAAGTCTATATCGGCCTGGAGGCGCTGAAGCTTCTATTGATCCTCACCGCAGCCATCGCCAGCGCGCGCTGGACGCCAGTGACGGTGCAATCGCAATGACTCTTTCACATGAATTCACGATAGGCGCCCATGACCCGTGATCCGCATCCCAGAGCTCCGGGCGCCGAGGTCGGTATCACCGAGGAGATGATTCACGATCTGGTGCACGCATTCTATGCGCGCGTCCGCCGCGATCCGCTGATCGGTCCGATCTTCAATGCGCGTATCGACGACTGGCCGGCTCACCTCGACAAGCTGTGCGCATTCTGGTCGTCGGTGACGTTGATGACCGGCCGCTACAAAGGCACGCCCATGAAGGCGCACGCCGAGCTGCCCGACATCGCGACTGCGCATTTCGAGCGCTGGCTCGCGCTATTCCAGGCGACTGCCGTCAGCAGATGCCCGTCCGATGCGGCGCAAGTTTTTGTCGATCGCGCCAATCGCATTGGGGCCTCGCTCCAGCTCGGAATTGCCCTCCATCGCGGCGAGGCCATCGTGCCGCCCATGCGGTTCGGCGAAGCGCAATAACATTACATCGCCATTTCAATCGCATGATGTTCGCAGTCTCATCCTGCCGGCTCGGCAAATTTTGCTCGGATGTTTCAATCGGATCTTAAGCCGTGGGAGCCATCGTGCGGCCCGGCAGAGCTCCTCGACTACCTGCTCGGTTGATCGGGAGGCTCGGCCAATAAGGCTGCGAAGCGTTCGTCATCGCAGCGATCCACACATGGCTTGCGGGGCATCGCGATGGCACGAGGGTGCACTTGCTGCGACGGCACGAAACTGAGCCGGCGGGACATCATCGCCTTGGCTGCATCCGCCACGGCCATATCGGCAAGCGCGGTTGTCGGCATCAACCCGGCGCAAGCGGCCACTCCCTCCGCCTCCGCACTCTCGCCCGATCAGGCGCTCGCAGCCCTGAAAGCGGGAAACCGGAAGTACGTATCCGATCCGCAGGTCTGCACGATGAACCTCGCGCAGCGCCGCGGGGAGGTCTCAGCGCATCAGGCACCATGGGCGACGGTCATCAGTTGCGCCGACAGCCGCGTGCAGCCCGAGCTGATCTTCGGCGGACTGGGCGTGGGCGAGCTCTTCGTCGCCCGCAATGCCGGCAATCTCGTCGATACCGCGACACTGGGAACGGTCGAATACGGCGCTGCCGTGCTCGGTTCGCCCATCATCGTGGTGCTGGGTCACGGGCGGTGCGGCGCAGTCGCAGCCGCGTGCAAGGTCGTGACTGAGAACGCGACATTCCCCGGCTCGATCGGCCCCATGATCGAGCCCATCATCCCGGCAGCCATCGCAGTTCGGGATAAGCCCGGTGATTTCATCGAGAACGCGATCCGGCAAAGCGCAATTCGGACGGCAGGCCGGCTCGAAGCCGCAAGCCCGATGCTCGCAGGCCTCGTCAAAGCCGGGAAGCTGAAGATCGTCGCCGCCCGCTATGATCTCGACGCAGGCTCCGTAGAGTTCCTCTCCTAGGTTCGATCTCGGTATCGCACTCGGCCGCATCCAGCCGCGGTGAACGGCCAGGCTGGCGATGAACATCGAGCAATTCTGCGCGAGAGCGACCGCACGCCGCGCCTGATCGACGCCGGCGCATCCCCATATGAAGACTGTGCGGCACAATTGGAGTGCCGAGCACGCCGCAGCACTGCAACTCTTTCACGTGCCGCGCGCTATGTGAGGTGCTGGCGGAAATGCACAGCTCACCGACCTGACCTTGGGCTTGGGCGAGGTCCTCCAGGATTACCTCGCTTGATGCGACCAGGATCCGATCCGATTTCCCGCTCGCTTTCAAACGAGGATCATCGCCATGTCTCGCTTCGATGGAAGAATTGCAGTCGTCACCGGCGCCGCCAGCGGCATCGGCAAGGAAATCGCGGAACGCTTTGCCGCTGAAGGCGCCACGCCTGTTATCGCCGACCTCAATCTGGCTTCTGCCAAGGCAACAGCCGAGGAGATCAAGGCCAAGGGCGGAGACGCCTTTGCCGTCGCCATGGACGTCACCAACGAGGCTCAGGTCGAGAAGGGCGTGAGCGACATCATCGCCAAGTACGGCAAGATCGACATCCTCGTGAGCAATGCCGGCATTCAGATCGTCAAACCGCTGGTCGATTTTCCCTTCGCTGACTGGAAGAAGCTCCTGTCCATCCACCTCGATGGCGCGTTTCTGACGACGCGCGCGTGCCTCAAGCACATGTACGCCGCGAACTATGGCCGGGTCGTCTACATGGGCTCCGTGCACTCGAAGGAGGCTTCCAAGCTCAAGGCCCCTTATGTCACCGCCAAACATGGGCTGATCGGTCTGGCCAAGGTCCTCGCCAAAGAAGGTGCCGAGCACAACGTCACGGCCAATGTCGTCTGCCCAGGCTTTGTCCGCACGCCCCTCGTCGACAAGCAGATCCCCGAGCAGGCAAAGGAGCTCGGCATCTCGGAAGCGCAGGTCATCAAGGAGGTCATGCTGAAAGACACGGTCGATGGAGAGTTCACGACCACCGACGACGTGGCCGATGCCGTGCTGTTCTTCGCTGCAGCCCGCACGAACGTGATGACCGGCCAGTCGGTCGTCGTCAGCCACGGCTGGTTCATGCAGTAGACCTGCAGGCACCCACACTGAAGGCGGCTCATTGGGAGCTGCAGCTCGCGAATAGCCCGACCTGGCGGACGACAATGGCGCAGAACGCCTCCGCATCCCTCATGTCGTCCGCCTGCAAGTGCGGACCCGCAAGACGTGGCATTAAGGGGGGAATTTTCTGACCCGTAGGCTGTGCCCCCAAAAACCGCGGCGGCGGGCAGCCCGGCCGGCCTCCCCCCCAAACAGCCATACCGACGGCCGTCCAGGCGCACCCGCCTTGGGCGCTGCCCTCCCGTTGCCGTCCAGCAACGCGCCGCTTTGAAAGTTGCAGAAGCGCACACTTCGCCTGCTACGGCATTCCCGCAAGCTGTTAACAATCTGTGAATAAATTGTGGGGGGAGTGAGTATCGTGCGTAGTTGTTTGCGTTCTGTTGCCCTTGCGCTCGCCGTGCTTGGCGGCGTCGCCGTTTCGGCCCCTGCCAGTGCCGGAAGCAACCTGAGCGAGACGTCCCCGGGTGTTGCTGTAGACTGGTCGGGCCTCTATCTCGGCCTCCACGGCGGCTACGGGTGGACGCGCCAGGACACCGGCCTCGGCTCCGACCTCAAGGTCGACGGCTGGCTCGCCGGTGGCCATGTCGGCCTCCAGAGGCAGTTCGACCGCTGGGTGATCGGCGTCGAAGCCTCCTTCACAGGCGGCACCATGGAAGGCAGCACGACTGTCGACACCGGCGTGATCGGCCTGGCGAACATCAAGGCCAGCGTCAATGACATCCTCCTGCTCACCGGCCGTCTCGGCTATGCTTGGCAGGATCGGCTCTTCTATGTGAAGGGCGGCTATGCCTCGGCTGATTTCGACCTCAGGGTCGACACGATCGGAGGGAGCTACTCCAGCGGGTCGCGGCTGCACGGCTGGACGGCCGGCGTCGGCTTCGAGCGCAAGCTGACCCACAACGTGAGCATCGGCCTCGAGTACAACTACATCGACCTCGGGGCAAAGACCTTCAACTTCGGTGGCTCCACTCCCACTGCGCCGACACTGACGGCGGTCGTCCCGCCGAAGGAATATTGCCCGCCGACGGCACGCCTCGACCCGGACGGCATTCACACCGTCATGGCGCGGCTCACCTTCTCGCTCGGGGACGAGCCCCAGCACATTCCTTACAAGTGATCTCGATCGCCGAGGCGTAGTCGACAAATGAGCCAGCGGCGCCCGAAGCGCCGCTGGCTTTGCTTTCACTGCGTCGATCTCATCCTCGGATCGCTATTTCTCGACGATCAGCGCGATCTCGTCGCTCGAGGGATCGACGATTGCGATGTCGTCGTCATAGACGAAGTAGCGGTACTCCCTGAGATCGGGAACGCGCTCGACGACGACGCTCGGCAGCGGCAGAAGCTCGACACCCTGCGGCACGGCCATACCAATGCGGATGTCGCCGATACCGAGCCTGATGGCCGCGCCGCGATCAATATGATCGCGTACGAAGACGCGGTCCGCCTGGGCCAACGTCGGGCGACGATCCCGCACGCCCGCGGTCTGATTGCCGCTGCCGGAGACGACGGCAACGACAGCGAAAGTCGCCGGGTTCACGATGACGATCTCGTCACGCACGTAGACGTAGCGGTAGCCGCGGTACGCGGGCACGATCTCGACGATATCAGCGGGCAGCGGATGCAGCACCACGCTACGCGGCACGCTGGCGCCGACTCGAATGTCGAAGTTCACGTTCGTCACGCGATTTCTCTCGACGCCGCTGCGCGTGAAGCGCTCGCGAACGGTCGTGCGCTGCCGCTCGGAAAGCTGCGTTACGCCACCCCGATCACGATCGGCCTGACCCTGGCGTGTCCGATCGCCGCGATCGCGCTGATCCTGACCAGTACGTGCGCGATCCTTGTCCTGGCCACGCTGCTCCTGACCGGTGCGCGTGCGCTCCTTATCCTGGCCGCGTTGCTCCTGACCAGTGCGCTGGCGGTCCTTGTCCAGACCACGCTGCTCCTGGCCGGTGCGCGCGCGATCCTTGTCCTGGCCGCGCTGCTCCTGACCAGTGCGCTGGCGGGCCTTTTCCTGGCCCCGCTGCTCCCGGCCCGTACGGTGACGGGCCCGTGAACCCGGCTGACGGTCGGTCGGTTGCCCCCCCGGACCGCCTTTCGGCTGCACGGTCTCCCCGGATCCCCCCCGGCGGCCCATGTCACCACCCCC
>Ga0066256_1005402_pt1 | contig 10603 bp, 10 predicted proteins | sample ThiBio_1000_biof_FD_87107 | JGI IMG/M metagenome (GOLD analysis project Ga0066256, IMG submission 87107) | Wastewater bioreactor microbial communities from Cape Town, South Africa - Thiocy_expt_1000_biof (version 2) | ecosystem: Engineered > Bioreactor > Thiocyanate-remediating >... | reverse complement strand
GACCTCTACAACAAGCCGGACAACCTCTTCGTCGCCGGCTTCATCGGCTCGCCGCGCATGAACTTCGTCACGGGCGAGGCGGCAAGGCCCTGGAATGCGCCGACCGTCGGCGTCCGTCCGGAGCACCTGAAGCTCTCCAGGGAGAGCGGCACCTGGAAGGGCCTCGTCGGCGTCGCCGAGCACCTCGGCTCCGATACGTTCCTGCACGTCAATGTCGAGGGCATCGGCATGATGACGGTGCGCGCCGGCGGCGACTTCGGCGTCACCCACGGCGATACGGTCTACCTGACACCCGACGACACCCGCATCCATCGCTTCGACGACAAGGGAATGGCAATCCGATGAACAGACTGGAAGGCAAGAGCGCGCTCATCACGGGATCGGCGCGCGGCATCGGCCGGGCCTTTGCGGAGGCCTATGTGCGCGAGGGTGCCCGGGTCGCCATCGCCGACATCAATATCGAGCGGGCGCAGGCGACCGCCAGCGAGATCGGTCCCGCGGCCTATGCGGTCCAGATGGACGTGACGCGGCAGGAGTCCATCGACGCGGCGATCGGGACCTGCGTGAAGGAGGCCGGCGGGCTCGACATCCTCGTCAACAACGCCGCGCTCTTCGATCTCGCGCCGATCGTCGAGATCACGCGGGAGAGCTATGACAGGCTGTTCTCGATCAATGGCGCCGGAACGCTCTTCACGCTGCAAGCGGCGGCGAAACAGATGATCGCGCAGGGCCGCGGCGGCAAGATCGTCAACATGGCGAGCCAGGCCGGCCGGCGCGGCGAGGCACTCGTCGCCATCTACTGCGCCACCAAGGCCGCGGTGATCAGCCTCACCCAGTCGGCCGGGCTGAACCTCATCAGGCACGGCATCAACGTCAACGCCATCGCCCCCGGCGTGGTCGACGGCGAGCACTGGGACGGCGTCGACGCGCTCTTTGCGAAATACGAGAACCGGCCGCTCGGCGAGAAGAAGCGCCTCGTCGGCGCCGAAGTGCCCTTCGGCCGCATGGGGACGGCGGACGACCTCACCGGCATGGCGATCTTCCTTGCCTCGCAGGAGAGCAACTACGTCGTCGCCCAGACCTACAATGTCGATGGCGGCAACTGGATGAGCTGAGCCCGCGCTATCCACGCGGACCCGCACGAGAAAAGACCGGATAGACCGGAAGGACTGGACCATGACCACGAAACTGTCGCTCGCCAACCTCAGGGAAATCGCCGGGACGGCAAGCGTGCCCGCCTATGAGCGCGGCAGCCTTGCGGCCGGCATCGTCCATTTCGGCGTCGGCAATTTCCACCGGGCGCACCAGGCGGTCTATCTCGACGACCTCTTCAATCTCGGCCTCGACCATGACTGGGCGATCATCGGCGCTGGCGTGCTGCCCTCCGATGCGGCGATGCGCGACAAGCTCGCGGGCCAGGATTTCCTGACGACCGTGGTCGAGCAGGACAACAACCGCTCCGGCGCGCGCGTGACCGGCGCGATGATCGGCTATCTCGCCCCCGGCAATGCGGCGGCGACCATCGCCCAGCTCTCGGACCCGGCGATTCGCATCGTCTCGCTGACCATCACCGAGGGCGGCTATTTCATCAATCCGGCCTCCGGCGTCTTCGATCCGACCCATCCGGCGATTGCCGCCGACGCCGCCGATCCGGGCAGCCCGAAGACCGTCTTCGGCCTCATCCTTGCCGGGCTCAAGGCACGCCGGGAGAAAGGTATCGCTCCCTATACGGTCATGTCCTGCGACAACATTCCGGGCAATGGCGAGGTCACGCACGCCGCCGTCTCCGGCCTTGCCCGCCTTTCCGATCCGGCGCTCGCCGACTGGATCGATGCAAATGTCGCCTTCCCGAACGGCATGGTCGACCGGATCACGCCCGCGACCGGCCCGCGCGAGATCACCATCGCCGCCGACGACTACGGCATCGACGACGCCTGGCCGGTCTTCTGCGAGGAATTCAAGCAATGGGTGCTGGAGGATCATTTCCCGCAAGGCCGCCCGGCGCTGGAGAAGGCCGGCGTCCAGTTCGTGCCGGACGTCGCGCCCTACGAGCATATGAAGATCCGCATCCTCAACGGCGGCCATGCGGCCATCGCCTATCCGGCGGCGCTGCTCGACATCCATTTCGTGCACGAGGCGATGGAGGATGCGGACATCCGCGCCTTCCTCGCCAAGCTGGAGCGCGAGGAGATCATCCCCGTCATCCCGCCCGTGCCGGACACCGACCTCAACGACTATTTCGCGCTGATCGAGCCCCGCTTCCTCAACCCGAAGATCGGCGACACGATCCCGCGGCTTGCCCAGGACGGCTCCAACCGCCAGCCGAAGTTCATCCTGCCGTCCACCGCCGACCGGCTTTCGCGCGGCGAGGATGTCATCGGCCTGTCGCTGGTCTCGGCGCTCTGGTGCCATTATCTCGCCGGCACGTCGGACAGCGGCAAGGCCATCACTTTCAACGACCCCAATATCGACCGCATCCATGCGGCCGCCAAGGCCGCGACGAGCGATCCCTTCGCCTTCCTCGAACTCAAGGACATCTTCGGCACGGTCGCCGCGTCGGACCTCTTCCGCGCGCGCTTTGCCAACGCCCTTGCATCCCTCCAGCAGTTCGGAACGCGCGCGACGCTCAAGCGCTACCTGGAAGACCGGCTCGCAAACTGAGGAGACCGTGCAGGCGGGGGTTTTTCTCGCGAGGGGCCGCCCGGACCAACGGGGGGCCGAAAACGGAACGGAACGCCCTGGCCGCCAAAACGGCAGGACTGGGCATCTTCGATTTTGACGGCGGGCTCGTCGACAGCGAGCCCGTCTCCATCACCCTCCCCCGCGGGGCGCGCAGCCTGCAGAGCATGTCGGAAATCCTGCATGATGAATACGGCCTTGCCATAGACGCGGCCTTCCTGGATGCGATGCGCAGGGTGCTCTACGAGCGGTTCCGCGCCGAATTGCAGCCGATAGAGGGCATCGCCGAGACTGTCGACGGGCTCGGCATCGCCCATTGCGTCGCCTCGTCCAGCCAGCCGGAGCGCATCCGGCTGTCGCTTTCCGTCACCGGCCTCATCGATCGTTTCGAGCCGAACATCTTCAGCGCCAGCATGGTCGCGCACGGCAAGCCGGCGCCCGATCTCTTCCTGCATGCCAGTGCCGTGATGGGCGTGGAGCCGGCGCGCTGCGTCGTGGTGGAGGACAGCCCGGCCGGCATCGTGGCGGCGAAATCCGCGGGCATGCGGGTCGTCGCCTTCACCGGCGGCTCCCATGCGCGCACGCCGCAGCACCGACAAACCCTGCTGGCCCTCGAACCCGACGCCCTGTTTGACGACATGCGGGAATTGCTACAGTTTGTCCGCAAAGAAAAGGTCGACGGGAAAGAGCATTGATGCGCGATCTGATCGTTGCGGTGGACATCGGCACCGGCAGTGCCCGTGCCGGTGTGTTCGACCGGAGCGGTGCGCTGCTCGGGCGTTCCGAGCATCCGATCGCCATGCGCCGGCCGAGCGCGGACCATGCCGAACACGATTCCGAGGAGATCGGGCGCGCCGTCTGCGCGGCGGTCAGGGCCGCCTGCGCCGCCGCTGGCGCGAGCGCCGCGCGGGTCGCCTCGCTCGGCATCGACGCGACGTGCTCGCTGGTCGTGCGGGACAGGGCGGGAAAGCCCCTTGCCGTGTCCGGCGGCGAGGAGGCGCGCTGGGATACGATCGTCTGGCTCGATCACCGCGCGCTGAAGGAGGCCGATGTCTGCACGGCGACGGAGCATCAGGTGCTCGCCCATTCCGGCCGGGTCATGTCGCCGGAAATGGAGATGCCGAAGCTCATGTGGCTCAAGCGGCACCGGCCGGAGCAATGGGCGAAGGCCGGCTATTTCTTCGATCTCGCCGACTTCGTCACCTGGCGTGCGACGGGCTCGAACGCCCGCTCGCGCTGCACGATGGCGGCCAAGTGGAACTATCTCTCCCATGACGAGAAGCCCTGGAGCGAGAGCTTCCTGAAGGCGCTGGGGCTCGAGGACGTGCGCGAGCGGGGCTCGCTGCCGGAGACGACCCTCGCGGTCGGCGATGCCGTCGGGCGGCTGACCGGGGAGGCGGCACTCGACCTTGGCCTCGATACGGGCTGCGTGGTCGCGGCAGGCCTCATCGACGCCTATGCCGGTGCGCTCGGCGTGCTCGGCTCCTTTGCAGCCGAGCCGGAGACGCTGGAGCGGCAGCTCGCACTGATCGGCGGCACGTCGAGCTGCATCGTCGCCTTCTCGCGCGAAAGGAAGTTCGGCTTCGGCATGTGGGGGCCGTATTACGAGGCGGTGCTGCCGGGATGGTGGCTGGTGGAGGGCGGGCAATCCGCCGCGGGCGCCCTGCTCGACCATGTCGTGCGCACGCATGGCGCCGGCGGCGAACCGTCCGCGGCGAACCATGCGCGCATCGCCGCGCGCATCGGCGAGATGCGGACCGAGGAAGGCGAGGATTTCGCTGCGCGGCTGCATGTGCTGCCGGACTTCCACGGCACCCGCTCGCCGCTCGCCGACCCGCACGCCCTCGGCGTGATCAGCGGGCTGGCGCTCGATGCGTCCTTTGACGGGCTCTGCCGGCTCTATTGGCGAACCTCGGTGGCCATCGCGCTCGGTATCCGCCACATCCTCGAAAAGCTCGGCGAAAGCGGATATACGCTTGATACGCTTCACGTCGCCGGCGGCCATGTCCGCAATCCGCTGCTGATGGAGCTTTACCGCGACGTCACGGGTTGCCGCGTCGTGGTGCCGGACACCGGCGATGCGGTGCTGCTCGGAACCGCCATTGCCGCTGCCGTCGCCGGCGGCCTCTACCCGGACCTGCCGGCTGCGGGCGCGGGCATGTATCCCGGGGGCACCGCATTCCTGCCCGATGCGCGCCGCAAGGCTGGCTACGACCGGGACTATCGCCGGTTCCTCGCGCTCTATCGCCACCGGGCGGAGCTCGAAGCGATCGATTGACGATTGCAAAAAAATCTTCAGCCGGTGGAACCAAATGGCTTGCGGCGTGTTTTTAGCTCGTCACCGGTCTGCGCATATCCCCCAGATGCGAGGCCCTCGACCGGTGATCGACCACGACACCGTGTCCCCCTCCGGTCCGTGGATACTCAAGCAGCCAGTGCCTCCCCGGCGCTGGCTGTTTCTCTTTGTGCGGTCCTCGATGTGCAGAAGCATAAGCAAAGGCGGCGGTGGGCGTGCCGTCCCACCGCCGCCAGCCGCGCCGCCGCTGCGGCTATCCGGGAGCGAGATCAGGCCGCTGCGCGGGTCTGCGGCGTAAAGAGAAGGGCCTGGTTGATCAGCACCTTCACCTGTTCGGGGTTGAAAGGCTTGGAGACGAGGAAGGCCGGTTCCGGCCGCTCGCCCGTCAGGAGTTTTTCCGGGTAGGCGGTAATGAAGATCACGGGAATGGTCGTGCGCGAGAGGATCGTGTTGACGGCGTCGATGCCGGAGGAGCCGTCCGCGAGCTTGACGTCGGCGAGCACGAGGCCGGGGCGGCTATCGCTCCACAGCGTCTCGGCTTCTGCCTGCGTGCGGGCGATGCCGGTGACCCGGTGGCCCATGCCGCTGACCATATGGGCAAGGTCGAGCGCGATCAGCGGTTCGTCCTCGATGATCATGATGCCCGTCTCGGCCTGCGCGGCGATTTCCGCGAAGGCGGCGTCGAGCAGCGTGCGGATGGCGGTTTCTTCTGCTTCCAGGATGTCGGCCGTCTGCTCGACCGAAAAGCCCTCGACCGTCGCCAGCAGCAGCGCCTGGCGGCCGAGCGGGGGAACGTCGGACAGATCGAACGGCGCTTCCGCACCCGGGACGATGGCGCCCGCGCCGCCGCTCATCGACAGGGGCAGCGAGGAGATGATACGGCTGAGCAGGCCGAAGAGCCTTGCCTTGTCATCGTCGCATTCCAGCATTGTGACGGGGTCTATGAGAATGGTTTCGAGCGTGGCGGCCACATAGGCGTCACCGGAGGATTGGGTTCCCGTCAGGGCGCGCGCGTAACGGCGCAACGCCGGGAGGTGCGGCCCGATGCGGTCGGAAATCGGCATGATATGTTCCCCGTTCTGAATTTGTTGCAATCGCAGTTGACGGTTTGAACGCGGAAGCCAAATTTAGGTTCCAGAGCATGGAACTTTTTTTGGCAGGAGGCATTTCCACGGCGAAATCACCATTCGGGGGCGGGAAATAGAAATGAAAGTGGCCAAGAGTGAATAGCTTAGAAAAACAGACGGACGGGAGAAAGACTCCCAAGGGTGCCGACGACCCAAATGCACAGATCGCGACGAAGCTTCGCGCCTTCTATCATTCCGTGCAGGACGAGGCGCTTCCCCAGAGGTTCCTGGATCTTCTCGAAAAATTGGACGCTGTCGAAAGCAGCGTTCAACGGGCCGAGTGAGGATGTGATGGACCAGGGACAGACCACTTTCAAGCGTGAGTTGCTGGCGGTACTGCCGAGCCTTCGCGCCTTCGCCATCTCCCTGATCGGCCGCCACGACCAGGCCGACGACCTCGTGCAGGACACGATCATGAAAGCGTGGGCCAAGCAGGAGCAGTTCGAGATGGGCACGAACATGAAGGCATGGCTCTTCACGATCCTGCGCAACGAGCTCTACAGCAAGCTGCGCAAGCGTGGCCGCGAGGTTCAGGATTCCGACGGTATCTTCACCGAGAACCTCGCGCAGCATCCCTCGCAATACGGTTCGCTCGACATGCAGGACTTCAAGAAGGCGCTGGAAAAGCTGCCGGACGAGCAGCGCGAGGCGATCATCCTTGTGGGGGCGTCGGGCTTTTCCTATGAGGAGGCGGCGGAGATTTGCGGTTGCGCGCTCGGTACGATCAAGAGCCGCGTGAACCGCGCCCGCCAGCGCCTGCAGGAGCTTCTGCAGGTCAGCGGTGAAAGCGACTACGGTCCCGACGCGGTGTCGGCGCCGATCACGTCGCGCGCCTTCGCATCCTGACGGACACGCCAGGCCGTCCGCCGTTACGGCGGACGGCGAGAAGATTGGGGGGAAACAGACGTGATTGCCACCGTCCTCGCGTGTTGCGGGTGAAAACGGGCACGGAATCGCGTACCGGAAAAGCATGAAGGATAACATTCAGTCATTGCCGTCCGATGTTGCCGCGGTTCTGGGGGCGCCGAAGCGTCTTGCGGCGCTCGACGCCGCCATGCCGATGTTCCTTGGGCCGGACCCCGATTTCGACGATATCGCCGCCCTTGCCGCCGCGCTCTTTTCCGCACCGATTTCCCTCGTCACCATTCTCGGCCGCACGGACCAGTGGTTCCTGGCGCGCCAGGGCACGCCGGAAATCCGGGCGCCTTCGGAGGACTCCTTCTGTGCGCGCATGATCGCGCTGGGCGGCGGCAAGCCGCTGATCCTGGCCGATGCCCGTGCGGACAGCGATTTTTCCAAGCTGCCCAGCGTCACGGACGAGCCGCACCTGCGCTTTTATGCGGGGGTGCCGATCATCGCCGACGGGGAGGCGATCGGCACGGTCTGCGTCTTCGATACGAAGCCCCATGCACGCACCGCGCCTGATCTCCTGCCGCGGCTGGAGCGACTCGCCTCGCTTGCCGGCTCGCTGATCAAGCTGAAGGAGGAGGCGCGGCGGCGCATGCTGGCGGCCGAGGCCCTCCCGCGCGATGCGGCCAATGTCGCAAGCTGGCTCTGGGAAATCCCGACCGGCGTCGTTGCCGGCAACGAGATCTTCTACCGCATGCTCGGCGTCAAGCCGGCCAGGCCGATGAGCGCGCGGAAGTTCTTCGCGGCGGTGCATCCGCTCGACCGCAAGGCGACCATAGACCACCTGCGCAATGCGCTCGCCTCGGGCAAGGAATATGACGGCCTGTTCCGTGCGGCCAAGTCCGGCCGCTGGCTGCTCGGCCGCGGCCGCGTGCACGAATGGGATGCGGAGGGCCGCCCCTCCGTGTTCCTCGGCATCAATGTCGACGTCACGGACGGGCAACTCGCCTCCGAGCGCACGCGGCTTTTGCTGCGCGAACTGAACCACCGGGTCAAGAACACGCTCGCCATGCTGCAATCGCTGGCCCGCCAGACCCTGCGGCAGACGAGCGATCCCGTCGAGTTCATGGATGCCTTCGCGGGACGCCTGCAGTCGCTCTCCGAGGCGCATGGCCTGCTCAGCGATCACGAATGGGGCGTCATCCACCTGAAGATGCTGCTGCAGAAGCAGATCATGCCCTATGCGCTCGACTACGACAGCCAGGTCGAGATTCACAAGGACGAGGTGGAACTCGGGCCGGACCAGGCGGTCGGTCTCGGCCTGGTGCTGCACGAACTCGCCACCAATGCCCGCAAGTACGGGGCCCTCTCGGTGCGCAGCGGCAAGGTGGTGATCGCCGCCCGCGTGGTCAGCGAGGAGGGCCAGCGCGTGCTCCACATGACCTGGCACGAGGTTGGCGGGCCGCCGGTGCATCCGGACGGACGGCGCGGCTTCGGCTCGGTGCTGATCGAGCGCAGCCTCGACAAGATCCTCGGCAGCAGCGTGCATGTCGAGTATCTGCCGAAGGGCGCCACCGCTGTCATCCGCATGCCGCTCTGAGCGGCCTTTTCAGGGAATTGCCGTTTCCAGGGAAGTGCCGGGTGATCAGTCGTCGCGGCGGCGGGATTTCGGCGCGAGCATGAATCCGAGCGCGAGCGCGACGGCCGTGGCTGCGAAGGGTTTCCTCGAGGCGGCCGTGGCCGCGGCGGCCATCAGGTCACGCCGGGCGGCGAGCTGGTCGCGGCGGATGCGGCGAAGTTCCCGCTCCCGCTTGTTGCGCGCGGCGACGACGGCAAGAACGATGAGCGCCAGGACCAGGAAACCACCGGCAAGGCCGAAGAGGGCAGGGACGGCGCCGTAGCGATGGGCGAGTGCCACGGCGGCGCCGACCACCGCCAGCACATAGGCGGTGACGAGGAGGAGGCCGATGAGGACGCCGCCGATCGCGTTGCGCTTGGCGACCTCGACCGTCTCGTCCACCCGGTCGGTGACGCGGGTGACGAGGTTTTGCATGAGAATGGCCCCCAGTGACAGCATGCCGTGTGCTCCGGATGAGATTGCGGGGCCGCCCGGCGGGCGTCCCCTGTCATGAAAGAAGGAAATCAGCGACGCAGCAGGGCGGCGAGAACGAAGCCGGCAGCGGCGGCGACGCCGAGCGTGGTGAGCGGATGATCCTGCACGGCCTTGCGGGCCTTGCGGCCGGAATCCTGGTAGCGGGCCTGGAACTCGGCGAGGATGTCTTCCCCGGCGGCGATCATGTCGCGGACGTCGCTTTCCGCCCGGTCCTTGAGGCCGTGCGCCGCATCGCTCACCCCGGCCTTGGCGGCGCGGGCCTTCTTGCGGATGCTGCCGGCGCGGCTGGACGCGTCGTCGGCGAGAACGCGGGCGAGCGAGGCGATCTCCTCGCGCAGGTCCGCGATCTGGTCCTCGACGGCCTGCGCATCTTCCTTGAGCCCATCGCGAAGGTTCTTGCTGCGAGACGAAAACATTCCGTTGGCCATGCCGTTTCTCCTTTTTAGGGTCGCCCGCGGGCGCGGGCAGAACAGCGCTCCACACCCTCTTGGCGGAACGGTCTTTCGGGCGGGAAACGCGCACTGCGGCAAAAGGTTCCGTAAGGCGCTGGAAAATCAGGCCGAAGCGGTGTGGGGCAGGACGAAGGGCACGCCTGCGGCAGGCACGCCATTGATGCGCATGCGGCAGCCGAAGACGGCCTCCATCGCGTCGTCCGTCATCACCTCGACCGGCGGTCCGGCGCGCTCGATGCGCCCGCCCTTCATCATCACCATGTGGTCGGCGAACATGGCGGTGAGGTTGAGGTCGTGCATGACGGCGATCACGCCGCCGCCGCCTTCGCAATAGCGCCGGGCAAGCTGCATGATGGCGAGCTGGTGGCGGATGTCGAGGGCGGAGACCGGCTCGTCGAGCATCAGGAAGCAGGGCTCGCCGTCGAGCATCGGCTCCCAGATCTGCGAGAGCACGCGGGCAAGCTGCACGCGCTGCTGCTCGCCGCCGGGAAGCTCCTGGTAGAAGCGGCCGGCGAAGCCCGCGAGATCAACGGCGGCCAGCGCGTCTGCGGTAATGGCATCGACGCGCTCGGCGTGGCGGTTGGGGCCGACGGTGAGGCCGAGGCGGACGATCTCGCGCACGGTGAAGGGAAAGGCGATGGTGGCGGCCTGCGGCAGCACGGCGCGCTTGATGGCGAGCTGCCAGGGTTCGAGCGCGCGGATGTCGTGGCCGTTGATGGCGATGTCGCCCTTGCTGGCCAGTTCCCCGGCGATCGCCTTCAGCGTCGTCGTCTTGCCCGAGCCGTTGGGGCCGACGATGGCGGTGAGCGCACCGGCCTTCGCCTGGAGCGATACGCCGTGCACGATGGTCTTGCCGGACAGGCTGACCGTGAGGTTCCTTGCGGTGATCATGGTTCCTACCAGCCGTTGCGCGTGCGGTCGCGCAGCAGCACCCAGAGGAAGAAGGGCGCGCCGGCAAGCGCGGTGATGATGCCGATGGGCAGTTCGGCAGGGGCGACGAGGGTGCGCGCCAGCATGTCTGCGCCGAGCATCAGCACGCCGCCGAGCAGCGCGGAGGCCGGCAGCAGGTAGCGGTGGTCCGGGCCGA
>Ga0066256_1004398_pt3 | contig 10606 bp, 10 predicted proteins | sample ThiBio_1000_biof_FD_87107 | JGI IMG/M metagenome (GOLD analysis project Ga0066256, IMG submission 87107) | Wastewater bioreactor microbial communities from Cape Town, South Africa - Thiocy_expt_1000_biof (version 2) | ecosystem: Engineered > Bioreactor > Thiocyanate-remediating >... | reverse complement strand
GGGCCATCCAGGTCACCTCGCCTTTGACGCTGCCGACCTGCCGGCGTCTCTTGTGGCCGGAGCTTGTTAAGCGTCATCTGGGTGGCCCACCCGGAGTTTATACTCCGGCCAAGCTTCCGCGCGGCCCGGGGTGGTGAGCCATGACAAACTGGGCTACTTCTCGAAGCCGAACAGGGATTCGAGGGTGAAGTCGCCCGCCTTGAGCGAGCCTTTCGAGGTGATCTTGAAAATGCCGTTGGCGCGCAGCACCGGCACGCCATTCGCGGTGGCGAGACCTTGCGCGAACAGAAGATTGCGCGTGGTCTTCACCGCATCGGCGCGGCCTTCGACCCAAGAACCGAGCGGGGCCGGCGCCAGATAATCGCAGGTCAGATTGACGGTGGGCAGAAAGCCCATATCGCCGCTGCCCTGAAGCCGGGCCGCAATGGGCAGCATCATATCGGCGAACAGCGCCAGCATGCCACCATGGCAGACCATGCCAGGATTGCAGTGCCGCCCCTCGACCCGGAAGCCGAGCAGGAGCTGGTCGCCAGTCCATTTGCCATAAAGCGGGCCGTTGGTTTCCACAAATCCGTTTGCAAGGCGGAACGGGGCGAAGCCATCCGGGATGCCCCCGGCCGACTGTTGATCCGTGGTCATGACAATCCATCAGTTACGATCCGGGTAAGGCTTTAAGGACTATGACGGTGGCGTGCAATATCCGGGCAGAACGTGAACGAGTCGCCATCATGCGCCAGATCGGGATTGAGGAAGGACGACACGCCTTTGGCGCGAACGCAGAAAATTACGCTGCTGCACGGCCGGAATATCCTTCGAGCATCTATGCGCGCTTGCGTGCGCGGTGCGGCCTTCGGACTGGAACGCGCACCTTTGAAATCGGTCCGGGCACGGGGCTTGCGACACGCCGGTTGCTGCAATCCGGTGCATCGCCGCTTGCCGCCATCGAGCCGGATGCAAGGCTGGCGCAGTATCTGCGGCAACAATTTCCGGACCCGGCATTGCAGGTGATCCACGCGACATTCGAGACCGCAAGCCTTCCCGAGGCCGCGTTCGACCTCGGCGTATCGGCAACCGCGTTCCATTGGATGGATCAGCACGCGGCACTTGCGAAAGTCGCAACCCTGCTGAAACCCGGTGGCTGGTGGGCGGCGTGGTGGAATGTGTTCGGCGACCCCGAACAGGACGATGCGTTCCACGACGCGACCAGACATCTTCTCGAAGGCGGCACCACCCCTTCTTATTCGCCGGCCTTCAAACATCCCTTCGCGCTCGATCGCGGCGCGCGCATCGCGGACATTGAAGCGACGAAAGCATTCGAGAGTATCGATAGCGAAATCGAACGCTGGACCCTGACCCTCGACCCGAAAGAAACCCGCGCGCTTTACGCCAGCTTCTCGACCTTCGCGGTTCTGGACGAGGTGGAGCGCAACCGCGTTCTCGATGCCATAGAGAATATCGCGGCGACCGAATTCAGCGGTCGCGTTACACGCAATATGTGCCCCCCCATCTATATCGCCCGCCGCCGATAGACGCCCGTCAGGCCTCGGGGGGCGGGAACCAGCCAGCCCGGCGCGGCACAAACAAGCAGAATTTGTCGGACCGGAAGCCCGGCAACCCTTGACGATTCCGGGCCCGCTGCCTATCTAGCCGGGCAGTGGTTAGCACTCCCCTGTGGGGAGTGCTGCCGAACGGCCATGCAAATGGCCGCACTGTAAGCAAGCGCTTGAGACAATTGAATTTTTGAGGAGCGAATCCATGAAATTCCGTCCGCTTGGCGACCGCGTGGTCGTCCGCCGCGTGGCCGAGGACCAGAAAACCCCCGGCGGCATCATCATCCCCGAAACCGCACAGGAAAAGCCGCAGGAAGGCGAGATCATCTCCGTCGGCCCCGGCGCGCTCGACGAAAACGGCAAGCGCGTAACCCCCGAAGTGAAGGCCGGCGACTTCGTTCTGTTCGGCAAATGGTCGGGCACCGAAGTGAAGATCGATGGCGAAGAACTCCTGATCATGAAGGAGTCCGACATCATGGGCGTGATCGAGGGCCGCAAGCCTTCGAAAAAGGCCGCCTGACCCGCACCGCAACAGGATCTGAATTCAGGAGAAACAAATGGCAGCCAAAGACGTCAAATTCGGCGCCGATGCCCGCGAGAAACTGCTGCGCGGCGTCGACATTCTGGCCGATGCAGTGAAGGTGACGCTGGGTCCCAAGGGCCGCAACGTCGTGATCGAGAAAAGCTTCGGCGCACCGCGCACCACGAAAGACGGTGTGACGGTCGCGAAGGAAATCGAACTGGCCGACAAGTTCGAGAACATGGGCGCACAGATGGTGCGCGAAGTCGCCTCCAAGACCAACGACGTGGCCGGTGACGGCACCACGACGGCAACGGTTCTGGCCCAGGCGATCGTGCGCGAAGGTTCGAAGTCGGTTGCCGCCGGCATGAACCCGATGGACCTGAAGCGCGGCATTGAGAAGGCCGTTGAAGCGGTCATCGCCGACCTCAAGAAGCGTTCCAAGAAAGTGAAGTCGAACGAGGAAATCGGCCAGGTCGGCACGATTTCCGCCAATGGCGACAAGGAAGTGGGCGGCATGATCGCCCAGGCCATGGCGAAGGTCGGCAATGAAGGCGTGATCACGGTGGAAGAAGCGAAGTCGCTTGCCACCGAACTGGACGTCGTGGAAGGCATGCAGTTCGACCGCGGCTACATCTCGCCCTATTTCATCACCAACGCCGACAAGATGGTGGCCGAGCTTGAAGAGCCGTACATCCTGATCCACGAGAAGAAGCTGACCAGCCTGCAGCCGATGCTGCCGATCCTGGAATCGGTGGTGCAGTCGGGCCGTCCGCTTGTCATCATCGCCGAGGAAGTGGAAGGCGAAGCGCTGGCGACCCTCGTCGTCAACAAGCTGCGCGGCGGGTTGAAGGTTGCCGCGGTGAAGGCACCGGGCTTCGGCGACCGCCGCAAGGCCATGCTGGAAGACATCGCCATCGTGACCGGCGGCCAGGTGATCAGCGAAGATCTGGGCATCAAGCTGGAGAACGTGAAGATCAACATGCTGGGCACCGCGAAAAAGGTGCGCATCACGAAGGACGACACCACGATCGTCGACGGCTCCGGCAAGAAGGGCGACATTCAGGCCCGCGTCGGCCAGATCAAGCAGCAGATCGAGGAAACCACCTCCGACTACGACAAGGAGAAGCTGCAGGAACGCCTGGCGAAGCTCGCCGGCGGTGTTGCGGTGATCCGCGTCGGCGGTGCCACCGAAGTGGAAGTGAAAGAGAAGAAAGACCGCGTTGACGACGCGCTGAACGCCACCAAGGCGGCGGTCGAGGAAGGTATCCTTCCCGGCGGCGGCACGGCACTTCTCTATGCCACCAAGGCGCTGAACGGCGTGACGGGCGAGAATGACGACCAGAACGCCGGTATCGCCATCGTGAAGAAGGCGATCCAGGCCCCGATCCGCCAGATCGTGGAGAACTCCGGCGTCGAAGCCTCCATCGTGGTGGGCAAGCTGTTGGAGCAGAAATCCTCCAACTTCGGCTATGACGCCCAGGGCGAAAGCTATGGCGACTTCATCGAAGCCGGCATCGTGGACCCGACCAAGGTCGTGCGTACCGCGCTGCAGAATGCGGCCTCCGTTGCATCGCTCCTCATCACCACCGAAGCCATGGTGGCCGACCGTCCGAAGAAAGACGCGCCTGCCATGCCCGGCGGCGGCGGTATGGGCGGCATGGGCGACATGGACTTCTAAGGTTCATGCTTCGAGGCGCGGCCGAAAAGGCCGCGCACCTCAGCATGACGTCATGGTGAGGTGCGAGCGCCAGCGAGCCTCGAACCATAAGGCATACGAAAAGGCCCGGTGGAAACACCGGGCCTTTTTGCATGCGTCATGCAACGGCTTTGTGCGCATGCGCGTTGACGCATTTGTGATCCGCGCGCGCTGCATGGAACCTGAAAAAAGTGCGATCGCCGGGGATGCGAAAACAGGCCCGCGAACGGCAAATGCAATTTGCATCAAATTTTATCGATATGATTCGCATTCAAATGAAGTGATGTGTGCTAATCGCGAATCGCATATTGTTTTGCACGCGTGATGATCGCCCACGCGCAAACAGATTTGACCGAGGGAAGACCCGCGCATGCACATCGATCCTGTCGTCATGCTCGCCGAACAGCTTCGCTCTCTCGAAACGGCGTTGAAGCGGGCGCGCGACGGCGAAGATCACGATCAGGCGTGCCGCATTCTGGGCAAGATTTCGCTTCTGACCAGCGAACTGGATGAAACGCTGCCGACCAGCGCATTGGGTGCGGCCGAACTGCTCGGCTTTGCCGCGGCGGCGCTGCCGTTCTCGGGCGCGAAATACGCGCTGCATCTGTGCGAAGCGGCGGAGCGGCTGGCGCAAGGCCAGCGCACATTCGCCGATCTGGTCTGGCTGCGCGCGATGCGCGAGGCGCTGGCCGGCGGGCTTTGCGGGCAGGACGGTCTGGTGGCCGCCGATCTGATCAGCCGCGCCATTGTCGGTGTGTCACGGCCCATCGTGGTTTATCGCGCAGTCATGGCCCCGCGCAGTACCGAGGAACGCGTTCACGCATAACGCCACATTGTGCGAGGTGGGTGAGAAACGCCCGCGCCATCTGCCGGACCTGTGACGGCGGAATGTTCGTCAACGCGGAAAGCGGTTTGCCTTCGCCCGCATCCCGCGCAAAAAGATAGCCGATGTAGTAACCCGCGCGCGGCGGAAAGCCGGGCGCAGATTCCCCGCTGGTAAACCAGCGGCCATAGGCATCGCCCGTCCTGTCGATATCCGCCAGCAACCCGCGTGCCGCATCGCGCTCCTGCCCCTGCATCCGCGCCACGAGATCTTTCGGAAACCAGAGCACGGATTGCGCATCCAGTTCGGGGTGCATGCGCTGACTGACATAGGTGGCAAGCCCCTCCTCCCACAGCGACCACCAGACGAGATCGTCCGGTTTCGGAAGCGCGGCCCCCATCACCTGCGCGTGATGGATGTGAAACAGCTCATGGGCGAAAAAGGCCGGCATATCCTTTTCGTCGTGCAGCAGCGCGATGGTATCGACGCCGAACAACATGCGCTTCGTGCCATCGGCCGCGGTGAAGCCATGACCGTCAAAACGCAGGAAGGACGGGCCGAAACCGACATAGAGATCGCAGCGGAAATCGGGGAATTGCGTCTTGAACCGCTGTTCCGCCTTTTCAAACGCCGCCCCGATGCCACGGCCGAGGGCGCGGAAGTGTGCGGGTTTCAGCGTGCCGAACCCGGCCAGCGAAAGCGGCCTGGCGGGATCGAGGCCCTTCAGCGCCGTCTTGCGCAGCTTAGCTTCGGTGCCGAAAGCCTCCGGATCATAGAAAGCGCGATGGAGGGGCGCGAAATGAGCCGCAAAGGCGCGCGCGCGTTCAGAAGGCGGCTGCCCCTGGGTGCGATCCGCAAACGCGAAATAAGCGGGCATCAAATCATCGACACGGCAGAGGCCGCCCGCCGCCGCGGCCGGATGCGCAAGAAAGAGCGGCGCCAAAAAAAGCGCGGCCATGGCGAAAACCCATCGCCGCGCGTTTCCCATGCCCGCCGGATAAAAACGCCCGGTGCGATCAGGGCTGCACGGATCGGCCGCGCCCGTTGGAATGACCGCGCCCATCGCGCGAACGGAATTGCGATGGAGCATCCCGGCCGGAAACAGGTGCCTGTGACTGGACCCGTGGCGCAGCAGCCGGGACGTTGGCCGCATCGCGGTTGGGAGCACCGGCGCGGCCGGAGCGGCCGCGGATCGCGTCCCACCCGTTCGGCTGATGGCGATCGCGATTTTGACTGTCGCGATTGTGGCGATCACGATCAGGGCGATCACGACCACCCCAATGGCCGTCACGCCGGTCGCGGTCGTAATGGCGGCGCTGATTGTTCCAATAAACGCTGCCGTAATAGGCGCCGGGCGCGTAACCGTAATAATCATATCCGTCATAATAGCCCGGATAATAACCGGACCCGTAATAGCCATTGCCGTAATAGCCGCCACCGTAATAGCCGCCACCGTAATAACCGTCGTAGTAGCCGCCGCCATAATAGCCGTCATCGTAATAGCCGCGGTCATAGGCGCAGCCCGACAGCACCAGGGCCGCCGCCGCAACGCAGAACGCAATCACTGTCTTGGTCATAGGCTTTGCCACGGGCGCTTTTGCACCCGCAGCCTCCTTCGATAAGACCCCTCACCGGAAACGCGCGAAACACCACTTCGCACGCAGTTTGCACGCATCCTGCGCCAACACCATGGCGAATCGGTGGCTGCTCCGGTCGGGGAAAGCCCCCAGGAACCAGCCCACGGCCAGACGAAATATCCCGCGCCCGGCGGCCGGACACAGATTCCCCGTCGCGCAATACCAAAAGGCAGGCTAGCCTCGCCCTGCAAGATGCGAAGCCACGCGAAACATTCTCATAAGGCCGTTCAAACTGGCTGGCCGATTTTCACCCGGAGGAGATAACCCATGCAGGCCCTTTTTGTCGCCGTCATCGCGGCTGCGTTTTCTGCCGCGGTTGCACAACCCGCATTGGCGGCGTGGGAGCGCACAGGCTCCGTCAGCTTCGATTCCCGGCTTGAGCGCGAAACCCAGTTCGGCGGCTTCGGCTACAATGTGAATGGCGTGCAGCTTTATGCGGTGGGCAGCGACATCGCCTGCCGCACCGTGCGCGCCCGCTTCGGTGGCGGCAACACGCGGGAGGTGTGGTCGGGCACGCTGCGGGTGGGACGTGCCACGGCCATCGACCTGCCGCGCAATGCCGGACCGCTGCGGGGCCTTGAATTCATCTGCATGGCGAAAAACGGCAGCGGCCGCATCGACATCATGGCCGACAATGACGGGCGCGGAAGCGGCTGGCGCCCCGAACCGGGGGGACCCGGACCCGGCGCCTATCCCGGACGGCCGGACGATCAGGCGGGCTGGGATCGCAACAACTGGGTGGCGCTGGGCACCGCGCGCTTCGGCAATCGCGAGGGCGAGACCACGGTGGACGGGGCCTATGGCCGCCACATCCGGCAGATCGGCATCCGCGCCGCGGGCGGCGATGCAAGCTGCCGCGCGATGGTCATTCGCTACACCAATGGCGAACGCCAGGTGCTGGACGTGAACGGCCGCGGGGTGATGCGCGAAGGCCGGCTCTATCGCGTCGACCTGCCGGGCAACCGGCGCAATGTGCTCAGGTTGGCGCTGGCCTGTCAGTCCGTGCGGGCACCCGCAGTCTCCATCCAGGTCTACGCCAACAAATAAGCTGTGAAGGATATGCCGCCGGTTGGAGCGAAACCCGATTCAAGGGAATCGCGATTTCGCTCTAACTTTTCCGATTGCGCTCTTTTATCTGTCGCGCAATTTGTCGGAAAACCGCTGCACACTTTTCCGATTGCGCTCTCTATTCGGCAGGCGGCGGGGCTTCATCCACCACGGGCGCCTTCTTCGGTGCCTCATACGGCGTGAACGCACCCAGCATGCAGACCGAGCCGGTCTGTATGGCGCGGATGGTCTGCAGATTGCCGCAGATCTGGTTGGGCGGCGTCGCGACATAGGCAAAGCCGTTGAAGCGCAGACCGTTGCAGCGGTTGCGCAGGGAGTTCTTCCAGATCTTGCCGTTGCGCATATGGAACAGAATGGTCTTCTCATCCGGAATGGTGGTGTTCTGGATATCAATCGTGCGCAGACAGATATTGCCGGACTTGGGAGCCGGCGCCGCCTGCGTCTCCTGCGCGGGCGCGGCCCATGCGGCGCCAGCCATCAGACTTCCGGCCATCAAGCCTCCGGCCATGGCTGCAATCACAAGGATTTTCGATGTCATCGTCTTCTCCTTTATAGGGGCGGCCGGCAAACCGGGGCCAACCGCCGGTCCTTCAATATCCATCGTCGCCCGGCGGCGGATCGGGCAGATCGGGCGGCGGCTGTTCCTCATCATCAGGCCCGTCATCGGGCGAGGCCTGCGGATAATCATCATCTGGCGCCGCCTCTGGCTGATCCTGATCGTAAGGCCCGGCGCTGGAGCCGTTGTCAGGCGGCGGCGGGCCATATTCATCATCGTCGTAAGGTGGCGGCCCCTGATCCGGCGGACCATTGTCCGGCGGGCCATAACCGCGCGCACCGGAAGGCGGCGGGCTGTAACCCGGCTCCCCATACGCGTGAGACCAATAAGCGGGCGGGATGCCGGCGGGCGGGCGGCTGGCGGCTGGGGGCCCGTATGGCGCCCTTGCCTGTTGCTCAAGCAGGGCGAGGACGGCCGCGATGTCCGGCGAAGGATCGGTCTGGACGGCACCCCGCGCCCGCTCCAGGCAGGAATCGAGCGTCCGCCCCGACAGGGTGCCGCCGCAGTCGCGCAAAATCGACGCGGTACTGTCGTCATCCTGTGCCAGCGCAGGGCCGCAGGCCGCCGCCAGAAGGGCGGTTGCCACCGAAAACGCGTAAAACGAGCGGGCCATGAAAACCTCTTCAATTTCCGCAATTCATACCTGTTCCATAACGCGAAACCGGCGGACGCGTACCGTTCCTAGACCTTCGATCCTGAACGCAGGCTGAAGGGCCCATTCGCCTTGACTTGCAACCCTGCGCTGACAGAAGGTCCCGCGCCTCTCCTTCCTTTCGAAAAGGTCATCTGCCGTGTCTGCCTCCCCCTCCGCGCCGGGAAACCCGGCCAACGTCACCATCACCCTGCCGGACGGCAAGGCGATGACGTTCACCCGCGGGGTGACGCCGGGGGATGTGGCAGCCGCGATCGGGCCGGGCCTGGCCAAGGCCGCCCTGATCGGCGAGGTGGACGGCCATGAATGGGACCTGTTCCGCCCCATCGAGCACGACGCCAAGCTGCGCCTGATCACCAAAAAAGACCCCGAGGCGCTGGAACTGATCCGCCATGACGCGGCGCACGTGCTGGCCATGGCGGTGCAGGAGCTTTTCCCCGGCACGCAGGTGACCATCGGCCCCGCGATCGAGGACGGATTCTATTACGACTTCGCGCGCGCGGAGCCCTTCACCCTCGACGATCTGCCGAAGATCGAGGCGAAGATGCACGAGATCGTCAAACGCGATCTGCCGACGCGGCGCGAAGTGTGGCCGCGTGACAAGGCGATTGCGCATTTCGAGGGCATCGGCGAGCACTACAAGGCCGAGCTGATCAAATCTATCCCCGCCGGCGAAGAGGTTTCGATCTACTGGCACGGCGATTGGCACGACCTCTGCCGGGGCCCGCATTTCGCCACCACCGGCAAGATCGGCGATGCCTTCAAGCTGACCAAGCTGGCCGGTGCCTATTGGCGGGGCGATGCGAAGAACGCGCAGCTTCAGCGCATCTATGGCACAGCCTGGCGCGATGAAAAGGAACTGAAAACCTATCTGCACCGGATCGAGGAAGCCGAGAAACGCGACCACAGAAAAATCGGCCGCGATCTGGACCTGTTTCACTTGCAGCCGGAGGCGCAAGGTTCCGTCTTCTGGCACGCCAACGGCTTCGTTCTCTATCACCAGATGGAGACCTATATCCGCCGCCAATTGACCAAGGCGGGGTATATCGAGGTCAAGACGCCGCAATTGATGGATGCCAAATTCTGGGAACAGTCCGGCCATTGGGGCAAATATCGCGAGAACATGTTCGTGGTGCCGGACGAGATTCCGAACACCGCGGATGACGGCCCCATCGTCAGCGCCAATGCCAGCCTGATGGCGCTGAAGCCGATGAACTGCCCCGCCCATGTGCAGATTTTCAATCAGCAGACACGCAGCTATCGCGACCTGCCGATCCGCATGGCGGAATTCGGCTGCTGCCATCGCAACGAGCCGCATGGCGCATTGCACGGCCTGATGCGCGTGCGGCAGATGACGCAGGACGACGCGCATATTTTCTGCCGCGAAGACCAGATCCAGTCCGAGACCGCGCATTTCGTGAACCTGCTCTATCACGTCTACAAGGACATGGGCTTTGAAGACGTGGTGATCAGACTCGCCACACGGCCGGAGAATTTCGGCGGCACCATCGAACGCTGGGACGCGGCGGAAAAGGCGCTGGGCGACGGCCTGCGCGCCACCGGTCACGAGTTCGAGATCGCGGCCGGCGAAGGCGCCTTCTATGCGCCCAAGCTGGAGTTCCATTTGCGCGACGCCATCGGCCGGTCATGGCAGATGGGCACGTTGCAGCTTGATTACGTGCTGCCGGAACGGCTGGGCGCCACCTATGTCGCCGAGGACGGCAGCCGCAAATATGCGGTGATGATGCACCGTGCGGTGCTGGGCACGCTGGAACGCTTTATCGGCATGCTGACCGAGCATTACGCCGGGGCCTTCCCCACCTGGCTGGCGCCCATACAGGCCCGCGTCATCCCGATCAGCGACAAGGTGAAGGATTACGCCAACGCGGTGCGCGCCCAGCTTTCCAATGTAGACATCGCGGAAACCAGCGGCAGCCTGCGGGTGGACATCGACCATTCCGCCGAGCGGATGCAGAAGAAGATCCGCGACGCCCAGCTTCTGAAAATCCCCTATATGCTGGTGGTGGGCGAGCGGGAGGCGGCCGAGGGCAAGGTGGCGGTGCGCCTGCGCTCCGGCAAGGACCTGGGTGCCATGGCGCTG
>Ga0066256_1005400_pt1 | contig 10608 bp, 2 predicted proteins | sample ThiBio_1000_biof_FD_87107 | JGI IMG/M metagenome (GOLD analysis project Ga0066256, IMG submission 87107) | Wastewater bioreactor microbial communities from Cape Town, South Africa - Thiocy_expt_1000_biof (version 2) | ecosystem: Engineered > Bioreactor > Thiocyanate-remediating >... | reverse complement strand
ACCAACACAAGCAGGGATGCGTCTTGCACCCACAGGTACACGCCGATGATGACGTCCGATACGAACTGGATGCCCAGGCTGCGCAGCGAGATGCCGCGCAGGGTGGTGGTGGTGGCCCAGAACGAGATGTCGTTCTTCAGCGCCAGCACGTCAAACAGGAGGTGTACGCACGACACGGTGAGCGTGAGCGCCAGCAGCCACAGCGGCGTGTCAGAGAACATGCGCTTCACGTCGTCCATGTCGCGGTCGCTGGCGCCGAGCGCCTGGTTGGCGGCGATACCCTGATCCAGCACCGACAGCAGCTGCCACGCGCCGATGGTGGTGGGCGCCAGCGTGACGCGCAGGTGCAGGGCGGCGGCGGTGGTGTTCAGCGGCTGGAACACGTCAGAGGCGGGGCGCACGGGGGTCATCGCCCGCAGCGGGATGTAGTGCGCGTCGCGGGCGTCGGTGCGGACGTACGGCGCCATGGCGCGCGGCATGCCGTCGTCGTGCGCCGGCAGGCGCGCCGTCTCCATGATCAGCTTCACGCCCAGCTCACCCACCCAGTGTGGCCACGGGTGCGTCGCCGCCGGTAGGTAGTGCGTGGCGGCCGCGTCGTGCGGCGGCGTGGTGGTATTCAGGAACAGCCGGTTGTAGCCGCCCCGCGCCCGCGCGCCGGACTTACTTGTGCCAAGCAGCGTGCGGCCTGCCGTCTCGACGGGGAGGCCACTGTATGCCGCCGCAGCAGCCGCGTCTGCTGCCGCCACGTCGCCCCACGGGTCCTCCCACAGGTACCGAAGCGGCGGGATGTGTTGGTACGGCGCCGGTGAAATCACGGGTGCCGATGTACGCACCTCCCACTCCGTGCGCTCCGCCGCCGTCTCTGTTGGTGGCGGCCGCCGCAACACCGACACGGCAGCGTGTGCAAAGAGTGGCGCGCCCGCCGCCACCAGCGCCGCCACGCGGATAGCATCGGGGGAGGTGAACACGCCCACAAGATTAGTTGCACCGCCGCTGGCTGTGGCGGCCGCAGCACGGGCTGCATAATCCACGACAGCACGCGACACCAGGTCGTCACACAGCGCGTTGGCGGCGTCGCTCTGCGTGTCGTTGGCGCAGGTGACGGCAATGCCAACCAACTCACCGCAGCGCACGCCTGCCGCGGCGAGGCGTGGCGCGGCACACTCGGCGGCACGCGACCCGGCCGGTGGCGGGGTACGCAGCAGGTGCAACATCAGCTCTACCTCCGCGCCGCAAGATTCCCACCCATACGCTAACGGTGCGGGGGTGTACGTCCGCGTGCTGGCATTCCACTGCGGCACTGCCGTCAGGTTCAGCAGCGTGATGGTTGGCACGCCTCGTGCCGCTGCCGCGGGTGTTGCCCCTGACGCGGGTGACAGGACAAGCTCAAATCGCAGCCGCCGGCCGCGCCCGCTGCCGTCCTCGTGTGTCCACAGCGGCGTGAGTGACCGCCGCGTGCGCCCCGTCCCCTCTTCCACCAGGTCCGGCACCTGCGGCACCGCCATGCGGTACAGCGTCCATCCCGTGTACGCCAGGTACGCCACCACGGCGGCCGTCAGCAGCGTCGTGATGGATAGCCAGCGGGCCATGGCTGTTGGTACTAGTTAGCAGCAGAGTGGAATCCGAATCAGGGCTGAACTGAATCGGTGCCCACCCTGGGCCCACACAAGAAGGCGCTTGAGGAGACGCACCGGCTGACTCGAGCATACACCGAGGGCAGCGTTGTCTTGAAGCAAGCGCTGCCTCGGATACCGGCACCAGAAGTAGCAGTGGAGAGGGGTTTGAGCGGGTTTCAGCCCCGGATTGGGATCCAACTTTGACAATGTGGATTAAATCAACAAAATTTTGTGACAATAAAATAACCTGCGGAATGGCCACCAATAAATGGTGGGAGGCTAATGCAGTGTTTTAAAATTGTGGGTAAGCCGGCGTTTGCAATGTCGCTATATGGTGTGGCGCGCGTCACTGGGTAGTAGTGTGTTGAACCGCAGCTGAATCTCAACACCATCGCCGGCGCGCTTCCACGGGGCCACCTCACGCATGGCCGCGGCGCGAGGTGAGATCCAGAGTGCATGCCAATTGACATCTGCTCGCCCTAGCGGATGGGAGTCCCGGTGGGACCTCCAGATTGAACACAAAGTCAATAATCAATTCCAATTCAGTTTTGTTGCCGACTTGTGTCGCACTGACTCGACGGCGTGGACATCTCTGTCATCGTGCAGCTGGCTGGTCTGTTTGACGTGAGCGGCGTGCTGCCGTCCGTGTTTACGCTACCGACACTGATGGCATCGTCCACAGACGTGACGCTGCTGCCACCTGCCAGCTCTGGTGTCAGCATCATTAACATTACGCTGTCTGGCACGGCACTGTGTATGGGCCAGCGCACGCGGGTGTCAAACGCGTACGTCGGCGGGCTGGGCTGCGGTGCGCTGCAATGCATTACGGGCCGCACTGACGCTGCTCTGTGCATTGGTTGGAATACCACTGTGGCAGCCGCCGCCGGCCTGTTGCAGTATGCCAACTCTACCTTGGTGCTGAATGCCAGCGCCATCTGGGCAAATCGCGCCTCTCCGCGGGTGGCATGTGACGCGTGCATCACGCTAGCAACCAGGCCGGTGCTGACATCCATCACGCCCACCTCCATCGCCGCGCCAGGCGTGCCTGTAGTTATCACCGGCAGCGGCATGATGGACGCCACCCGCACACCGCCCACCGTCTACATTGGTGGAGCGCTATGTGAAGGTGTTGCATTGTTGACATCTGCTGTGGTGCAATGCAACGCGCCGTCTGTGCTGGCGTCGGCGCCTGGCTACCCGGTGGTATCTGTTGTGGTGGCCAACGCTGCCGGCGCCGCGTCCACCGAGCTCATCAACCTCACATACCCCGCCACCTTTGCGGTGTCTTGGCCAACCACGCCGACACTGACCGCCCTGCCGGGGGGTCCATTGTCACCCACACCGACGCTGCGGGTACTGTCGCGGCAGGCAGCAACCTGCAGCCTGACCATCAACGTGAGCTCGTGTGCGACGACCAACCCGGCACTGGCATCACGGCCAGCCGGCATGACGGTGTCCACCGCCACCTCCGTATCAGTGGGCGCCAGCGGCACTTCGAATGCCGTGTCGTCTGACCTGCTGCTGGACACATTGACTGCGAGCAGCGCGTCGGGTTGTTTTGGCACCCTGCCGGCGTCCTGCATCGACGATGTTGGCCAGACTGCGTCCACCGCAGGGCAGTCCAACCCGGCCGTTGCGCTGGCTGCCTGGCGCGCTGACTGGAATGCAAGCAGTCTGCCGCCTGCACCGTTTGTTGTGATTCCGGAATTGCTGCCAGAGCTGTTAGCGATATTTAGCTTGGTGGGCGGCGGTGGCGAGCTGACTACCGTCAACTTGCTGTCGCTGTCGTGCCTGGCACTGCTGCTTCCCACCGCTGCCACGCCACCATCACTGTCACAGTCGTTGGACCGGGTGACTTCACGCGACGTGATGTCGTCGGTCAGTGGCGCGGTGGCACTCATCAACGGCTCCGCCGCCGGCATTGCATTCTCTGGCTTAACCGCGTCGGCAGCGCGCCTGGGGCAGGCGCTGGCGCTGTATGCCGAATGCACCTGGGTGCCCACCGGCGAGCGCCTGCGCCTGCCAACGCTGTCGCTTGCGGTGGCCAACGTCAGCGTGGCGCTGGCACCATCAACGTCAATGGTGGTGGAGGCGTACGAGAGCGCCGGCGTTGCGGCGGCCGCCACGCTGTCGCCGTCCGGTGTGGGCACCTTTGCTGGCGCTGACGCGCGTTGTGCGTGGCGCACCATTGCCGCCACCTCGTCGTCCATTTTGCTGGCAGCTGCCAGCAGCGCAGCGTCATGGACACTTGACGCCGACGGCGCCGTAGTCGGTGGCCAGCCGCTGGCAATGACGGTGGAGGGCCCACCTGGCGCCACGCTGACGCTGCAGCTGGTGTGCAGCCTGTGGGACGGCAACACTGTGGCGTCGTCGCCGCTCAAAGTCACGACGCGCGACTACACCGTCGCGCTGCGTGCCAGCGATGCCGCAGTATTGCGCACTGTGTGGCCATCCGGGGCATCAATGGTGCTGCCATGGGCTCCCGCGGTGGACGTGACGGCGCCGGCGCGCAACGTGTTGGCGTGTGCGTGTCGGTTGCAAGCGCTACACTGCTGCCGGCAACATTACTTCCCGGCGTTGGCTTGGGACTATCCGACACCACGGTGCAGCTGGTGGGCGTCGGTTTCAGTGTCGCTTGACGCTGTCGCCACGCGCGCCAACGTGTCACTGCCGCGTGTGGGGCTGCGTGCGCCGGGTGGCACCAACGCCTCACTGGTGCTGACGTGTCGCGATGGCGTGGGCCGCAGCGCCGCACTGGGTGTGCCTATCAATGTGAGCGTGACGGCACTGTCTGCTGCCTGGACCAACGCCACGGTGGCAGCCATGCCGGCAGTCGTGGTGCCATCACAGGCGCTGCCATCGCTGACGCTGACGGTGACCAGCTCACCTGCCGTGCCGCTGCCAGCCGATGTCGATGCCGCTTCACTGCTGTCGTGTGTGGCAGGCATCTTCCGCGCATCAACGCTGCTGCCGCTGGCAACGCCACTGGCCACGTTGATTGTATCCTCGTCGCTGTTTGCGTCATTCAGCACCTCCACCACGGGCGGCGCTACCATCACGACCGGCGCGAACAATGCCAGCATCGTGGTCACCCTGCCCCCGCTGTCAACGGCAGCCTGCCCGCTGGACACGCAGCTGACAGTGGCTGCCGAATGCACCTGGGTGCCCACCGGCGAGCGGGTGCGGCTGCCTGCGCTGCCAACCTCCACGCTGCAGTTGACGCTGGCGTGGGCCGCGCCGCCAACTATCGCGCTGGCGTACACGCCGTTGCCGCTGGGCGTGACTGCAACCATTGGCGCGCCAGCAACAAGCAGCATTGGTGCCACGACGACAGCTGACTGCGAGGTGCTACTCGTAAATGCAACTGTGCGCAGCACAAGGCTGGTCGCGGAAGGCTGGTCGCTTCCAGTTAACGGCAGCGCGCCAGGTGGCACGTCAATACCCACGTCGGTCAACGTCACGGTGCAAGCGCCGCCCGCCACGCAGCTGTTTGTGCAAGCATCATGCTCAGTGTGGGGGCAACTACTCACAACACCGCCACTGCGCCTCACGACCGCGTCGTTGGAGACGCGCATCCTGTCGGAGCTGCCGTCCACCTTCATTGCGTCCGACGCGTCGTCACCGTGGCCGCTGGGTCCGCCGCTGGTTGTAGCGGTGGTAACGCGGCACGACGACGCCGTGGTTGCCGACGTCACCTGCTCTGTGACAGCGGCAACGCCTGCGACGGACCTGGTGGTTGTTGACGACACCACGGCGCTGACGTCGCTGCGGTCCATACCGACAAACAATAGTGGCGCCGTTGTCGTGCCACAGTTTGTTGTACAGACGTCGCCCGCCACGGCCAACGTCACACTGGCTGTGGAGTGTCAGCACCTCGCTTCTGGCGACGCCGTGGCGCCCATTAGCCTCACCATCCCTGCCACACTGCTGACGGTGCAGCAGTGCGTGGTGCCGGCAACAAATGCGTCCGTGGGCGACCCGCTGCCGTCGTTCAGCGTCGGTGTCGCAGTGACGCCGCCACGCGGTACCCGCACGTCGCCATGCGCCGCTGCGTCACACCCGACGCATCAACTGCCGTCCATCGTGTGCACCATTGCACTCAATGCGTCAGCATCCACAATCAACGACACCTCTTCCGTGTTCCTGCAACACACAGCGGTTACGGTAGCAGCTGACCGCCATGTTGCAACGTTTGACGCGTTTACGCTGGTGGTGCCGCAGGGGCAAACGTACGCGCTGCTCCTCTCCTGCGCTGTTGGCGGGCTGGTCATCCCACCGGCACTGGCGTTTGCAGTGGAGGTTGATGGGTGCCGGGCAGGGCAGGCGTCAGAGACTGTGACGTGTGCGACGTGCGGCGGTGGCCAGTTTAGCCTGGGCGGCATGGGTGCGCGCTGCACCGGCTGCCCGCCCATCGGCGCCACCTGCGTCGCTGGCATCTTGACGCTGCTACCGCACTACTTCCGGCCGGCGGCACAAGCGGGGCAGCCGCTGGGACCAACCACTGAGCTGCACCCCTGCTACAACAGCGAGGCGTGCACGCTGGAATACAGCGGCAATTCCAGCGGCGCAGTGTACGGCTGCGCGTATGGCTACGGTGGGCCGCTGTGTGGCGTGTGCGACGCGGACGTCAACTACGCGCGGTTCGGTGAGGCATGCGCGGCGTGCTGGAGCGCTGGCGCATCTTGGGCGTTTTTCATTGTGTTGCTTGCTGTTGTGCTGGCGGTGCTCACACGCGTAGCACTGCGCGAAGAGTCCGGTCGCTCCGACGCGCCCATTGTGCTACGCATTGCACTGGGGTTCCTGCAGGCGGTGGGCAGCCTGCGAGTGTTCCGCGCGGGCAGTACCAAGGCGTACGACAGCGTGATGGGGTGGACGGAGGTGGTGAGCGCCAGTCCGTTGTCGGTGGGTGCGCTACAATGCATTCTGCGGCTGCCATACCTGTTTCAGTACATTGCCACCGTGGCGCTGCCGGTGTTTGCAGCTGTTGCAGTCGTGATCATCTTTCACGCCGTTACCACCGGCCGGTCGCTGCACTGCAGGCCTCGGTGCCGGCTGGACGTGACGGCGTTCAGGTCCGCGGTGGCAGCATGGTGGGCGTCAAAGCGCCACCTGTCTACACTGCTGTTTGTGCTGTTCCTGGCGTACATGCCCATTGTGTCGGCGTCACTGCGCGCGTTGGATTGCATTGCCCCCGTAGCGGGCATCCGCTATCTACGGTCGGACCTGCGCGTGGAGTGCGACGTGGGGGAACACGCTGCTGCGCGCGCACTGGCGTACACGGTGCTGGTCGTGCTGGGTATTGGCTTCCCAGCTGGCCTGGCTTGGTTGTTGGGCACGGCGCGCGTCGACCAGCTGGTGGACGGCGGCTTCCACGCCACCTGGGGCTTCCTGTTTGACGGCTACCGCGCGCCGACGCGCAGCTTGGCGGTATCGCCGCTGGCGGGGAGTAGCGACACGACGCCAGGCGGCCTCCACAAGGTGCCTGGGTTGCCTATTCTGGCGTCGGTCGGAGGCGGCAAACCACGTGGCAGGCGGCGGCGGTCATCGCTGGTGCCCGAGCGGCTGACGCAGTCGTGGGTAGTGAGCGGTGACAGCCGCGTGTGGTGGGAGGCGGTCGTGCTGTGCAGGAAAGCGGGCGTGGTGCTGCTGGCGGTGACGCTGACCAACCCTTATCTTCAGTGCGTCGGCGCGTCGCTGTTGTTCCTTGCCGCGACCGCCTTACAGGTGCGCTACAGCCCATACACCAAGCAGCTGTTCAACCAGTTGGAGACTGCCAGTCTGGTAACGACGCTGCTGACCGCCATCATCTCCACTGCGCTGCTGCAGTACAACGTGGGCGTGACGTCTGCCGACCTGCACGCGCCGGATGCGATGACGGACATTGAGTGGGGCGTGACGATGCTGCTGGCGTTGCTCAACGTCGGCACCTTTGCCGCGCTGACGGCCCTGTGGCTGCGCCTGCAGTGCGTGCGGGCGCACGGCATTGTGCGCCATACGTCATTTGGGCGGCGTGCGGCAGCGCTTCGTGCGCTGTTCCCACGCCGCCAAACGGATGTGGCTACCTCGACGCTCCCCAGCGCGCCACCGGGAGCGGATAATACTGGCACCACAACGGCGGCGCACTCCACAACCACAAAGAACCCGCTGCACGTGCGGGTTGCGCCTGTGATGGTGGAGCTGCCGGCCGCGGTGCTGCCCGCGGCGGCACGCGAGCATCACAACGGGCATGCGACGCCGCCGCCGCCGCCGCATGCGTCAGCGTTTGTAGTGCTCCAGCACGCTGGCGGCGGCGGCGGCGATGATGTCGGACCCGTTGCTACCAGCCGTCGGAGCATTGTTGGTGCGGCTGCCGATCAACCAGCGGCAGTGGCTGACGTGTACCCGCGCGGCGTCGCGTTTGCTGCTACCCCTATCGGCCGTCGGCGGTGATGAGGCTGTTTTGATAGTATCATGCAGTGTGCGTGGTAGTTGTTGCGTGTAGTGGCGGTTGCTCTCGTTCTGCTGACGTCTGCTGCCGGTTGTGCCGAGCTTGTGCCCGTCGTGTGACTACACCCCTGCGTAGCATTGCACATTGCGTCTATAATATTTATTATTTATTTATTTATTGTCGCTGCATTGAACTTGCGCGTGCGACGTGCACGGTTCGGGGTTGGCGCCCATACCACCCTACTTGGACACCAGCAACGCCACCGCGGCGGCAGCGACGCGTTGTTGAAGTTGTCGTAATCGGACGGCAGTGCTGGCTGCAGGCGGTGGGCATCGACAACAACTGCAAGGTGCAATTTGTGATCATTGACATGGCCACCTGCGCTTTCGTACGCCGCGGCAGCTTGATGAAAACTTTACGCGTCACTCGAACATGCCCCGCCCTGCCCGACCTCTACCGGCACTTGGATACCATCAGGGCCACCGCAAAGAACAACTTGTGATCCTCCGCTGAAGTCATATCATCCTCACTCGCATGTCTATGGTGCAGGCACACACCCACGGGCTCGTCGCCGCGCAGGCGACTCTGCTTGGCGCCGGAACACAGCACAAATGGTGTGTCGGTTGGCTTAGGGCCGCCCGTGCTGGCGGCGCACAGACGTGCCACTTCAGCGGCGTCAAAAGCGTAGACAACATTGGTGGCGTACGACTTCTTGCCTTTGTGGTAATCACAATGGCTGGGAGATGTGGTGTACATGCTGTACACCACAGGGCGCAAGGTCACACGCAGCCCGGCGCGGATCAGCGAGTGGTACACCACGCGGTCCACGCCCTTCAGGCTGGCGGGCGCGATGGTAGTGAAGGTGTACTGTTGTGTGAGCAAGATGCCAAAAGTCGGCACTGGGCACGTGGCCGCATGGCCGACGAAGCGTGACCGGTGCAGTGCCGATACCGAAGGCGAAGGCGCCACCACGCTCGGATCCATCCGTTCCTCCCACACCTTGCGCCTGCACGCAGTGTTGGTGTCGTCGTCTGGGGTGCCATCTGTAAGTACCATGGCAAAGGTGACCGTCACACGGTGCCCTGCGGTCACAGGCTTCACCTCGTGCATGCAGTCGCCAAAGTAGGCTGCCCACTGCACCGCCTCCGTGCCGGCGGAGGCTGGCGCCCAGTCGAAGGTGCACACGGCCGCCTCCTCCTCCGCTGCAGCGCTGCCGACACCGGCATCACCCGCTGCGGTCTTTGCCGTGCCATCGCGACGGCGCTTGGTTGCAGCACCTGCGCCACTGCTGGCGCCTGCCGCTACCGCCGCTGCGCCACCACCGCCACCAATCGCCGCCGCCGCAGCGAGGCCGCCTGCGACAGCAACCAATGTGGGCGCCGTGCTGGACGGCGCACACACGCCCAGCGCGCCGCCCTTGAATTTCGACGGCAGTGACACCACCACCGTGCCCACCACGCGCGAAGAGTGGAAGGTGGACGTGTCCACGTGCGGCTTGACGGCGCCGCCCGCGCTGCACACACTCAGTTTGTACGGCACCAAGGTGAAGTTGGCACACATGAGCTTCTCGCGGACCGCTCGCAGCAAACCACGAAAGAATGTCGGTGGGTTGAACACTCTGATACAACTGCCATCCTTGGCCAGCACCGCGCACTCGAGGCGGAAGGTGACGCCCGGCTTGGCGGCGGCAGCGCCTCCACGCAGCGCAGCAAACCCGTCCGACGGCAACTCCACTACACTGCGCACGGTGGCGGCAACCGCTGTGCAGTACGGCAGCAGCTCGTCGACGGGCAGCGGCTTGTTCAGAAACCACGCCTTCACCACCTCGCCATCCTTGACGACCTGCAGCTGCATCGTCACGGTGCCGCCCCGATTGTCGGAGTCAGAGTAGCGTTCCTGCCCGCCCACCGCAAACGCGGAGTACGTGGTGTAGTTCTCGTACAGCGCACCCATGACATGTATCCACTCTGACAGCTTCGTTGGCTTGACGGCGGGTTTGTCGCTTGTAGACGGGTCCGCGACAGCGCCGTTGATGACGTCGCCCAGCGCCGTGCCGTCCTCACACAGCTTCCCCAGCGCCTCGTGCACGCTGATGTAGCACGACAGCGTGTCATCGCACGCGGGGTGGTGGCCCTCCATGGTGGCGGTGTCGGTCCTGTGTGGTGCCCCGGCAGCTGAGGGCTGGCGGCAACTCGGGCAATGCGCAACGTGCTTGTGGTAGGGCACGCACCACCGCACTCACTTCCAATATGTAACGTTGCTGCTAGTGCGCGTCGTGCACAACAATTGCGCCGCTGCTTGCTAGCGGTTTGGTGTACCGAGCGTGGTGGCACATGGTGGCGTTGCCTTCCAAGACTCGAAGCCGCAGGCGGCGCCGCGCGGGTGTTGAACGTCCGAGTCGTCGGGTGTCGCTCGGCAACACCTGCCAACAGGCCATGGCGTCACGCCGTCACACACAGCGTCATGCCACCTGACTCTTGGCGGGCAGGCTCCGGCAAACCATTACAGCCGCTGCGCTGCCCCACGGCACTCTTTGCAATTCCTGCGCTGCCTGCCATGCTCGCA
>Ga0066256_1005398_pt1 | contig 10612 bp, 8 predicted proteins | sample ThiBio_1000_biof_FD_87107 | JGI IMG/M metagenome (GOLD analysis project Ga0066256, IMG submission 87107) | Wastewater bioreactor microbial communities from Cape Town, South Africa - Thiocy_expt_1000_biof (version 2) | ecosystem: Engineered > Bioreactor > Thiocyanate-remediating >... | reverse complement strand
TCTTCAACGCGCTGAAGATCAACTCGACGCTGGCGCTGATCGGCGCCATCGTCGCCGAGTTCTTCGGCACGCCGGTGGTCGGCATGGGCTTTCGCATCTCGACCGAGGTCGGCCGCATGAACATCGACATGGTGTGGGCCGAAATCGCGGTTGCAGCCGTCGCCGGTTCGGTCTTCTATGGTGCGGTCGCCCTAGTCGAGAGGGCCGTGACGTTTTGGCATCCGTCTATCCGTGGTGGCTAGACGAACTTCAGAGGTGGGAAGAACAATGAAAAAACTGATTGTCTCCATGCTTGCCGGTGCGATGTCGCTGGCCGCGGTGCAAAGCTGGGCCGCAGACCAGGTGACGCTGCAACTGAAGTGGGTGGCGCAGGGGCAGTTCGCCGGCTATTTCGCCGCCAAGGAGCAGGGTTTTTACGAAGAGGAAGGGCTCGACGTCGACATCAAGAACGGCGGGCCGGATATCGCGCCTGAGCAGGGGATCGCCGGCGGCGGTGCGGGCGTCATCGTCACCTGGGTGGCGGCTGCCCCTGCCGCGCGCGACAAGGGCGTCCACCCGGGCCACATCGCCCCGCCCCTTGCCAAATCCCGCCTCGAACTGATCTGCCCGAAGGACGGCCCGGTCAAGACCGAAGCCGACTTCAAGGGCCATACGCTGGGCGTCTGGTTCTTCGGCAACGAATATCCGTTCTATGCTTGGATGAACAAGCTCGGGCTGCCGACCGAAGGCGGGCCGGACGGGGTGACGGTGCTGAAGCAGAGCTTCGACGTGCAGCCGCTGATCCAGAAGCAGGCAGACTGCATCTCGGTGATGACCTATAACGAATACTGGCAGGCGATCGACGCCGGCTTCAAGCCGGAAGACCTCGTCGTCTTCAACTACACCGACCTCGGCAACGACCTCTTGGAGGACGGCCTCTACGTCCTTCAGGACAAGCTCGCCGACCCGGCTTTCCAGGACAAGATGGTGCGCTTCGTGCGCGCTTCCATGAAGGGCTGGCACTATGCCGTCGAGCATCCGGACGAGGCGGCGGAAGCCGTGATGGAGGCCGGCGGCCAGGACGAGAACCACCAGAAGCGCATGGTCGGCGAAGTGGCCAAGCTGATCGGTGACGGCAAGCTCGATCCGGTGACCTACGAGCGCACCGCCAAGGCGCTGCTCGACCAGAAGATCATCACCAAGGCCCCGGAAGGCGCCTACACCACCGAGATCACCGACAAGGCGCTGCAATAGCATTTTCGGCGCACAAGGGTTCGGGAAAGGGGCGGGCAACCGCCCCTTTTTGTTGGGACGGCGCTCAGGCGGATTGCCGGCGTTGTGGGCTTCGCTACCCCCACCCCTGACCCCTCTCCACAAGGGGGAGGGGGATTTTTGCGCGGCGCTTCAGCTTCCCCTCCCCCTTGTGGAGAGGGGTCAGGGGTGGGGCATCTATCCCAAGGATAGGCGTTGGCGTGAATTTACTGACGGCAGGGCGCAAACTGCGGGACGTGCCGTCCTGAAAGGAATAGGCTGATGACGCCTTACTTTCACGACAGGACTTCATCATGACCGCGCCAAAGCCGTCCACGACCCATATCGGCAATCACAAGCTGCATCCCGAGACGATGATGCTGGGCTATGGCTACGACCCGCTTCTGTCGGAAGGCGCGGTCAAGCCGCCGGTGTTCCTGACCTCGACCTTCGTGTTCAAGTCGGCGGAAGAGGGGCGCGACTTCTTCGACTACACGTCAGGCCGCAAGGAGCCGCCGAGCGGCACGACCTCCGGCCTCGTCTATTCGCGCTTCAACCACCCCAACAGCGAGATCGTCGAGGACCGGCTGGCGATCTATGAGGGCACGGATGCCTGCATCCTATTCTCATCGGGCATGTCGGCCATCGCGACGACGCTGCTGGCCTATGCCCGGCCCGGCGACGTCATCCTGCACTCGCAGCCGCTCTATGGCGGCACCGACACGCTGCTGACGCGCACGCTTGCCGGTTTTGGCATCGGCGCGGTCGGCTTCTCCGACGGCGTCGACGAGGCAACAGTGCGCGCGGCCGCCGAGGCGGCCTCAGCGAAAGGGCGCGTGTCGGTGATCCTGATCGAGACGCCGTCGAACCCCACCAACACGCTGGTCGACATCGTGCTGATGCGCAGGATCGCCGACGAGTTGGGCACCCGGCAGGACACGGCGCCGATCGTCGTGTGCGACAACACGCTGCTCGGTCCGGTGTTCCAGCGGCCGATCGAGCATGGCGCCGATGTTTCGGTCTATTCGCTTACGAAATACGTCGGCGGGCATTCCGACCTGATCGCCGGCGCGGCGATGGGAGGCAAGGCGGTGACCAAGCCGATCAAGGCGCTGCGCGGGGCGATCGGCACGCAGCTCGACCCGCATTCCTGCTGGATGCTCGGCCGTTCGCTGGAGACATTGTCGATCCGCATGGAGCGCGCGAACGAGAATGCGCGCCTGGTCGCCGAGTTCCTGCGCGATCACCCCAAGGTCGCGAAGGTGCATTACCCGCCGTTCCTCGAAAAGGACACGCCTGCCTGGCGGGTCTACCAGGCGCAGTGCAGTGGCGCCGGCTCGACCTTCTCGTTCGACATTCGCGGCGGCGAAAAGGCCGCCTTCGCCTTCCTCAACGCACTGGAAATCTTCAAGCTGGCGGTAAGTCTCGGCGGAACGGAATCGCTGGCAAGTCATCCGGCAGCCATGACCCATTCGGGCATTCCCTTCGAGGTGCGGCAGCGCATCGGCGTCCTGGAAACCACCGTCAGGCTGTCGATCGGCGTCGAGCATCCCGACGACCTGATCGCCGACCTGACGCAGGCGCTGGCGTCCGCCTGACACCGAAAACAGTTCGGCCACGGAGCCAATCGGCGCCGTGGCCGTTATATCGGCGTCCCCTCGGCGGGGGGCGCGGGGACGCCATGGATCATGGAGGTTCTCATGCACATGCAATCGATGTCGCGCGGGCTTGGCATCCTTGCCGTCTCCGCCGCAGTGCTTTTCGTGTCGCCGGCGCTGGCCGAGACGATGAAGTTCAAGGCCACGCTCGATGGCGCGCAGCAGAGCCCGCCCGTCACCACCAAGGGCAAGGGAACCGCGACATTCACCTTCGACACCACCAAGAAGACGCTCAGCTGGGACGTCAAATATTCCGACCTCAGCGGACCAGCGACGGCAGCACACATCCGCGGCCCGGCGGGAATGGGTGAGAACGCCGATCCCGTCATCCCGTTCAAGAAGCTGAAGAGCCCGATCAAGGGATCCGCCGTCCTGACCGACGCGCAGGCCGCCGATCTCGAAGCCGGCAAATATTACGTCAACGTTCACACGGCGAAGAACAAGGGCGGCGAGATCCGCGGTCAGATCGAAAAGGCCATGTAGGCGGCTTGACCCCGGCCGCTCTCCGGTAATGGCCCAATTTGCCCCCTGATGTCCCTATTTGTCCGCTGCGCCGGCGGGCGCGAGGGCCTAGTCTAGGCTTCGGGACATCGCGTGGCGGGAGCAGCCGTGTCGCGTTTCCCAGGCCAGGCGCGCGAGGGCAGCCTGGCTCTGTCGTGGGTTCATGGGGCCCCTCTGCCGCATGGCAGGCCGTGGCCGACGACGGGAGCGTTCCTGTGGGGTGGCGCTCCCGACCTTCAGGCTCCAGCGGGGTCGGGGCGACCCCGCTTTTTTCTCGTGGCTCGTCGAGCCTGACGGTCGCCAGCCTCAGGCCTTGTCGCGGATCTGCGTCAAAGTGCGGGCCGGCGTGATTGCCTCTGGGTCAAGCCTGATCTCGACGATGGCCGGTTTGCCGCTGGCGCGGGCGCGCTCGAAGGCCGGCGCGAAGTCGGCCGTCTTCTCGACCGTCTCGCCATGGCCGCCATAGGCGCGGGCAAGCGCGGCGAAGTCGGGGTTCTTGAGATCGGTGGCGACGACGCGGTTCGGGTACTCGCGCTCCTGATGCATGCGGATCGTGCCGTAGATGCCATTGTTGACGACGATCACGATGATCGGCAGGTCGTACTGGACAGCGGTCGCGAATTCCTGGCCGTTCATCATGAAGCAGCCGTCACCGGCAAAGGCGATGACCTCGCGGTCCGGATAGAGGGCCTTGGCGGCGACCGCGGCCGGCGTGCCATAGCCCATCGAGCCGGAGGTCGGCGCCGCTTGCGTGGCGAAGCGGCGGAAACGATGGAAGCGGTGCACCCAGGTGGCGTAGTTGCCGGCGCCGTTGGCGAGGATGGCGTCTTCCGGCAATGCCTTCTCCAGATAGTCCATGATCGGGCCCATCTGGACGGCGCCAGGGCCGGTCTGGGGCGTGGTCGACCATTCGAGGTAGGCGGCGTGAGCCTTGGCCGTCTCTTCCTTCCACGAAGGCATGGCCGCGGGCTTGCGCCTGGCGAACGCCTCGACGAAAGCCGATGGCGAGGCATTGATCGCCAGCGTCGGCCGATAGACGCGGCCGAGCTCTCCGGCATCGGCGTGGACATGCACCAGCGCCTGGTCGGGGTAGGGGCTCTTGAGCAATGTGTAGTCCGAAGACGGCATCTCGCCCATGCGGCCGCCGATCAACAGCACGACGTCCGCCTGCTTGATGGTCGCGGCCAGCTTCGGGTTGATGCCGATGCCGACATCGCCGGCATAATTCGGATGAAGATGGTCGAACAGCATCTGGCGGCGGAAGGAGCAGCCGACGGGCAGCGACCATGTTTCGGCGATGGTGCGCATCCGCGCTACCGCGTCCTCGTCCCAGCGCGTGCCGCCGAGAATGACGAAAGGACGCCTGGCATTGCTCAGCAGCATCTCCAGCGCGTCGAGCTCGGCCTCGCCGGGACGCGTCTCGACCGGAGCATACGGCAGCGCTTCGGGAGCCTCGACCTCGCTGGTCAGCATGTCCTCAGGCAGCGACATGACCACCGGGCCCGGGCGTCCCGACGTTGCCACCGCGAAGGCACGGGTGACGAATTCGGGGATGCGCGAGGCATCGTCGATCTCCACCACCCATTTGGCGATGTCGCCGAAGAACCTGACGTAATCCACTTCCTGGAAAGCCTCGCGTTCCTTGGCGTGGCTGGCGACCTGGCCGATGAACAGGATCATCGGCACCGAATCCTGCATGGCGATGTGAACGCCGGCCGAGGCATTCGTGGCGCCGGGGCCACGGGTGACGAAGCAGATGCCCGGCTTGCCGGTCAGCCGGCCCTGGCAGTCGGCCATCATCGCGGCGCCGCCTTCCTGGCGGCAGACGATGGTGCGGATCGAGGAGTCATGCAGGGCGTCGAGCACCGCCAGGTAGGATTCTCCCGGAACGCAGAAGATGCGGTCGGTGCCGTTTGCCTCGAGCGCCTCGACGATCAGTTGTCCGCCGGTCTTCATTTCGCTGCCCTCTCCAGTTCGGCAAGGATTTCGTCCGTGTGCTCGCCAAGACGCGGCGAGGGTCGTTCATAGACCAGCGGCGTGCCCGACATCACCATCGGCGCGCGCACCGAGGGAAGGCGGTTGCCGTGGCCGTCGTCGAGGTCGAGCCGCATGCCGCGCGCGATCGTCTGCGGGTCGGCGAACATCTGGCCGATCGTGTTGATGGGGCTGGCCGGTACGGCGGCCGTTTCCAGTTTCGCCAGCAGCGCATCGCGCTCAAGGCTGGCCAGCGTGGCGACGATGCGCTCGCGCAGCCGCGTACGGTTGGCCACGCGCGCCGGGTTGGTGGCGAAATCCGGGTCGGCGGGCAGTTCTTCCAGCCCGACCACCGCGCAGAACCTGGCGAACTGGCCGTCATTGCCGACCGCCAGGATGATGTGGCCATCCTTGACCGGCATCACCTCGTAAGGGGCGATGTTCATGTGGGCATTGCCCATCTGCACTGGCGATTTGCCCGATACGAGATAGTTGAGGTTCTGGTTGCCGAGCGCCGAGATCTGCGTGTCGAACAGCGCCATGTCGACATGCTGGCCTTCGCCTGTCTTCTCGGCGTGGCGCAGTGCGGCCTGGATGGCGATGACCGAATAGAGGCCGGTGAAGATGTCGGATATGGCGACGCCCGCCTTCTGCGGCTCGCGGCCTGGTTCGCCGGTGATCGACATCATGCCGGCCATGGCCTGGATGATGAAATCATAGCCCGCGCGCGGCGCGTAAGGCCCGTCCTGGCCAAAGCCGGTGATCGAGCAATAGACGAGCCTGGGATTGATCTTGCGCAGGCTCTCATAGTCGAGGCCGTATTTCTTCAGGCCGCCCAGCTTGAAGTTCTCGATCAGCACGTCGGCGGTGGCGGCCAGGCGCCGCACCGTCTCGGCGCCTTCCGGCGTCGAGAAGTCGATGGCGATCGAGCGCTTGCCACGGTTGCAGGAATGATAATAGGCGGCCGAGAGGTTCTCGCCGTCATGGCTCATGACGAAGGGCGGTCCCCATTTGCGCGTGTCGTCGCCGCCATCCGGGCTCTCGACCTTGACGACGTCGGCGCCGAGGTCGGCCAGCAGCTGTCCCGCCCAGGGACCGGCGAGAATGCGGGCCAGTTCGACGACGCGGACGCCTTTGAGGGGAGGTTCGGCCATGGGTCACCAATGTTGAGCGGCCGCGCAGCCGGGCTCTTTGTTTTTCACGCATGTCGCCCCGGGACCGCTGCGCATTTGGGGGCGCCAAGCAACTATCAACCCCGCGCGCCGCTGTCACGGCCCTTGCACTGGGCCAAAGCGCACGCCGCGCCTTTCACCTCGGCAGCACGGTATCGATCCACATGGCGAACTCGTCCATGATGATGTTCCGATTCACCTCGTTCAGGCTTTCGTGGCGGGTATCGGCGTAAACCTTTGAAACGAGATTCGAAAAGCCCATCCGCTGCATCCTGTCGGCGAGCCGGGTGATGCCCTTGCCGTGGTCCGACACCGGATCCTGGTCGCCTCCAACCAGATTGACGAACAGGTCGCGCCGCACGCCGACGAAGTTTTCGTCCCGGCCGCCATTCAGCCCCATGCGCACCACGTCCCGCCACATCGACACGCTTGCGTCCCAGCCGCACAGCGGGTCGGCGATGTATTTGTCGACCTCGGCCGGATCGCGCGACAGCCAGTCGAACAGAGTGCGATGGTTGGGGACGGCCTTGCCCCAGGCCCGGAAGGTGAGCCTGGGCAGCAGGCGCGACGGCACGTCGGAGCCGAGACGCATCCTTTCCCAGGCGAGTATGCCAAGCGCCAACTGTCCGAGAATGCCTTCCGAGAAGTTGCCGTTCCAGATCGCCGCGGCATGGATGCGCGCCGAATTGGCGAGGACGAAGTTGAGCGCCACCGCCGCGCCCATGGAATGGCCGAAGACGATGACCGGCAGGCCGGGATGGTCGGCCGCGATGACCTCGTGCACGGCCGCCACGTCGGCGACGACCTTGGCCACGCCGTCGCCGTCGCCGAATTTGCCGGGCGGCGCGTCCGGCGCCCGCGTCGCGCCATGACCATGATGGTCGTGCGCATAGACATGGCAGCCATGCTCGCCGAGGAAGGTTGCGAAGCGGGCGTAACGCACCGCGTGCTCGGCCAGCCCGTGATTGATCTGGACGACAGCTCGGGGCCGGCCTTCAGACAGCCGGGTATAGAGGTTCAGATCAGCCCCCGTTGGCGAGCGGACGACACGCTGCTGGCTGAAGGTCATTGCCGCCTGGTCTCCCCCGTTTCCTTCAACCGGCGCAGCGCCGCGCCAGAGAAGAAGTACTCCATGTTTGTGCGATGCGGCCTGATGCGCGTCAATCCGGGACGAGCGCTTCCCTGGCGATGTTTCCGGTCCGGGGGCGAACGGTGCGCGCGATGCGTCCAGCCGCATCGGCATCGGCCAGCCTGTCAGATTTCGCCGTGCTGAGGTGACAGCGGGTGATTCCACCTGGCTGAAAAATGCTCTACAGGTCTTCGCAATTCTGACACGGATTGCGCGGCAGTGTGGCCGCCACTTCTCGACCGGGACTTGCTCATGCGCTTTGCTTCTGCCTTCGGACTGGCTTTCCTGTCAGCGTGTCTGCTGGCCGGCGCCGCGCGCGCCGACGTCAAGATGAGCGGCACGTTCGTCGCCGACGCGTCCTGTCCCGCGACGCAGGCCATCAAGAACGGCAAGAACCCCGGCGATATCGCCACGACCGCCGGACAGAGCTACCAACTCGTGGCCGGCAACAAGGACCAGCCGACACACTTCCTGATCATCGTGCCGGGCGCCGATCCGGAGCGCCGCTGGGTGAAGACGAGCTGCGGCCATGTTTCCGGCAGCAGCGCGGCAACGGCGCCGGCCGTGCCGGGCAAGCCCGCCACGCAGGCGTCAGGCAAGCCGGAATATGTGTTCGCTCTGAGCTGGCAGCCGGCCTTCTGCGAGACCAAGCCCGGCAAGACCGAGTGCAAGTCGCAGAACGCGGGCGACTTCGACGCGACGCATTTCACCTTGCACGGGCTGTGGCCGCAGCCGAATGGCAACTTCTATTGCCAGGTGGCCGCGAGCGACAAGGCCAACGACACGCCCGCCAACTGGCGCAAGCTGCCGAAGGTCGAGCTGGACGCCCAGACGCGCACCGAGCTGGACCAGGTGATGCCGGGCACGGCCTCGCAGCTCGAACGGCATGAATGGATCAAGCACGGCACCTGTTACGGCAAGAGCCAGCAGGACTATTTCGCCGACGCGCTGCGGCTGATGCGCGCTGTCAACACCTCGCCAGTGCGCGACCTGTTCGCCAAGAACATTGGCGGCAAGCTGACGGCGGACCAGATACGCGGCGCCTTCGACAGCGCCTTCGGTGCCGGCGCGGGCGACCGGGTCCGCGTTTCCTGCGTGATCGATCCCTCGAACGGCCGCCGGCTGATCGGCGAGCTGACGCTCGGCCTTGCGGGTCCGATCGGGCCGGACACTTCGCTCGGCGACCTGTTGCTGGCGTCGGTGCCGACCAACAAGGCCGGTTGCCCCGTTGGCACCGTGGACCCGATAGGTTTCCAGTAAATCCCGGGCGGGGGCAGCTGCCCGCTCCGTTTTCAGATCGTCTTCGAGGACTAGCGGTTCTGGCGTGAGCGCGTCCAGGTATCGTGGGTGTCGGCTTCGCTGCCTGCCGGTTCGCCGACGACCCGGTCGCGTCCGGTGAGCTTGGCCTTGTAGAGCCGCTGGTCGGCCAGCGCGAACAGGTCAGTCAGCCGCTGGGTGGTTTCGCCGACCGTGGCGACGCCGGCGCTGACCGTCAGGTCGAACCTGCCGTGGCTGTAAGACGTCTTGACCGCGTGGCGGATGTTTTCACCGTAGAGCCTTGCCATGGCATGAGGGCGTGCCGAGAGGATCGCGAACTCCTCGCCGCCGATCCGGAACACCTGGTCCCCTGGCTCGGCCATGTCGCACAGCAGGCCGGCCATGGCCTTCAGCACGCGGTCGCCCTCGGCGTGGCCGAAACGGTCATTGATCGACTTGAAGTGGTCGACGTCGAAGATCAGCAGGCTGAGCGGCTTGGCGGTGCGCAGGCTGACCGAAACGGCGGTCTCGCCATCGCTGTCGAAGCGGCCCCTGTGCAGCAGGCCGGTGAGGCCGTCGCGGCCGACATGCTCGACCAGCGCCTCGTAGCGCTCGCGATAGGTCAGCGTGTCGAAGATGTCTGAGAGGCCGCGCGGCGCGGCTGAATCGTGTGCCTCGAACCAGCGGAGATAGGCGACCAGCATGGCGCTGAAGGCGAGGGCGGCGCTCATCTTGGCGAACCAGCCGCCGAAGAACACGGCGATCGGGGCGTCGGCCACGAAATGCAGGGCTGTGAAGAACCCTGCCTGGTCGAAGGTGAGGACCAGGGCGACCGAGGTCAGTATGCGCGCGAAGGGCCTGTTCCGCAGATAGGCGCCGAGCTTTTCATAGAGCAGGATGATGAGGATCGCGTCGATGAAAAGCAGCGTCGTGCCCCACACCATCAGCCAGCCCATCTCGTCGATGAAGCCGATGTCCGGGCGTCGGCCGTCCGGCAGCGGGGAGATGTCGTGCATGCGCAGCAGCAGCACGAGGCCGATCATCAGGGCGTTGCCGGCCAGCAGACCATAGATCGGCTGGCGCACGGTCGAGGCGTCTTCCTTCATGTACAGGAGCAGCAGCATCACCAGCTTGCCGGAAAACATCACCGCCGAGCCGAGCGCCGCAGGCCACGCGGTGGATCGAACGGAAAAGCCGGGGGGGAGAGGGTTTTCCAGGAAAGCCACGACGCGGACCGAGAAGCCAAAACCGCCAAGCCTGGGGCGCTTCCGAAGGCGGAAACGCGGACCAATGCCCCGAAAACAAAGACCCGCCTCGGCAAGGAGCAGGACACCGTTCAGCACGTCGATCCGATCTTTTTTCTTGGGACCCGCCGGCGCACCGGCGACTCCACCCCATAGTGTTTTGACTCGGAAGGGTTAACCGGAGCTTTCGCGCAATTGCGCGGCGCCTGAAAAGGGCCGGCGTCGCGGGGCTGGCCGACGCGCGGCGCCGAAAGCGATTGCCGTTCGGCGCCGCATCGCCTACATAGCGCCCAACTTCCAATCATTCCGAACAGGGAAAGCGCGCGTGGCACGCCAGTTCATCTATCACATGTCCGGCCTGTCGAAGGCCTATGGCACCAAGAAGGTGCTCGATAACGTCCATCTGTCCTTCTATCCCGACGCCAAGATCGGCATTCTCGGCCCGAA
>Ga0066256_1005387_pt1 | contig 10621 bp, 11 predicted proteins | sample ThiBio_1000_biof_FD_87107 | JGI IMG/M metagenome (GOLD analysis project Ga0066256, IMG submission 87107) | Wastewater bioreactor microbial communities from Cape Town, South Africa - Thiocy_expt_1000_biof (version 2) | ecosystem: Engineered > Bioreactor > Thiocyanate-remediating >... | reverse complement strand
AGCCGTACTCCCCATCTCCTCTGGATCGAAGAGAAAAATGATTCCCATCCATGCAGATACCGTCAGCAATGTAAAAAAACGGATACCAAAGAGATATGAAGAAAGTGACATAGTATTTCGATTGCAAATCCCTTGATCTTAAACGCTCCTTTTCCTATTCTACCTCATTTCCAGAAAAAGAGCAACTCCTTTCTCACACGATTTTTTGCTTTATTATTGGCCTTTATACTGATTTTATACTCCAGAAAGTAAGAAAAAGCCCTGCTTTTATAGCAGGGCACTGTCTTCTGTGAGGCTCTAGAAACGTAGGTCCCTTTGTCGGTATTGATAACGGGTTTGTCCCCTAGCTTGATAAACACTGGGGCAGTGATCTGGCGTCCTGTTTCCAGCGTCACTACTTTCCCCCCGCCCGATGCGGCCTCCGCGCGTAGCGCGCCCACCGCGGGCACAGACACCAGACGCCCGGGCCCAGCCCGCTCCGGCGCGCAAGGCCACGGCCGCCGCGGCCAAGCCGGCGAAGGCCGCATCCGCGAAGACCTCGAAGACGGGCGGCAAGGCGTGAGCAACGAAGAAGACGAGATCGAGAAGTCCTCGGCGCCGCTGATCGAGCACCTGATCGAGCTGCGCAAGCGGCTGATGTGGTCGCTCGGCGGCTTCGCGGTGGCGTTCCTCGTCTGCTTCTTCTTCGCCAAGCACCTGTTCCTGCTGCTCGTCATCCCGTTCCAGTGGGCGACGAAATGGGCCGGGCTCGACCCCAACAAGGTCGACCTGATCTATACCGCGCCGCAGGAATTCTTCTTCACCCAGATCAAGATCGCCGCCTTCGGCGGCATGGTGATCGCGTTCCCGCTGATCGCCGCGCAGATCTACAAATTCGTCGCGCCGGGGCTGTACCGCAACGAGCGCGCCGCGTTCCGGCCCTTCCTCATCGCCTCGCCGATCCTGTTCCTGCTCGGCGGCGCGATGGTCTACTTCTTCTTCACCCCGATGGTGATGTGGTTCTTCCTGTCGATGCAGCAGGTCGGGCCCGGCAACGAGATCCAGATCTCGCTCTTGCCGCGCGTCTCCGAATATCTCGGGCTGATCATGACGCTGATCTTCTCCTTCGGGCTGGTGTTCCAGCTCCCGGTGGTGACGTCGCTGATGACCCGGGTGGGGATGATCACGGCCGAGGGGCTGGCGAGCAAGCGCAAATACGCGATCGTGATCGCCTTCGTGGCCGCCGCGATCCTGACGCCGCCCGACCCGATCAGCCAGATCGGCCTCGCCGCGCCCACGCTGGTGCTCTACGAGGTGTCGATCTGGCTCGCCCGCCGCATCGAGCGGCAGAGGCTGGCGCTGGAGGCCAAGAAGGCCGCCGAAGACGGCGAGGCGCCGTCGACCGGCGAAGGCGCGGCGGCCGAATAGCCGCCGGCAGCGCCGCTGCGGACGCATTCTCCGCCGATTTCGAGCCATTCCCGTCTTGCACGCTGCGGCGTCGCGGTTTACCCCGCCTCAGCGGCTCGCCTGCGCGAGGCGCGGGGGCATTCCCCAGGGAAAAATCTCGGATACGCCATGCTCGACATCAGATGGATTCGTGAAAACCCGCAGGCGCTGACGCGCGCGCTGGAGGCGCGGGGCAACGCGCCGGAGGCCGCGCGCGCGACGGTCGACGAACTCGTGGCGAAGGACGAGGCGCGGCGCTCGCATCTGTCGCAGCTCCAGGATGCGCAGGCGCGCCAGAACGCCGCCTCCAAGGAGATCGGCAAGGCGATGGCGCAGAAGGACGCCGCGCTCGCCGAGAAGATCAAGGCGGAGGTGGCCGAGCTCAAGGGCTTCGTCCAGCAGGGCGAGGCGCGCGCGCGCGAGCTCGACAAGGCGCTGAACGACGCGCTGGCCGTCATCCCCAACGTGCCGCTCGACGACGTGCCGGTGGGCCGCGACGAGCACGACAATGTCGAGGTGCGCCGCGTCGGCGAGCCGAAGCGGACGAACGCCGCGAAGGAGCATTTCGAGATCGGCGAGGCGCTCGGCCTGATGGATTTCGAGCGGGCGGCGAAGCTCTCGGGCAGCCGTTTCACGGTGCTGACCGGCCAGCTCGCGCGGCTGGAGCGCGCGCTCGGCCAGTTCATGCTCGACCTGCACACGGGCGAGCACGGCTATACCGAGGTGCAGGTGCCGCTGCTGGTGCGCGACGAGGTGCTGTTCGGCACCAACCAGCTTCCGAAGTTCGAGGAGGACCTGTTCTTCGTCAGGCATGGCGACGGGCGGCTGGGCCTGATCCCGACCGCCGAGGTGCCGCTGACCAACCTCGCGCGCGAGCAGATCGTGGCGGCCGAGAAGCTGCCGCTGCGGCTCACCGCGCTGTCGCCCTGCTTCCGCTCGGAGGCGGGCTCGGCCGGCCGCGACACGCGCGGCATGCTGCGCCAGCACCAGTTCTACAAGGTCGAGCTGGTGTCGATCACCGACCAGGAGAGCTCGGTCGCCGAGCACGAGCGGATGACGGCCTGCGCCGAGGAAGTGCTGAAGCGGCTGGAGCTGCCGTTCCGCACCGTTGTGCTGTGCACCGGCGACATGGGTTTCGGCGCGCGCAAGACCTACGACATCGAGGTCTGGCTGCCGGGCCAGAACGCCTATCGCGAGATATCGTCCTGCTCGGTCTGCGGCGACTTCCAGGCGCGCCGCATGGATGCGCGCTACCGCGTCGAGGGCGAGAAGCAGACGCGCTTCGTCCACACGCTCAACGGCTCGGGCGTGGCGGTCGGCCGCGCGCTGATCGCGGTCATGGAAAACTACCAGAACGAGGACGGTTCCGTCACGATTCCGCAAGCCTTGCGGCCCTATATGGGCGGCCTCGACAAGATTGGAGCCTAGACGACGTGCGCATTCTCCTGACCAATGACGACGGCATCCATGCCGAGGGCCTGGCCGTGCTGGAGCGCATCGCGCGCCAGCTCTCCGACGATGTCTGGGTCGTCGCGCCCGAGACCGACCAGTCCGGCGTCGCGCATTCGCTGTCGCTGTCCAATCCGCTGCGGCTCCGCGAGATCAGCGAGAAGCGCTACGCGGTGCAGGGCACGCCGACCGATTGCGTGATCATGGCGGTGCGTTCGGTCATGGCCGATGCGCGGCCCGATCTCGTGCTCTCCGGCGTCAACCGCGGCTCGAACGTCGCCGAGGACGTGACCTATTCCGGCACCATCGCTGCCGCCATGGAAGGCACGCTGCTCGGCGTGCCCTCGATCGCGATCAGCCAGGCCTATGCGCCCGGCAATCGCGATTCGATCCGCTGGGACTGCGCCGAGAGCCATGCGCCGGGCATCATCCGCCGTCTGCTGGAAGAGGGCATTCCGGAGGGCGTGCTGTTCAACCTGAACTTCCCCAATGCGGGACCGGACGAGGTTGCGGGCGTCGCCGTCACCGTGCAGGGTCGACGCGACCAGGAACTGGTGCAGCTGGAGCCGCGCAAGGACGGCCGCGGCAATCCCTATTACTGGATTGCCTTCCAGCGCAGCGGCAAGGAGCCGGCCAACGGCACCGACCTGAAGGCGCTGGCCGAGAAGCGCATCTCGATCACGCCGCTCGAACTCGACCTGACGCATGAGCCGACGCTGACGCGCTTCGCGCAGCTGTTCGCCTGAGCGAGAGGCGGGGAGGGGCATGAGCGAGGACGCGCCGGCCAGCGAAGGCGAGCGCACCGTCGCCTTCCTGCTCTCGCTCCGCGCGCGGGGCGTGCGCGATCTCGCGCTGCTGCGCGCGATGGAGCGGGTGCCGCGCGACCGCTTCGCGCCATCCCGCTTCGCCGATCTCGCCCGGCAGGACGTGTCGGTGCCGCTGCCCTGTGGCCAGACGATGACGGCGCCGCATACGGTCGCGAACCTGCTCGGCGCGCTCGACATGCAGCCGGGCGCGCGGGTGCTCGAGATCGGGACCGGATCGGGTTATGTCTCGGCGCTGCTGGCCGCGATGGGGGGCGAGGTCGTTTCGCTGGAGCGCTATCGCTCGCTCGCATTGGCGGCTCATGAGCGCGTTTCCGACAGCGGCTTCGGCGGGGCCGTCGATCTGCGCCATGCGGACGGATTCCAGCCTGACCGGACGCTCGGGCGTTTCGATCGCATCCTCGTCAACGGCGTCACGCAGGCGGTGCCGGAGGCGTTGCTGGCGCGGCTCTCGCCGGGCGGTCGTCTCGTCGGCGCGCTGCGTGTCGAAGGGGCGGCGCGGCGGGTCGTGGTCACCCATCTCGAAGACGGGCAGTTCGACCATGCGACCGGGCCGGCGCTGCGCCTGCCGCCCTTGATACCCGGCCGGGCGCGCGCGCTGTAGGCGTGCCGTCGCGCCGGCGGCCGTCCGTTCAGGCCAGCAGGTGCCAGGCGGCCCAGCCGAGAAAGCCGATCCACGCGATCGTCGTGACGACGGCGGCGATCACGATGGTGATGGCAACGAAGCCTCTGAAGCGATCCATGTCGGTTCCCCGAGGAGCCGGCCCGCCTGGCATGGGGTGAGGTGGACCAATCTCCGGCATATCTTACCCTTACGTCATGCTGGCGCGCATCCTACATTCGAGGGATGCCGGTGGATCGCTGAGGGGTCTTGCGCTCATGGGCGGGCGGTCAGGCCGGCCGTACCCGGCTCCTTGCGGCGCCTGGAACGCGTTACCCAAGTTTCTGGCGCCGTTTACGCGAAATTAAGCTCAACGGGACTTTAATCCCGGTCATCGAGTTGCGTCGTTCGCGAGTACTCAGTTCATGCGTAGCCAAGCCGAAACGATCAATCCCCGCGCGCTCCGTCGCTTGTCGACGGTGTGCCTGTTCGCTCTCAGCGTCAGTGCCTGCTCGTCGGATGCGATGCGCTTCACCGACACGCCGTTCGAGAGCCCCTTCAAGTCGGCCCAGGCGCCGTCCCAGTTCCGTGATCCGGCCACGACCGGCTCGATCGGGCAGGTGTCGAGCGCGCCGCTGCAGCCGGTGGCTTCCGCTCCGGTCGTTCGGGCGCAGTCTCTGCCGCCGCCGCAATCCTCCGTCGCGCTGAGCTCGCCGGTCCCGCAGGCCGTCTCCGGCGGTGCCGCCGGCTGGTCCGCGCAGGGCGGAACCCCCGTCGTGCTCGCCTGCGGCGGCCCCCGCGCCGCCACAATGGCGTCAATAGGGCCTAACAGCGTCACCGTAGCACCCGGATCGCGCACCACCATCCCCGACTCCAACGCTCCCGCCTCTGCTGCTCCGGCCGCCGCCCCCGCGCCGGCCCGCCAGGTCGCCCAGGCGCCGGCCGAGACGCAGCGTTTCGTCGCCGGCCCGTCGGCGGCTCCGCGTGTGACCCCGCCGGCTGCCGTCGATCCGAAGGCGCAGGCAAAGGCCGCTGCCGACGCGAAGGTTGCTGCTGCCGCCGAGGCCAAGGCGAAGGCTGCCGCCGATGCGCAGGCCATGAAGGAATCGCGCGCCCGTTTCGCTGCCGAAGCGAAGGCCAAGGCCGATGCCCGCAAAACCGGCGCCGCCCTGCCGACGCCGGTTGCCAAGCCTGCGGCTGCGCCGGTCGTCGCTGCGAAGCCTGCTCCCGAGGCGAAGCCGGTGAAGACCGCCGTGCCAGCCGCCAAGCCGGTGGTCGTCGCGAGCGCTCCGGCTGTCGAGCCGAAGCCGACCGCGATCCCGAAGGCCGATCCGGTTCCGGAGCCGAAGACCACGGCCAGCATCCCGAAGCAGGAAGAGGAGACCTCTTCGGCCGACAAGGCGGATTTCCGCTGGCCGGCGCGCGGCCGCGTGATCTCGGGCTATAGCGGCAAGGGCGGCAACGAAGGCATCAACATCGCGGTTCCCGAAGGCACGCCGGTCAAGGCGGCCGAGGGCGGCACGGTCGCCTATGCCGGCAGCGAGCTGAAGGGCTACGGCAATCTCGTCCTGATCCGCCACCCGAACGGCTATGTCTCGGCCTACGCCCATAACGGCGAGCTCAAGGTGAAGCGCGGCGACACCGTGAAGCGCGGCCAGGTTGTCGCCAGCTCCGGCCAGAGCGGCAACGTCTCCTCGCCGCAGCTCCACTTCGAACTACGCAAGGGTTCTGCGCCGGTCGATCCGACGCCCTATCTGAACAACTGATCCCGGAGCCGCGGACGAATTTTCCAGCCTTCGATCGGTTCCGCGAGACCCTCCCGATCGAAAAGAACGGGGCTGCCCCAGAAAAGGGCGGCCCCGTTTTCGTTTGTGTTCCGGGTTGGGCAGGCAGTTGCCTCGGTTGTCATTCCGGGGGGCGCCACAGGCGCGAACCCGGAACCCACGACTGGGCTGGCCAATAAGACCGGTTGTGGACGGCTCACCCGGTCGTGGGTTCCGGGTTCTTCGCTGCGCGAAGCCCCGGAATGACAAGGGGGGGGCAAAGTCGTTGCGAGCGTACGCCTTTTTCAGGATTCCAGCCGCTTGCCCAACCGGCCGGCGAGGTCCTGGATGTACTGCCAGGCGGTGCGGCCGGAGCGGGAGCCGCGCGTCGTCGACCATTCCAGCGCGTCGCGGCGCAACTCGTCGGCGGCGACATTTAGTCCGAAATGGCCGGCATAGCCGTTGATCATCTCCAGGTATTCGTCCTGGCTGCATTTGTGGAAGCCGAGCCAGAGGCCGAAGCGATCGGACAGAGAGACCTTTTCCTCGATCGCCTCGCCCGGATTGATCGAGGTCGAGCGCTCGTTGTCCATCATGTCGCGCGGCAGCAGGTGGCGGCGATTCGAGGTGGCGTAGAACACGACATTGTCGGGACGGCCCTCGACGCCGCCGTCGAGCACCGCCTTCAGGGACTTGTAGGAGGTGTCGTCGCTGTCGAAGGAGAGATCGTCGCAGAAGACGATTGCATAGTGCGGATCGTTGCGCAGCAGGCTCATCAGCGCGGGCAGGCTCTCGATATCCTCGCGATGGATCTCGATCAGCTTCAGCGGCAGCGCATCCTTGGCGAGGCGCAGGTTGGTGTCGGCATGGACGGCCTTGACCAGCGAGGACTTGCCCATGCCGCGCGCGCCCCAGAGCAGCACGTTGTTGGCCGGCAGGCCCTGGGCGAAACGCTCGGTGTTCTCGGCCAGCGTGTCGCGAACGCGATCGACGCCGCGCAAGAGCGAGAGTGCGACGCGGTTCACCTTTGGCACCGGCACCAGCTCCGAGCCCGCAGCCTGCCAGACGAAGGCGTCCGCAGCCTTGAGGTCCGCGGCCTTGCGGCGGGGCGGGGCGATGCGCTCGAGCGCGTCGGCGATGCGCAGCAGCGTGGCCAGCGTCTGGTCGGGGGCGGTTTCGGTCGTGGTCATGGCAGCTTGCGCCTTCGTTTCGTTCTGTCGAACCGTACCGTACCGTCCGGTACGGTTCACGCCGCTAGCTAAACCACGCCGTGGATCGTGCGCAAGGGGCATTGCGCGAATGGCAGCCAGCCCATAGGTGAGGGAGCGCGCGCGGGAAACCGGGCGCGTCCGATTGATTTCATGGCGTTGCTGGCTATAGTCCGCGCGATTTTCCGGCCGGGCGGTGGTTTTGGCCTTACGTCTTTCCATCAGAGATTCGCGGTCGGCGGCGTGCCGCCGCCGTACCAGAGGAGTGTATTCGTGATCACCCCCGCTTTCGCCCAGGCTTCGGGAGCCGGTGGCGGCGCCGACATGCTGATCCAGCTCGTGCCGTTCCTGCTGATCTTCGTCATCATGTGGTTCCTGATCATCCGGCCGCAGCAGCGCCGGGCGAAGGCTCACCAGGAGCTGATCAAGAACGTGCGTCGCGGCGACACCGTCGTCACCTCCGGCGGCATGATCGGGAAGGTCTCGAAGGTCGTCGACGATGCTGAGATCGAGGTCGAGATCGCCGACGGCGTGCGCGTGCGCATCGTGCGCGGCATGATCCAGGACGTCCGCTCCAAGAGCGAGCCGGTCAAGAACTGAGAATGCCACGGTCAGGCTCCGCATGCGGAGCCTGAGCCACGATAACAAGGCTGTTCACGCAGATGCTTCGTCTCCAGGCCCGCAAGGTCATCCTCGTCCTGCTCGTGCTGTTCATCGGCTGTGGGCTCGCCGTGCCGAACCTCTTGTCGCCTGAGACGCGCAAGGCCATCGAAACCAACGCACCGTCCTGGATTCCGCGGGCCTTCCTGCCGATTCATGCCGTGGTGCTCGGCCTCGACCTGCAAGGCGGGTCCCACGGCCTGCTCGAGATCGCCCGGGCCGAGCTGGTGCGCAGCCAGGACGTCCAGCTGCGTGACGACGTCCGCCGCATCCTGCGCGACGAGCGCGCCGCGCCCCAGGGCGGCATCCAGACGACGCCGCGGGGCGTGCAGGTCCGCGTTCCGGACGCCACCGAGCGCGCCCGCGTGATGCCGAAGTTGCGCGAGCTCGCCCAGCCGATCGGCACGATCGGCGCCTTCGGGCCGTCGGGCAACCAGTCGATCAATGTCACGGAACAGCCGGACGGGCTGATCCAGCTCACGGTGACGGAAGCCGGCTCGAACGAGCGCATCCGCCGCGCCGTCGAGCAGGCCATGGAAGTGCTGCGCCGTCGCGTCGACGCGCTGGGTACGACCGAGCCGAATATCCAGCGCCAGGGCCTCGACCGCATCCTGGTGCAGGTGCCGGGCCTGCAGGACCCGCAGCGCCTGAAGCAGATCCTCGGCGATACCGCCAAACTCGAATTCCGCCTCGTCGGCGATGCGAACAGCAGCGATGTCGACATGCTGCCTTCGCAGGATGCCGGCGGCCAGATGGTGCCCGTTCTGCGCCAGCCCGTCGTCGACGGCGCCGACCTGATCGACGCGCAGCCGGCCTTCGACTCGCGCTCGGGCACGCCGATCGTGAATTTCCGCTTCAACATCCGCGGCGCCCAGCGCTTCGGCCAGATCACCACCGAGAATCTCGGCCGCCCGCTGGCGATCGTGCTCGACAACAAGGTGATCTCCTCGCCGGTGATCCAGTCGCCGATCACGGGCGGCTCGGGCCAGATTTCCGGCAATTTCACGGTCGAGCAGGTCAACAACCTGTCGATCCTGCTGCGTGCCGGCGCGCTGCCCGCCAAGATGACCATCGTCGAGGAGCGCACTGTCGGCCCCGGCCTCGGCGCCGACTCGATCCAGGCGGGCAAGATGGCGACCCTGATCGCGACCGTGCTGGTGGTGATCTACATGCTCGCGACCTACGGCATCTTCGGCCTGATCGCGAGCATCGCGCTCGTCGTCCATGTCGGCCTGATCTTCGGCCTGATGTCCTTCCTCGGCGCGACGATGACGCTGCCCGGCATCGCGGGCATCGTGCTGACCATCGGCACGGCGGTCGACTCGAACGTGCTGATCTACGAGCGCATGCGCGAGGAGGAGCATCAGGGCCGCAGCCTGGTCTCGGCGCTCGAAGCCGGCTTTCAGCGCGCCTTCGCGACGATCATCGACTCCAACGTCACCATGCTGATCGCGGCCGTTGCGCTGTTCTCGCTCGGCTCCGGCCCGGTGCGCGGCTTCGCGGTCGTCTTCATCCTGGGCATTCTCACCACCGTGATCACGGCGGTGACGCTGACCCGGATGCTGATCGCGATCTGGTATCGCTGGGCCAAGCCCAAGCATCTTCCGTTCTGACGCTGCCAACCCCTCAGGAGATTGGCCATGCGCATGCGCCTGCTTCGTATCGTTCCCGACAACACCAAGTTCAAATTCGTCTGGTTCCGCCGCTTCAGCTATCCGCTGTCGGCTGCCTATTCGATCCTCGTCCTCGCGCTCTTCCTGACCGTCGGCCTGAATTTCGGCATCGACTTCAAGGGCGGCACGCTGATCGAGATGCAGACGAAGGGGCAGGCGGTCGACATCGCCCAGATCCGCCATACCGCCAACGGGCTCGGCTTCGGCGAGGCCGAGGTGCAGGAATTCGGCTCGGGCGGCGAGGTCTCGATGCGCTTCGGCATGCAGCCGGGCGGCGAGACCGCGCAGCAGGCGGTCGGGGTCAAGGCGCGCGAGGCCTTCGCCTCGACCTTTGATTTCCGCCGCGTCGAGACGGTCGGCCCGCGCCGCTCGGGCGGACTGGTCCCGGCGGGAAGCCGCGGGGGGGCGGCCGGGGTCGTTGGCGTTCTGATCTATCTCTGGTTCCGCTTCGAGATGCCGCTGGCGATCGGCGCCATTCTCGGCACGCTGCACGACATCGTGCTGACCATCGGCTTCTTCCTGATCACGCAGCTCGAATTCAACCTGACCTCGATCGCGGCGATCCTGACCATCGTCGGCTATTCGCTGAACGAGACCGTCGTTGTGTTCGACCGCACACGCGAATTGCTGCGCCGCTACAAGACCATGCCGGTGGCCGAGCTGCTCGACCTCTCGGTGAACTCGACCCTGTCGCGCACGGCGATGACGGCGACCACGACCTTCCTGTCGCTGCTGGCGCTCGTGATCTTCGGCGGCTCGGCGATCGAGGGCTTCGCGCTGGTCATGCTGTTCGGCGTCGTGGTCTGCACCTATTCGGCGATGTTCGTCTCGACGCCAGTGCTGCTCTACATGGACGTCCGCTCGGCCGGCGCCCGAGAGGAAGCGCAGGAGGCGGCGCGGGCCGCCAAGGCTTCTGCCTCCAAGGCGAAGGCCTGAGCGCTGTCGTCATTGCGAGCGGAGCGACGAAGCAATCCAGGGAGACTGGGTGCGACGTTCCGCTCAGTCTCCCTGGATTGCT
>Ga0066256_1005384_pt1 | contig 10625 bp, 13 predicted proteins | sample ThiBio_1000_biof_FD_87107 | JGI IMG/M metagenome (GOLD analysis project Ga0066256, IMG submission 87107) | Wastewater bioreactor microbial communities from Cape Town, South Africa - Thiocy_expt_1000_biof (version 2) | ecosystem: Engineered > Bioreactor > Thiocyanate-remediating >... | reverse complement strand
GTATAATTATATGATTTATAATCAAAAGATACAGAAGGCTCGTTTTCGGATCTATGTGCTATCCTGAAGGGCACCGAAAAGGAGTGCATGCCATGAGGTTGCCTTTCGTCGTGATCCCTTGCCTTGCCTTCGTCCTGCTCCCCTTCGCCGTCACGCGGGCGCAAGAGCCGCTCGATACGGTGCGGACGGTGATCGAGGGGCAGATCCGGGCTTTCCTGAACGATGACGCCGGTGCGGCCTATGCGTTCGCCTCCCCGACCCTCCGCGAAAAATTCCCGACGAAGGATGCGTTCTTCGACATGGTCAAGCGCGGATATGCCCCGGTCTACCGGCCGGGCAATTTTGCCTTCGGCCGCGCGAAGGTCGAGGGCGACACGGTTGTCCAGGAAGTGCTGATTTCCGGGCGGGACGGCAAGGACTGGACGGCGCTCTACCAGCTCGTGAGGCAGCCGGACGGCAGCTACAGGATCAACGGCGTGCACATGGTGCCCGCCGCTCCCGGACCCGGAATCTGAAGGTGCGCGCGCCTCAGAGGGGGGCGAGATCGCCCCTCGCCCACATCTCCTGGGTTTCCGCCATGAAGTCGGCGAAGCCGCCTTCCTCGATCGCCTTGCGGATGCCGGCCATCAGGTCCTGGTAATAGGAAAGGTTGTTCCAGGTCAGCAGCATGCCGCCGAGCGATTCGTTGGCGCGGACGAGATGGTGCAGGTAGGCGCGCGAATAATCCCGCGCGGCGGGGCAGGTCGACTCCTCGTCGAGCGGGCGCATGCCCGCCGCGTGGCGCGCATTGCGCAAGTTGATGCGGCCGCGCCGGGTGAAGGCGAGGCCATGGCGGCCCGAGCGGGTCGGCATCACGCAGTCGAACATGTCGACGCCGCGGGCGACGGATTTCAGCATGTCGTCGGGCGTGCCGACGCCCATCAGGTAGCGCGGCTTTTCGGTCGGCAGATGCGGGATCGTCGTGTCGATCATGTCGAGCATGACCTCCTGCGGCTCGCCCACCGCAAGGCCGCCGATGGCGTAGCCCTTGAGGCCGAGGCCGGAAAGGGCCTCGGCCGAGCGCACGCGCAGATGCGGAATGTCGCCGCCCTGCACGATGCCGAACATCGCCTTGCCCGGCTGGTCGCCGAAGGCGGCCTTGCAGCGCTCGGCCCAGCGCAGCGACATTTCCATGGCGCGTTCGATTTCCTTCGGGGAAGCCGGCAGCGCCACGCATTCGTCGAGCTGCATCTGGATGTCGCTGTCGAGCAGGCCCTGGATCTCGATCGAGCGTTCGGGCGACATGTGGTGCAATGCGCCGTCGATATGGCTCTTGAACGTCACGCCCTGCTCGTCGAGCTTGCGCAGGCCCGAAAGCGACATGACCTGGAAGCCGCCCGAATCGGTCAGGATCGGAAACGGCCAGCGGATGAGTTCGTGCAGGCCGCCGAGGCGGGCGACGCGCTCGGCGCCGGGGCGCAGCATCAGGTGATAGGTGTTGCCGAGGATGATATCCGCGCCGAGTTCGCGCACCTGGTCGAGATACATCGCCTTGACCGTGCCCACCGTGCCGACGGGCATGAAGGCCGGCGTGCGGATCGTGACGCGCGGCATGGAAACCTCGCCGCGGCGCGCCTTGCCGTCGGTGGCGAGAAGCTTGAACTGGAAGGTGTCGGTCATCGGTGGTCCCGGAAAAGCAGGCTGGAGTCGCCGTAGGAATAGAAGCGGTAGCCGGTCTCGATCGCGTGCGCATAGGCGCCGCGCATCGTTTCCAGGCCGGAAAAGGCCGAGACGAGCATGAAGAGCGTCGACTTCGGCAGGTGGAAATTGGTCATCAGCATGTCGGCCGTGCGGAAGCGATAGCCGGGCGTGATGAAGATGCCCGTCGCGCCGGACCACGGCCGGATCGTGCCGTCCCCTTCGGCGGCGCTTTCCCGCAGGCGCAGCGAGGCCGAGCCGATAGAGACGATGCGCCCGCCCCTCGCCCTGACGGCGTTGAGGGCCGCGGCGGTGTCCTCGGAGACATAGCCGATCTCCTCGTGCATGACATGGTCCGTCGTATCGTCCGCCTTGACCGGCAGGAAGGTGCCGGCGCCGACATGCAGCGTCACGAAATGCCGCTCGACGCCGAGCCCATCGAGACGAGCGAAGAGCGCGTCGGTGAAGTGCAGTCCCGCGGTCGGTGCGGCAACGGCGCCCTCCTCCCGGGCATAGATCGTCTGGTAGTCCTTCCTGTCCGCCGCGTCGTCGGCGCGTTTGGAGGCGATATAGGGTGGCAGCGGAATATGGCCGACCATGGCGATGGCACGGTCGAGCTCCGGCCCCGACGCGTCGAAATGCAGGGTGACTTCGCCGCTATCGCCCTTCTCCTCGACGATGGCCGAAAGGCCCTCCGCCGCGCCGAAGGTGATGCGGTCGCCGCGCTTGATGCGTTTTCCGGGTTTCGCGAAGGCCTTCCAGCGGTCGCCTGCAATGCGCATGTGCAGCGTCGCGGAAACCTTCTGGCCGCCGGCGCCCTCGCGATGGCGGACGCCCTCGAGCTGGGCGGGTATGACGCGCGTATCGTTGAAGACCAGCGCGTCGCCCGCCCGCAGCAGCGACGGCAGGTCGCCGACCGTGCGGTCCTCGTAGGGCGCATCCGCGCCGGGGCGCACGACGAGCAGCCGCGCCGCTTCCCTCGGCGTCACCGGGCGAAGCGCGATGTTTTCCTCCGGCAGGTCGAAATCGAAGAGGTCGACACGCATGGCAGGACTCAGAGGAAGCGGATCATCAGCGCGCCGGCGACGAGAAGGAGCGCGCCGGCGATGCGGCCGACGGAGATTTCGCGCACGGCCATGCCGAGAAAGCCGATGCGGTCGAGCAGGATGCCGGCAAGAAGCTGGCCGGAAACGGCAAAGGCCATGACGGCGGCGGCGCCGATGCGCGGCGTCAGGAAGATCGCGGTCGTGACATAGATCGTGCCGAGCGCGCCGCCGACGACATAAAGCCAGAGATCAGGCCCGCGCCAGTCCGGCGCCCGCCCCTCGAACGAGGCGGTGGCGAACATCACGGCGGCAAGGATGATCGCCCCGGAGAGGAACGAAACACAGGCGGCAGCGACCGGCATGCCGAGCCCGCGCCCGAGCAGCGCATTGATGGGAGCCTGGATGGCGATGCACGCGCCGGCCGCGACGCCGAGCAGCGCCCAGAGGAAAGCGGTCATATCGACTTGTCTCTTGAAAAGCGCACAAAGAAAAACCGCGCCCGCCGGGGCGGGCGCGGTCGAAACGGATGGTTTCTATCAGGCCGCTACGTCGGCGGCAACCTTCATCGAGACGATGGTGTCGGGATCGCGCACCGGCTCGCCGCGCTTGATCTTGTCGATGTTCTCCATGCCTTCGATGACCTGGCCCCAGACGGAATACTGCTTGTTGAGCCAGGGGGCGTCGGTGAAGCAGATGAAGAACTGCGAATTGGCGGAGTTCGGCATCTGGCTGCGGGCCATGGAGCAGGTGCCGCGCACATGGCTCATGTTGGAGAACTCGGCCTTCAGGTCCGGCTTCTCGGAGCCGCCCATGCCGGCGCGGGCCGGGTTGAAGTCCTTGCCGCCGGTCTTGCCGTACTGCACGTCGCCGGTCTGGGCCATGAAGTCTTCGATCACGCGGTGGAAGGCGACGTCGTCATATGCGCCGTCCGCGGCCAGTTCCTTGATGCGCTCGGCGTGCTTGGGCGCCAGGTCGGTCAGATGGTTGACGACGGGCACGGCTCGGAAGGTCTCCATGATGATGGTGTTTTCCGGATCCTTGATCTCGGCCATGGTCTTTCTCCTTTTAAAGCCTGTCCCGCAGAAGTGGGTCGCGGTCTGGTGATTACAACAGGCGGAAAATCAAAATGCGGGGCTTACTTGCCGACGGTGACCTTGATCATCCGGTCGGGGTCCGTCACCGAGCCGTTGGCTGCATCGTCGCCGCGCTTGATCTTGTCGACGTTCTCCATGCCGGAGACGACCTTGCCGACCACGGTATACTGGCCGTTCAGGAAATCGCCGGGGGCGAACATGATGAAGAACTGCGAATTCGCCGAGTTCGGATCCTGCGCGCGGGCCATGCCGACCGTGCCGCGCTCGAAGGGAACGTCGGAGAATTCCGCCGGCAGGTCCGGCTTGCTGGAGCCGCCCGTACCGGCCGCCTGCGGCTGGTAGCCGTTCTCCATGTCGCCGTACTGCACGTCGCCGGTCTGCGCCATGAAGCCTTCGATCACGCGGTGGAAGGCGACGTTGTCGTATTCGCCGGCCGCGGCCAGTTCCTTGATGCGCTCGGCGTGCTTTGGCGGCTGTTTGGTCAGGTCGGTGGCGGCGGGGCCGTCCTTGCGCTGGGTCGTGATGAAATCGGCGGCCTGGGCAACGACGGCGGTGGTGGCGGTCGCGAGGAACAGGGCGCCTGCGAAGGCGAAGCGAAGGATGGTCATGATAGCTCCCTGGAGGGGTTCTGGATGATTGCGCTCAGCCCTTTGGCCGGGCTTTGAGGGCCTCGAAGACGGGCGCCGGGACGAATGCGCCGACATCGCCGCCCAGGGCCGCGATCGGGCGGACCAATGTGGCGGAAAGGGGCCGCGAGGCGACACCCGCCGGCAGGAAGACGGTCTGCACGTCGGGCGCCATCTGCCGGTTCATGCCGGCCATCTGCATCTCGTAGTCGAGGTCCGTCCCGTCGCGCAGGCCCCGGATGAGCAGATGGGCCTTGTTGGCGCGCGCGGCGTCGACGACGAGGTTCGAGAAGGAAACGACGCTGACGTCCCCTGCCCGCTCCGGCAAGGCTTGCGCGATGGACCGGCGGATGAGGTCCGCGCGCTCCTCGAAGGAGAACAGCGGCGTCTTGCCGGGATGGATGCCGATCGCCACGATGACCTTCGGCGCCACGCTCAGCGCCTGGACCAGCACATCGACATGGCCGTTGGTGATCGGATCGAAAGAGCCAGGATAGAAGGCGACTGTCATCGGCGGGGTCCCGTTTGCCGCCTTTTGTCATGGCCCGCCCTTTTCCGCAAGGGCGCCGCCTGTCGCAGCGCCCGCTGTCCCCTGTTGAAGAACATGAACCGCCCATGAACGAGCCGTTCAAGACCATTTCAGGCAGGCCATGTCTTAATGACAGCATAGGGGCCGGGAACAATATGCGTTGCGACGCATTCTACCGTCCGAACACAGTGGAACAAGTAATGCGTTTCCTTAGGCTGGAAGGAACTCGAAAATGGCACTCGCTCTACTCTGCATGACGATGTTCATCGCCCTCTCCGTCGCGACGATCCATGCATTGCGTGAAGAGGATCGGCCGGCTGCTCCCAAGGTCGCCGCCCGCGGCAAGTGGCTGCGCTGAGGAAGCCGCACCATGGCCGTGATCACCATCCTCTCGATGATCTTCATCAGCACGGTCTTCACGATCGACTTCGCCCGCACGATCTTCGAGATCAAGCGTGAGCGGGAAGCTCTGAAGGCCGTTCGGCTGAAAACGAAAGCAGGCGGCTTCGGCGTCTGAGAACGCCCCTTGCCGCCGTCAAAGCGGGCAGCCTTTCCTCCGGGCTGCCCGCTTCAAATGAAAAGCCGGACGGTTCCCTGCCCGTCCGGCTTTTTCGTGTCTGGAGGCTGCGAGGCTTATTCCTCGCTGCCCGGCGCAGCATCGTCCGCTGCCTCGACATCGCCTTCGTCGTCACCGTCAGGCTCGCTGATGCGCTCGACCGAAACCACCTTCTCGTCCTTGGCGGTGGAAAAGATCGTGACGCCCTTCGTCGCGCGGCTGGCGATGCGGATGCCGTCGACCGGCACGCGGATGAGCTGGCCGCCGTCGGAGACGAGCATGAGCTGGTCCTTCTCCTCGACCGGGAAGGCGGCGACCAGTTCGCCAATCTCGCCCGTCTTGGACGTGTCGGTGGCACGGATGCCCTTGCCGCCGCGGCCCGAGGTGCGGAAGTCGTAGGAGGACGACCGCTTGCCGTAGCCCTTCTGCGAGACCGTCAGCACGAACTGCTCGCGCGCCTTCAGTTCCTGGTAGCGCTCTTCCGTGAGATCGCCGACCTCGCCGACATCCTCGCCGACCAGCGCGATATCCTCCTCGTCGACGCCGCTGGCGCGGCGTTCGGCGGCAGAGCGCTTGAGATAGGCGGCGCGTTCCCACGGCTCGGCAGCGACATGGCCGACGACCGTCATGGAGATGATGCGATCGCCGTTGCCCAGCGTGATGCCGCGCACGCCGACCGAGTTGCGGCCGGCAAAGACGCGCACGTCATCGACCGGGAAGCGGATGCACTGGCCGAGCGCCGTCGTCAGCAGCACGTCGTCGTGCTCGGTGCAGGTCTCGACGTTGAGGATCTCGTCGCCCTCTTCCTCGAGCTTCATCGCGATCTTGCCGTTGCGGTTGACCTGGACGAAATCGGACAGCTTGTTGCGCCGGACCGTGCCGCGCGTCGTCGAGAACATGACATCGAGGTTTTCCCACGTCGTCTCGTCCTCGGGCAGCGGCATGATGGTGGTGATGCGTTCGCCCGGATCCAGCGGCAGCATGTTGATCAGCGCCTTGCCCTTCGACTGCGGCGTGCCGATCGGCAGGCGCCAGACCTTCTCCTTGTAGACGATGCCGCGCGAGGAGAAGAACAGGACCGGCGTATGCGTGTTGGCGACGAAGAGGCGGGTGGCGAAATCCTCGTCCTTCATGGCCATGCCGGAGCGGCCCTTGCCGCCGCGGCGCTGCGCGCGATAGGTGGCGAGCGGCACGCGCTTGACGTAGCCGGCATGGGAGACGGTGACGACCATGTCCTCGCGGGCGATCAGGTCCTCGTCATCCATGTCCGGGCCGCCCTCGGCGATCTCGGTGCGGCGCGGCGTGCCGAACTCGTCGCGCACGGCGGCGAGCTCTTCCTTGACGATGTTCATCATGCGCAGGCGCGAGGAGAGGATATCGAGGTAATCCTTGATCTCCTCGCCGATCTTGTTGAGCTCCTCGTCGATCTCGTCGCGGCCGAGCGCCGTGAGGCGGGCAAGGCGCAGCTCCAGGATGGCGCGGGCCTGTTCCTCGGAGAGATTGTAGGTGAGGTCCTCGTTGATGCGGTGGCGCGGGTCGTCGATGAGGCGGATCAGCGCGTCGACGTCCTTGGCCGGCCAGCGGCGCTCCATCAACTGCTCGCGCGCGGTCTGCGGGTCGGGCGCGCGGCGGATGAGGTTGATCACCTCGTCGATATTGGCGACGGCGATGGCAAGGCCCACGAGGACGTGCGCGCGGTCGCGCGCCTTGCGCAGCAGGTACTTCGTGCGGCGGCTGACGACCTCCTCGCGGAACGCAACGAAGGCGCGCAGCATGTCCAGCAGCGTCATCTGCTCCGGCTTGCCGCCGTTCAGCGCGACCATGTTGCAGCCGAAGGACGTCTGCAGCGGCGTGTAGCGGTAGAGCTGGTTGAGGATGACTTCCGCATTGGCGTCGCGCTTCAGCTCGATGACGACGCGGTAGCCCTGCCGGTCGGATTCGTCGCGCAGGTCCGAGATGCCCTCGATGCGCTTGTCGCGCACCAGCTCGGCCATCTTCTCGATCATCGTCGCCTTGTTCACCTGGAAGGGAACTTCCGTGATGATGATCTGCTCGCGATCGCCGCGCATCGGCTCGATATGCGCGCGGCCGCGCATGATGACGGAGCCGCGGCCGGTCTCGTAGGCCTGGCGGATGCCGGCGCGGCCGAGGATCAGTGCGCCCGTCGGGAAGTCCGGCCCCGGAATGTGCTGCATGAGGTCGAGAAGCTCGATCGCCGGATTGTCGATCAGCGCGATACAGCCGTTGATGACCTCGAAGAGATTGTGCGGCGGAATGTTCGTCGCCATGCCGACGGCGATGCCGCCGGCGCCGTTGACGAGAAGGTTCGGGAACTTGGCGGGAACGACGACCGGCTCGCTCATCGTGCCGTCGTAGTTGTCGCGGAAGTTGACCGTCTCCTTGTCGAGGTCGTCGAGCAGCGAATGGGCGGCCTTTTCGAGGCGGCATTCCGTGTAGCGCTGGGCCGCCGGCGGGTCGCCGTCGATGGAGCCGAAGTTGCCCTGGCCGTCGATCAGCGGCAGGCGGAGCGACCAGTCCTGCGCCATGCGTGCCAGCGCGTCGTAGATCGCGGCGTCGCCGTGCGGATGGTATTTACCCATCACGTCACCGGTCACGCGGGCCGACTTCACGTATTTCTTGTTCCAGTCGACCCCCATTTCGCTCATCGAGTAGAGGATGCGCCGGTGAACGGGCTTCAGGCCGTCGCGCACGTCGGGCAGCGCGCGGGACACGATCACGCTCATGGCGTAATCGAGATAGGACCGCTGCATTTCCTCGATGATGGAGATCGGCTCAATGCCGGGAGGGTTCTTGCCGCCGGGTGTCGATTGTTCTGTCAATTTCGGTCACGATCGTTGTTCAGAATCAGATGCAATTTTATAGCCCAACGGCGCTGGGAGCGCCAATTTTGCCGGGGGTTTTGAACAGGCTTTTCCCAGAAAATCCGCCGATTTGCGCATTTTCATGGCCCGCGCGGCAGCGCATGGCGCCCGCCCTTCCCTTGCACGCCGCCCTCGCCTAACAATGCGCGGACAAGGCCGCCGAAACGGCCGCCAAATGGCGAGGGGAACGCCGCATGCTCAATGTCGATCATCTGGTCAATGCGGTCACGACGCTGCTCGTGACCATCGATCCGCCCGGCCTCGCGCCGATCTTTCTCGGGCTCACCGTCGGTATGACGCGCCCGCAGCGCAAGCAGGTGGCGCTGCGCGGCTCGCTGATCGCCTTCTGCATCCTGGCGGTCTTTGCGGTCACCGGCGCCGGCGTGCTCTCGCTGCTCGGCATCTCCATCGGCGCCTTCCGCATCGCCGGCGGCCTCCTCTTGTTCTGGATCGCCTTCGAGATGATCTTCGAGCGCCGCAACGAGCGGAAGGAAAAGACGAGCGAGGTGGCGATCACCCGCGATCACATCCACAACATCGCCGTCTTCCCGCTTGCCCTGCCGCTGATCGCCGGCCCCGGCGCGATCTCCGCGACCATCCTGCTCTCCGGCTCCTTCCCTTCCGCGCTGGAGCGTGCCGCCCTGATCGGCGTCCTCGCGCTCTGCATCGCCATCCTGTTCCTCTCCCTGGTCATCGCCGAGCGCATCGACCGCTTCCTCGGCAATACCGGCCGCGCCATCCTGACGCGCCTGCTCGGCGTCATCCTGGCGGCGCTGGCCGTGCAGTTCGTGGTGGACGGCATCAAGTCGGTGTTCGTCGGCTGAGGCGGGTCAAGCGTTCCCGGCGAACCATGCGGCGATGGCCGGCATGTTCTCCTCGAAGCCGCCGGGCAGGAAGACGTTGAGCAGGCCGACCCGCTCATCCGTGCGGTTCTCGAAATCGTGCATCACATTGGCCGGGATGCGTACGAAGCTGCCGGCAGGCGCCTCGAGCCACGCCTCGCCGGCAAGGATGCTCGCCACGCCCGCAAGCACATAGAAGAGCTCGATATTTCCGGCATGGGAATGGGCGCCCGGCCCGGTCGTGCGCGGCTCCAGCCACCATTCGGAAACGCTGTAGGCGTTTTCGGTCTCGCCATGATCCGCCTTGAAGACCGCGTTCATGCGCCCGAGCGGATAGGCCCGCCCCTCGCCCGGCCGCAGGAAAAGCACATCCGCGACCGTCTTCTCGTTCCCCATGGCGCGCCCTCCTTCCGGCAGCGTTGCCCCGCGGTGAGCGCCAGGAAAAAGACCGGCGCCGGGGCCGGTCTTTCATGTTCTCAGAACGGGATGTCGTCGTCCATGTCGCGCGAGAGCGAACCACCGCCTGAACGGCTGCCAGCACCGGCGCCGCCTGCGGCCGGGCGCGAACCATAGTCGTCGTAGCTCGGCGCGGCGCCGCCGAAATCACCGCTGCCACGGTTTGCCCCGCCGCCCTCGCCGCGGCCGTCGAGCATGGTCAGCGTCGAGTTGAAGCCCTGCAGCACGATTTCCGTCGTGTAACGGTCGTTGCCGGTCTGGTCCTGCCACTTGCGGGTCTGCAGCGCGCCTTCGATATAGAGCTTGGCGCCCTTCTTCACATATTGCTCGACGACCTTGCAAAGGCCCTCGTTGAAGACGACGACATTGTGCCATTCCGTCTTCTCGCGGCGCTCGCCGCTGTTGCGGTCGCGCCAGGTTTCGGAGGTGGCGATGCGCAGGTTGGCGATCGGCCGACCGTCCTGCGTGCGCCGGATTTCCGGGTCCGCTCCGACGTTCCCGATCAAGATCACCTTGTTGACGCTTCCAGCCATACCCGTATTTCCCGTTGTCGCACCGGGCGTCACGCCCGGTATCATTTCACTAGATGAATGCGGCATCTTATCGGCTGCCGCGCGCCTGCGCCGCCCGGACGTGGGATAATCCACAGATCAATTGCGAAATTTCGTTCTTTTTTTGTTCTAATAATTCCCTACACTCTTGTCAACCGAATCGGAAACGGGCACGGAATCTTCTGACCGCGCATGGACAGGCCCCAACCAATCCCTACATAGGAGCCGACCCCTTCTGCAATGCGCAACGACTTCTGACGCTGGACACAATGAGCGAACTCAAGACAATTTCCATTCGCGGCGCACGCGAACACAATCTCAAGGGCATCGATCTCGATCTGCCCCGCAACAAGCTGATCGTGATGA
>Ga0066256_1005383_pt1 | contig 10625 bp, 9 predicted proteins | sample ThiBio_1000_biof_FD_87107 | JGI IMG/M metagenome (GOLD analysis project Ga0066256, IMG submission 87107) | Wastewater bioreactor microbial communities from Cape Town, South Africa - Thiocy_expt_1000_biof (version 2) | ecosystem: Engineered > Bioreactor > Thiocyanate-remediating >... | reverse complement strand
GATGCCGTCTCTCACGAGGATCTGACGTCGCGCATCGTCGAACTGCGGCAGGCATTGCGGTCGCGGCTGGAGGAGGAGAAGCTCGAGGACCTCGTCGTCCCCTTCCAGTTCGATAGTTACAATCTACAGGCGACGGTCGGTGAAAATCTGCTTTTTGGCACGCTGAAGCGGCCGCAGATGACCAACCGCAAGCTGGCTGCTCATCCCTATTTCCGGCAGGTATTCGCGGAAACCGGCCTGGTATCCGATTTGTACGACATGGGTCTGGAGATTGCCGAAAACGCCGTCGAACTCTTCACCGATCTGCCGCCGGACCATCCTTTCTTCCAGCAACTGACCTTCATGACGGCCGAGGACATTCCGACTTACGAGGCTCTGCTGCAAAAGCTGAACGGCAAGGGCTTTGAGGCGGCGGCCGACGACGAGCGCGCCGCCATCATCCGGCTGAGCTTCTCCTATATCGAACCGCGTCACCGCTTCGGCCTTCTGACGCAGGTGCTGATGGAAAAGATCGTGCAGGCGCGCGCCAAATTCTATGAGAATATTCCGGCCGATCTTGCCAAGGTTATCGAGCGTTACGATCCGGAGCGCTTTACCGCCTCCGCCACCTTGATGGATAACGTGCTGTTCGGTCGTATTGCCCATCAGCAGGCCAATGCCCCGGAAAGCATCCATCAGATCATGTATGATGTATTCGGCCGTCTCGGCATGCATGACAGCGTTTTGTCGATCGGCCTGGATTTCGATGTCGGCTCCGGCGGCAAGCGGCTGACGAATGTGCAGCGCCAGAAACTCAATCTCGGTCGCGCCCTTTTGAAACGTGCCGACTACCTTATCTGCAATCGCCCGCTGCCGGCGCTGGACCATCGCATTCAGGATCAGATTGCACGGGCGATTCTGGGGCAACTCGACAGCGACGGGTATGCGCCGGCGATTATCTGGGTCCTGTCCAATCCCAGTTTTGCCGAATTGTTCGACCGCGTCCTGGTCTTCGATCACGGTAGCCTTGTCGAAAGTGGTTCCACCACCGATCTTTTAGAGAAAAACGGTATGTTCAAAGAACTGTTATCGTAATATTCTATCTCGACAGCGGCGTCTGGGGCCGAACACTGGGGGTACCGAAGCTCATGCTTCTGAAGGATGAAGTTGAAATGTTGAAGCGGGTGCCGATTTTTTCGCGCATCGCACCCGCAAAATTGAAGCTCTTGGCGTTCACGTCCGATCGCGTCAGTTACAATGCTGGTCAAACCCTGTTTCATCAGGGCGATCAGGGTGATGCGGCCTATGTTGTTCTTTCAGGAACTGCTGATATTCTAGTCGATAGCCCAGCCGGCGAGATCAAGGTTGCCGAAGTCGACCTGAACTCCATCGTCGGCGAAATCGCCATCCTCTGTGATGTCTCGCGTACCGCTACGGTAAAGGCAACCTCCAGGCTCGAAGCCCTGAAGATCAGCAAGGAACATTTTCTGAAGCTGCTCAGCGATTTTCCGGAAATGGCCGTCGAGATCATGCGCGTGCTGGCGGACCGTCTCAACCATACGACGTCGGAATTGACGGCCGTGCGCAGCCGCCTCAACCAGCCGCACTCGATGTCCACGCATTGATATCGAAAGGTCAGGCGCCCGTGCTTTCGAGCGGCGGGCGCTCCGTTGCGATATGGCGAACTCAATTCCGAAATATGCGCGGCCCGCATATGAGCGTCGGTTTCTTGTCCGCGACATTCCGGATCTTTCAGTAACAGCATTTCGGCTGATCGAGGATCTCTATATCGACGGGACCAGGTTGCGCCTGCGCAAGATCACGCGTCGCGACGGCGATACGCAGCATAAGCTCTGCAAGAAATATCCCGGCGAAGGCGATGGTCCTCTCGCAATCGTCAATATCTATCTGACATCACAAGAATACGATCTTCTCTCTACGTTGGCCGGCAAAGGCGTCCGAAAGAAGCGATACGACATGGTTGCATCGGCACTTTGCATCGATGTCTTCGAGGATCATCTTGCCGGACTGGTTCTATGCGAATTTGAGGCGGAGTCTCTCGCCGCGCTTGATACCTTCGTACCGCCGCCGTGGATCGGTCGTGACGTATCGGACGATCCGTTTTTCTCCGGGGGTCATCTTGCTTCCGTCGATGCCGCGCAATTGGCAACAAAACTGTCGTCTCTTCAGTTTCCTGCTCGCTAGCCAGTGTCGAAATCAATCCAATCCTATGCGTAAGGCTTCACCCACCGAGCCATAGGGGTGCCTGACTTCGGCGTCAAAACGCCGGTCTTGGCTCAATAGCAAGGCCGGCGCTCTGATCGTGCTTTCACTATTTTCCGTAGGTCAGGACCGTGAACGTATTCGGGAAGAAAGTGTTGGCATAGAAGGGAGAGACGGCCGTCAGGATCTTCTTGGAGGCATCGGCGCTGCCTTCGGCCGTGATGGCATAGATCGCCTTGGTTTGACGATCCATCGCCATCGTACGAACGCCGGCGCGGGTGCCGAGCGTTTCCAGCGGCTTGTAAGTATCGGCGCCATCGACCTCGAATACGTTGAGATTGGCGCTCACGCCATTTGCAGTGAAGATACGCTTCAGATCGCCGTCGTAGACGATGCTGTCGGTTCCGCCGCCAATCTCAGCGCTGTAAACTATCTTGCCGCTATCCCCATCAAGTACGGTGAAAGAGGGCTTGATGGCGTCGTGCCCGCGGCAGCTGATGTAAACGCGCTCGTCAGCGGCATTGACGGTCACTGCCGTGGGATGGCCGCAGGCCGGGGCGGTGTCATAGGTAGCAACGATCTTTCCGGCTTTGGTGTCGATCTTGTAGACCTTGTCGAGGTCCTGTGCGGCGAGGAAGAAGGCGGACTTGCCGTCGCTGTCGGCACCTTCGACCTTTTTGCTTGGTACTTTCAGACGACCGACTTCCTTGAGGGAAGGGACATCCAGCATGATGAGTTCGGTGCCGTCTTGCCCGGCGCCCATGTTGAGCACCAAACGCTTGCTGACGGGATCATAATGACTGGTGTCGAGGTCCTCGCCAACCTTGATTGGCGCCTGAGCCTCTAGCGTCGAAAGCTTGAAGGGCGTGATGGTGCCGTCTTCGTTGTTGGAAATGCCGAGATCGAATTCGGGGATAAGCACGGCGCCGTCTGAACTATCGGTGGCAGTCTTGTCAATCACCTTGACGACCTTGTCGGCAGCGGGATCGAAGACCTGCAGACCTTCCTTGCGATGACCCAGGAAAACGTGATGCGTGGCTGAATCGACCGAGACATAGTCATAGCCCGAGCCCTTGCCTTCGATCGTTGTGGCATGTTGCTGGTGCCAACCATCGAATGCGAATGCCGGCGTCATCATGATTAATGCAAGCGCAGTCGTAGAAATTGCCAAGCGCGACCTTATCATCCTATTCCTCCTGATAAGTTTGCCGTTCCCCCCGGGCTCCGCAAACTAACAAATGAAGCTTTCAACCAGCTTTCATCGAGGAGTCCTCGGGTGCCCCATCGCGTCCAAATGCCCGGCTTGATGGTTCTCGGGCGCGCGCGATCCTCCGCCTTCGACCGAGACGATCAAGCGCGCAATCATAGCGGATCAACCGTGGACCATCTGACAATCTCGTATGCCGTCTTCTGCTTGAAAAAAAAAAAATTAAAGAAACCCCACCATAGCGTGCCTGGCAGGCTGAACCCCTGCAATCCGGATTCCAGCGAGGCCTTAAATCAGGCCACGCCGAGCGAGATTGCGCATCAGATGCGACGAGCCGAAAGTCCAGGGTGGGCATTCGGTCGACAAGAGCACGCGGTTTTGCAACGCTCCAAGCTTGTCGTTGGAGATCGTCACGATATCGCCGACCTTGTGGGTGAAGCCCGGACCGGGCGGGTCGCGGTCCTCGACGGGGGCGAAAAGCGTTCCCATGAACAGCACGAAGCCATCGGGATATTGATGATGACGGCCGATGGTCTGCGACACGAGGTCGAGCGGATCGCGGCTGATTTCCTTCATAGACGAGCGCCCATGCAGCACATAGCCGTCCGCGCCTTCGACCTTCAGGTCGAGATCGGCATTGCGTACGTCGTCCAGAGCATAAGTCTCGTCGAACAGACGAATGAAGGGACCGATCGAGCAGGAGGCATTATTGTCCTTGGCCTTGCCTAGCAATAGCGCGGAGCGCCCCTCGACATCTCGCAGATTGACATCGTTGCCGAGCGTCGCACCCCTGACGCGGCCTTGGCTGTCGACCGCCAGCACGATTTCTGGCTCGGGATTGTTCCACTTCGAGATCGGATGCAGGCCGACATCCGCGCCCAGGCCGACCGAGGACATCGCTTGTGACTTGGAGAAGACCTCGGCGTCAGGCCCGATACCGACTTCGAGATATTGCGACCAGACGCCTTCCTCGATCAGCGCGGCCTTGACCTTGGCGGCCTCGGGCGAGCCGGCCTTGAGGTTGCGCAGGCTGTCGCCGATGAGCGCAGTCACCTTGCCGCGGATCGCTTCTGCAAGATCGGGATTGCCGGCCGCGCGCTCTTCGATGACGCGCTCGAGCATCGAGCGGGCGAAGGCCACGCCACAGGCCTTGATCGCATGAAGATCGATCGGCGCGAGAAGGTGGACGGCAGATCGTCGGGCCTTGCGGCGGCTTCGCCCTTCTGTGCGCGGGCAAAAGCCACCGGATTGTCCATCTCCAGGAGGGCGCGCATGGTCGGCGCTTCCCCCGACGTGATGTCGTAGAGGGTGCCGTCGCGGACGGTGACGAGGGCAGGGCCTTCCACATCCGGACGCCATATGCGGCCGACGAATGTTCCGGTGGTGAATGTTTCCGAGCTCGTCATGTCGTTCGTCTCCTCCAAACTGCGAGTGTTTTCTAACCCAGGCGAATGTGGTTTGCCATCGGTTATCGATGCGACATTCGCCCGCGTTATGGATTTTCATTTTCTTCGACACGGTAAAAATGTAAGGCCCCGCGGCGTCGCCGCGAGGCCTTTGGGCCGCAAGCCGGGAGAGAGTGGCTTTAGGCGGCCTGAACCTTGCGATTGCCGCGCGCCCATTCCGGCAGCCAGTCGCCGTGCGCGGCGAGCAGATCGTCGACCAGGTGCCAGATCTGATCGAGGTCGAGCTCGGCGGCGGTGTGCGGATCCATCATGGCAGCGTGGTAGATGTGCTCGCGGTTCTCGGTGAGGAGGGCCGCAACCGTCAGTTCCTGCACGTTGATGTTGGTGCGGATCAGCGCCGTCAGCTGCGGCGGCAGATCACCGACATAGGTGGGCTGGATGCCCGAGGCATCGACGAGGCACGGAACTTCCACCGCCGCCTTGTAGGGCAGCGAGGTGATGACGCCGTTGTTCTGCACGTTGCCGTAGATCACCGAAGGCTCGCCGGTCCACACCGAGTTGACGATCTCGGAGGCATACTCCTTGGACTGCCTGACCTCGATGGTGTTGGCCTTGCGGTATTCCTCGGAGGTCTTTTTCCAGCGCTGGATCTGCTCGATGCAGCGCTTGGGATACTCGTCGAGCGGGATGCCGAACTTCTCGATGATGTCCTCGCGACCCTCCTTGATGAAGTACGGGGTGTATTCCGCGAAGTGCTCCGAGCTCTCGGTGACGAAGTAGCCGAGCCGCGTCATCATCTCGTAGCGCACCTTGTTGGGGCAGCGCGGATTCGAGCCGGGCTTGGGCGCCCTGCCCTCGCGATAGGCGCGATGCAGATCGGGATAGAGATCGCGATAGCTGCCGTCGGCCTGCCGGTGCTCGAATTTCAGGTAGAAGGCCATGTGGTTGATGCCGGCCGAGCGATAGCGGATCTCGTGGTAGGGGATGTCGAGATCGCGCGCGAGCTCCATCGCTGTGCCCTGCACCGAGTGGCAGAGGCCGACCTGCCTGATGGTCGGATACTTCTCGGCGATGGCCCACGTGTTGATGGCCATCGGGTTGACGTATTGCAGCATCACGGCCTCGGGGGCGACTGCCAGCATGTCCTCGCAGATCGACCACAGGTGCGGCACGGTGCGGATGCCGCGCATGATGCCACCGATGCCGAGCGTATCGGCGATGGTCTGGCGCAGGTTGTATTTTTTCGGGATCTCGAAATCGAGCACCGTCGACGGCTCGTAGCCGCCGATCTGGAAGCAGACGACGACGAAGTTAGTGCCGTCGAGCGCCTCGCGCTGGTTGCTGTAGGTCTTCACCGTCGCTGGCACGCCCAGCGTGTTCACCAGCTTGCCGGCGATGACGGCGCTTTCCTCAAGCCGCTGCGGGTTGATGTCCATCAGCCGGATCTCAGCCCCGGTCAGCGCCTCGCGCTGCAGGATGTCGCCGACGATGTTCTTCATGAACACCGACGAACCGGCACCGACGAAGGTGATCTTTGGGGTAGCCATTCCAAGTCTCCGCTGGGTCGCATGCGCCCGCTGTCACGAGCGCGGCGGGCTCCGCCGGCCGTGCTGGAGCGGCCATCGGGTTTGTCCTTGGCGTGAGATGGTAAACCTTGCAGGCAACGCAGCAATCGCGTTATCCCAATGAGTAATTCCGGTTTTTAAAGATCCGTGCAGATGGTCAGGCGCATCTCCCAACCGTCCCCCATTCGGCGGCGTGAGCGCGCGGCGGCGCCGGTGCCGCGCCCGGACCGGCAGTTCTACGCCCAGACCAAGGCATTCGGGCGCTTCGGCATGCGCTGGTTTGAACCGCAGATCATGCCAGCCGAGCACTTCCACGGCCACATCGAGCTCAACTGGCTGACGGCGGGCAGCATGGACTACGTGTTCGACGGACGCCCCGTCACCGTGCCGGCGCAGCGGCTGGTCATGTTCTGGGCCGGAGTGCCGCACCAGACCACCGGCTTTCACCGTGGACCGGCCGACAATAGCCGGCAGTGCAACATCTACCTACCGCTCGACAGTTTCCTCCACATGCCCAGGCTCGGGCATCTCACCGAGACGATGATGGGCGGCGGAGTGGTGGCGCTGTCGCCCGAGACCATCGGCGAGGAGACCCTCGCCCGGTGGTACCAGGACTATCGCAGCGGCGATGCCGAACGCGCCGATATCCTCAAGGAGGAGATCGCGCTGATGCTGCGGCGCGCCGCGGTGACCGGCTGGGAGGACGTCATGTCGGCCTGGATCGAAGCGCCGGGCAGTTCTACCCGGGCCGCGACGCCGCTGCGCTATGTGGTCGCCATGATGCGGCACATCCTCGAGAACCTCGGCGAGCCGCTGCGCGCCGAGGATGTCGCCCGGGTGGTCGGGCTCCATCCCAACTACGCGCTCAACCTGTTCACCGAGGTGATGCGAGTGCCCCTGCACAGGTTCGTGGTGCGCATGCGGCTGATCCGCGCCCGCTACCTGCTGTTCGAGGGCAACCTGTCGATCGAGAATGTCGCCTTCGAATCCGGCTTCACGGCGCTGAGCCAGTTCTACGTGCAGTTCCGCAACGCCTATGGCCTCACGCCGCGGCAGATGCGGGCGCACTATCTGCGCTGAAGCGGCGTCAGGGCGCCGTTTCGAGCGCCAGCAGGAACGCCTCGCCGTAGCGGCTCAGCTTGGCCTCGCCCATTCCGGGCAGGTCTCGCATGTCGGCGAGCGTGCGGGGCCGCTCCATCGCCATGGCGCGCAGCGTCGTGTCGTGGAAGACGACATAGGGCGGCACCCCCTGCTCCTTGGCGAGGCGGGCGCGCTCGGCCCGCCGCACATCGAAGCGCGCCGCCGCGTCGGGGTTTAGCCCCCCCCTGCGCTCGAGCTGCCGACGGACCTCGGCGCGGCGGCGCGGCAGGTCGCGGCGCAACTGTAGCCGCCGCTCGCCCCGGAACACCGACCGGGCCTCCTCGGTCAGCTTGAGCGCGCCATGCGCCTCGTGGTCGACAGCGACGAGACCCAGCGCGGAGAGCTGGCGGATGATGGACTGCCAGCTCTTTTGCTCGATGTCGCGCCCCTGCCCGAACACCGCCTGCTGCTCGTGGCCGAAGCGGAGCACCTTTTCGGTCTCCTTGCCCATCAGCACGTCGATGACATGGGCCGCCCCGAAGCGCTGGCCGGTGCGGTAGATGGCAGCGAGCGCCTTGATGGCGGCGTCGGTGCCGTCCCAGGTCTCGACCGGATTGCGGCAGGTATCGCAATTGCCGCAGCCGCCCGGATGGCCCTCGCCGAAATGCGAGAGGATCGCCTTGCGGCGGCATTCGGCCGTTTCGCAGACGGCGAGCAGCGCGGTGAGCTTGGCGTGCTCGATCCGCTTGATCTCGTCCGGGGCATTGCCCTCGTCGATCATCCGGCGGCGCAGCGCGGCGTCGCCCTGCCCGTAGGCCATCCACGCGTCCGAGGGCAGCCCGTCGCGGCCGGCGCGACCGGTCTCCTGATAATAGGCCTCGATGGAGCCGGGCAGATCGAGGTGCGCGACGTAGCGCACGTCCGGCTTGTCGATGCCCATGCCGAAGGCGACGGTCGCCACGAGGCACAGGCTCTCCTCCTTGAGGAAGGCATCCTGGTTGGCGCTGCGGCGGCGGGCATCCATGCCGGCATGGTAGGGCAGCGCGCGCACGCCGTTCTCGTTGAGTAAATCGGCGGTCGCATCGACCTTGTTGCGCGACAGGCAGTAGACGATGCCACCGCTGCCCTCGTGCCCCTTGAGGAACTGCAGCAGCTGCTGGCGCGAGCTCTGCTTCTCGACGATGGTGTAGCTGATGTTGGGGCGGTCGAAGCTGGAGACGAACAGCCGCGCATCGGTCAGGCCCAGCCGCTCGACGATGTCGTCGCGGGTATGCGGATCGGCCGTCGCCGTGAGCGCCAGCCGGGGCACACCCGGAAAAATCTCGCCGAGCTTCGACAGCTCCCGGTAGTCGGGCCGGAAATCGTGCCCCCACTGGCTCACGCAATGCGCCTCGTCGATGGCGATGAGCGAGATCGGCACGTTGCGCAGCATCTCGGCAAAGCCCGGCAGGTTCACCCGTTCGGGCGCGGCATAGATGAGCTTGAGCTCACCCGAGCGCAGCTGCCGGCGGACGTCCGCATACTCCTCGGTCGTCATGGTGGAGTTGACCGCCGCGGCGGCCACGCCCGCCTGGCGCAGCGCCTCGACCTGGTCGCGCATGAGCGCGATCAGCGGCGAGACCACGATGGCGACGCCGGGCCGGCACAGCGCGGGCACCTGGTAGCATACCGATTTGCCGGCACCGGTCGGGAACAGCACCACCGCATCGCCGCCGCCGACGACATGCGTGACCACGTCGCGCTGCTGGCCACGGAAATCGGCGTGGCCAAAGACTTCCCTGAGGACCGCCTGCGGGTCGCGAGTCGGGGCGAGCGAATTCATGGCGCCTTGGACCACAGCCCTGCCCCGTGCCGCAAGACATGCGCCCAACGCATGCGCCTCCCGCGCGGGCCGAGCCTTCCGTTGACAATGCCGGGGCGACGCCACATATGCGGCCTTGGTTGTTGGCGCCTGCCGCTCGCCGGGTCCCCCCGAAGGTGAAGTCCAGCCACGCAGAATGCTGCGTGCCCCCACATGATCACACCTCTGACGAGGCGGTTCATGGCAAGGCGAGCCCCATGACGAAGCCCCGCCGACGTGAGGATGTATCATGAGCTTTTCTCTCGACACCCGCAGTGTTTCTACGCTCAAGGCCGAGGCCAAACTGCTCCGCGAGGAGCGGGCGCTGGCCGGCACCCCGCTGACCCAGGGCGCGGCGCTGGAAGAGATCGCGCGTCGTCATGGCTTCCGCGACTGGAACACCGCCGCCGCGCTGGTGCCTGACCGGATCGTCGTGCCGGTGCAGATCGGGCAGCGGGTCCAGGGTGCCTACCTCGGCAACGCTTTCACGGGCATCGTCATGGGCCTGCAGCTCATGCCGGACATGCGGCACTACGAAGTGACCGTGAAGTTCGACGAGCCGGTCAACGTCAGCCGCTCGGACCTCATGGGGCCAATCTACCGCAAGCGCGTGCGGGCGACCGTGGATATCCACGGGGTGTCGCTGGCACGCGCCGCCAAACCGTTCCGCTGCGGTTGGGTTGCCGACTACCGTCATTCGACGATATAAGGCGATCGAACTGCAGCGGGACCAGCCAGATGACCACCCAGCCCCAACCGATCGAGCTCTACTATACCGGCACCCCCAACGGCCGGAAGATCACCATCGCCCTCGAGGAACTCGGCGTTCCCTACAACCTGCACTGGATCAACATCGGCGCCGGCGACCAGTTCACGCCGGAATTCCTCGCCATTTCGCCGAACAACAAGATTCCCGCCATCGTCGATCCCGAAGGACCGGGCGGGGAACCGCTGTCGATCTTCGAATCCGGCGCGATCCTGAAATATCTCGGGCTGAAGTTCGGCCAGTTCTATCCGACCGATGCGCGCGAGCAGGTGAAGGTGGACGAGTGGCTGTTCTGGCAGGTGGGCGGCTTCGGCCCGATGCTAGGGCAGAACAACCATTTCTCCGACTACCCGCCCGAAAAGATTCCTAACGCCATCAAGCGCTACAAGGACGAGACGCACCGCCTGTTCCGCGTCCTGAACGACCAGCTCGGCCGCCCGATCGCCGCCGGCAGGGCGTATGTCGCGCGCACCGGCTCTACCACCGCCGGCGTCGCCATCTTCGATTGGTCCTACAGTTGCCAACGCCACTAGAGCATCACACGCACCCTCCGCCACCT
>Ga0066256_1005381_pt1 | contig 10630 bp, 9 predicted proteins | sample ThiBio_1000_biof_FD_87107 | JGI IMG/M metagenome (GOLD analysis project Ga0066256, IMG submission 87107) | Wastewater bioreactor microbial communities from Cape Town, South Africa - Thiocy_expt_1000_biof (version 2) | ecosystem: Engineered > Bioreactor > Thiocyanate-remediating >... | reverse complement strand
GCCAGCCACAGGGTTGGGCGCCCCCGGAATTTCCCCCAACGGGGCGGGCAGGGCAAAGGCGGCCGCCGCCCGGGGCGGGGCGGGCCCGGGGGGCGGGCGGGGGCCGCCCGCCCGGCGCGGGAGGGGGTCCCCCGCCCGGGGGGTCGGGGGGGGGCGCGCCCCCGGGCCGCCCTAGGGGCCCCCCCCCCCCCCAAAGAAACCCTCCGCGGGGGAAAAGCCCTCCGCCCGCCTCTACATCCGCCCGCCCCAGTTCTGGGAGGAGAAGGCGGTCGAGCTGATGCTCGGCACCGAGGTCACGGCGATCGACCCCAAGGCCAGGCGGGCCACGCTCTCGAACGGCGACACGCTCGACTACGGCGCGCTGGTCTGGGCCGCGGGCGGCGATCCGCGCCGGCTGCCGGTGCCGGGCGGCGACCTCGCCGGGGTCCATGCCGTGCGGACCCGCGCCGACTGCGACCAGCTCATGGGCGAGATCGACGGCGGGGTGAAGCACATCGCGGTGATCGGTGGCGGCTACATCGGCCTGGAGGCGGCGGCGGTCCTGACCAAGCTCGGCTGCAAGGTGACGCTGCTGGAAGCCCTGCCGCGGGTCCTCGCCCGCGTCGCCGGGGAGGAGCTGTCCGCCTTCTACGAGGCCGAGCACCGCGCCCACGGCGTCGACCTGCGCACCGGCGTCACGGTCGAGGCGCTGGAAGGGGAAGGCCGCGTGACCGGGGTCAAGCTCGGCGACGGCAGCGTGGTCCCGGCCGACGCGGTGATCGTCGGCATCGGCATCGTGCCGGCGGTCGGCCCGCTGATCGCGGCCGGCGCGGCGGGCGGCAACGGGGTCGACATCGACGACTACTGCCGCACCTCGCTGCCCGACGTCTATGCGATCGGCGACTGCGCGGCCTTCGCCGCCGCCTATGCCGACGGCAACGTGATGCGCGTCGAATCGGTCCAGAACGCCAACGACCAGGCAACCTGCGTCGCCAAGGCGATCTGCGGCGAGGCCCAGCCCTATCACGCCTTCCCCTGGTTCTGGTCGAACCAGTACGACCTGCGGCTCCAGACCGCCGGGCTCTCGGTCGGCTACGACCAGACCGTGGTGCGCGGCGATCCGGCGCAGCGCGCCTTCTCGGTGGTCTATCTCAAGCACGGCCGGGTGATCGCGCTCGACTGCGTGAACATGGTCAAGGACTACGTCCAGGGCCGCAAGCTGGTCGAGGGCAAGGTCAGTCCGGACCTGGAGCGGCTGGCCGACGCCGGGGTGCCGCTGAAAGAGCTACTGCCCGCCTGACAGCTCCCCCAGCGCCCATTCCGCCGCTTCGGCCACCGCCGGATCGGGATCGCGCATCAGCGCCGCGACCTGCGGCGCGAGCCGGCCATCGCCGCTGTTCCCCGCCGCGTAGAGGCAGTTGCGGACGAAGCGGTCCCGCCCGATCCGCTTGATCGGCGATCCCGAGAACAGGCGGCGGAACCCCGCGTCGTCGAGCGCCAGCAGGTCCGCCAGGCACGGCGCGGCCAGCTCGGCGCGGGGCAGGAAGGCGCGGATCGCCTGGGCCTCGTTAGCGAACTTATTCCACGGGCAGACTGCCAGGCAATCGTCGCAGCCGTAGATGCGATTGCCCAGCCCCTTGCGGAACTCGTGCGGGATCGGCCCCTTGTGCTCGATCGTCAGGTAGGAGACGCAGCGCCGCGCATCGAGGCGGTAGGGGCCGGTGAAGGCCGCGGTCGGGCAGGCGTCCTGGCAGGCCCGGCACGAGCCGCAGCTATCCTCGCCGGCCGCGTCGACGGCGAAGTCGAGGTCGCTGTAGATCGCGCCGAGGAACAGCCAGGAGCCGTGGGTGCGGCTCACCAGGTTGGTGTGCTTGCCCTGCCAGCCGAGCCCGGCGGCCATGGCCAGCGGCTTTTCCGGCACCGGCGCCGTATCGACGAAGACCTTGACCTGCCGCTCGCCCAGCCCGCGCTTGCGCGCCGCCTCGACCAGCCAGCGGGCGAGCGCCTTCAGCCCCTTCTTGACCGTGTCGTGATAGTCCCCGCCCTGGGCATAGACCGAGACCCGCGCCCGGTCCGGATGGCCGGCGAGGGCCAGCGGATCGGCGGCCGGGGCATAGCTCATGGCCAGCGCGATCACGCTGCGCGCCTCGGGCCAGAGCGCCTGGGGGCTGCGGCGGTGGGGGGCGCGGCTTTCCATCCAGGCCATCTCGCCGTGCATCCCCTCGGCGAGCCACGCGTCGAGCCGGGCCGCGACCCACGGGTCCTCCTCGGCCGGGGCCACGCCGCAGGCGGCGAAGCCGAGGCGCGCCGCCTCGGCCCGCAGGTCCGCCTTGAGCGCATCGATGACGCCGCCGTTAACCAAACCTTCTGGCGCTCCCGTTCACAAGCTGTACCTATGGCGCCTATCCCATGAAGATGGACCTCGGCAAAGCAGCGATGACCACTCCACGACCGCTCGCGATCGAGGCCCGGGGCCTGGTCAAGCGCTTCGACGGCTTCACCGCGGTCGACGGCGTCGACCTGTCCGTGCCCGAAGGCGCGATCTACGGCGTGCTCGGCCCCAACGGCGCGGGCAAGACCACTTCCTTGCGGATGCTGCTCGGCATCATCGATCCCGACGCGGGCTTTCGCCGCGTCCTCGGCGCGGAGCGGCCGCACGACATGGCCCATGCGATCGGCTACCTGCCCGAGGAGCGCGGGCTCTATCCGACGATGAAGGCCTTCGAGGCGATCGCCTTCCTCGGCGCCCTGCGCGGCCTGCCGCTGGCCGAAGGGCGGCGGCGCGGGCGGCGGCTGCTTGAGGACAACGGCCTCGGCTATGCCGCCGATCGCCAGATCCGCCAGCTCTCGAAGGGCATGGCCCAGCAGGTCCAGCTCCTCGGCACCCTGGTCCACGAGCCGCGCCTGGTCGTCTTCGACGAGCCCTTCTCCGGCCTCGACGCGCTCAACCAGGGGCGGCTCGAACGGGTGATCCGGGGGCTCGCCGCCAAGGGGACCACGGTGATCTTCTCGACCCACGTCATCGCCCATGCCGAGCGCCTGTGCGACGAGGTGGCGATCATCGCCGGGGGCAGGGTCCCATTCGCCGGCCGGGTCGACGTGGCGCGCGCCCGCATCCCGCCGCAGGTCCGGCTGGAGACCCGCGCCCAGGACGGCCCCTGGCGCGCGGCGCTCCCCGCCGAGGCCCGGCACGAGGGCGCGTTCTGGTACTTCTCCCTGCCGGACAGCGGGATCGAGCCGCTGCTGCGCGCGCTGATCGAGGGCGAGGTGGGCATCCTCTCGTTGTCGATCGAGCGGGCGGGCCTGCACGACGCCTTCGTCGCCATCGCCGGCGAGGCCGCGGCCCGCGCCCTGACGGAAGAGGCCCCCGAGGAGCAGCGCCGATGAAGACCGGACGCCTTTCCACCTTCGCCGCCGCGCTGGTCATGGCCCGGCGCGACTTCACCGCGATCCTGTTCAGCCGCAGCTTCGTCTTCTTCCTGCTCGCGCCGTTCTTCCCGGTGGTCGTGGCGATGGTCGCGGGCGGGATCGGCCAGAAGGTCCAGCAGAGCACCGCGCGGGCCGAGCTGGGCGTGGTCATGTCGGCGGCGGACGGCGCCGCGCTGAGCGCCGCGCGGGACCAGCTGGCGCGGGAGGTCGACCCCGGCCTGCCCGAGATCCGCCTGGTCCGCCGCCTCGCCCCGGGCGAGACCGCCGACGCCGCGGCCGAGCTCAGGCGCAGCAGCGCGGCGGCGATCGTCAGCGGCAGCCTCGCCCATCCGGTGCTGACCGGCACCGAGGACCGGATCGCGGCCTGGCAGGGTCCCGTCGCCCTGATCGCGGGGACCGCGCTCCAGAAGGTGCCGACCGCCTGGCCCGAGGTGACGCCCAGCCCGACCGTCACCAGCAACGCCGACCGCCGCGAGAGCCGCGCCGGCACGGCCCAGGGCGCGCAGACCCTGCTGTTCCTGCTGACCATGGTCCTCGCCGGCATGGTCCTCTCCAACCTGGTCGAGGAGAAGGGCAACAAGATCATCGAGGTGCTCGCCGCCGCGATCCCGATGGACGCGGTGTTCCTCGGCAAGCTGTTCGCCATGCTCGGGGTCTCGATGGTCGCCATCGCGGTCTGGACCGGCGTCGCCGGGCTGGCCCTGGCCGGCGGGCAGCACCTGCCGGACGTGGCCGCGCCCGGGGTCGGCTGGCCGGCCTTCGTCGCGCTCGGCGTGGTCTATTTCGCCATGGCCTACCTGCTGCTCGGCTCGGTCTTCCTGGCGATCGGCTCGATGGCGGCGACCGTGCGCGACGTGCAGTCGCTGTCGTTCCCGGTGACGATGCTCCAGCTCGTGGTCTTCCTCTTCGCGACCTATGCCGCGGCCCAGCCGGGCCAGCCGATCGAGCTGGCGGCGGCGGTGATCCCGTTCAGCTCGCCCTTCACCATGCTCGCCCGCGCGGCCAACGACGGTGCGCTCTGGCCGCACTTCGCGGCGATCGCCTGGCAGGCGCTATGGGTCGCGGTCTCGGTGCGTATCGGCGCGCGGCTGTTCCGGACCCGGGTGATGAAGAGCGGCACGGGCGGCGCGCCCAGGCGGCCCGGCCTGCTGCGCCGCCTGGTCCGCAACACCCAAGGCTGAGATTGCAATTCGGCGCGGCAAGGCCGATCTTTCCGGGCAGGAGAGGTCCGATGCCGCCAGACCCGCTTTCCCGCCGCCACGTCCTGGCCCTGCTCGCCGCTACGGCCGCCGCGCCCGCGCTCGCCGCCTGCGGCAGCGGCACGGCCGAGGCGAAGGCCTATCCGGTCGCCTATTCCGAGGCCGAGTGGCGCCGCCGCCTGACCCCGGCGCAGTTCCGCGTGCTGCGCCAGAAGGACACCGAGCCGCCGGGCTCCTCGCCCCTGCTGCGCGAGCACCGCCGGGGCACCTTCTGCTGCGCCGCCGACGGCAGCGCCCTGTTCTCGTCGGCCACCAAGTTCGAGAGCGGCACCGGCTGGCCGAGCTTCTGGCAGCCCCTGCCGGGCGCGGTCCAGACCGCGGTCGACTACGAGGTCGGCTACCCCCGCACCGAAGTCCACTGCGCCCGCTGCGGCGGCCACCTCGGCCACGTCTTCAACGACGGCCCCAGGCCGACCGGCAAGCGCTATTGCATGAACGGCGACGCGCTGACGTTCCGGGCGGGGTGAGCCTGGCCTATTTGACGCGGTAGAGCCGCAGTGCCCGGTCGTTGGGATCGGGAATCCGTTCCAGCCAATCGGGGACGTTGCCGTCGAAGATGCGGTCGGCGAGGTTGTCCTTGCCCATGTTGGCATAGGCGGCAAGGTCGGCCGAACTGGTGCAAGTCACCAGATAGTCGGCGTGGTTGGCCCGGATGATGGCCCGCGCCTGGTCGATTGGCCCGCCGAAGGCGTGGAAGATTTCGAGCATTTTCGCCTGGTTGCGATGGTAGCCGCCCATGACCACGCTGTGCGGCGTGCGCGCGACGATCTCCGCGCCTAGGTCAAGCGAATTGAAGATCATCGCTCGCGGCAGGGTCTTGAGCTTGTCGAGCGTGCACATTCCGTCAAGGCCGAGCTTGGGATGCGAGACCAGGGTATAGCTGGTCTTGGCATCCAGGAGCTTCAGGGCGCCGCTCGCCAGGGCCGGCGTCGCGATGACGAAGCAGCCGGCGGTCGCCACGACGCGCACTATCATGTTTCGTATCGCCTGGGCGCGTGGCAGGATTTCCGAGAGGATCAGCGCCGAGAACGGCAGCGCGAGCAGTTGCACGGTGATCGCCGCGCGCATCACGATCAGCGAGATCAGCGCCGCGCCGAGCGAGGCGACGGAAAGATAGAGCCAGCTTTCCCACCGCTCCGTGCCGGCCCAGCGCCGGTTTGCCAGCCAGGCGCCGACCGCAATCTGGGCCAGGCTCGCGAGCAGCATGCCCACCACCGAGGGATATTCCCGCCAGATCGGCGCGGATTCGAGCAGGTTGTCGAACCAATAGGTTTTCAGCAGCGGATCGAGCTTGGCCATCGGCGACACCGCGCAGATGCCGAGCGGCACGATCATGGCCGGCGCTGCGACCAGCGGGATCGGCATCATCGCGAGCAGGCGGCCGCCGGGGCGATCCTGCCCCGGCACCAGGCGCGAGGCGAGGATGACGAGCGCGCTGGCGCCGAAGGCGAGGAAATGGGGCCAGCTCAGCATGTCGCAATAGGCGGTGCCGAAATCGCCGAGGGGGCGCAGGATCACGAACAGGACCGGCCCGCCGAGCGCGAGGCCCAGGAGATAGCCTTCATGCTCGCGGACGCCGTAGCGCCAGTAGCGCAAGGCATAGAGTCCGGCGATGATCGCGACCATCGGCATACCCTCGACCGAGATGAACAGCAGCACGGCGGCGACCGCTCCGCCCAGGAAGGCCTCGCGGTAGCCTTGCCGGATCAGCAGCCAGACCATGGTCAGCGCGGCGATGGCCTGCCAGCCGTGGTGATCGATCCGCATCGGCATGAAGTTGAAGATCAGCAACGGCATCAGCGGGATGACGATCATCGCCAGGCGAATCTCGCCGTTCGTCTGGCCGAGCCGGCGCATCAGCGCGCGCAGCACCACCATGCCGACGAAGAGTTGCGCCAGGGGCACGGCCACCATCGCGGCGGTCTCCGCCACCGGCGCGCTGAGGAAGAGGCGGAAGAACAGGATGAAGGCGGCGATGGGCAGGTCGACCAGCCGCACCCAATGGATGTCCGCGCCGAACGGCGGGTTCATGCGATACTGGCGCGAATCGAACCAGCTTTGGCCCGCGAGCCAATCCCGCACTTGGGATAGCCGCAGGTAGTCGTCGGGCTCCGGCGCGCGCGAAGCCAGCACGTCCTGCACGTTCACGAGCAGGAGGAAGATAGAGAGCGCCAGCCAGATCTGCCACAGCGTGGGGCGCCAGCCGGCCTTCGCGGCTGCCGGGTCCCCGAGCGGAACCGCTGCCTCGCTCACGACAGCCATTTGAGGACCCGGATCACGCCCATCTTGGCCGCCTGGCGATGGGCCGAGACGTTGGAGCGCGTTTCGATCTCGAAGCGGTTGGCGTGATAGTAGCGGTAGGCCTTCAGCAGCATCTCGCCGTTGGTCAGCGACGGCTTCCAGCCGAGCACGCGCTTGATCGCGCTGGTGTCGAAGACGAAGGACGAGGCGATCATCCGGTAGTGATAGGGGCCGAGCGGCGAGAGGCGCAGCAGGTGCGCGATCCGCATCGCCAGGATCATCGGCGCCTTGGGCAGGCGCAGCAGCCGCGACTTGCTGCCCGAGCCGTCGATCACGTGCTGGAACGCACCCGCCATGGTCGGGACCGCGTCGGAGCCGATGCCGAAGATATGGCTGCCCTCGCAGTGCGCGGCGCGGAGCATGGCGTCGAGGAGGTCGGCGGCATAGATGAACTGGTAGCGGTTGGCCCCGCTTCCCACCATCGGGATGCGGTTGCCGTCGGAGATGAACTCGAAGAGGATCGCGAGGAGGCCGAGCCGGCCCTCGTCGATGATCGTCGGACAGCGGATCGACACGCTCTCCAGGCGATCGGCGTGGCGCGCGAGGATGCGTTCGCCCTCCAGCTTGGAGACGCCGTAGGGCTCGCAGGGCGCGGGCGCGTCGTCCTCGCGGACGGGACGGTCGAAACCGTGGCCCCACAGGCAGTTGCTCGACAGGTAGACCAGCTTCCTCACGCCCGCCGCCTCGGCCGCTTCGGCCAGGACCTCGGTGCCGTGGGCGTTGTGGCTCATCAGCTCGGCCTCGGTGATCGAGCCGTGCGCAAGCAAGGCCGCGCAGTGGAATACCGCATCGGGCTTGAACCCGGCGAGCAGCGCGTCGAGGCAGGCCCGGTCGCGGATGTCGCCCTCGACCGCCATCAGGTTGCCGTGCCGGATCGTGCCGGGCAGGAGATCGATCGAGGCGACGCGGTGGCCCGCATCGAGCAGCTTCCGGACGAGCAGGGTGCCGACGAAGCCCGAGCCGCCGGTTACGAGATAGTCAGCCATGCGAGGACCCCTGGTCTGCGCCTCAGGCCGCGCTGCGCCGCGCGGTGAAGACGAAGTGCTTGCGCACGAAATAGTTGAGCACGAAGCTGATCACGACCGCGAGCACCTTCGAGGCGATGACGTTGGTCCCGGCCAGGGCGGCCAGGCTCACGATCCCGCTGGTGACGACGAGACCACCCCAGGTGGTGAGCAGGAAGACGACCTTCTGCTGGGTCCGCGCGCGTCCGGCCTCGGCCGTTCCCGTCTGGAACACCGAGCGGCTGAGCAGGATCCAGTGCGCGACGATGCCCAGCGTATAGGCGATCGAGGCGCTGACCCCGGCCGGCAGCGGCGTCTCGAGCAGGAGCAGGAAGCTGCCCATGTCCACGGCCAGCGCGCCGATGCTGGCGATGAAGTAGCGCACGAAGGGCGCTGCGAGGACCTGCCTGGCGAGCTTCATCGCGGGCGCTCCCGTCAGGCCGCCTTGCGGGCCGGATCGGCGGCGACCCGCCCCGGCACCTCGCGGACCGAGCCGAGCGCGGCGGCCTGGTCCTCGGTCAGGGGCTGGCGGGCGGCGGGCAGCGTCTGTTCAGCGCCCTCGTCGCCGGCCTCGTGGTATTCGGCGTCCTCGTTGACGCACCAGGTATCGTAGATCCGCTCCCCGGCGAGGATGTTCTCGGCCGTCAGCATGGCGGTCATCATCGCGGGGTCCTGGTTGTTGTAGCGGTGCATCCCGTTGCGGCCGACGAGGTGGAGCGGGGGGGACTTGCCCTCCAGCTCCGCGCGCATCGCCGCGACGTTGGCGGCATAATCCTCGTCATAGACCGGATAGGCCTTCTCCTGGCGCACCACCGCGCCGCCGATCACCTTGTCCGGGGTGACGAGGCCGAGCAGGTCCATCTCCCGCGTGGCGAGGGCGACGAGCTCGTCGTCGGCCATCGACCACAGGCCGTCGCCCTCGAAGCAGAAATATTCGAGGCCGACGCAGGCGACGCCCTCGTCCGGCACCATCTCGGGCGACCAGGAGCGGAAGTTCTGGATGCGGCCGACCTTCACCTTGCTGTCGTGGATGTAGATCCAGTTGTCGGGAAAGAGGTCGTCCGACCTGATCTTGAGCGCGACGGTCAGGAAGTCGCGGTACTTGAGCTCGTTGGCCTGGACGGTCGTCGCGGGAAGCGGGTGGAGCCGCGCGGCCAGCTCGCGCATCGGCGCCGAACTGATGACGTGACGCGCCGCGATCACGCGGTCGCCGTCCGGGCCGGTCGCGGTCATCCGCCAGCCGCCCTGGCCGTCGTCGGAAAGTTGCTTCAGCGCGTGGCCCATCAGGATCGTGCCGCCACGTTCGGCGATCCGGTCGCGCGCGGCGTCCCACATCATGCCGGGGCCGAGGCGGGGATAGCGGAAGGTCTCGAGCAGGGTCTTGACCGCCTGCCCGTCGTTGGGCCGCTTGTTGAGCCCGAGGCTGCGCTTGAGCCCGTCGACGACGGCGCCCCACAGCGACAGGCCCTTGATCCGCTGGGCGGCCCAGTCGGCGCTCATCTCGTCGCAGGGCATCCCCCAGACCTTCTCGGTATAGGTCTTGAAGAAGATCGAATAGAGCAGATGCCCGAACTGGTTGGTGGTCCAGTCCTCGAAGCTCCGCACCGTGCGGCGCGGGAACAGCTTGGCCTTGGCGAAGCTCGCCATGCACAGGGTCGAGCGCCAGATGCCGAGGTTCCACAGCGCCTCGAAAGCGCGCAGCGGGTAGGAGTAGAACTTGCCCTCGTAGTAGATGCGGCTCATCCGCGGGCGCTGGATGAAGTCGTCCGGCAGGATCTCGTTCCACAGGTCGACCACGGCGGCGCTCTTGGAGAAGAAGCGGTGGCCGCCGATGTCGAAGCGATAGCCCTCGTGCTCCACGGTGCGGCTGATCCCACCGACGTAGTGCGGGTCCTTCTCGACGATCGTGACCGAAAGGCCGGCCTTGGTCAGCAGGTAGGCGGCGGTGAGCCCGGCCGGGCCCGCGCCGACGATCGCGACGTCGACCGGCTTGCTTGCAACTTCACGAACCATCTGATCCCCCCGAAGGCTGTCGTCGGCGACAGTGAAAGGAACGTGGTTAAGTTAGGGTAAACGCCCCGAACTATTTGAGGCCCTGACGGTCAGGCGCGGCTCCGCGCGCCCTTGGCCGGTTCCGCATGCTGGAGGTCGAAGGCGAAGCTCGCCAGCTCGTCGAGGCGGAAGGTCTGTTCCAGCACCAGGCCATAGCCGTTCTGCCCGCGCCAGCGCACCTTGGCCGGGATCGCCCCGACGCCGGCGATGTCGAGCATGACCTGCTGCGAGACCGCGAGGTGGCAGTCCGCCGCGATCCGCGCGCCCTTCTGCGAGAGGTCGACCAGGGTCGCCGGATGGCGCACCCCGGCCACGGTCAGCACCGCGGGGCGCTGGAGCCGCAGGCGGATCGGCCGCTTGGGATAGGGGCTCGGCTCGACCAGGAAGGCGTTGACGTCGATCGGCTGGGCGATGCGGAAGCCGGCGTGGCCGTCGGCCGCCCCGACCGCTTCAGCCACGGCGCGAATGTGTTTCTCCAGGATTACGTTTCCGGGGCCGACGGCACGCGCCGCGGCGGCGGCGGCGTCTTCGAATTTGCCCGCGCGAAAGCCCATCCCTCCGGCAGCATCAGCTACACCGACGTCCTCGGTCAGGAGAAACGATGGG
>Ga0066256_1003911_pt2 | contig 10632 bp, 8 predicted proteins | sample ThiBio_1000_biof_FD_87107 | JGI IMG/M metagenome (GOLD analysis project Ga0066256, IMG submission 87107) | Wastewater bioreactor microbial communities from Cape Town, South Africa - Thiocy_expt_1000_biof (version 2) | ecosystem: Engineered > Bioreactor > Thiocyanate-remediating >... | reverse complement strand
GTGAATCTTGCAGTTGGAGAAACCGGACGCTGGATGACTTCGATCGCCGCAGGGAGAAACTCCGTTTCGGAACTTCGCACCATGCTCCGCGCCCGCTCACGATCTTCGGCGAGCGCCAGTTTGGCAATCTGCCAATGTCGCGTGAGGAACTTCATGCCGCTTCCTCTTGGTGCAGCCCCGCGATCCCCAGTTGGCGCCGGTAGAGGTCGGCATAGCGACCATTCCTGTTGAGGAGCTCTTCATGTGTTCCGCGTTCGACGATGCGCCCCTGTTCAAGCGTAACGATGTGAGCGCATTGGCGCACAGCGGAGAGACGATGTGCGATGATAATAACCGTGCGTCCCCTCGCCATCATTTTCAGATTGCGATGGACGATCTCTTCGCTTTCGGCATCGAGTGCGGAGGTCGCTTCATCCAGTACAAGTATGCGAGGATCGCCCACAAGAGCGCGAGCGATCGCAATTCGCTGGCGCTGGCCACCGGAAAGATTGGATCCCCGCTCTTCGATTGGCGTATCGTAGCCTCGGGGAAGGCCAACGATGAATTCGTGTGCGCCGGCCAATTGGGCCGCTGCCATAATCTGCTCGATTGGCAGGGCTGGCTGACTTAGGCCGATGTTTTCGCGGATGGTTCGATCGAAGAGAATGTTCTCCTGAAGGACTACACCGATCTGCCGCCTCAGCCAGGCAGGGTCTATCTGGCTGATATCTACCCCATCAACGAGAATTCGACCCGAATGAGGCGTATAGAGGCGCTGGAGCAGCTTCGTAAGCGTCGATTTGCCGGAACCCGAAGAGCCGACGATGCCGAGTGCGCTTCCCGCCGATAGGTCGAGTGTGACATCGTCGAGAATCCAAGATCCTTTAAGATCATAGCGAAAGCGGACGTTTTCGAACCGAACATGTCCTTGAATGGCGGGCAAGGCGGTTCGACTGGGGGCGGTGGGCTCAATGGGTTGATTGAGAACATCGCCTAGGCGCTCCACCGATATCCGCACCTGCTGAAAATCTTGCCAAAGCTGGGCCATGCGCAGAACAGGGGAGGACACTCGCTGGGCAAACATGTTGAAAGCCACTAAGCCTCCGACTGTAAGTTCGCCGGCAATCACCCTCCCTGCGCCGAGATATAGAATCGCCGCAAGACTTAGCTTTGAAATTAGCTGGATTAGCTGCGATCCCACGTTGCCAATATTGATCACACGCTGACTTGCTGCGCTATATCCGGCGAGCTGCTGCTCCCAACGATCCTGCCATTGGGGCTCGACAGCCGTGGCCTTGACCGTCTCAATCCCCGTGATGCTTTCCACGAGAAGTGCGTTGTTCGCTGCCCCTCGCTCGAATTTCTCATCGAGCCGTGCACGCAAGGGTTTTGTATAGATGATCGAAACCGCAAGATATGCCGGGATCGTGAGAAGCACGACGCCAAGCAGCATTGGGGAATATATCCACATTGCGATGAGAAAGACGATCACAAAGATCGGATCGATGAGCACCGACAGTGATGCGTTTGTCAGGAACTCACGAATGGTTTCGAGCTGACGCACACGCATTGCCGTGTCGCCAACCCTTCGTGAAGCGAAGTAGGACAAAGGTAGTCGCATCAAATGATGAAACAGTTTTATGCCCAATTCGACATCGATTTTCTGGCACGTTTCAGAATAAACACGAGTGCGCAGAAAGCCGAAAGCCACTTCCCATACCGACACGACAACAAGCCCGAACGCTAGCACTTGCAACGTAGACAGTGCGATGTGAACAAGAACCTTATCGATGATGTTCTGAAAGAACAAAGGCGCGGCTAGGCCTAGAATATTTATCAGGAATGTGATTGCCAAGACTTCGCCGATGAGGCGGCGGTAGCGAACTATCTGAGGGATGAACCAGGTGAGATCGAATTTAGAACCGGGGCGCATAGGCGCCCCTTCACGCGTGGTAATTAGGATAAGCTCGCCGGACCAAACCTCAGCGAAATGACTTTGCGAAATCCTCTCCACTCCGCGTCCGGGATGTTGGATGACAACATGCTCGTGCTCCCATAGCGCCAGAATAAACCATCCCGGAGGACCGTGGGCTAAGGCAGGTAGTGGCAATCGCGCGAGCGTCTCGACGTTAGCTTGAACGCATTTGGCTCGAACGCCTTCACAACGGGCTGCCAAACGCAGGAGATCGTCGGAGGAAGCTGGGTTTCCGTGACCTAGTTCGTGCCGAAGTTGGTCGGGCGGGATCAGGATTCGATGGAACGCTAGCAGTGTCGCGAACGAGGCAAGCCCTGTATCAGCGTCATTCGTAGGGGAGTTCGGAGAACTGAGTTCCGCGTCGGCGGCAAGGCTCAGCTCGTGCTCCATCTGCCTCCCCTTGAGCTATCGATACTGCATCGTGAGCTGACGAATAAAATCGCCAAAGTTAAGGCATCCTTGCGGTCCTTAGTTACTCCTAAATTATTATTGATGGGGTGATCGGAGAATAAGGAATAGCCCCTACGTTGAATAGGTATCTCCTTCGCGCAGTCCGCTATGGAGCGGGAAGAAGCTCCTGCCAACATTCTTCCTGCCGCCAAGATCGCAGAAGCAGGAACGCGCTGGCAGACAACTGCCGCCTTCGGCGCTGCATGAACGTAGGGCAAGTTTCGACGGTTCGATTGGGGATCGTGAATGGCCGCTCTGTCGGCGATTACGGCCCCGTAACGAGGCCAGCTTCACCGCAACTGACTGTCCTTGCTTCCACGCCGATTGATGGTCGAATGAACCACCGCCTTATCGCGTTCGGCTTGGCAACGCACACAGGTGCGGACGCCGGGCAACACTTCGCGTCGCCGGTCAGGGATGCGGTCGCCGCAATCTTCACATTGCTCACTGCCCTCGCCAGCGGGCATGCGGGCTCGAGCGGCACGGACTGCGTCGTTGATCGTATCGTCGATCTGATCCTGCACCGCACCATCGCGTGACCATCCACCGGCCATGTCGATTTCCTTTGCGCTTCACGCCAACCACGATCTGGGGACGTCGGGTGCCTGATTCAGTCATCGGCTTCTAGGCAGGCGAAGTGCCGCGAAAGGCGGCAATGTCTACCATTCAGGACATCTAGCCACGCTACTAGAATGAGATTTTGGCTCTGAACATTCGCACTCCTATTTGCCCCTTCCAGAATTCCGGCCGCTGGAATGGTACAAGATAAGTGATCGCATTCATGCGCTCATGTCTACATCTTGCGCTGTTCAGATAAACGCACTGATCGCCAAGCAGGTAGCTAGGCCGACGCTCAGGTTCATGGGCACTCCGAACTTCAGGAAATCAGAAAACCGATAGTCAGCAGCGGCATAAACCATCGTATTCGTCTGATAGCCGATCGGCGTGGCAAAACTGGCTGACGCGGCAAACATAACGGTGACGATCATAGCCCGAGGATCCTGGTTGGTCGCCTGCGCCAGGGCAATGGCGATCGGGGTCATAATGACCGCGACTGCATTGTTGGTGACCGTCTCTGTAAGCAGCGACGTGAGAAAATAGAGCATTACGATCAACGCGAGAGGGGACAGCCCACCTAGCCATGGGGATACCGCGGCGACAACCAGGTCTATGGTCCCGACTGCTTCCAGCCCGCTGCCGATAGCGAGCATCGCGAAGATCAGCACCAGCACGCTGCCATCTATCGACTCCCACGCCTCTGCGGGATCGATGCAGCCCGTAACGAGAACAACGCCGACACCAATAAGCGCAAGCGAGAGAATCGGCGCGACGGACAGCGCGGCGAGCATGATAACACCCGCAAGAGCGAGGATCGCGATTGGCGCCCGGTGACGGCGGAAACGCCGGACGTGGCTCGTATCTTCGGCGATGAGATGTGTGTTGCCGTGCAGACCGGCTATAGCGGGCGCCTCGGCAGCGACAAGCAAGCTATCGGCCGCACGCAATCGCACGCTCCCGAGATCCGGGCCAGGCATATGCCGCGCCCGCCCGATTCCGAGAATGCGCGCCGGCAGGTTCGAGAGAAAGGGAATATGGTCCAGCCGGCCGCCGATCGCGGGGTGCGAGGGCGCGACGGTGAGGCCGACCAGCCGGACGTCGTCCGATCGCTCGTCCTCCGCGAGCCGGATCGGTTGGCCAACATTCTGCAGGCCGACAACAACCGAGTGGCTACGGGCCAGACTGTCCAATTCATCCGCGGAAGCCGCAACGACGACCCGGTCGCCGCGCTCGATCGGCATCTCAGGCGGCAGGTCGCGCAGCAACGCACCACCGCGCCGCACCGCAATCAGCCGGACGGCATCTCGCTTCAGAAAGGACAGGTCGGCAAGTGTCCGCATCTTGCCGAGCGATCGTTCGGACAGGCCCAACTCGGTAAGATAGTCCAGGCGATGCCGGTCGGCGATATCGTTATCGGGACGAGCGGGCAGTAGTGGTGGACCAAGCACCAGCATCATAACGACGCCCGCCGCCATGGCGACCGCCCCGACGCCGGTGATTTCGAAGATGCCGAAGCCCGGCTGGCCGTTCGCACGCGCGACGCCATCGACCAACAGATTGGTCGACGTGCCAATCAGCGTCAGTGTGCCTCCCAAGATCGACAAATAGGATAAAGGGATGAGCAACCGGGTCGTCGGGACACCGACCGTGCGTGCCAGTCGACGGACGATCGGAATAAGGACCATGACCACAGGGGTATTGTTGACGAAGGCGGGAACGATCCCGGCGCCAGCAAGCACGCCGGTGATGGTCCGGCGCGGAGCCTTCTGCGCTCGCCTCACGATGGCGCTCGCCAAGGCTTCGACAGCGCCAGTTCGGACCAGCGCGCCCGACAAGATGAAGAATGCCGCGATCGTGATCGGCGCCGGATTGGCAAAAGCCGCGGTGACAAGACTCGGGGTAAGCCAGCCGAACGCGATCATAGCTGTGGCAGCAACCACCGCGACAGTTACGGGCGGAAGCCTCTCGCTTGCGAAGACGGCAAATAGCACGACGACGAAGAGAAGACCCTGGAGGGCGTGATCGTTCATCAGCGTCGCGATGATGTTTTCCATAGGCTCCTTCGCGGGATTCTGGGTTGGAAAATGATTGCCGGTCCCCGACGTGGAGGCAAGGACGGATCGGGATTTCCCATGTCAGGCAACAGCCAACGATTACTGGACTGCGCTTGCATTTATCCGCGCCAGAAGCGCGGGACGAAGAGGATGAGCACAGTGAACAGCTCAAGGCGACCTAGCAGCATGCCGGCCGACAAGAGCCACTTCGCGGCATTGGGTAGCGAGCCGAAGTTGCCCGCCGGCCCAATAATTTCACCGAGGCCCGGTCCGACATTGGAAAGAGCAGTTGCGGCGCCGCTTGCTCCGGTCAGAAAATCGAGTCCGACCGCCATCAGCGCAATCGTCAGGACCGCGTAACAGAGGAAATAAACCGCGAAGAAGGCAACGACAGAGCCGATGACGTCCTCCCCGATCGGCCTGTCGCCATAGGATCGCGGAAAGACGCCGCGGGGAAAGAGCAGCCGGCGAAAATGCGCCTTGAGCATGATCGCCATCACTTCAAAGCGGAAAATCTTGATCCCGCCCGAGGTCGAGCCTGTGCAGCCTCCAACGAACATCAGGCCGAAAAACAGGCCCACCAGTGCGTTGCCCCATAGTGAATAATCGGCGCTCGCATAGCCCGTGGTCGTCACCACCGAGACGACATTGAAGGCCGCGTGCCGGAAGGCCGGCTCAGGCGCATATTGGCCCGAAACGGCAAGCCACGAACCGACCAGCAGGATGACAATGGCCAGAAAGGTCAGCATCGTCTTTACCTGCCGATCCCAGATCGCCTTACGGTCTCCAGCGATCATGCGAACGTAGAGCACGAACGGCACGCTGCCTGAAAGCATGAACAGGGTGGCGAACCATTGAATGCCGTTGGCCTCCCACTTTCCGAATGAAGCGTCCGATGTGGAATAGCCACCGGTAGCAATTGACGTCAGGGCATGGGCTAGCGCGTCGAAAGCACGCATGCCGCTGAGCCAATAAGTGGCAGTCGCAACCACCGTCAGGCCCAGATAGACGGCACCGATGGCGCCCGCCATCTGCCGCACGCGCGGCATGACCTTTTCCGATCGGTCGGAGGATTCGGTGCGGAAGAGTTGCATGCCTCCGATTCCTAGCGCCGGGAGAATGGCGATCGCGGTGGCGATGATCCCGATGCCGCCCATCCATTGCAGGAGCGCGCGCCACAGCAGCATTCCTGGCGGCGCGTTTTCGAGCCCGGTGATGACCGTACCGCCAGTGGTCGTAATGCCGGACCCGGCCACGAAGAAAGCGCCGGCCAGGGGGGGGGGGGTGAGGCCGTAATAAGAAAGAAAGAAGGGAAGGGCGCTGCGGGGTCGGCGGTGGCGCGAGAGGAGCGGGGCAGGCAGAAAGGTTTGTGGAAGGTTGAGCCCCGCCTGCAACGAGGTCCGCCCGATCTGCATCAACGTCATGCCAACCGCACCTGCCAATGCGGCGGCATAGGCGAAAGATTGCCAGTCCGGATTCTCGAAATAGAGATCCACCGCCATCGGGATCAGCATCATCCCGGCTGTCGACAGCAGAACCAGTCCGATCAGATAGAGGACGGGTTTCATGCCATTGGCAAGCAGCGGCCCGCGTGCGAGCTTGCCTGCGTCCCGCCCGTTCATCCAAACGGTCTCCGTCGCGTGCCAAGCAGGGCTTCAGCGAAACGCAAATAGCTGTAGGCCACCAAGGCGACAACGTGGTCGCCTACTTCCAGTTTCGTGGCTTCATCGGGCAGGATGGCGACGCCATCTCGCACTACGGCACCGATCTTCATACCGGCCGGGAGACCGAGCTGGTCCAGTGGACGGCGCAAAAGCCGCGAGCCTTCGCCAATTTCGGCCTCGACAACCTCGCCGAAATCCTCGCGCAAAGTGTAAAGCGCAAAAATCGTACCGTGCCGGACATGCCGCAATACGGTGGAGACCGGGCCCGCGCGGCGGCTCCCCCCCGGGTCGATACCAAGCGCCGGATGGGGGCTTTCGTAATTGGATTTGTTGACGAGCGTGATCGCACGCTGGCAGCCCGCTTGCTTGGCGAGGACCGAGACGAAGATATTGGCTTCATCGTCATTGGTCACCGCCACGATCGTATCGGCGGAGCCTGTCTGCGCTTCGGCGAGTAGTTCGCGGTCCAGCGCATCGCCATTAAGGACGATCGCCGCATCGCCGAATTCCCGCGCGGCTTCTCCCGCTCGCTGTTGATCACGCTCGATCAGCTTCACATCGATCCCTGAAAATTCGCGCAGAATCTTCCGGGCAAGATGCAGGCCGACATTGCCGCCACCGACGATAACGACCTTGCGGGCTGTCTGCTTCCTGTGGCCGAACGCACGAACGACGGCATCGACCTGTTCGCTTCGGGCCAATACATAGACATCGTCTCCAGCGGCGAGCTGGTCATCGGCATCGGGGATGAAACATCGCCCATCGCGCATCACGGCCAGAACAGCCATGCGCGCTTCGTCATCGTCTTCGGCAATCTCGACGAAACGGCGACCGACGACGGCGCAGTCGGCGCCGCTGTGGATGCCAAGCAGTTCGACAAGGCCGCCAGCCATAGGAACGCGGTCGAATGCGCCGGGGGTCCGGAGGCGGCGGGCGATGCTGTCCGCAATCTCGATCTCGGGCGAGATGATGATATCGATCGGAAGATGCTCGGCAGCATAAAGGCCGCTCTTGTCCTGCGCGAGATAGCCCGCGTGGCGTAGTCGGGCTATCCGCCGTTTTACATTGAAGAGCGAATAAGCGACTTGGCACGCCACCATATTGACTTCATCCGAATGCGTGACCGCGATCAGCATATCAGCATCATGGGCGCCGGCCTCTTGAAGCGTAGCGGGATGCGATGCGTGCCCGACAAGGCCGCGGACATCATAACTTTCATCGACCCGGCGGACTTGCTCCTGGTCGATGTCGATGACGGTGACGTTGATGCCTTCCGCCGCAAGGTGTCGGGCAATCGTCGTCCCTACCTGACCGGCCCCGCAGACCACGACTCTCATAAGCAGACTCCCATCACGGCTGCGCGGGACCGGCTCTTAGCGTGATCGTCATGCAATACCCAACCGCTTTGGCCGAAGCCAAACAGGTTGCGGCTTGTCCGGAGGCGTGAAACAAAGGCAAAGTACCTTCATCCTTGATCTTGTGGAGAGCCCGCCATGATCGAAGCGCTTCTGTTGGTCGAACGCGGCTCCATTCGAGACAAGTCGCAGGACTGGGGCGCTCATGCCTTCATCGCGCTTCCCTCGCCGGGCGACAGGATCGTCGTGAGGCGTGATGGGGAGACCCATTATCTCACGGTGCTTTGCGCTCATCATCGGCCCGTGCCGATGGATGAGGTCGCGAACGGCGTGGCGGAACCCGGAGCCGAAGTCGTTGCGAAGTGGACGGGGTCGGAATAGCCAAGATTCTTCCATTATGTTGAGCCGAGCAACCCGAATGCCAGCAATCCGCGTTGATTGGCGCCTGCCCTGCCCGGCTACTTGCATTCGCGAACCATCAGGACATCGACGTTGACGGCTGGCAGAATTCCCTCAGCCTGACTGCCAATGGTTGCGTGGGCAAACCCACTGCGACCATGCGTACCCAATACCAGCAGGTTCGACCCGGTTTGGTCGAGTTCCTGCAAAATGACGCTTCCGGTCTCGCCTTCGATCAGTTGGGCATCCACCCGGGCAAGAAGAGCGGGATCGATGCCGGCAAGAAAAGCATCCAGCTCTTCTTGTGCTTCCGCCCGAGTGGCGGCTTCGGCGACCGCGTTTTGTACCCAGTTTTAATGGGGAAAAGGAAAGTGGGGGAGGAGGTTGATGCAGGCGCCAGAAAACAACGGGGCGGCGGCGAGCAGGGCCGCAGGGGGGCGGTCGAACAGGTCGGTGGCGACACCCAGCCGCCGATATGGCGCCACAGGCCGACGTCGCACGATAAGAACCGGTCGCTCGGCATTGCGGATGATATGATCGACAGCCGTGCCGAGAAAATAATCGCCAATGCTGTTGTAGCGCGCCACGCCGGTAACGATCAGGTCGCTGCCGCGCTCTGCTGCGATGGCCGCGAGTGTCTTGGGGACTGAGCCTGACCGGACGATCAGCTCGGCGTCTGCCGCGCCCTCCGGCAGGTCCACGCGAAGCCTGCGGAGAATATCCTCTTCATCGGCCTCGGTACTTTTTTCCAGCACATGGGCGATGACCAGCTTGCCTTGCTTCTCTTCGGCCAGTTGTATCGCTCGACCGAGGGCACGATCCGATCGCGCGGTAAAGTCGCTCGCTAACAGGACTTCGAATGCGTGCATTATGATTCCTTTCCGATCGGTCCGCTATTCCGGTGCCCGGCGCGCCTCGACACCCATGGTCGCGACATCGCTATCCCGCGCGATTTCCTCGACCTGTTCGGCTTCTTCGTGGGTGTGCTCGGAATGAAGGGGCGCAAAGCGTAGCAGCGCATAGCCGGTCAATGCTGCGAACAGCGAGCCGCCCAGCGTGCCCAGCTTGGCTTCCTCGACGAGCAGCGGATCGCTGAGTCCAGGCCCGCGAAGGACCACACTCAGGAAAAACCCAATCCGGTGGAAAAGGGAAATGCCGTAGATTGGCACCCGGGTGCCGCCGCGGGCCTTGGCCGCAACGCCCGATTGGCCCCCCAGCCACACCGCCGCGAAAATCCCGAACTGCTTGCCCAGGAAAAGCCCCGCCGCGATGCCGATCGGCATAGGCGACAAGATGTCGTCAAGCGTCAGGCCGCCGAAGGCGACTCCGGCATTGGCAAAGCCGAACAATGGCGCGGTGAAGAAAGCGACTGGCACGTGGAGCGCATGTTCAAGCTTGTGGAGCGGCGAATGCGGCGCGTCTGGAGTGCCGGGTGTCTTGACTATCGGGATCGTGAATGCGGCAAGGACGCCGGCGATCGTCGCATGGACTCCAGAGAGCAGGACCGCGAACCAGAGCAGGCCGAAACCCGTCAGATAGATGGGCAACGATCGGATGCCGAAACGGTTGAGCGCGAACATCGCGGCGAGGATCGCTACCGCCGCGAGCAGCGCAGGCACGGCGAGACCCGACGTATAGAAGAGCGCGATGATCGCGACCGCGCCCATATCGTCGACGATGGCCACGGTCACCAGGAACAGCTTGAGCGACGTCGGCGCCCGGCGTCCGAGAAGCGCGAGCACGCCAATCGCGAAGGCAATGTCGGTCGCCGCTGGAATCGCCATGCCGGCAAGTGCCGCCAAAACCGGCAAGCGCCGCTGGTCCCATGTGGACAGGCGTCCGTCGGCCAGTTCGCGCTTGATCTCCAAACCCACGAACAGAAAGAAAATCGCCATCAGGCCATCATTGATCCAATGCAGGATCGAGAGCCCACCGACAGAGCTGTGAAGCGTATCGAAATAGGTTGCCGAAAGGGGAGAGTTCGCGACCAGCATCGCAATCAGCGCGGCAACCATCAGGATGATGCCGCCCGCGGAGGCACTTTCGATGAACCGGCGAAGAACCGATACCAGCCCGGATTTGGAAGAAGAACGCGACGACGCCACGGAGAAAACGCTCCCGGAAAAAGGTTTCAACCATTCTCCGTATTCGGGCATCGTACCCGGGCGCACGCAGCACACGCCAAGCCGTTCAACCCA
>Ga0066256_1004308_pt1 | contig 10633 bp, 10 predicted proteins | sample ThiBio_1000_biof_FD_87107 | JGI IMG/M metagenome (GOLD analysis project Ga0066256, IMG submission 87107) | Wastewater bioreactor microbial communities from Cape Town, South Africa - Thiocy_expt_1000_biof (version 2) | ecosystem: Engineered > Bioreactor > Thiocyanate-remediating >... | reverse complement strand
AACATTGAATGTGAAACGAGAACCTATAAAGCCTTTGAGCAAGGTATTTGCAGTGTTGATTTTTAGTAGATATTAGATAGTGGGTGTGATTGCGAATCTTTAAGCCTTCCCTGTTCAGTGTATTCTTAGTTCTTTTATTAAGGTGAAATATTATTGTTTCTTTTAATTCTACCTAAAGCTCCCTCCCCTATGAGCTTTTAGAACTGTATTTTTGAAGACTATGGCAGCCCCCTGCTGCCCTTATTAAATGTAGTATATAAGAATCATTTTAAATATTTCAAGTAAAAAGTTATTGATTTTATTACATTTTATCTCATTTATTGCGATAAAAAACTTATATCTCATTTTTTAAAAATTAATGTATCATTAATCAATTAGTAAGGTATTGTTAAGATTATGTTAACTGATTGTTAACCATTTATAACAGTTCATCATAAGATATGTACTTAATGGTATGAGAAAACTTTTCTGTTTTTTGGTTTTGGTCTGAATTATCACAATGAGATGAAAGTATCCCTATAATGCTATTACGCAACTCCCAATGCGTAAGAAACTTACAATCACCCCAAAAAGAAAGATCTTTATGATCGTCGATATGATTACTGATAGTGATGATATTTTTAATAGATAACTTGTGACATAGCCATAATGCGTTCTTCAAAATGCTCTGATAAAATTTATAAGTAATCTTATCAAATTCATCTCCATCATCATGGATTTTGCTGGCACCATCTATATGATAACCAATATCTCTGATGATTAATGCTGAATCAGTTGTTGGTTGATCAAAATTGATAAGGAGTTCACTATTGTTACTTAAGTGAGAAAAGGTAACTTTCCCTATGACCTCTTCTTCTTCATCTAAGCATAAAAGATACAAGTCTTCTTTATATAAATGTTTAGGATCATATAAATCAATTTCTTCAAGGTTGAATTCAATAGAATCCTTAAGATTATTGGAAAGTATGCTTTTCCCAAAGTTCCTCATAAAAATCTTTATCCTTTAAAATAGCAAACATTATGTAGCTCTATTTATTCATATTTTTTCTTATGAATGGAATTGAATTAAATTTTAGTAGAGCATTTTTGCTTACTTTTTTAATAATTTTATTTTTAAGGTTTCCTTTGATTAGCTGTGTACCGACAAAAATACCTATACTAAATGAGAGCAATATTAAAGCAAAAGAACCACTCAAACCCACAAATATACCTACACAAAAGAATGCAATAATTAATTTTATTGTATTATTTTGGATGAATGTTTTTAACTGCATTAAATTGTACTTTCAAAATTTCCTTTTCAACGCTAATTGAAATTTTAAGATTATAAATGTTAAATAACTTTGAACATGCTGGCGCAAGAGAAATTACCAATTACGTTTTAACTAGCGAGTATGCAATCATACTTCACCGAGTTAATCACATTATAGAATCTTATCAAGCTATTTTCTTTTACCAGTAAGTTATATCTACCATATTAAGTTCCTAGCATTAGAGCTAACCATAAAAGATATATGTAGGAAAAATTTTATATTTAGGGCAATGTCATTTTAAGAACAATTAACATGTTTTTATGTATGAAAGTAAATGACCCAAGATAATCCAAATATTAATAATAAATAAAAAATTAAATTATAAATTTTTGAAAGGGTATATTATGATTTTTTATGATTGAAGTGATTGATAGTTAGGAGAGCTTAAAATGAGACGTTATCAAAGGATGGTTAACAGAATTATTTTATCTCTCATCCTGTTCTTGTATATCAAACCTGGGAATACGAGTGATATCGCTACAGAACAAAGCCCTAACCCTACAAAGCTTTGTAGATTAACCATTCCTCTTTCATTAGTCCAAAAGTTATGGGAAAATAATAATTTATTTTATGATGATGCAAGTAAACATCATATTACGAGAGAATTAAGAGAGTTTAACGGTTTCCTATATCAATTTTCTATGTTTATAGACCCTACAAAGTCAGATCCTCACATTTTTAAACCTTATTTCTCATATTTGACTAAAGCACGATATAAACAGAAAATAATTTCCCCTATTACCATGCGAATATGGGCTAAAAATAAGAGTGGCAATATTGAGTTCTATCAAGGTACCTATGAAATTTCTTTCAAATCCTTAAAGAAGGTTCCTCCTATGAGGTTTCATCTCCTTACTATTGCGAAAGAAAGCTTTAATAGTTTTCCATCAGATGTTGGAATTTATCTTTTTGATGTTGGTTCGAAAAAAAGTTCTATTGCACTAAGCAGTATTTGCCGGAATGAGTATCAACTTACAACACAAGCAACAATTTTAGAGGATTTATTAGGGCTAGAAATTAAATCTCCGGTTCAATCAAAAGCAATTGAATCTCAAAAGAAAACAAGAAGAAAAGCACCATCTCCGAAGTTAAAAACTTCTTCTCCAACCATTTCAGCACTTTCAGGTTTAAACAGTTCTAAGAAAGGATTGAGTTCATCTAATATGCCAGAAATTCCTCCAATGCCTTCTATAGAAATTTCTCAAAATTACTCAAACTTCAATCAACCGACCGTTGAAAATGAAAGATTAAGCGAATCACTTTCGCAATCCTCCTTTAGAAAGAGGCCTAAAAGAGCTCAACTCACGCTTTTAGGAGAAGAAATTGAGGCACTTCTAAATGCAATTAATAATCCTACAGAAGAAAATCTCACAAATCAAAATGTTGTGCCTATCCAAAGCATTACAAATGCTTTAGATCAGGAAATACAAGATAAGAATAATAAAAACTAGCATATTATAAGAAAAATTGTTTTAAGATTAAAATTGTTTCTTCGTTTAATCAAATTAATTTTTTTTAATTCACTTTATTAATTATATCTATATAATATCGAAATATTATCTTAAAAAGGATCTATAATGGCTGTTTTTTATTTAATTGCAATCTTGGTAGCTAATTGTACATTCTCTTTCAATTTGGTAGCCTCTAATATTAATGATGAGATTAGTGAGCAGAAACGCTCTAATACTTCGAAAGAAAGGCAACAAGATAAAAAAGATCGTAAAAGCTCAAAAACAAAAGAAAAAAATTCGAATTTAGCCACACGTTTAAATGAATTGAATATTTTAATGCCTGCAAAGGTTTTGAAAAAAAATGGAACAAGTTTGCAGTCAAGTTATCCAGAAATAATTAGTTATCCTAATTTATGCCGTATATTCTTAGCTCCTCTCGTTACTAGTAAGAAGGATAAAGTAAAATCATCTAACGTCAATAATGGTCCAAAAATTATAAAAATGAGTGAAGAGCCCCGCCCTGATAAAGTTGAGATTTATGTTGAAATAGGCGGTGAAAAAGTACTTGTGAAATGTTCACATAAGGTTATGCATAGAGAGACAACAGATGAGTTTCAAAAAATTTTGGGCCTTGTCCGGAATATAACAACGCATCAATTAAAATCTGTAGAATCTGTCCAAGATGGCACAGAAGGCCCTGAACCAGGTGTAAAAATTGTTGCAATAAAGCACAATGTTATTCTTCCAGACCGAGCAATTCATACTCTTGGCACTAAAGATGATGCTAAATCAAGCCTTGTACAATATCAAATCTATAAAAATGAAGTTATTGTTGAACAGTTGCCATCCTTTACTATGGCTTTTGCGAGAAAGCAAATTAAACCATTCGCTAATGAATAATAGATATACTTATTAAAGAAGATAAAAAATAATACTTATTATATCTTCGCTTTATGTAATTATTAATTCTACTGCTAAGGTTTGTTAATAATAATGCTTAACATTTTTTATCATCATAAAGGTGAAATATATAAACATTCTTCTTTTAAAATTTATAAAGCTCTTAATTAACCTTATAAGAGCTATTTGTCAGTTTGATTTAATCGGTTTAAAATTCGGTCAACCCAAGTCTTATCTTCATCACCTCCCCATAAAAGCCATGCTATATAACCTTTAGACGGATTAGAATCATTACCAAAGTCGGAACTTTGCTTATCAATTTCATGTCGAGCAAAATAGCTCGACATTTTTTTTATTATAGCTTCACCTAGAGGTAGTCGCTTACTTAATTGTTTCGCTCTGTTGATTCCGACTTCTGTTCCCCCTCGTCCATACTTCCTTCTAAATTCTAATCCTTTTCTTGCATTTCTGGAAATTTGTAAGTTTGGGATGTATCCTTTTGCATGATCAACCATAATTAATCTCCTTTTATCTTGAACGATGTTTATTAAGTTTTTTTAGAACTGAGGAAGGATTCGCTACATTTTGACGATTCTTTGAGCCTTTCTCTTTTGTATTAATAGCTTGCTGTTTTTCTTTAGTTGTTAATTTTTCCCATACATCGTGAGGAAGATAACGTGTTGTTTTGTTTTCTCTAATTGCATTCTTTTTATCTGCAGCTTCCCAATGCTCAGATGTCCATTGTTGCAAACTTTTTTGAGAACATGTTTTTTTTCCCTTATGCTTATAATCTCCCCCATGACTTTCATACTCATGCTTTAGCAGTTGAGATTTTCTAGCAGACCATTCTCCAGGTTTACCTCCTTTTGCGCCTTTTTTTATTTTTTCTTTAAGCTCAAACCGAAGTTCAGGATCAGAATAATCTGAAGCATAAGCCTTTATTGATTTATTAGTCATCATCATAACTCCTATTCAATATAGATTAATTCAAAGTTATTTATTAATCCTATTTGAAATTTGTTTAATTATTCTCCTTTATTCTTAAGTAATTGATTTATAAAGTAGTTTTAACTATAAACCTTAATATTTAATAGCTTGTAATAAATCTTCTAGATACTATATAACTAAGATGTTTAAATTCAGTTCCTAATATATCTTTAAAAGCATTTAACAATGGAATTCGATAAGTTCTTTCTAAATAATCTCTTTGAAAGTAGCTAGTAGCTTTAAGTCTAATCTCTCCGGCAGTATATGCTTGTATATCTATTTCTTCAAACTCTTCTAGCCGTGTTTGCTGTCACGCGCCCTATAGCCAAGAAAAATTACGCGATTTTAAAGAATACCTTGTTGATGTAAAGGGATTCAGTAAGACATCTATTGCAGCAAAAACAGAAGTAACAAGAGCTGTCATTAAAAGTGTTAAAGATAATCCACATTATAAGCCTAGACCATATAGCTTGTCAGAATTATGGGCATCATTACAAAAAGAATATTCATATGAATTTAATAAATGGGTTTCTAGACGATAAATAGTTAAGAGCTGCTACTTTGGCAGCCTTTCTTTTTAATTATAAGATACAAGAGAGGCATTGAAAGAACGAGAAAAATGGATTTGAAAGTATAATTTTCATTATAACCATGACGTCAGTTTTCTTTAGAGACGAGTATAACTAAACTCTAAGAAAATCAAGTGATAACAGCAATTATATGCAAGCGGTCTTACTCTTTAATTAAACTTTTTCTTATAAATGGGGCTAATCCCCCAAATTGTTGTCTTTTTTCCTTTATAAAAGATTCTTTTAGGTTCTAGTATAAAGGAAGATATTTTAAGGCAGGGAGGACAAATGAACTATAGAACATTAATTGCAATACTTATATCATTTCATATTATTAGAACATCTAACAATGCATACGGTTCAGATGAGCATGAAGAAAAATGTACTGTTAAAGTTTTTAATGTCGGACAAGGAAACGCAATTGGTATACGTTATGAGTATAAAGAAGGCAATGATCGTCGTTATGAAACGATGCTTATTGATGCAGGAAGCACTTATCTTAAACCTCGAAATGGCCAAACGACTACAAAAAGAACTAAAATTCTTAAAAAAATAAAGGAATTTGTTAGAGGAAATAAAGAAACAAAAGATTTAACTACTGTTAAAGCGGTTGTAGTTACCCATGCACATGATGACCATTTCAATTTACTTGCAGAAATTTTTGAAAATTATGATAAATCCATAGAAAATTTAATCTTATCTGGCGCCAAAGAAGTAGAAAGAGCATATGACGCAACAGTTAATTCAATAAAAACAAATAAAATTTTATATACCCGCAGCATTAAAACAAAGTCAAAAGGTGGTAAAAAACTCACCACAATAGAAGAAGAAGCACCTGAAGCAGTAGGGGAGTTGTTAAAATTTACCCCAAAAACTAATACTCCAACTATTAATGTACTTTCTCTAAATGGAGGTAGCCATACTACCAATAAGAATGATGATTCTATTGTTTTACAATTATTGTGTGCACAAACATTATCTATTCTATTAACTGGTGACGCAACAAAAGAAACTTGGAAAAAAGTTGTTGAACTAGGTAATACTCATTCACACATTTTATTATTTCCACATCATGGTTCCAAACGTGAAATTCAATGCTCTTATGGAAGTATTATTTCTATAATAAAGCCAAGCGTTTGTATATTTAGCGCAGGACTTCAACCACGGTTTAAACACCCAACTGAAGAAGCTTTTGTTGAAGCAAGAAAATATGCACTTATTGAAGATCATCCTATAAGTTTAACAATTGGAACAAAAGAAGGCTTCATACCTATATGGAATGATCAGGCTATATTTTCAACCGCTGATCATGGAGATATAACAATAACTGTTGAAGGAGCCCCCATAACAACAAGCGCCAATACAAATGAAAAACCTTTTTTAATTATGCTCGAAGACAAGGATGTGCCTGTAATTAAATGGTATGATGAAAAAAACAAGAAACCTATGACCTCTATGCTTTCTAGTCGTGTTACACTAGAAGAAAAAGCAAAATTAGCAGAACTTATTAAATCTGAAGAAGGGAGCATTATTTATCGACATCTTGAAGATGAGAAAGCGTATGCATATTCCAGAGCCAATGATCCTAACGTTATTTTTTACCTTATAGAAGAAGATGAATGAAATTTATTATATTAAAAAAAATCTTTTAGTTTAAATTACTTAATGACTTTAATTTTCCATAAGATATAAAGCTATCTGCAATTAATGTGAGATTTGAATAATCAAACTCTTTCAGCATAATCTAAGGCTGGAGATGGAAATCCAGCAGACACTCTGGACTCGTAAAAAGGTAAAGATTGAGAAGAGGAAGGATTAAATCTTGTAGGAAGAAGGTTCATTTCTTTTGTCTCTTTAAGGTTTTTCCCTTCCTTCCTTATAGTCATAAATGATTATTGATCAACTATCAAGGTCTATTGTTGCATAGTGGGTATGCAAAAAAAGAATTCATATATTATTTATGATGAGAGTTATTTCATACCCCGTATTTTTAACATCTATACCCCAACTCTGTCCAAAATTTAAAAAGAGCTGTATCTCCTTACATTAATTGTAATCTTACCTCAAAGTTGCAACAAAACCCACCCCATGATGTTATATATTTTGACGAAAGATGTTCTTGATTTGTTAGACTTAAAGCTTCCTGTCCTTAGCCGCAAACTACGCCTAGAAATTCCAAGGTTTACAAGGAATAAGTCATATTTTTTCTCAACCGTTGAATCAATTTAATTTTTCAAGGAAGCAACAGATTAAAGAGAAAAAGGAGAGTAATTTCTACTTAAAAGATTTTTAGAAAAAAAAGAATATATATAATGTAAAAAATAAAAGGAAAATATGAAATGAAAAATATTTTAGTAATCGCATTAGCATGTTTAGCTTCTTCATCTTTAAAGGCTTCGGATAATAAGCAATTGGAGACAGACTTTTTTGAGCAAGCGACTAAAAAAGCTTTAGGAGCTTTAAATAGAGACCCTGCGGAAGTGAGTTCTGCAAATAAGCTTCTTCTCGTAAATGACTTCAATTTCAAAAAAGAAATTCAAAGCTCAATTGCAAAAGGAAGTAATCAAGTAAGTTACCAGGGATGCGAGTATATTATAGAAATTATTAATGGGAGCGCTAAAGATATTGCTGCAACGCATTTTTATAATTATTTAGTAAAGAACTTTCCTTCAGAAAGTACTCATTTGTCTTACACCGCAGCTTTTACTAATGGAGCTTTTAGTGAAAGTTCCACACCTTCATCTCTACCAAAACAAGTTTTCACTTTTAAAGTGATTAAGCAAGGTGCACCACATCAGACTGTGGGAGAGTTTAAAATTACTAAAAAATAACTTAATTAGATGAGAAAGATTCACGTCAAGAATGAAGCTAAAACGAGACGTTTTTTCGAAGGTATTCACTATATAATGAGGACTGGATCCCAATGGCAATAGCTGCCTACCTATTACGGGAAATGGCGTAGTGTTCACAAGCGTTATGTAGTTTGGTGCTGTAAAGATTTTTAGGATTTTATCTTACAATACCTTACTCTAGATAAAGGTGAAGAAAACCATGTACATGATGCGGTTGTGTTGCAACTTTAAGATAAGGGAGGAAAGTTGCAACAGCACCCTAAGAAGAATTAAAACTTAATTATATTTGTGAATTGGCCAATTGTATCTGATTTTCCAAGCGCCATATAAAAGTTGTCACTAATATTAACATTTAAGGATTTTAATTTTGAAACTAAGGCTTTTTCCTCAATTCTAGCGAGGGTAAGATGAGGGTGGTAATCATTTAAAGATGCATTCAAACATGATATTTCATATTCTTGTAGCAAGCTTGCAAGCTTGAAATGTAACTCAAGTATTCTTTGATCAAATTTAGGAAGCAATTCAAGCCATATATATTTATTTTCATTTTTATAGTTAGTCTTATTAAACTCTAGCATAATATTCGAAATACTAAGAGAATTTGAAATTGATTTTGCTTCGAGCCATAAGTTGTCAATGAGAGTCTCATCAGCTGTTAAGAACATAGTAACTGTTAAGTGTGGAAGGCAGTTATTACCTAATAGATAATCAGCATGGTTGGCAAAAAGCAAAGCCAAATCTATAAATTCAGAAGAAGAATTTTTAGGCAATAAAGCTATATTGTAGATCATGAAAAATTACATTTAGCATAAATTAAATGCATTATAATCTATACTAAAATAAAGTCTATCATTCATCGCCTCTATCCCTTTTATGACCCTTCTAGCAGAGACCAAGCTCTTACATCTCATCAGCGGCTTTGTTCTTTCTTCTATGGTCTTATTATATAATATTGTTGATGTACTGCATCTGACGATGCTCAACAGTTGATAAAAATTATCAACAATGAAATAGGTAGCATCCAAAGTTATTTGACCTTCAAATTTACTCCCTTATCTCAAAGTTACAACAGAACCCTTTTAAGAGCTCAAGGTTCAAAGGATCTCTAGCCTTATTTCAACCCTTATTTCAACCCTTATTTCAACAAGACGTAGCAAGCCAGAAATATAGTTGAAAAATAATTTTTATTTCACCTTGGTACTTTTTATATTTTAAGTTTTCTTTAATAAAAGAGAATACAGCAAGGAGAAAAAAAGTATGTTAAAAACTTTCTCAATTTTAAGCATTATCTATTATACTATTTTACCTTCAGCTTTTGCAGGAAATTTTACAGTCATTGGCGGGGGTGATGATGAAGGGTTAAAGTATAAATCACAAAATCCATCTAATTGCTGCGGAAAAGGTGCACCTACAGGCTGGCAGCTTCAAAAAGAAGAACATAACTCAGAGAGAGTTGATAATATAGATAGAGGGATGGATAAAAAAAATTATTCGACTATACCTGCAATTATCGCGCAACACAAACAAAAAATCGATGATTGTAATCCTCTCAAAAAGAAAACTCTTAAAATTAAAAGGTTATCTGATGATGAAATTAAGTGTGAATTTGAAACACATATAGGGGATGATTACGGTGTAGGAATTATACATAGATTTTACAAGAAATTTATATCTTTAAAGCGTAATGCTAATGAGGGTTCTAATGATATGGCTTGAGCATCTTTAAGAACCCTAGATAATAATACAACCTTAAAGCGCTTAACCTTAACAAGGAGACCCCTTATGAAAACAGCAAATAATTATATGAAAAAGCTTTTAAGGTGTTTAAAGCTCTCTGCTTCAGTAATAGTTTTAAGTGGGGGTGTGAATAACCAAGTAACTGCAAGCGATCAAAAACATCTTAGTGAAGAAGAAAGAGCACAACCTTTAACTCCAAGGAGTAGTGCCAGAAACCTCCCAAGCCCTGAAACAAGACCATATGATGGTCACTCTAACCGAAGTACAGATGAAGTTTTACATGATGAAATGCAAAGCAATGGTTTGCCTCTCACTCAATCTTTATTTAATGAAAATATGACTGAAAATGATCGTGAAGCAATTAGGAGAGTAGTAGGCAATATTCCCGCTGAAGAGCGTGAAAGCGTTATAACAAGTGCTATGTCTCTGATAACAGATCCTATGGAGGGACTTGGTAGAGCATTCATCCTTCAAGCCTTAATAAATATCCCTGCTCAGGAACGTGAAAGACTTATAAAAGACGTTAAGGTTCTGATAACAGATCTTATGGTTGGGGTTGACAGAGCACTCATGCTTATAACATTAGGATGTATCCCTGCTGAAAAGCGTGAAAGCATTATAACAGACGCTATGTCTCTTATAACAGATCCTATGAATAGAGAGGATAGAGAAAGAATCCTTCAAGCAGTAAAAAAGATCCCTATTGAAGAACGCACAAGTGTTATAACAGATGCGAAGACTCTAATGATAGATACTATGAGTGGATTGGATAGAAAGAAAATTCTTAAAGAGGTGAAAAGAATTCCTGCTGAAGAGCGTGAAAG
>Ga0066256_1005378_pt1 | contig 10636 bp, 8 predicted proteins | sample ThiBio_1000_biof_FD_87107 | JGI IMG/M metagenome (GOLD analysis project Ga0066256, IMG submission 87107) | Wastewater bioreactor microbial communities from Cape Town, South Africa - Thiocy_expt_1000_biof (version 2) | ecosystem: Engineered > Bioreactor > Thiocyanate-remediating >... | reverse complement strand
ATAGTGGACGGGACAAGCGATCAGGCGGGACTCTGGCCGATGGACATGGCGACGGCTGAGCTCGGGCCTAGTCCGGCGGGCTGTCTCCGTCGTCTTGCCCACGGCGTCGAGGACAAGGCGGGCCGCGATATGTTCGCAAGCTGGGTGCGCGCCGATGGCTACGCTCTCTCCGTAGACCGGCTCGGCAGCATGTTCGTGCGGCGCGAGGGGACGGATCCATTGCTTGCGCCCGTGCTGATCGGGAGCCCCCTCGATACGCAAGCCAAGGGCGGACGCTTCGATGGCATTCTCGGCGTGATGTCGGGGCTCGAGGTTCTGCGCACGTTGGATGAGCGCGGCATCAGCACGCGCCGCCCGATCGAGGTCGTGAACTGGACGAACGAGGAAGGCGCGCGCTTCCCCCCGCCGATGCTGGCGTCGCTCGTGTTCTCCGGCGGCGCCGACATTGAATGGGTCGAGGACCGGCGCGACAAGGAAGGCCTGCGCTTTGCCGATGAGCTCGCGCGGATCGGCTATCGCGGGGAAGCGCCCGTCGGCGGGCGCACGATCGACAGCTACTTCGAGCTGCATATCGAGCAGGGGCCGAAGCTCGATGCCGTGGGCCTGCCGCTCGGGATTGTCACGGGCGGGTTTGCGATGCAGGGCATGCGCATTGCCGTGCGCGGGGAGACCTCGCATGTGGGGCCGACGCCGATGATGCTCCGGCGCAATGCGCTGGTTGGTGCGTCCTACGTCGCCGTCGCGATCGACGACATCGGCTGGCGCTATGCGCCCGAGGACGGCAAGACGAGCGTCGCGCGCCTCGATCTCAGGCCGAACCTGCCGGGCATCCTGTCCGACGAGGCCGATCTGTGGATCGACTTCCGCCACCCGCGGAAAGAGCGCCTCCCCGATATGGTCGCGGAGGTCGAGGCGGCTGTTGTCGAGTCGGCGCGCCGCTCACGCACGAACATCGAGATTGCCGAGCGCTGGGGCTTCGGCGGGCTGACGTTCGATCCCGGATTGATTGCGCTCATCCGCGAAACGGCTCAGCGCCTCGGCGTGCCGTCCATGGATATCGAGACGCAAGCTGGCCACGATGCCTACAACATGACGCGCGTTTGCCCGACGGCGATGATCTTCACGCCGTGCAAGGGCGGCATCAGCCACAACGAAGCAGAGGACATCGACTTCGCGGCGACCGTGCCGGGCGTCAACGTCCTCCTGCACGCGGTGATCGCGCGGGCGTCGTGACTTCTTCTCCTTCTCCCCACGCGCGGGGAGAAGGTCGGGATGAGGGGCGGCACGCCTGCTGGCGTTGGCGTATGCCGCTGCCCCTCACCCTAGCCCTCTCCCCGTAAGGACGGGGAGAGGGGATTTCACACTTTGATCCACGTCTCCGAGAAGGCGAGCATGGCGGTGGTGATCGTCTGGCCGGCGACCTGACGCGGTACGGGCTTGCCCGGAAGCTTCCGACCATTGACCGTGATCGAAGCCTCGCTGCAGCCGACGAACAGACTCGGCATCCAGTGGCGGCCCGTCGCCGACTTGTCGGGCGGCAGGGCGAAGCAGAAGGCTTTGCCGAGGCCGCTCCAGGCGAGCTCGACATCGAGGTCGCCAGCCTTGAGCGTTTCCTTGTAGGCGGAGCCGGGATCGCCCGAGGCAACGACGCTGTCGAGCTTGCGGTGGGTGAGACCCGCAAGACCCGGCAAGCCCTTGTAGCTGCCGAAATTCGAGACGAAATCCGACACGAGGTAGCGGGCGAGCGCCTCGTTGTCATGCAGCAGGTAGTTGGCGCGCGCGGCAGGCGGATTGGCCTCCTGTGGCGACTGCATGAGGACAAGGGCGTGGCCGCGGCCATGGGGCGAGAGCACCACGCGGAAGAAGCTTGCGAGGCTGACGAACGGGCCGTCCGGGCTTTCCTTGAGCGAAATGCCGGGGTTCTCGCCGGACCATTCGACCGTGCCTGGAAATGTCGTGGGCTCGGGCATGATTTCCTCCTGTCCAATGCCATGAATGTCGTTATTGGGCGGATGCCGGAGGCATCTTAGGGGCGGGTTCGGCCGGCGGCTATCTCCGTCCACGCGCGGCTTGGAGGCTTCCGCAATGCGCGTGCAATGCAGGCCGGCACTATCATTCGAGTACTGGTCATCTGCGGGCCGACATTGGTAGGAATGTCGCGACAGCGGGCGCAAAGCTCGCGGCACACGGGGCAGGGAGCACCATGGAGCAGTATGACTATATTGTCGTCGGCGCAGGATCGGCCGGCGCGGCGCTGGCAGCGCGTCTGAGCGAAAATCCGAAGAACAGCGTCCTGCTCGTCGAAGCAGGTCCGGCGAGCCACATGTACTCGTGGCTGCCGGTCAGCTTTGGCCTCCTGATCCACAATCCCGCAGCCAACTGGCTCTACGAGTCGGAGCCGGAAGCGTGCACGGGCAACCGGAAGATCCCGGTGCCGCGCGGCAAGGTGGTTGGTGGATCGAGTGCGATCAACGGCCTCGTGTGGGTGCGCGGTCAGCCGCTCGACTACAACACCTGGGCGCAGATGGGCGCGCGCGGCTGGAGCTGGAACGACGTCGCGCCGGTCTTCACGAAGATCGAGAATTACGAGGGCGGTCCAGAGAATGGCCGTGGCACCGATGGGCCGCTCAAGGTCTCGGTCGTGCCCGATCAGAACCCGCTCTACGATGCACTCTTCAAAGCCGGTGAGCAGGCTGGCCACAAGATCACCAAGGACTACAACAGCGAGGATCAGGAGGGCATCGGCAAGACGCAGACGAGCATCCACAAGGGCATTCGGATGAGCGTCGCGCGGTGCTATCTCAAGCCCGCGATGAAGCGACCGAACCTGCGCGTGATCGCGGACGCCCCGACGCGCCGGATCGTGCTCGAAGGCAAGCGCTGCGTTGGCATCGTCTATGAGAGGTACGGACGGCAGATCGAGGTCCGCGCGGGCCGCGAGGTGATCCTGTCGGCGGGCGCTGTCGCGACGCCGCAACTTCTCGAGCTTTCAGGTATCGGTCGCCCCGAGATCCTCAAGCAGTTCGGCATCGAGGTGAAGCACGCACTGCCGGCTGTCGGCGAGAACCTGCGCGATCACATCAACGCGCGCGGCATCTGGCATGTGAAAGTGCCGAGCGTCTCCTACAACACGAGGGCGCGCGGGTTCGGAGCCGTGAAAGAGGCGCTGAAGTACGCAACGACGCGCGGCGGCTTCCTGAGCCTGCCCTCGGCGCCGCTCCTCGCCTTTCTCAAGACGCAGAAGGAAATGGAGACGCCGGACGTCCAGATGCATATCGTGCCCTACTCGGTGAAGGATCCGAAGCGGCGCATCCTGCAGGAATTCCCGTCGATGACGCTCTCGGTGTACCAGTTGCGCCCGGAGAGCCTTGGCTCGATCCACATCCGCTCGGCCGATCCGAACGACCAGCCGAAGATCCTGTTCAACTTCCTGACCAACCCGATCGATCAGCAGTGCATGGTCGACGGCTTCAAGATGGTGAGGAAGATCGTGAGCCAACCGGCGCTCGATGCATTCCGCGGCGACGAGTACGATCCGGGTCCCAAGGCCAAGACGGACGACGATATCCTGGCCTGGATCCGCAACAACTCGCAGACGGCCTATCACCCGATCGGCACCTGCCGCATGGGGCCGGCAGGTCCGAACACCGTCGTAGACGACAAGCTCAAGGTGCACGGCATCGAGGGCTTGAGGATCGCCGATGCCTCGATCTTCCCGACCATGCCTTCCGGCAATACCAACGCGCCCTCGATCATGGTCGGCGAGAAGGCGGCGGAGATCATCAAGGCGGCCGCCTAAGGAGCCCGGAGCATGTCCGCAGATGCTGCACTCATAGCGCCTCTCATGGACGTGCTCCGCCCGCTCGGCGGTGTCGCGGCGCGTCGCATGTTCGGCGGCGCGGGACTGTTCCGCGACGGCCTGATGTTCGGGCTGATCTCGGATGAGGTCCTCTATCTCAAGGCCGACGCGGAGACGGTCGCAGACTTCGAGGCGGAGGGCCTGGGGCCATTCACCTACGGCACAAAGAGCGGCGATCGCGTCCTCACATCCTATTGGCGCGCGCCCGAGCATCTGCTCGATGATGACGACGAGATGCGGGAGTGGTGCCGGCGCGCGACCGGTGTCGCGACCCGCGCCGCCAAGAAAAAGGCCGGCGGTACGAAGAGCGCCGGCCAAAAAGCGGCGAAGAAGCCTGCCGCAAAGAAGGGCGTCACTCGTAGCCCGGCGGCGGGACGAAGCCGCCGATCTCGCGCTCGACGAAACGGCTAAAGGCGATCGCCGTCTTGTCGTGGCCGTGGCGCGCGACGGCCTGATAGCCGACGGGCAGCCCCGATTTTGTGAGGCCTGCAGGCCCGACCGTCGAGGGCAGATAGACGACGCCCGAGTATCCCGCCCAGAAGAGCTGCGCGGTTGTCGCCTGTGGTTTGCCGTTGATCGGGATCGTGCGCCGCCAGCGTTCGCCGGATTGGTCATGAGGCCATGCGGCCGAGGCCGCGGCCGGGCAAAGCAGGATGTCCCAGTCCTTGAAGAAGGCGTCGAAGGCAAAGCGCAGCTTGTGGCGCTCGTTGTTGAGCGGCAGCCACGCACGGTGCGCGAGATCGACGCCCTTCACCATCAGATCGAGATAGCGGTCGGGATTGGGGCCGGAAGCGGCGAGTGCGCTTTTCCAGGCGGCGATATCCGCATCCGGCGTGCGCGCCGATGTGGCCGCGCGCAGGAGCTGCACGTAGACCTCGTGCAGCCGCTTGGTATCGATCTGAGGCTCGATCTCCTTCACGGTCGCGCCCGCTTTTGCGAGCTTATCGACCAGAGCCTGCAGCACGTTCGCGTACTCGCCATCGATCTCGCAGTTGGGATCGGTGAGCTTGACCGCGACCTTGAGGCCTTTGAGCGACGTCGCCTTGGCCTTGGGCAGCTCGAGCTTCCAGCAGTATTCATCGAGCTCGTCGGCGCCACTCATGACATCGAGCATGACATCGAGATCTGCCGCGCCGCGCGCCAGCGGGCCGACGCAGGAGATGTCGCCCGGCGCATAGGCATTCGGGAGTGAATGGCGGCGCAGCGGGATGATGCCGTACGTCGGCTTGAGGCCGAAGACGCCACAGTAGTGCGCAGGATTGCGGATCGAGGCGCCGATGTCGCTGCCGGCTTCGACGCCGGTGAGGCCGGCCGCCAGCGCCGCCGCTGAGCCGCCTGAGGACCCGCCCGGCGTCAGCGCCGTGCTCCAGGGGTTGTTCGTTGAGCCGTAGATGGGATTGAAGCTCTGCCAGTCGGCCAGCAGCACGGGCACGTTCGTCTTGCCGAAGAGATTGACGCCGGCCTTCTCCAGCCGCTCGACGGCGAGCGCGCTCGTATCGGTGATGTTGTTCTTGTACTCGGGGAGGCCCCAGGTCGTCGGCGAGCCGGGCACCTGGTAGCTCTCCTTGATGGTCATGGGGACGCCATGCAGCGGCCCCCAGACCTCGCCGCGCGCGAGCGCTGCATCGGCCTCGCGCGCCCGTCTGCGCCCGCGCTCGGCATCCATCCAGATGATGGCATTGAGCTTGGGGTTGTACTTCTCGATGCGCGCGAGGAAGTGCTCCAGCACTTCGACAGCCGACGCCTTCTTCGTGCGTATGAGCTCGGCAAGCTCGACGGCCGATTTGGTGTGCAGCTTGTCCATGCTGGGCTCCCTTCAGGTCACTGGCTCGAGCGGGGCATCGCGCCGCACATCACGCCACCATCGATGACCAGCTCCGAGCCGGTCATGTACTTGGAGGCATCCGATGCGAGGAAGAGAACGCCATCGGCGATCACCTGGGCCTCGGCGACGTAGTTCAGCGGGATCATCCAGAGCGAACGCTCGCGCGGGTCGATTGGCCTGTTGTTGTGCGCGCCGGTCGCGCCGGTCGGGATCTTGTTCCAGATGGGTGTGTCGATGACGCCGGGATGGACGGAGTTCACGCGAATGCCGTCCTTGGCAACGGCGCATTCGAGCGCGACGGACTTCGCAAAGAGCCGGACGCCGCCCTTGGTCGCGGAGTAGCCGGCAAGCCCGGCCGAGCCCCTGAGACCCGCGATCGACGACATCATGATCACCGAACCGCCCTGCCCCGTGCGGCGCATGGCCGGAATGCCGTACTTCACCGTGAGAAAGACGCCGTCGAGATTGATGGCGTTCTGGCGCTGCCAGTCCGCGAGCGACATCTCGAGGATCGGCACCATGATGCCGATGCCGGCGTTCGCCACCAGAATGTGGAGGCCGCCGAAGCCCTTCTCCGCAGCCTCGATGACTTCCGGCCAGCGCGCTTCGCTGGTCACGTCCTGCTGGAGGAAGATCGCCTTGCCGCCATCGGCCACGATCTTCTCCGCAAGCGCCTTGCCGCGGGAGGCGTCGATGTCGGTGATCACGACGCTGGCGCCTTCGCGCGCGAGCGTCAGCACGCAGGCCTCCCCGATGCCCGAGGCGCCACCCGTGACGAGCGCCACCTTGCCCGCAACCTGACCGCTCTTCTCCGCCATTGTCCGCTCTCCCTGCATGCGCCCGCGCGGCGGGCCTTGTGTGCCGGGCAGGTTAGGCATTTCGGAGCATCCGCGCCACATAGTGAAGCACGGCGAATGGTGCCCTTCCGTTTTTGCCGGGGCTCCGTCGCGCTTGCTTGCTCATGTGCATTCGGTCAATGCTTTGGGAAAATCGCCGGATAGCTGGGGAGGTTCAGAATGCGGGCATTCAGCGGGCTCAAGGTGCTCGACTTCACGACGACCATCGCGGGGCCGCACTGCGCACGACTTCTCGCGGATCTCGGCGCCGACGTCGTCAAGATCGAGACCGCCGAAGGTGACCTCATGAGGAGCCGGCCGCCGCTGAGAAACGGCGCCAGCACGTCCTACGGCCAGCTCAATGCGGGCAAGCGCAGCATCGTGCTGGATTTGAAACGTCCCGAGGCGGTGGCTGCCACGCGGCGGCTCATCGGCAGCGCCGATATCATCGTCGAGAACTATCGGCCTGGCGTGACGCGGCGGCTGGGCATCGACTATGCGAGCGCATCTGTCGAGAACCCGCGCCTCATCTACTGCTCGATCTCGGGCTATGGGCAGACGGGGCCGGCCGCCGACAAGCCGGCCTATGCGCCGGTCGTCCACGCCACCTCCGGCTATGACCTCGCGCACATTGCCTATCATCCGGGACGCGAGCGGCCGGACAGTTGCGGCATCTTCACGGCGGATATCGTCGCTGGAACCTATGCCTTTGGCGCGATCTCGGCGGCGCTCTATCAGCGGTCCGTGACGGGCAAGGGCCAGCACCTCGATGTGTCCATGTTCGAGGGGATGCTCTCGCTGATGACCGTGGAGCTGCAGGCCTCGCAGTTCGACATGCCGCCGCGCCCCAAGCGGGCGCTCTATGGCCCCGCAGCGACCGCAGATGGCTTCGTCAATATTGCCGTCGCGAGCGAGCGGACCTTCCAGGAGCTCGGAAATGCGGCCGGCAAGCCCTGGGCCACGGATCCGCGCTTTGCGAAGTACCTCGACCGCCGCGCCAACTGGGCGGAGTTCATGGACGAGCTCGAAGAGTGGACGCGCACGCTTACGACGAACGAGTTGATGGCTGTGCTCGATCGCCATGGTGTTCCCGCGGGGCCCTATCGCACCGTCAAGGAGGCGCTGGCCGATCCGCAGCTCGTGCACCGCAGCGCGATGCAAGAAGTTCACGATGCGGCGGGGCCCTTCAAGGTGCTGAATCCTGCCTTCCGCATGTCCGCTTCGGAGACCAAAGCCGGTCCACACTCGCCGGCACTCGGCGAGCACACGCGCGAGGTGCTGGCGGCGGCCGGCTACAGCGAGAGCGAGATCGCCGCGATCACAGGCACCTGAGCGGAGCCCTACTCGTACTTGCGCGCCTTCCACCACGGGAAGGTCGAGGGCATGTCGGTCGAGACGCGCCCGGGAAACTTCGCGGGCCGCTTCTCGAGGAATGCCGCGACGCCCTCGCGCGCATCGGCGCCGGCGCCTGTCTGCACCATGAGGCGGCTGTCGATCTTGTGCGCCTCCATGGGGTGATCGGCGCCGAGCATCCGCCACTGCATCTGGCGCATGAGCGCGACCGAGATGCCGGATGTGTTCTCTGCGATCTCGCGGGCGAGCGTACGCGCTGCCGGCAGCAGGGCGTCGGGCGCGAGCACCTTCTTCACGAGCCGGCCCTCCAGCGCTTCGGCCGCATCGAATACACGCCCCGTCATGGTCCATTCGAGGGCCTGCGAGATGCCGACGATACGCGGCAGGAACCAGCTCGAGCAGGCCTCCATGACCACGCCGCGGCGCGCGAAGACAAAGCCGAAGCGTGCGCTTTCCGAAGCGAGGCGAATGTCCATAGGCAGCAGTATTGTCGCGCCGATACCGACGGCGGGGCCGTTGACGGCCGCAATGACCGGCTTCAGGCACTCGAAGATACGCAGCGTCAGGCGGCCGCCGCCATCGCGTGCGCTGTCATCGGAGAGGTCGGCGCCAGCGAGCGTGCCGCGTGCGGCATAGTCGAAGGCTTTGGCCCCGCCCGAGAGATCGGCACCGGCGCAGAAGGCGCGGCCTTCACCCGTGATGATGACCGCGCGCACGCCGTCGTCGCGGTCGATCTCGTCGAAAGCCGCGATGATCTCGCGGCCCATGTCGCGGTTATACGCGTTGAGTTTCTCGGGACGGTTCAGCGTGATGGTCGCGATGCCGTTCTCGACCTCGTAGCGAATGGCGGATGGTGCCATGGTCAGACCTCCCGAACGTCAAAACAGCGCGTAGCCGCCGTCAATGAGGAAGGTGTCGCCCGTGTGGAAGCGCGAGGCCGAGCTCATGGCATAGATGGCAATGCCGCCGAAGTCGTCGCCCGTGCCCCAACGGCGCATGGGAACGCGCTTCAGCACGTTGTCGTGGAACTTCTCGTTGGCGATGAGATTGGCGGTCATGTCCGTCTCGATCCAGCCGGGCAGGATCGCGTGCGCGCGAATGCCGTATCGGGCGTACTCCACGGCGAGCGAGCGGATCATGCCGATCATCGCGCTTTTGGTTGCAGCGTAGTGCTCGTTGCGCGGCGGGCCCGAGATGGCGGCGAGCGACGACGTGCCGACGAGGACGCCACCACCGCCGCGCGCGACCATGTGCTTGGCCGCCGCGCGGAACGTGTAGAAAGCACCATCGAGATTGATGCGCGTGACGCGCTTCCATTCCTCGGTCGGCATCTCGCCGAAAGACGTATGCCCGCCGCGGCCGCTCACGCCGGCATTGGCGAAGCAACCATCGACGCGGCCGAGCACCTTGACGGTTTCAGCAAAGCCCTGCTCGACGGCGGCTTCGTCTCCCACGTCCACCTGGAGGGTGAGCACGCGCCGCCCGGTCTTCTCGATCTCGGTCTTCGCGGCGGCATTCTTGGCGGCATTCGTGCCCCAGATGGCGACATCCGCACCGGCTTCTGCCACCGCCTTCGCCATGCCGAGACCGATGCCGCCATTGCCGCCGGTGACGAGCGCGACTTGGCCCGTGAGATCGAATGCCGCGTATGCCATGAGTGTCTTTCCGATTGAGTGCCTGCTCGGCTGCCATCATGACCGCCCGGCAGGCGCGCGCAAGCCCGGATCGCGTGCCGTGCAGGATGACGTTTGGCGGGCGGGACGCTAGGTTGGGCGCGAGCGAGAGCCAGCAGCGAGGGAAGTCCAATGACCGATCACGTCCTCAATTCCCGCGTCGGGACCGTCCATTGGGGCTACTTCGATGCCGCGGAAAAGCCCGTACTCACGATCAAGAGCGGCGATCGCGTCACCATGGAGACGATCAGCGGCGCGCCGGATGTGATGCCGCCGCCGTCATCGGGCTTCAAGATTCCGCCGGAGCTGCTGGAGGTGCACGCGCAGGTACCGCGCAAGCTGCCGGGGCACGTGCTGACCGGACCGGTCGCGATCGAAGGCGCCATGCCGGGAGATGTGCTGCAGGTGGACATCGAGGCCATCGAGTGCCGCCAGGACTGGGGCTACAACGCCATCCGTCCGCTTGCCGGCGCGCTGCCGCTCGAGTTCGATCGCGTGCGTATCGTGCATATTCCCATGGATCGCGAGAAGGGCGTCGGCAAGCTCTCGTGGGGCGCCGAGGTGCCGCTAAGACCGTTCTTCGGTGTGATGGGCGTCGCGCCGCCGCCGGCCTGGGGCATGATCACGTCGCTGGCGCCGCGCCAGCACGGCGGCAACATGGACAACAAGGAGCTGGTCGCGGGGACGACGCTCTTCCTCCCCGTGCATGTGCCGGGTGCGAATTTCTCCGCGGGTGACGGCCATGGCGCGCAGGGCGATGGCGAGGTGTGTGTGACGGCGATCGAGACGGCGCTCACGGGCACGTTCAAGTTCACGCTGCACAAGGGCGGCACTCTCGACTGGCCGCGCGCGGAAACGCCGACGCACGCGATCACCATGGCTTTCGATCCCGATCTCGACAGAGCGGCGCACGCCGCAAAGCGCGACATGATCAAGCTGCTCGGCGAGAAGAAGAGCCTCTCACGCGAGGTTGATTACATGCCCTGCAGTCTCGCCGCGGACCTGAGCGCGACGCAGCGCGGCAACGGACACAACGCAGTGTCTTCCACGCTCGACACGCAGAAGTTGGAGACAGCGAGGTTACAGAGCG
>Ga0066256_1005375_pt1 | contig 10637 bp, 6 predicted proteins | sample ThiBio_1000_biof_FD_87107 | JGI IMG/M metagenome (GOLD analysis project Ga0066256, IMG submission 87107) | Wastewater bioreactor microbial communities from Cape Town, South Africa - Thiocy_expt_1000_biof (version 2) | ecosystem: Engineered > Bioreactor > Thiocyanate-remediating >... | reverse complement strand
TGGTCGGCCCCATGGTTTGTCGTATGTCTCCGCTGCAAAACATGATCGCCGGGCTGCAGACGAACTCCGGCGGCGAGATCCGCATCGCCGGCAAGACCGTCAACGACCTGTCGCCGAAGGACCGCGACATCGCCATGGTGTTCCAGTCCTACGCGCTCTATCCGACGATGACCGTGCGGCAGAACATCGAGTTCGGCATGAAGATCCGCCGGATCGCCCAGGCCGACCGCGACAAGGCCGTGAAGACGGCGTCGGACCTCCTGCAGATCACCCATCTGCTCGACCGCAAGCCCTCGCAGCTCTCGGGCGGCCAGCGCCAGCGCGTCGCCATGGGCCGGGCCATCGTGCGCGAGCCGAAGCTGTTCCTCTTCGACGAGCCCCTGTCGAACCTCGACGCGAAACTCCGCGTCGACATGCGCACCGAGATCAAGCGCCTGCACGCCCGCCTCGGCACGACCATCGTCTACGTCACGCACGACCAGATCGAGGCGATGACGCTCGCAACGCGCGTCGCCGTCATGAAGGACGGCGTGGTGCAGCAGCTCGACGAGCCGCAGGCCGTCTACGACCGGCCGGCCAATGTCTATGTCGCGCGCTTCGTCGGTTCCCCGGCCATGAATATCGTGCCGGCCGTCCTGGAGGTCGAGGGCACGGCGGCGACCGCCGTGATCGATATCGCGCGCCGGCCGGCCGCGCGCATCGCGGGCATTTCCCTCTCCCCGGAGGCGCTGCGCCGCTATTCCGGCAGGAAGGTCCTGGTCGGCATCCGTCCGGAGAACTTCTCGATCGATACAGGTGGCGGCGCCCCGGCGCTGACCGTCGATTTCGACGTCGTCGAGCCGACAGGCCCCGATACGCTCGCCGTCTTCCAGCTCGGCGGCGTCGAGGTGACTGCCCGGCTTCCGCCGCGGCAGACCCATGCGGGCAAGGAGGCGGGGCTGGCGGTCGATACGTCCAAGATCGTGCTCTTCGACAGCGAAACCGAAACGCGTATCGACTGAGAGATTTCCATGACCGGGACGGCAGACATCGTCATCATCGGCTCCGGCATCGGCGGAGCTTCCCTGGCGCACAGCCTCGCGCCTTCGGGCCTCAGGATTGTCATCCTCGAACGGGGGACGCATCTGACGGACACGCCCGAGGCGCGCGACGATGTCGCCATCTTCCAGAAGGGGTTCTATCGCTCGTCCGAGGAATGGCTGGGCACGGACGGGAAAAGCTTCCTGCCGGGCAACTATTACTATGTCGGCGGCAACTCGAATTTCTGCGGTGCTGCATGTTACGTTGACCGCGGCGAGTATTACTCGTGGCCCCCCAATAGGGCCGGCGGTTCGCCCGGCGGCCCGCTGTCCTATGAGGAGCTCCCCCCCTGGTACGATGCGGCAGAGCAGCTCTTCCGGGTGCGCGGCCCGACCGAAGGCGACCCGCCGGACCCGCCGCACGAAAAGCCCTACGGCTACCCGCCGGTTCCCGACGAGCCGGCGATGGCCGCCGTTCGCCGCCGGCTGGAAAAGGCCGGCGTCCATCCCGCCTCCCTGCCGCTGTCGATCGACATCGAGGCCTGGCTGAAGCGGGCGAAGACGGGCTGGGACGCCTTCCCGAACACCGGAACCGGCAAGATCGACGCAGAGGTGGGGCCGCTCGCCAGCGCGCTCGCCCATCCGAATGTCAGCCTCGTGACCGGGGCCGACGTCACCCGCCTTGAAACCGACGCGGCGGGACGCCGGGTCATCGCCGCCGTCTACCGGAAGGATGGCGCCGAGCATCGCATCTCGGCGGGCCGCTTCGCCGTGGCCGCCGGCGCGGTCCAGTCCGCCGCCCTTCTCCTGCGTTCTTCAAGCACGGCGCACCCAGCCGGTCTCGGCAACAGCTCGGACCAGCTCGGCCGCAACTTCATGAACCACAACACCACAGCGATGCTGGCAATCGATCCCTTCGCCGCCAACAGCTGCGTCTACCAGAAGACGATCGCCTTCAACGATTTCTACAATGCCGACAACGAATACGGCTTTCCGCTCGGCAACGTCCAGCTCCTCGGCCACATCACCGGCAACATCCTGAAGGCCAACCTGCCGGTGCCCGCGCCGGCGTGGTTCGCGAGACTCATGGCGCGCCATGCCTATGGCTGGTTCCTGACGAGCGAGGACCTTCCCAATCCGGAGAGCCGGGTGATGGTGCGCGACGGCCGCATCGTCATGCACTGGATACGCTCGAACATGCGCGCCCACGAGGCGCTGATCGGCAAGACCCGCGCCGTCATGCGCAAGGCGGGATTCCCCATCGTGCTGACGCATACCTTCGGCCGCAAGACGACGTCGCACCAGTGCGGCACCGCGCGCCTCGGCGCCGATCCGCAAACCTCGGTCGTCGACCTCGACTGCCGCAGCCACGATGTCGAGAACCTCTACGTCACGGATGCCTCGGTGCTGCCGACATCGGCCGCGGTCAATCCGGCGCTGACCGTCGCCGCGCTCGCCATCAAGGCCGGCGCGGCCATATCAAGGGGGCACTGAATGGAACTTCGGGACATGGGATCGGCGCGCCACGGCATTTTCCCGCGCGCCCCGGCCGAGATCGACACCTTCGACTATATCGTCGTCGGGGGCGGGTCCACCGGCTGCGTCGTCGCCTCGCGCCTCTCGGAGGACCCCGCCGTCCGCGTTCTGCTGATCGAGGAGGGGCCGCGCGACCTCAGCCCCTACATCCACATTCCCGGCGCCTACTACAAGACCGCGCAGGGCGATCTGCTGAAGCGCATTCCCTGGGAGCCGATGCCCGAGCAGGCGCGTGACGAGACGCCGACCATGGTGCAGGCGCGGGTGCTCGGCGGCGGCAGCTCCGTCAACGCGATGATCTATATCCGCGGCGTGCCCGCCGATTACGAGCGGTGGGTCGAACTCGGCGCGGAAGGCTGGGGCTACGGCGATGTGCTGCCCTTCTTCAAGCGCGCGGAGGACAACAACCGCTTCTGCAACGAGTCCCATGGCGTCGGCGGGCCGCTCGGGGTCTCGGACATCGACTACATCCACCCGCTGACCCGCGCCTGGCTGCAGGCCTGCCAGCAGGCGGGCCTGCCGTACAATCCCGACTTCAACTCGGGCGACCCCGCAGGCTGCGGCCTCTACCAGATCACCGCGCGCAACGGCCGCCGCAGCTCCGCCGCCGTCGCCTATCTCAACCCGGCCCGCAGGCGGCCCAACCTGCGCATCGAAACGGGCACCGCGGTCACCCGCGTGCTGGTCGAGAAGGGGCGGGCGGTCGGCGTCGAGGGCATCAGGGGCCGGCGCAAGGTCGTCTACCGCGCCGACCGGGAGGTGATCGTCTCTACCGGTGCGATCGCCACGCCGAAGCTCCTCATGCTCTCGGGCATCGGCCCGGCCGCGCCGTTGCGGCGGCACGGGATCGAGGTCCATGCCGACCTGCCGGGCGTCGGCCAGAACCTGCAGGACCATATCGAGATTTCGCTGGTCTACCAGCTCAACGGCCCGCACAGCTACGACAAGTACAAGAAGCTGCACTGGAAGGCAGCCGCGGGCCTCAACTATGCGCTCTTCCGCAACGGCCCCGCATCGTCCAACCTCATCGAGGGTGGCGCCTTCTGGTGGGGCGACAGGAACGAGGCGACGCCCGACATCCAGTATTTCATGGTGGTCGGCGCGGGCATCGAGGAGGGCGTCGACGCGGTGCCCGGCGGCAATGGCTGCACCGTCAATCTCGGGCAGATCCGCCCGCGCTCGCGAGGGGAGGTCACGCTTCTCGGCGCGGACCCTGCCATGAACCCGCGCGTGGCGCCCCGCTACTTCTCCGATCCCTACGATCTCGACGCGATAACGGACGGGACGATGGCGGCCCTCGACATCATGGCTCAGCCGGCCATCGCGAAGTTCGTGGCGGCGCGCCACATGCCAGGCCCGTCGCTGCGCACGCGCGAGGAGATCCGCGCCTTCTGCGTCAAGGATGCCCATGCCGCCCTCCATCCCGCCGGGACGTGCCGGATGGGCCGCGACGACATGGCGGTGGTGGACCCGGCGCTACGCGTGCACGGCATCGAGGGCCTGCGCGTCGCCGACGCCTCGGTCATGCCGACGCTGATCTCGGGCAACCCGAATTCCGTCTGCATCATGATCGGCGAGCGCGCCGCCGATTTCCTGCGGGCCTGACGGCTTTGCCATTGCGTTTATGTGCGTGTTCATGCATATCTCGGAACAGATTCGCGCATGAAGAGGCAGAAGGATGAATCCGAGCATTGTGGTCTTCGACATCGGCGGCGTGCTGATCGACTGGAATCCCGCCTATCTCTACCGCAAGCTCCTGCCGGACGAGGCGGCGGTCACGGCGTTTCTCGCGGAGGTCTGCACGCCGGCATGGAACGAGCAGTTCGACGCCGGGCGCCCCTTCGCCGAGGGCGTGGCGGACCTTTGCGCGCGCCATCCCGACCGAGCCGGGCTGATCGAGGCCTATTGGCTGCGCTGGCACGAGATGCTGGGCGGGGAGATCGCCGGAACCGCGGGGCTGCTCGGCCGGCTGAAGGCGGGCGGCGTGCCCGTGCACGCGATTTCCAACTGGTCGGCGGAAACCTTCCCGAGGGCGCGGGAGATCTTCCCCTTCCTGGATGCGTTCGACGTTCTCGTCGTCTCCGGCAGGGAAAAGCTCGTCAAGCCGCATGCGCCGATCTTCGAGCGCTTCCTGGAGCGGGCGGGCGTCGGTGCCGAGCAATGCCTCTTCATCGACGACAATGCGGCGAATATCGCCGCGGCGGCGGCCCTCGGGTTCCATACCGAGCACTTCCGCAGCGCCGAGGCGCTGGAGGCCCGCCTGGCGGCGCTCGGCCTCCTGGCGCACGCGGCGGAGGTGGCCGGGTGAGCGAGGGCGCGAAGGAACTGGCGGCGCTGTCGCCGGAGGAGCGGCAGGCCGTCATACTCGGCAGGGTCAACACCGCGGGGCGCGTGCTCGCCGCCGGGCTGGCGCAGGAATTCGGCGTCTCGGAGGATTCGATCCGCCGCGACCTGCGCGACCTCGCGGATGCCGGGCTCGTGCAGCGGTTTCACGGCGGCGCGGCGCGGCTCGTGACGCCCGTGCTCGATTTCCGGCGCCGCGAGACGCTGCAGGCGGACGAGAAGCAGGCGATCGGCCGCGCGGCGGCCGCCACCATTGCGCAGGGCGCGACGCTGCTGGTGGATTCCAGCACGACGGTCGTCCGCTTCGTGCGCGCGCTGCCGCCGTCGCTTTCCGTGCGCATCGTGACGGTGGCCGTCGATGTCGCCGCCGCCGCGCTCGACCACCCGCTGGCCGAAGTGGTCATGCTCGGCGGTCGCCTCGGCCGGCTGACGCGCGGCGTCACCGGCGTCGCGGCGGTCGATGCGATCCGGGGCCTGCGCGCCGACTACTGCATCCTCGGCACCTGCGGCATCGATCGGGACCTGACGCTCCGCGCCGACGACTACGAGGATGCCCACCTGAAATCGGCGATGATCCGCGCGGCCGGCAAGACCCTGCTCCTGGCGACGGCCGACAAGCTCGGCCAGGCCTCGACCTACGAAGTGGCGCCGATGTCCGCGGTCTCGACGCTTTTCACCGACAGCCGGGACATGGCCATCCTCGACGCCATCCGCGCCGCCGGCGTCGATGTCCAGACGGTTTGAGATTGCGGAGACGATGATGAACGCTTCAATGGACCGGGATGCAAGGGCGGTGCTCCTGCCCGCTTTCGACAGGCTCGACGTCATGGACGTCATGGCGCCCTTTCTGGAAAAGGGTGGCTGTTCCGTCCTCATCGGCGAGAGCCGGGCGGAGTATGTCGCGCGCGCCATGTCGGCGGAACGGCTGGCCGAAGAGACGCCGGAGGGCTTTCGCGCCGCCATCGCGGCGCTGCGGGCCGCAAGCCCCCGGCTGATCGTCGCGGTGGACCAGGAACTGGGCGGCATCCAGCGGCTCCAGGGGCTGGTCCCGCCGCTGCCCGCGCTGGACGAGGCGCATGCCCTTGCCGGCGACGTGCTTGCCGAACGCTGCCGGACGACGGCCGCCGCCGCGCGCGACCTCGGGGTTTCGATGTTCCTCGCGCCCATCGCCGATATCATCGACGACAGGAATCCCTGGCTGGAGGCACGCACGATGGGAACCCGCCCGCAAGCCGTGGCGCGGCTGGTCGCGGCCTTCGTCGAGGGCGTCCAGGCCGCCGGCATAACGGCGGTCACCAAGCATTTTCCCGGCTTCAACAGCCTCTCGGCCGATCCGGCTCTTGCCGACGTCTCGCTGCTGACCTCCCGCGCGCGCCTTCTCCAGGATGCGCTGCCCTTCAGGGCCGCCATCGAGGCGGGGACGAAGGCGATCATGACGGGACCGGCGCCGGTCGCCGCGGTCGACGCCGACAATGCCGCCAGCACATCGCCTGCGGTGATGGCGATGCTGCGGCAGGATTTCGGCTTCACGGGCCTGATCGTCAGCGACGATCTCGATGCGCCCGCCACCCTGCGTGGGCGATCCCTGGCCGAGACGGCGGTCGCGTCGCTGAATGCGGGGGCGGACCTGCTGCTGGTCGGCGGCGGGCCGCATCTCGATGCCCTGTGCGAGGACATCGCCGCCGCAGCGCGGGACGGCAGGATCGCGCCGGGGCGCCTGGCGGAGGCGGCCGCGCGCGTCAGGCGGAATGCGGCGGGTGAATGAGATGACGACCGATCAAGCCGCAGCGAACCCGCTTCGCCGGTCCGGCCGGCTGCATTGCAATGTCTTCTTCCTCGCCGCCGGCCTCGGCATCGGCGCGTGGGCATCCAGCCTGCCGCTGCTTGCGGCCGGTGTCGGGCTGAACAAGGGAGAGCTCGGGCTGGTCCTGCTCTGCTTCGCCCTCGGCGCGATCGCGCTCATGATCAATGTCGGCCGCTATATCGACCGGGTGATCGGCAACCAGGCGCTGAGCCTTTGCGGCAGTCTGGTCTTCGGCGCGGTTTTCCTGGTCATTCCCTTCGTGGGAAATCCGATCGCGCTGGGCGGATGCGTGCTGCTCGCCGGTGCGGCGTTCGGAACGCTCGACGTGGCCATGAACACGCAGGCCTCGCAGATCGAGCGGGAGACCGGACGGCACCTGATGTCGTCCTTCCATGCCGTCTTCAGCATCGGCAACCTTGCGGGCGCGTTCCTCGTCGGGCAGTTGATCGGCTACGGCGGCGACCTGCGGGCGTGCCTCGGCGCAGCCGGGGTGCTGGTGATGGGCCTTGCCGTCGCGGCGCGGCTGATCGCCACGAATGCCGACCATGCGGCGCCCGCCGCCGGTGAAGACGCGCATGCCGCGGACACCGCGCTCGACGCATCGCAGCGCGCACTCATCGTCCTGCTCGGGACCGTCGCCTTCCTCGCCTTGCTCGCCGAGGGCGGCATGATGGACTGGACCGCGATCTACATGATCGACATCCTCGGCGCATCCCGCAGCCATGGCGCCTATGCCTTCGCGGTCTTCGCCGCCGCCATGGCGGGCGGGCGCCTCGTCGGCGACGCCGTGACGCGGCGCGTCGGCCATGTCCGGCTGGTGCGGGCGGGCGGCTTCGTCTGCGCCCTGTCGGTCGCCATCCTGCTCGTCACGGACAGCGCGGCCGTTTCCCTCGCCGCTCTCGCCCTTTGCGGCTTCGGCGTTGCCAACATGGTGCCGGCGGTTTTCGCGAGCGCCGGCCATGTCGGCGGAAAGGCCGCGGGCAGGGCCATCTCCATCGTGACCACGATGGGATACAGCGGCCTGCTGCTCGGCCCCGCCTTGCTCGGCTTCCTCGCCCAGGCGACGAGCCTCGTCGTCAGCTTCGTCCTGATCACGCTGGCGTTCCTGCTGATCGCGGCGGTCACGATACAGCTCGACCGGAGCCTCAGGCGGCGGCAGGCGCGCCGCTGAGACGGGACGCCGGGGCATTCTAGCGCCTTACCGCGCGGCAACAGGCTGCCTGCCGAAGGCGTCGCGGAGGCGCTGACGGTCGCTGTCCGCCGCGCGCAGCGGCCTGCCCGCGAACCCGTTTTCGCAAGGCATGCCCGGTCGGCGCATCCCGCGCCGTCTCCTCCCCGATCCCCGGCGTCAAAGCCTGCCTTTCCCGCCCGTTGCCTGTGGAATCACCGCTTCTTTGTCGGGGCACAAAGACCAGCCGGTGCGGGCGATCCAATGTCCGGGCACGATTTGCGGGAAAGCCTGGAATGAAATTCGTCCGTCTCGTCCTATTGCTCTGCGCCAGCCTGTGCTTCGCGGTCTCCGCCAACGCGGCCAGCGTCCTGCAGGAATATCTACCTTCCTCCACGGCCTCCGACCTCGTGCCGGGCGCGGACGGCTTCGGGCCGATCCGCGACGACGTGGCGGTGGCGCCGGTCCTCAAGGGCGGCGAGACGGTGGCCTGGGTCTTCATGCCCTCCGACTTCGTGGGCACGACAGGCTATTCCGGCAAGCCCATCCATACGCTCGTGGCCGTCGGCAAGGATGCCAGGATCGTCGGCGTAAAGCTCGTCAAGCATTCCGAGCCGATCGTCCTCATCGGCATTCCCGAGGCAAAGGTGAAGGCGCTGGTGGCGAGCTATGCCGGGCTCGACCTCGTCGCCGAGGCGAAATCCGGCGGCACGGCGCATGAGGTGGACATCATCTCCGGCGCGACCGTGACGGTCATGGTGATCGACGATTCGATCGTCCGCTCGGGACTGAAGGTCGCCCGCGCGCTCGGCCTCGGCGGGCTGGCGCCGGAAACGGACAATGCCGGGCCGCGCTTCGAGATCGATCCCGATGCCGCCGCGCCGGCCGACTGGGTCGAGGCCGAGGGCGACGGCACGCTGCGCCGGCTGTCGCTCGACGTCGCCCAGGTCAACGCCGCCTTCGCCGGGCATCCCGACGAGCGGGCGCGCGACCGCGCCATCGCCGAGGCGCCGCAGACCACCTTCATCGACATGCAGGCGGCGCTCGTCTCGGTTCCCGCCATCGGCAAGGCGCTGCTCGGCCCGGCCGAGGAAGCCAACCTCAAGGGCTGGCTGAAGGAGGGCGAGAACGCCATCGCCGTCGTCGGGCGCGGGCTCTATTCCTTCAAGGGCTCGGGCTATGTGCGCGGCGGCATCTTCGACCGCATCGTGCTGATCCAGGGCGACGTCTCCGTGCGCTTCCGCGACCGCGACCATCGCCGCCTCGGCGCCATCGCGCTTTCCGGTGCGCCGGAATTTTCCGAGATGGACCTCTTCCGCATCCCCGCCGGCCTCGGCTTCGATCCGGCAAAGCCCTTCCGCATCCAGCTCCTGGCGCAGCGCGAGGTCGGGCCGATCGAGAAGGTCTTCCACACCTTCGATCTCAGCTACCAGTTGCCGCAGAAATACCTGCGCGCCGTCGCACCGCCGGCAAAGGACGTCGCCGCCGTCTCGCCGCGGGAAGAGGGCGCGGCGCAGGCCGACCTGTGGAAGCGCATCTGGCGCGATTCCAAGCTGAAGATCGCGGTGCTCGGCTCGATGCTGGTAGTGCTGACGGGCGTGTTCTTCTTCCAGACCTACGCGGTCAGGAACGCCAAGGGCTTCTACATCTTCCGCATGGCCTTCCTGGTGGTGACGCTGGTCTTCCTCGGCTGGTATGCCAATGCGCAGCTTTCCGTCGTCAACCTCATGGCGCTGTTCGGCAGCCTCGTCGGCGGCTTCAGCTGGCAGGCCTTCCTGCTCGATCCCTTGACCTTCATCCTGTGGTTCGCCGTCGCCGCCGCGCTGCTCTTCTGGGGGCGCGGGGCCTATTGCGGCTGGCTCTGCCCCTTCGGCGCCCTGCAGGAACTGACCAACCAGATCGCGCGCAAGCTGCGTATCCCGCAATGGACGCTGCCCTGGGGCCTGCACGAGCGGCTCTGGCCGGTGAAATACATGATCTTCCTCGGCCTCTTCGGCGTCTCGCTGATGAGCGTCGAGCAGGCCGAGCACCTCGCCGAGATCGAGCCGTTCAAGACCGCGATCATCCTGAAGTTCATCCGCGCCTGGCCGTTCGTCGCCTATGCCGTCGCGCTTCTCGTCGCCGGGCTCTTCGTCGAGCGGTTCTACTGCCGCTATCTCTGCCCGCTCGGCGCCGCGCTCGCCATCCCCGCGCGCATGCGCATGTTCGACTGGCTCAAGCGCTACCACGAATGCGGAAACCCCTGCCAGACCTGCGCCAACCAGTGTCCTGTGCAGGCGATCCACAAGACGGGCGAGATCAACCCGAACGAATGCATCAACTGCCTGCACTGCCAGGTGCTCTACCAGTCCGAAACGGTGTGCCCCGTCGTGATCAAGAGAATGAAGTCGCGCGCCAGGCTTGCCGCGAGCCCCGGCGGCGCCCCGATCCACCAACCCGCAGCCAAGGTTTAACCGAAGAAGGAAACCGACCATGGAAACCAAGGAAAACAAGGGATTGAGCCGCCGCGCGCTTTTCAGCGCGACAGCCGGCACGGCCGTTCTGGCCGGCACGATGGGGCCGGCCGCGCTCGGCCTCGGCGTCGCGGGTCTTTCGACCCCCGCGCGTGCGGCGAGCGGGGCCGACGGCTCGGTCGCGCCCGGCAAGCTGGACGACTACTACGGCTTCTGGTCCTCGGGCCAGACCGGCGAGATGCGCATCCTCGGCATCCCCTCGATGCGCGAACTGATGCGCGTTCCGGTGTTCAACCGCTGCTCGGCCACCGGCT
>Ga0066256_1005374_pt1 | contig 10638 bp, 11 predicted proteins | sample ThiBio_1000_biof_FD_87107 | JGI IMG/M metagenome (GOLD analysis project Ga0066256, IMG submission 87107) | Wastewater bioreactor microbial communities from Cape Town, South Africa - Thiocy_expt_1000_biof (version 2) | ecosystem: Engineered > Bioreactor > Thiocyanate-remediating >... | reverse complement strand
GGCAGCTCCACTTCCGCAACAAGCGCGCCGAGATGTACTGGCGCCTGCGCGAGGCTCTCGACCCGACCAGCCCTGATCCCATCGCGCTTCCGCCCGACCAGGAGCTGCTCGGCGACCTTACGGCGCCCCGGTACAAGGTTGTGACCATGGGACGCGGCGCCGCCATCCAGATCCACAGCAAGGACGACATCCGCGATGCGCTGGGGCGCAGCCCGGACAAGGGCGATTCCGTGGCCATGACCTTCGCGGCAGACCTCCCACGCCCGCAGCGCGCACCGCGCAAGAAGAGCTGGCGCGACCGCCTGGCGACTCGGGCAAGAACCAACGGATCGGCGCAAGCCGCATGAGCACCATGGCATACGACGACGCGGCGCGCGAGAACTGGGCTCGCTATCTCTACGGCAAGGACCGTGGCCACACCAAATACACCGAGCAGGCGGCGCGCTGCGAGGGCATGTACCTGGGCGGCGGCGAGCAGTGGACCGAAGCGGACAAAGCCATCCTGAATGAGCAGGGCCGTCCCAGCTACGAGTTCAACGAGATCCTGCCCAGCACCAACAGCGCCATCGGGTACCAGATCCACAACCGCATGGACATCGCGTTCAGGCCGCGCGGCGAGAAGGGCGACCTGGCCGTGGCCACGATTCTGTCCAAGGTGGTCAAGCAGATCCTGGACGCCACCCAGTTCCACTGGGTCGAGACGCAGGTATTCAGCGACGGCCTGATCGAGCAGCGCGGGTATTTCGACGTTCGCGTGAACTTCGACAACAACATCAAGGGCGACGTCGAGATCCACGTTGATGACCCGCGCGACGTGATTCCGGATCCGGATGCCAAGAGTTACGACCCCGACAAGTGGGGGGACGTGACCAAGAGCCGTTGGCTCACGCTGGATGAGATCGAGCAGATCTACGGGTACGCCGCCAAGGTGAAGGCCGAGGCTTCGAACGATGAGGGGCACGACTTCGGCGACCAGGACGACGAGGCGCAGCGCAACAAGTTCGGCCGGAGTGATCGGTACGGCCTGTACGACGCCTACAGCGCGCACGAGGACGGTCTCAAGCGGTACCGGGTGATTGACCGGCAGCGGTTCGTGTACGAGAAGACGCGCTGCATCGTGTTCCCAGACACCGGCGAGGTGCAGATTGAAACCGATCTCTCCGCTGATTCGATTGCCGATGCGCTGAACCAGGGCGCCGTGCGCTCAACCCGGATGCGCCGGCGTGTGAAGTGGACCGTCAGCACCTTCTCGACGGTCCTGCACGACGACTACAGCCCCTACGAGCACTTCACCACGGTCCCGTTTTTCGCCTACTTCCGGCGCGGCAAGACGCGCGGCATGATCGACAACGCCATTGGACCTCAGGAAGCGCTCAACAAGGCGGTGAGTCAGTACATCCACATTGTCAACACCAGCGCGAACAGCGGGTGGACAGTCGAAGAGAACTCGCTCACCAACATCACGACCGAAGATCTGGAGGATGTTGGCGCAAGCACCGGGCTGGTTCTTGAGTACAAGAAAGGCAGCACCTCGCCGAAGAAGATCGAGCCGAACCCAGTGCCCACTGGCGTAGACCGGATCATCGACCGCGCCACCCAGGCGCTGAAGGACGTCACCGTGCCCGAGGCGATGCGGGGGCAGCAGGGCCCCGAGGTGTCCGGCATCGCCATCCAGGCCAAGCAGTTCGCCAGCCAGCAGCAGTTGGCGGTACCACTGGACAACCTGGCGTTCACGCGCTCCCTGCTGGGCAAGCGCATCCTGAAGCTGGTGCAGCGGTACTACGACAGCCACCGGGTGTTCCGCATCACGGAGACAGACCCCAACACCGGCAAGGAAGTCGAGCAGGTGCTGGAGATCAACAAGTTCGACCCGGCGACGAACAGCTACTTGTACGACGTCACCGTGGGCGAATACGACGTGGTGATCTCCGAGCAGCCGATGCAGGTCACCTTCGAGAACAGCCAGTTCCAGCAGGCACTGGAAATGCGCAAGGCGAACATCGCAATCCCGGACGCCACGGTGATCCGCTACTCGGCGCTGGCCGACAAGCACGACATCCTGGCCAACATGCAGTCGGCCCAGCCAGCGGCAGACCCGACTCTGGAGGCCAAGGCCAAGCTGATCGAGGCGCAGGCCCGAAAGACCGACGCAGAGACGGTCCACGTCCATTCGAAGACGGTCAATGAGGACGTGAAGGCAATGTACAGCTCCACCCAGGCAGCCCAGGTGCTTATGACCGTGCCGGGCGCGTCTGGCGTGGCAGATGGGCTACTGCGCTCAGCAGCGTTTCAAGACAAGGATGCCGCGCCCATTGTCCCAGCCGTGCCGGGCGGCGTGGCGCCTGCCGCCGAACTACCGCGCAATACCGATCCGCTTTCCCCAGCGAGCCCGGCAAACGGTCTGAACGCTGGCATCGAGACGCTCGCCGCTGACGGCGCGCGCACCCCCGCATGACCGCAACGAAGAGGAAGACCATGACCACTGAAACCGCCCCTGCAGCAACCGAAGACGATGGTCTGGTGAACGCGATCGCGCGCGAGCAGAGCCGCACCTGAAACAGTTTCCAACCACAGAGGACCACACCATGAACATGCTCTTGAAGAAGCTCCTGTCCCGCTACATGGCGCCCGCCGGTGACGACGGCTCCGACACTGGCGGCGCCGACACCGCCGTCGAGGACCGTGGCGACGACTTCACCCCCACCGAAGACGGCGCGACCGCAGAGGATGGACAGGCTACCGATACTGACGGCGCCGCTGCTGGTGAGGATGCCGCAGCCGGTGCCGACGACACTGGCCAGGGCGGCGCTGATGCTGGCGAAGGCGCGGAAGATGAGCGCACCCACCGTGCCCCCGGGATCCCAAAAACGCGCTTTAACGAGGTTAACGAGCGCAAGAAGGCGCTGGAGTCTGAAAACGAGCAGCTGCGCCGCGAGCTGGCAGCGGCGCGCGCGGCAGAAACGGCGCAGAGCGCCGCTCCCGTCGCACCACCAGCATCTCAGCAGCAGGCCGAGGCAGCCGCCTTTGACGTGACCACGAAGGAACAGGAGTTCGTCTCGGCGCTGATCGACGGCGATACCCAAAAGGCCGCCAAGATCCGGGGCGAAATCAATGCGCACCTGGTGGATCAGGCGACCGAGCGGGCAGAGGGCAACATCGCACGGCGCAGCGCGGTGCAGTCCCTGAAGGCAGAGGTGGATTCCACTCTGGAGCAGTACCCTTGGCTCGACACTGCTGCTGGCGCGGACGCCCTGGAGTTGATCATGGCAGCGCGGGACCGCTCGATTGCCCAGGGCGTAGCGCCGCACCTGGCGCTGCGAGCCGCCGTGGCCAAAATCGCTCCCCGTTTCGCTCCCGAGGATGATCAACAACCCCCCTCTGGGGGCTTGTCTCAGGGGGCCGAGCGCGGCGACACTCGTTCCAGCAACGCGGTCAAGCGTGGGGCTGCCGATCAGGTGGCCCAACCTCCTGCGCTGCAGGTCGGCGTTGGCAATCGCGCTTCGCCCTCCGCGCGGGTGGACGTCGCGGCCTTGGATGACGAGCAGTTCGCTGCTTTGTCGCCAGCCGAGAAGTCCCGCCTTCGCGGCGACTGACCACCATGCCGGCCAGAACTCACCCATCTGGCTGGCCAATCTCCAGGGTGCACAGCGTCCACACGGCAGGACGGTAAACCGCCCGGCGCCTTGACCGCCTTCAACGTCATGTTTCCCGCATTGGCAGCGCACGCCTGAAGTCCGTAACCAATTCATGGAGCATGACATGCTGACCAATTTCGCGGCATTGACGCCGAAACAAAAACTGGTCTGGTCGCGTGATGTGTGGCAAGCCGCACGCGATCAGATGTTCATCAAGCGCTTCCTGGGCACGAGCGAGAACTCGATGATCCAGCGCATCACCGAGCTGACCAAGACGGAAAAAGGCGATCAGTGCCTGATCCAGCTGGTTGCCGATCTGGTCGAGGACGGCGTGATCAGCGACAACGAGCGCGAAGGCAACGAGGAGGCGATGCAGTCGTTCTCGCAGATCATCACCCTCGACCTGATCACGCACAGCGTGCGCAATAAGGGCAAGCTCGCCGAACAGCGCTCGGTCATCAAATTCCGCGAGATGGGCCGCAGCCGCCTGTCCTACTGGCTGGCCAATCGTGTCGATCAGCTCTCGTTCCTGTCGCTGTCGGGCATCAGCTACGCCTTCCAGAACAACGGTGCACCGCGCGTCGGTTCGCCGTTCCCCGGCCTGGCTTTCGCCGCCGATGTCTCCGCGCCTTCGGCCAAGCGTGCGCTGATGTGGGACGGCACCGCGCTCGCCGCGTCCAACACTGCCAGCATCACCACGGGATACGTGATCAGCTACAAGACCATGGTGGACCTGATCGCCTACGCGAAGGAGCACTACGGCAAGCCTCTGATGGACGGCGGCAAGGAGTACTACGTGTTCCTGCTGGCGCCCGGTTCGCTGGCGCAGCTCAAAAAGGACGCGGACTATCAGCGGGCCGTGGTCGCTACCGCAACCAAGGGTGGCACCGACTCGCCCTGGTTCACTGGCGCCACCGTGACGGTGGACGGTGCGGTCCTGCACGAACACCGCCTGGTTTACACGACCAAGGGCGCGGCCTCGGGCTCGAAGTGGGGCGCCGGCGGGCTGGTGAACGGCACGCGCTCGGTGCTCTGCGGCGCGCAAGCGCTCGCCATGGCCGACATCGGCCCCGCCGAGTGGGACGAGAAGACCTTCCAGTACGGAAGCCAGCAGGGCATCAACATCGACAAGATGTTCGGCCTGCTCAAGCCGAAGTTCTATTCGATCTACGACGGCTCGGAAGAGGACTTCGGCACCGTCACGCTGGACCACTACATCCAGTGACGCCAGAAGCGGGGCCTGTGGCCTCGCTTCGTCGCTCTTCCGGTAGCACTTCGCTCACCACTGTTCCACCTTGATGTTGAAGGAACCATCATGACCATCACCAAGAACTCCGGTCGCCAGGACCCCATTGCGGCCACTGCCGACTTCACCTTCGCCGATCTCACCAGCGGCGCCTATGCGGACGCTGTCGACGTCCCTCCGGGCGCGATTGTTGTCGGCGGCCACCTGGCCATCACCACGATCTTCAACTCTGGCACGGACGACAAGTTCTCCATCGGTGACAAGGTCGGCTCTGCGGCTGCCACCGCTGCCACCTACGCGGCCCAGTCTGCGGACATCACCGCTGCCGGCGCCGTGCCCATCGTGCCCACCGGCAAGAAGTATTCCGAGCCCAGCACTGTTGGGATCGTCTGGACTGGCACTGGCGCGGCTCCATCCGCTGGTGCTGGGCGCCTCACCGTGCTCTACATCGTGGACGGCCGCGCAGCTTTCAGCCACGGCTGATCGACGCTCTCTGTGGTCCGGCCCTACGGGGCCTTTTGCCCGGCGGCCTCGCGCTGCCGGGTCTTTTGAGGAAATACGCCATGAAGTTCTACTCCCCTTCCGCTTCGCCGCTGCATGTCGGCTTGACCACTGGGCATATGGCCGTCATCACGAGCGACGGCGTCGAGCTTGACCCCATGTTCCACCGCGAGGCCGTGGCCAAAGGCGCTATTCCAGAGACGCTGCGCGGCGCAGAAGGCGCCAGCGACGCAGTGTCTGCCAAGCCCGTCGTGCGCGACGACGAGATCCGTGCGGCCATCATGGCGATGCTCGACGGCGACGACGAGGACGATTTCAACGAAGACGGCAAACCGAACCTGAACCGGCTCAAGGCCCGGCTCGGATTCAGCATCAGCCGCGAAGAAGCCGATGCCGCCTTCGAAGCAGTGACCAAGGCAGGCTGATCGCCATGCTGGTGGAGGACTTCATCACCCGGTTCCGCTCGGCGGTGCACGACGTTGCCATTCCGCCGTTCTGGTCGGGTGAAGAGGTCGTCTCCTACCTGAACGAGGCGGTGCAGGAGGCGTGCGAGCGGGCCAATCTGATCGAGGACCGATCCATGGCCCTGACTCTGGTGCCGGGGCAAGACACCTACTCCCTGCATGCCAGCGTGTTCGAGATCAAGCGGCTGGCCTTGCACGGCCGGCCCCTCGATGAGACCAGCGTGGAAGCGCTCGACGCCGACATGCCGGGTTGGGAGAGTCGAACGGGAACGCCGCGCCATTTCATCTTCGAGCCGGCCAGTGGCGCCCAAGCCGCCATGGTGCGCCTGGTGCCCACGCCTACGGTGGCTGATGCCGTAGCGCTCACCGTGTACCGCGGCGCGCTCAAGGCGTTGAGCGAAGACCGCGACCAGGAGCGGCCGGAAATCCCCGAGCGTTTCCATGCGCGCCTGATGGACTGGCTCATGCACCGCGCCTACCTCAAGCAGGACGCGGACACCTTTGACCCCAACAAGGCCGCGACGTCGCTTGGCCTGTTCGTGCAGACATTCGGCGAGCGGCCCGATGCCAACGTACAGCGCAAGCAGCGCGACAAGCGACCGCCGTTGGTGCGCATGATTTTCTGAGCCCCCCGTAGGGTTTGGCCGTGGCGCGCCGGAACGCGAAACTGGCGCCAGATCTTCTCGAAAGCACCTCATGGCAACCATTGATGAACGCCTGCGCCAGGGCGGCGCTGCTGATCAACCGGGCCGCATCGGGCCGGCCACGCCGCCAGCCCCTCGCGCCAGCAGCTTTGGCGATGCCGCAGCCGCTGCGCGCAACCGGGGAGTGACGCAGCTCGGCCAGACCGGCGCGCCTCCAGCCGATGCACAAGCTCCAGTGCCATTGGGCCAGATGCACAGCGTCGGCGGGCGCAACGCTGCGCAGATGCTCGCCTCGGGCCTCGACAGCGGCGCGCGCGCGTTCTTCAACTCGTTCGGCCCCTCTCCGGAAAAGGGGCAGGCAGTGCCGGCGCCAGTTGCGCCAAACCCCACCGACCAGCGCCTTGCAGCCGGAACGCAAACTGCGCCCATGGGTGCAGCGGCCATGCTGGCGGCGGTGCCCGCTGCCACCACGGACCCTGCAGCGCCCTCGGGCAACGTCACCCGTGTGGGCAACAGTTATTCCGGCACGGACATCCGCGGCGACATCACCGTCAACGGCAAGACCCCTGGCGGTGGCTACATGGCGGCTGGTGAGCAACTCCGTGCGCTGGGGGCCGGGGCCGGCGGCGCGCCGGGCGGCGTGACGGGAGTGCAGGCGCCCACCGTGCGCCACAGCGGCAACAGCTGGCAGGCCCAGAACGACCTGCGCAATGCGCGGGTGAGCGCCAGCAGCATCATGAACAACGGCGGGCGCTTCGACCAGCACGGCAAGGGCGTCGTCTCGCCCGAGCGCGCGGCCTACCTCGCCATGCTGGGCACCGACCAAGCCCTCAGGCAGGCGCAGCCCGGCATGGACCAGACCGCCATGCGCGAGAACGCCGGGTTGCAGCGCGAGGGCATGCAGCAGACCGGCGCCAATGCCCGCACCGCGCTGACGGCCGGGCTGGACCAGCAGCGCCTGGGCTTGGAGCAGACAGCGGCCGGGTTCAAGACGCGGGCCGCACAGCGCCTTGAGGGCTTGCAGTCGGCCTACCAATCGGCCAAGACCGATGCCGAGCGCGGCGCGCTGGCGCGGCAGATTCGGGAGATTCAGGGGACGGAGAATGGCGACCAGTGGAAGGCTGTGGCGCTGCAAGGCGGCACCGACGCCCAGGGCAACAAGACCGAGAGCATTCTTGGGGCCGTGAACGAGCGCACTGGGGAGATGAAGCGGATGGAGGCGGGGCCTCGAGTGCCAGCGATCAGTGAAAACGCGCAAGCGATTTCCATCCGAGACAACCCGAGTTTGACCCGTGAGCAAAAGGTCGAAGCTCTTCGGAAGCTTGGCTACTCCTAGGATCTCTGCTTGTTCAGGAAGCGGTCGATTTCGCTCTCATCGTACAACCGCCTGCAAGCCACCCCGATCATGACAGCAGCCCGGTTGCTGCGTGTCTCCCCAGCCTTCTTGGCGGTGCACTCGGCGCCCGAGCCGAAGCCGAACAGGCCGCGGCCGGAGCCCTGTGCAACGGCGTCCATGCCGCCCGCGTGCTCGCCGATGCAGACCTGGTAGACCGCCTGCGCCGCCACGTCGTTCTGCGTGCCGGGTAGCTTGTCCAGCAGGCAGGTGGCGAAGTTGGCGGCGTAGGCCGGGCTGGCGGCGAGTGCCAGGGTGGCGAAGATCCAGCGAGCAGGCATGGTGTATCAGGTCTGCATCGGTGGCTGCGGAGAAACTTCAGGCTGGATAGATGCGCTTCCGTGTGACATCGTGGCAGCACCGAGATCCAGCTTGGTCTGAGCAGCGGAAGCAGGCAGTTCCAATTCCCGGGGGCGCTTCGCCTGTAGGCCGATGAAATTTGCCACGGCGATTAGATTGTCGTCATCGGTGATCAGCATATCTGCGCCTGCCACCCTTGCAATCGCAGCAATCTGGCGATCCACCTTGATCTTTTGATAGTGTTCACCCTTCTTGGTGCCGTGCCGCTTGCCGCCGGCAGAAACCGCAAGGCGATGGATCATGGCGCACTCTGCTGCAGCCCTCAAATCGAAAGGCGCTACGCGCACAACGCTGCGTTTTTGCAATGCACCGAGCCATGCTGAGGTGCCTTCGTCGGTGCGCACCAGTAATTCGCTGATGGCCGGGGTTGGCAAGATGAGCACTCCGTCGGCTTTGGCAACCGTTTCAAGCAGATGATCAAGGCGGGCAAGGATGGACTCCTCGGTCTTTGTGCTTGCCCAAAGCACGAGTACGCAAGCATCAAGCGTGCAGATCATCCGTCCCCCTGATGTCCGCCAGTTCTTTCAGCGGCTCTTGCATCTCGCTCCACCCGGTCTTAATCGCACGCAGCGTCTGGACGAAATCCCTCGGCGACGCGCCATCAAGAATTTCGACACGATCTGCATAGACGGCGTGAGGCTCCCACTTTCCTGAGTCGGTTCGTCGCCACGTGCCGTGGACGTGCACACGCACTATGTCTGAGCGGAACCGCTTGGCCAGGTCTTGGGCCATGGCGATATCCCGCAGAACGATCCGATGCTCAACACTGCCCTTGTCGGGAAGCCGCAGATGAACGGTGTCATCTGCGCCACTAATGCCCACAACCCGGCCATCCAGCGTCCCGACGTCCGACACCGTCATTTCCGGCGCGGCGTATTCTTTCGCGGCAAACACCGGGAATGAGACGACGGTGTTTTCCTGCCGGTCAACGATCTCCCCGCGAGCCCCCGAACGATTCATGAGTTCCGAGAGCTTCACGAAGCTGCGTCCGCCCGGCCCCAGAGGGTCATTGGCGGCGTGCTGAATTCTTGCCCTGGTGTATGCGGGATGCTGGCCGACCTGCTTGACTCGGACGACCACGCTGCCTTTGACGATGCCATCCAGCACCGGTTTTGAGTCGTCGCCGAGCAGTGCCGCAAACTCCTTGAGGTAGTCCGCGAGGACGGCAACAGGCAGCGTCTTCAGGGTCACACCCCGAATACGCAATGCGTAGTCCCAGTCCGGTTTCTTGGCCATGATTCCAGTTTACCGGAATGGGGTCAAAAGGACATTGTCGGTGTCCCCCCTATAGGGTTCGCCCTGGCGCCCTGAACCTCCGACAGTGGGGGGATGGCACAAGACAACCTCCAGCCGTTCTCCGGCAAGCTCGATGAACCAGGCGAAGGCCCTTGGACCAACTACAGCAAGCCGCCCAAGGCAGATGGCCCATGGAGCCAATATTCAGGACTCAAGCCGTTCGATGGCGAACTTGATGGAGCGGCCCCAAAGCGCACTCTGGCCGGCACGGCCGGCGACCTGGGCGTCGTCGCCCTGAAAGGCGCCGTGGGTTTGCCGCAAGCCGCCGTGGGCCTGCTCGACATTCCCACTGGAGGCCATGTAGGCAAAGCCCTTGAAGGCGCGGGCGTCCGATTCAAGGATGCCCAGGACACGCTGGACACGATGTATTCGCCGGCGCAGCAGGCGGCCAACCGCAAGGTGCGGGAAGCCGATGGCTTCCTGGGCACGGCCAAAGCGATGCTGGAGAACCCAAGCACCATCGCTACCGGAGTCGGAGAATCCCTCCCGCAGATGATCGGCGGCGCCGGCGTGGCGCGCGGGGCAATGGCCTTGGCGCCAAAGCTGGGGCCGGTGCTCGCCGGCGCGCTGGGCGAGGGCGTGGTGGGCGCCGGTGCGGCCGCCGAACAGGTGCGCGGGCAGACCGAGGATGGTTTGCTCACCGGCAAGCAGGCGGCGCTCGCGGGCGCCTCCGGCCTGGCGACGGCCGGCCTGGGTGCACTGGGCGGCAAGGTCGCGCAGCGCCTGGGCGTCGGCGACGTGGACACGATGCTCGCCAGCGGCGCGGCGCGCGCGGCGGGGCAGGGTTCGACCCGCTCTATGCCGCGCCAGATGATCGAAGGCGCGCTGGCCGAAGGCGCGCTGGAAGAAGCGCCCCAGTCGATGGCCGAGCAAGCGCTGCAGAACATCGCGCTGGACAAGCCGGTAGGCGAGGGCGTCGGCGCCGCGGCGGCGCAGGGCTTGATTACTGGGGCCGCGATGGGCGGGGCCGGCGGCGCCATCGGCGCATCGGGCAATCGCGCCCAGCAGCGCGCGGATGCGCAGGCCGCCCAGGCCGCAGAAGCTGCCGCCGCAGACGCTCCGCCCCTGGCGCCCGGAGAACCGCCCGCACCTGGACCTG
>Ga0066256_1005373_pt1 | contig 10638 bp, 8 predicted proteins | sample ThiBio_1000_biof_FD_87107 | JGI IMG/M metagenome (GOLD analysis project Ga0066256, IMG submission 87107) | Wastewater bioreactor microbial communities from Cape Town, South Africa - Thiocy_expt_1000_biof (version 2) | ecosystem: Engineered > Bioreactor > Thiocyanate-remediating >... | reverse complement strand
CGCCGTGTCACAGCGCGCGAATGCCTTGCGCAATCCGCATGCGCTGATGAAGACGCCGCTTACCTTGGAGCAATATATGGCGGCCCGGCCGATCGCTGATCCGATCCATTTGTTCGATTGCGTCATGCCTTGCGCCGGCGCCGAAGCCTTTCTGGTGATGCGCGAGGAAACGGCGAAAGCGCTCGGCATCACCGGCGCGAAACTGCTCGGCACCATCGAACGCCACAATGCGTTCGGCAACGATCCGATGCAGGTGCGCGGCGGCTGGGCCATGGATATCGACGATCTCTATGGCATGGCCGGGGTGAAGCCGGACGACATGGATTTCGTCCAGACCTATGACGACTATCCGGTGATCTCCATGATGCAGTTCGAGGACCTCGGCTTTTGCAAGAAAGGCGAGGGCGCGGACTTCGTGCGCGGGCACGACCTGACCATCGACGGCGATTTTCCGCATAACACCAGCGGCGGCCAGCTTTCGGCGGTTCTGGGCACCGCCGGCCCCACCCAGGTCAAGAACGCCAAGATCGGCCTCGCGTCGGGCTTCGGCATGATCAACTATGATCGCGGCCTCTCCTCCGGCGCGGCGATTCTCGCGGGAGCTGCGTCATGACCGAGCCGCTTGTCCGCCCGCGCCGCAAAAATCCGCTCGCTCGCACCCGTCTGCCGACCCTGCCGCCGCAATGGCGCAGCCGCACCTCCCATGAACTCACGCGCGCGGCTGCCGAAGGACGCTTCGCTCTGCAATGCTGCGCGGCCTGCGGCCACTTCACCTATCCGGCGCGCGATGCCTGCCCAGTGTGCCTGTCGGATGAATTGGTGTTCAAGGATGCGCCGCACGGCGGCACCGTTCTGTCCGAGACCACGTTGCACATTCCAGCCGATGTCTATTTCCGCGAACGGGCACCCTGGCGCATCGGTCTCGTCAAACTCGACGCCGGCCCGACCATGGTCGCGCACCTGCATGGCGACAGCAAGGAAGGCGATACCGTTCGCATGAGCTTGCAGATCGACAAGGCCGGCCAGCCGGTGGCTTTCGCCCAACCTCAGACAGAGACGCCGCACATGAGCGATGACAAGCAATGGCGGGAAATGGCCGCCCATCCGAAATTCCGCCCCGTGCTCGGCACCAATGGCCGCACGGGGATCGGCCAGGAGGCGGCGCGCGCGATGAGGGAGGCGGGTGCCTCCATCATCTTCGTCGGCACCGCCGATGCCTGGAAGCCTTTCCCGGGTGAAGCGGCATTGCGTGCCATGGAAGGCGTCACCATCGTGCCGCTGAACACGGCGGATGAGAAATCGACCTTCGATCTCGCCGCCGATATCGGCGCCAAGATCGATATACTCGTCAACACCTCCGAACATATTCGCGGCGGCGGGCTGCTTGATCGTCATGGCACCAGCACGTCGGTCGACGAGATCGAGCAGAGCTATATGGCCTTCCTGCATCTGGCCCAGGCTTTTGGCCCGGTGATGCGCATGCGCGGCGCTGATGGCGTCAACAGCGCCGTCGCCTGGGTGAATATTCTGTCGGTCTATGCCTTCGCCAACTGGCCGCAGTTCGGCCAGTATTCCGCCGTTCAGGCCGCCTGCCTGTCGCTGTCGCAATGCCTGCGCGCGGAACTTAGGCCAGGCGGCGTACGCGTCATGAACGTGTTCACTGGCCCGCTCGATACCGAATGGTTTCAGACCGTGCCGCCGCCGAAACTGGCGCCGCGCGTGCTCGCCACCGGCCTCGTGCGCGGTCTGAAGAACGGGCTTGAGGATGCTTTCATCGGCGATGTCGCCGAGGAAGTGCGCCAACGCTTCGCCGCCAATCCGAAGGCGCTCGAACGCGAACTCGGCCAGTAATTTTCAAGAAACACAGTTGGAGACGGGAATGGATAAATCGCCCCTTCAGGATTTCGCCGCGGCGATTGCATCCGGCAAAGTCAGGATCGTCGATCTGACCTTCACCCTGAGCCCGGATTTCCCGGTCATCGTTCTGCCGCCGGAAGTCGGGCAGGCGATGCCGATGCGCATTCAGCGCATCTCGCGTTATGACGATGCCGGCCCGGGTTGGTATTGGAACAACATCACGCTCTGCGAACACACCGGTACGCATTTCGACGCGCCGATCCATTGGCACACTGGCAAGGATCTGCCTAACAATGCGGTCGACACTTTGCCGCCGCAGGACATGATCGCGCCGGCTTGCGTCATCGATTGCTCGGCCGAAGCGGCGAAGGATGCGGATTTTCTGCTCACCGTTCCGATGGTCGAAGCCTGGGAGGCCAAGCACGGCCGTATCCCCGAGCGCCACTGGGTGCTGCTGCGTACCGATTGGTCGAAGAAGAATTTCCGCGACTACGCCAATCTGAAGGAAGATGGCGCTCACACGCCGGGGCCGAATGCCGAAGTCATGCGCTGGCTCGTTCACGAGCGTGGCATCATCGGCTTTGGCACCGAGACCAGCGGCAGCGACTGTGGCCGGGCCTTCCCTCCCGATCCGCCGCTGCCGGCGCATCATTATCTGCATGGCGCGGGCCGCTACGGCCTGCAATGCTTGTGCAATCTCGATCAACTGCCGCCCACCGGCGCGATGATCGTCTCGGCGCCGCTGAAGATCGAAAACGGCTCGGGCAGCCCGCTGCGCGTGCTGGCGCTGGTGTCGAATTAGTTCTTACGTCATTGCGAGCGTAGCGCAGCAATCCAGGGCAAACGGTTAGGCTTGGGAGAGTGCGGAGCATAATTCCGCCGCTCTCCCTTCGTATTCTGAACCCTCATTTCACCGCGTCGCGGTGACGAGGGGAGGGGGTGTCGCGCAATTCTGAGGAACAACCCCATGCAAGGGCCATTACAAGGCCCTCAGGCCTTGCCGGCCGGTGCCTTGCGCAACTGCGCCTTCAAGGCCCTGAAGTCGAAAACGGCTTGATCGCGCAATGCATTGTTCGCCAGCGTCTTGACCTCGCCACGCGCGATCTTCTTGGTTGACGAAAGCGGCAGCGCATCGACGAAAGCGATATAGGCCGGCACTTTATGATAGGCCAATGACGCCGCCGCGCCTTGAACGATCGCTTCGGCCAGCGCTGCATCCGCCTTGGCTGCGGGGTCGGCCTTGACCACGAAGGCGAACACTTCCTCACCTCTGATATCGTCTTGCACCGGCGTCACCGCCGTCGCCTCCACCTCAGGCAGTTTGTGCAAAGCCGATTCGACTTCCAGCACCGCGATATTCTCGCCACTGCGCCGCACGATGCTCTTCTTACGATCGAAGAACGTCAGCAGGCCGTCAGCGCCGGCGGAAACATAATCGCCGGTGTGGAACCAGCCGCCGGCCCAGGCTTCCGCCGTGCTCTGCGGATCGTCGAGATAAGCAGTGAAGAAACCGGCTTTCGGATCATCGCCTTTGGCGCGCACCAGCAATTCGCCGGGCTCGCCCGTCTTCACGTCCTCGCCTTCTTCATTGACCAGCCGATAATCCATGCTTTGCGCCGGGCGGCCGATGCAGCGCGATGGGAAACCGCTTGGCTCCTGCGCCGTCGTCGTCGCGGCCGCGCCGCCGGTCTCCGTCATCGCCCAGGCATCGACGATGGGAAGGCCGTAGCGCTCCTCGAAGGTCGCGCGATGGCGCACGTCCACGGCCGGAGCGAAGGCGAACCGCGCTTTGTGCCGCCGCTCCGCTTCGCTCACCGGCAGTTGCAGCAGAATGGCGGGAATGACGCCCAGGCAATGCACGATGGTCGCCTCGCTGTCGGCGACGCAGGCCCACCAGCGCGTCGCGCTGAAACGGTCGAGCGGCACGACGGCGCCGCCGATCGCCATCATGCCGACGGCGCTGGCGCCGAGCGCATTCATATGGAACATCGGCAGCGGCGTCAGATTGATTTCGCCCTCGCTCTTCACCGCCGCCGTGCCGCCCTGGTTGACGTACCAGTCGGCGACGCCGGTGAAATAGCGGTTCGACAGCACGCAGCCTTTCGGCAAGGCCGTGCTGCCCGATGTGAAAAGCAGAGCGCATTCATTGCCGGACGCATCGTTCTGCCCGCTCACCACGCTTTGGCAGGCGGGAATGGCCGCGCCCGGTTCGATGAGGCGCGTCGGTCCCAGGTCCGCCTGCCGCGCCAGTGCCATCCGTTCGTAGGCGGCGATCAGGAGATCGGCTTTCGATTTGCGCAACTGATAGGTCAGCTCGTCCGGTCGCAGATCCGGATTGATCGGCGCGATCGAAACGCCGAGCGCATTGAGCGCCAGCCAATGCACGAAGAATTCTGGACGATTGTCGAGCAGCAGCGCCACGCGCGCGCCGCAGCCATAGCCGGCGGCTGAAAATTCCGCCTTCAAAGCCTCGACCTGTTTCAGCATGTCGCCATAGCTGATGCGAAAGCCGTCGCGCGCATAGGACAATTCGGCGCTGGCCGGCGCGATCAGAAACGGCGCATCCGGCCGCCGCGCCGCCGCTTTTGCGAAAGCTTCGTATGGAGAGCGGTACTGCATCAGGACATCGAGATGCGACATGAGTTCACCAGAAAGACGGGGCGGTCAAAATCACTTTAGGCATAAAATATCTCGTAATCCATAGTCCTCTATGCCATAGTTTTGGCGAGCACGGTTCCAGGGAGATCGCAAGTGACAGCGGATGTGCGGCAAGCCGCCGAGGCTGGCGTGGCAAACGATCGCTTTCAGGAGATCGCCGCGACCTTCGCCTCCTCCGACCGCGGTCTGCCGACCATTTTGCAGCGCCACGCGGCGCGCTATAACGACCGCACGCTGCTGAACGCCGGGGATGTGAGCTGGACCTATAATCATGCGGCGTCTGTCGCCGCATCAAGCCCGGTGACCGGGTCGCCATTCTGGCCTCGAACCGCGCGGAATTCCTCGAGATTTATCTCGGTTGCGCCTGGCTCGGCGCCATCGCCGTGCCAGTCAATCCGGCGCTGCGCGGCCCGCAATTGCAGCATATTTTCCGCAATTCCGGCCCGAAACTCCTGGTCGTGGAAGAGATCTATCGATCCAATCTTGAGGCCGTCACCGAAGCCGGTCTGTTGCCGCCTCGGCTGTGGACCATCGACGCCTCTGGCATCACGCGCGGCGCGGCATCTCAGGCGGCGCAGGATGAAGACCTGCCCCTGCCGCGCCCTGGCGACACGGTGGCGGTTCTCTACACGTCAGGCACGACGGGTCCCGCAAAAGGCGTCTGCTGTCCGCAGGCGCAGATGTTCTGGTGGGGCATCTATTCGGCCCGCGCACTCGGCATCCGCGAGGGCGACGTCCTGCTGACGACGCTGCCGATCTTTCACACCAATGCGCTGAATGCCTTCTATCAGGCGCTGCTCAATGGCGGATTCTGGCCGACGGTGCGCAAATACAAAGCAACCGTCACTTATCTCCTTGGTGCCATGGCGGCGATCCTGCTGGCACAGCCGGAGAGCGCTGACGATAAGGACCATTCCGTCCGCGTCGCTTTGGGCGGCGGCGTACCAGGGCGGTTTCACGATCTTTTCCGCGAACGTTTCGGCGTGCCTTTGGTCGATGGCTATGGATCGACGGAAACCAATTTCGTTTTCGCGAGCCCCATTCCCTCCGATCGGCCGGGCTCCATGGGCTATCTGGCCGATGGCGTTGAAGCCCGCATTGTCGATGCCGACGATGCGCCGGTTGCCGATGGCGAGGCGGGGGAATTGATCCTGCGCGCCCGCGAGCCTTTCGCCTTTGCCCCCCGCTATTTCGGCATGCCCGAGAAAACGGTCGAAGCCCGGCGCAATCTCTGGTTTCACTCAGGCGATCGTGTCGTCAAACATGCAAGCGGCCCTTATTATTGCCTCGACCCGATGAAGGACACTGTCCCGGCTCGGGAGGTTGAAGGCGTCATCCAGGCCCATCCCGCCGTCGCCGCCTGCGCGGTTTATCCGGTGCCCTCCGAACTGGGCGAGGATGAAGTGGCGGTTGCCATCCAGCGCAAGGATGGCGTGGATCTGCCGCCGCTCGATCTCATCAAATATTGCGAAGGGCGGATGGCCTATTTCGCCGTGCCGCGCTTCGTTCGCTTCGTCGATGCCATGCCTTTGACGGAGAACGGCAAGATCAAGAAGGTGAGCCTGCGCGAAGCCGGCATCACCGCCGACATGTGGGATCGCGAGAAGTCGGGCTATAAACTGCGCCGATAGAGCGTTTTCAAGCGAAGTGGATGCCGGTTCGCGTGAAGAAAACGCGTCCAAATAAGAGGGACGCCTATTTTCCCGCGCCGTCCGGCTCGCTGTCTTTCAGCACTTTCTTCAGCCGTGAGAGCTGCTGAACCATCGCCTCGATATCCTCGATATCGACGTCCTGGAACATGTCGTTCAGCCATTGGCCGTGCTTTTTCGCCATGCGGCGAAATTTCTTGCGGCCTTCCACCGTGAGGCAAACGATCTGCACCCGCCGATCGAGATTCGACGGGGCGCGCGTGATGTAGCCTTCCTCGATCAGGCGCGTGAGAATGGGCGTGATATTGCCGGCCGAGACCATCAGCCGCTTGGACAATTCGCCCAGCACGAGGCCGCCCGGCTCGAAGTCGAGCTGCGCCAGCAGTTCGAAACGCGGCAGGGTGAAATCGAATTGCTCGCGGAAATTGCGACGCAGTTTGCCGCTGATCAGGGTGGTGCAGGCGAGCAGCCGCAGCCAGAGCCGGATCTCGGCGCGATATTCGCTTGCCTCTTCCGGCTTTGAGGCCAGAGACAGATCATCGCTTTCCACGTTGCTCGCCAAAATAGTCTCCTGGAATTTCCCCCGGATTTCAGCAAGCCGCCAACTCTTTTATATCTCAATCATTACCGGGGCGCGATGGGGATGTCGAGTTTGGACGTTCGGCAGGCAGTTCTCCACACGGGAAAGCAGCATTCAGCCGCATTTTTCGGCATCTCGCTCACCTCCTGCCTATCCGCCTTCGCGGGTCGATCATCCCGGTAGACTTGCGCCAAATGCTCAGGTACGTATTAAATAACTTCATGCACAAACTAAATTGAAGGCCCCGATGCCGCGCTTTGCTCCCCTGTCGCTCTCCTCTTTGCCTGGCAGCGTCTGGCGCAGAAGCTTTCTGATCCGGTTTGGCGACTGCGATCCCGCCGGCATCGTTTATACGCCGGAATATTTCAATATTTTCAATGGGGTAATCGAGGATTGGTATGGCCAATGCCTAGGGCTGCCCTATCCCATGCTGATTGGCCAGCGGCGCATGGGTCTGGGCTATGCCCATGTCTCCGCCGACTTCTCCCAGCCCAGCTCCATGGGCGAAGTGCTTGAGGCCGCAATCATCGTCAAGAGCATCGGCCGGTCTTCGGGGGCCCTGTCCGTGCATGCCTTCAAGGCCGGCGTCGAATGTGTACGGGCCAATTTCGTGACTGTGACCACATCCTTGCGCGATCATTCGGTGATCGCAATTCCCGACGATCTGCGTCAGGCCTTCGAAACCTATCGGCAGGGCTGTAATGTGCCGGAGCTTTCAGAGAGCGTGGTGCAATAGCGAATACGCGATCAAGATTTTCTGCGAGATTTTCGCGAGAGTGTCCCAATGGAGGTGCTTCGATGAAACGCATGCTGGTATCCGCCCTCGCGATCGGTCTGATATGGCCGGGCGCCGCCTCCGCCGAAATCGTTGTTGGTTTCGTCACGGGCCTGAGCGGCGCCGTCTCTTCCATCGGCATTCCCATTGGCAAAGGCATTGCCGCCGGCCAGGTCTATCGCGGTGAGATCGACGGCGAGCCCATTCGCGTCATTGAACTCGACGATGCGTCCGATCCATCCATGGCGGCGCGCAACACCCGCAAACTCGTCGAGCAGGAAAAGGTCGACGCCCTGATCGGCACGTCGGGCGCGCCGCAAACCGTGGCCATGGCGACGATTGCGGTTGAACTGAAGGTGCCGATGGTCGCGGTCTCCCCCATCACGCCGCCGCCGACAGGCGAAGGCGGCCCGTGGGTGGTGCAGTCCTTGCAACCGCAGTTGCTGTTGTTCCAAGGCATTGTCGGCCACATGAAGGCGAACAAGGTGAAGACGGTGGCGTTCATCGGCTTCAACGATGCGGTGGGCGATGTGATGTACAGCTCGCTGGTGGAGAGCGCTAAGGAAGCCGGCATCAACATCGTCGCCAACGAGCGTTATGCGCGCACCGAACCCTCCGTCACCTGCCAGATCTTGAAAATCGTGTCGCTGCGGCCGGATGCCATCGTTATCGGCGGCACGGCCACGCCAGCCGCGCTGCCCGCCCTCGCTCTCGCCGAGCGTGGCTACAAGGGATTGGTCTATGGCAACAACGGCATGATCAGCGCCGATTTCCTGCGCGTCGCCGGCAAGGCCGCCAATGGCATCATCTGCCCGACGGGGCCGGTCATCGTCGCCGAACAGCTGCCCGATTCCAACCCGACCAAGAAAGTTTCGATTGCCTATCGTGAGACCTATCAGAAGGCTAATAATGCGCCGGCGATCGATGGGTTCTCGCCCTATGCCTTCGACGGCTGGGTGATCTTGACCGACGCGATCAAGCGCGCCAAAGCAACCGGCGCGAAGTCGGGGACGCCGGAATTCCGGGCCGCGATCCGTGCGGCGCTTTATTCGACGAAAGAACTCGCCGGCGCCTATGGCGTTTATAATTTTACGCCAGCCAGCACCTATGGCGTCGACGAACGTTCGGTGACCTTGGTGAAAATCGACAATGGTGCCTGGAAACTGTTGCCGGCGGCTACGCCCTAAGCAGCTGAAGCGTCTGAAATGACGCTTCAATAGGCATGAAGAAGAGGATGCGGCGGCGGGGTGAAAGCGCCTTGACGCAAACTATTTTAGACATAAAATAGTTTCACTTCGTCGGTGCATCCTATTGCAATCGGTACGAAACAGCGCGCCACAGTAAGATGGCGCAGGGCCGCGAAGGAGCGGAACATGGCAGAGCGTTCATTCGCCAGTGAAGTCGAGGATCTCCGTCTGGGTGAAGGCGAGGTCTTTCGCGGCGAGGGCATTCTCGCCATCACCAAAGCCTTGCTGCAATCGGGCGTCGCCTATGTCGGCGGCTATCAAGGCTCGCCGATCTCGCATCTGATGGACGTGTTGGCCGACGCCAAGGACGTGCTCGATGAGCTGGGCGTCCACTTCGAATCTTCCGCATCGGAAGCCGCTGCCGCCGCCATGCTGTCGGCCTCGGTCATGTATCCGCTGCGCGGCGCGGTGACGTGGAAATCCACCGCCGGCACCAATGTCGCCTCCGATGCGCTGACCAATCTGTCGTCGAGCGGCGTCAACGGCGGCGCGCTGATCATCGTCGGGGAGGATTTCGGCGAGGGGTCTTCGATCCCGCAGGAACGCACCCATGCCTTTGCGATGAAGTCGCAGATGTGGATGCTCGATCCGCGCCCCAACCTGCCGTCCATGGTCGATGCGGTGGAGACCGGCTTCGAACTGTCGGAAGCCTCCAACACGCCGGTGATCCTGCAGGTGCGTATTCGTGCTTGTCACGTGCACGGCCAGTTCACGACCAAGGCCAATCGCGCGCCGCGCTATACGATGCAGGAAGCGCTGCAGAATCCGCAGCGCGATCTTAATCGCATCGTCCTGCCGCCGGCCTCCTACATGCAGGACAAGCAGAAGCTCAACGAGCGTTGGCCTGCCGCCGTCAAATTCGTCAAGGAGCGCCGCCTGAACGAATGGTTCGGGCCGGACGAGGGCGAGGTCGGCATCATTCTGCAAGGCGGAATGTACAATTCGCTGATCCGCGCTTTGCAATATCTCGGTCTCGCCGATGTCTATGGCGATTCGAAAATCCCGCTCTATGTGATGAACGTCACCTATCCTCTGATCGACGATGAGGTGGCGAAGTTCTGTGCCGGCAAGCGCGCCGTTCTGATGGTCGAGGAAGGCCATCCCGAATATCTCGAACAGGCTGTCAACACGATCCTGCGCCGTCGCGACATCAATGCGCGGCTCGAGGGCAAAGGCATGCTGCCGCTCGGCGGCGACTATACGGCCGACGTTCTGACCAAGGGTGTCGAAACCTTCCTCGAAGCCCATGCCAAGCCGCTGCTCGGCAACCGCTCGCCGATGCCGACCGCTGCCGGCGTGCTGAGCAATCCGAAGGTCAAGGCGCTTGCCGATGTGGTGCCGCAGCGCCCGGCCGGCTTCTGCACCGGCTGTCCGGAGCGGCCGATCTTCGCGGCGATGAAACTGGTCGAGCAGGAGCTGGGGCCGCATCAGATCTCCTCCGATATTGGCTGTCATCTCTTCTCCATTCTGCCGCCCTTCAATCTCGGCGGCACGACCATGGGTTACGGGCTGGGCCCGGCCTCGGCCTCGGCCTTCAACGTCGCTTCGAAGAAGAAAGCGGTGTCCTTCCTGGGTGACGGCGGCTTCTGGCATAACGGCCTGTCGTCCAGTGTCGGCAACGCGGTCTTCAACAAGCAGGACCAGGTGATCGTCGTCGTCGACAACTACTATTCCTCGGCAACCGGCGGTCAGGACATTCTCTCCTCGCGTGCCGAGAACGAGCGCCGGTCGACCAACAATTCCATCGTCACGGCGGAGGAGGGGCACAGGGGCCAAAAGGGGCCGCCGGACGGTCGGCCCCACTGATGTCGGCACGAGCCCCCCCGCCCGAAAGGAGCGGCTACCACGCAACCAACCGGCCCCCAGGAGCAC
>Ga0066256_1005372_pt1 | contig 10638 bp, 10 predicted proteins | sample ThiBio_1000_biof_FD_87107 | JGI IMG/M metagenome (GOLD analysis project Ga0066256, IMG submission 87107) | Wastewater bioreactor microbial communities from Cape Town, South Africa - Thiocy_expt_1000_biof (version 2) | ecosystem: Engineered > Bioreactor > Thiocyanate-remediating >... | reverse complement strand
AGCTCGGCCGGGATGTGAAATTGCGGCTGTGCCGCCTGGTCCGCCAAAGCGGTGGGTTTGGTCTTGCGTGGCATTCATGCTCCTTGTCGACATGCTATGCCTCACACACAAAATTTCTGACAAGCTCTCGCAACATCTCACCATACGCCTCCCAGACAGGATCAAAGGGGTTGTAGCCTCCTTTGATCTTTTCATGCCTTTCAATCACTGTGTCGCTTAATCGCGCCAACCGTTTCATGATCGGTTCGTCTTCTGTACCTACTTTGGTTGCGAACTCTGTCCTGTCGCTAATGACCTTCCAGTAACGTTGGGTGCACCAGCTTGGGGACTTCTTCGGATGTCGCCTCCTCGCCCAGCGGACAAGCCGCCAGTAGATAAGGTAGTCCATCCGACTGAACGTCTCTTTCGCGACCACCGGTTGGTGATACCTAGCCCATCCCCGAAGGATTGGGTTAAGTTGCGCGATGAGATCCTCCTGTTTTGTCGATAGATGCGTCCTTACGATTTCCGATACCTTGCGATAGAACGCTTTCACGTTTTTCTTGCTCGGCTTGATTAGCAGCTTTCCACGGTATTTGCGGAAATTCCATCCAAGGAAATCGAAGCCTCGGTCAATGTGCGTGACGCAGGTCTTTTCCAGCGATAGCCGCAATCCTCGTTTTGCAAGGAATGCTTCTACCCATGGTCGGACTTCAATCTCTAACAGCTCTCGTGAGCTCCCAGTGATGACGAAGTCGTCCGCGTAGCGGACCACATTTACTTTGGCCCTACGAGCTTTCACAACACCCAGCCGCGCGTTTAAGTGCGCGGCGAGTCCCGTTTCCAACCCATTCAGAACGCAATTCGCCAGGGTTGGCGAAATGACACCACCTTGCGGTGTTCCCTCATCTGTCGGCGAGAAGCGACCCTGATGGACCACTCCGGCTTTCAACCATTTCCGTAGCACTTCCCTGTTTGTGAGAACACGGTCGAGCATCCAGTCATGATTGATATGGTCGAAGAACCCCTGAATGTCGGCTTCCAATACCCATTCGGCCGAGGCCTTCTGAGACAAGGAGACGAACAACTGGCTCATGGCATCGTGTGTTGAGCGCCCAGTCCGAAAGCCGTAGCTGTTCGGGTCGCTGGTGCTCTCTGACACTGGCTCCAATGCAAGTAGGTGCAACGCCTGCATGGCCCTGTCAAACATGGTCGGAATGCCAAGCGGCCTTTCCTTCCCGTTTGCTTTGGGAATGTAGACCCGCCGCAGGGGCAGCGGTTTGTACCCTCGAAGATTCTTCAACCGACCGATCGCCGCCCATTTGGAGGCAGGCGAATCCCAAAGTTCGCGATCGACGCCACTCGTTCGTTTGCCTTGGTTTTCGGTCACTCGTCTCACGGCCAGCGCTCTGGCCGAGAACGAGTGAGTTAGAGACCTTTGCAGCGCTTTCACGCGGCGCCAGTCTTTTTCTTGCGTAGCCTTCGCTATACGGGTCTGCGTCGTCCGCACGTTCCGCGCCACTAGACCCCAATCGATGGAGTGCCAGTCTTGCGGTTCGCGTGAGGACGCAGACTCGTCGCGCGAAGCGACGTGTTTTCTCATGCTTTCCTCCAGGTTGAACCCCTGGAGACGCACACCTCCCCCGAAGGGGAATTGAGCATCCCTTCGGGGTCGGTTTGAACTTAGTCAGTCGTGTAACGACGATTGCACCACGCGGAAGTCAGCACGCTTTCGCGTCAGGGCACGGGCCCCTATGCCACCCATTACAGGTAACCATTCGCTTTCTCCGCTATCCCATACCCCCTCATCCAACAGGTCGTCTCGCGACTTCCCTGCCCTTGCGCAGAGCGCTTGGGCGGACAGTGGGGCTTACCACGTTCCCTGTCTTGCCGACGAATGACAACTTGCGTTGTTTCCGTCTATCCGTTTAGGGCTCATCTCTCCAGGGGCTGCATGTGTGACGACGACCACCTAGTTTTGACAGGTGGTGCCAGCAGCGCACCGTTTGGTTACGGCCTATCAGCAGATTTGGCCGCTCAATTGTTACCCTGGTTCAGACGATGATTCACTTATGTTGCCCATGCGGAACTAGCCTAGCGTCCTTTATCACCTCTGCTGGCGATAGTCCTGATGCCCCCCTCGCAGGGGACTCCAGCCGTGTTACGGGAACGCATTGTCGAGCGGGCTTCACACGGAGACGTTACCGTCCCCGCATGCCACTCTAGGCTACTCATGGTCGTACAAGAGGTCGCAGCACTTCAGACGAAGGTGCGACAAGGCAAAACAGAGCAGAGCACTCTGAGAGTCAGAGATGCGCAGCGCAATTGCAAGGTGACCAATCCATGGACGGATTTAGTCATCCCATTGGCGAGTTCCGCTTGTGGCGGACTCGTCGGCAAGTTGCGCGAGCGCCACAGACGGCATCACTGCCGCGATGAAAGCAGGTTTAACCCTGCATTGCAGTCGGTTTTTCCCGCTGCAATTATCAAAACCACAACTATGTTGTGATCTGTAGAGAGTCGTTTTACCGGCTCTCAATCTCTAAATAAAAGCACTGTAAGTGCTTGATTTAATTGCTAATTATTTAGTGAGGCTAGCTACCTCTCTCAGAGCAACACGTTACGTGTCGCACCAAAACCCTCAATTATAGGCGGCATGCCCATCCGCAAGGCCCGCACCATAGCGCGGGCCCGGGCATTCAGCTGGCACTGCCTTGGTAGTGGGTGACATGCCCCTTGTGATCATCGATCCACTGCGGAGCCAACGAACCCGCCAGCATGCCGACCAAAGCGGCCAGCACACCTGCCAGTTGTTGCGGGAAAGCCTCCGACAGCATGGGGCTCGCCACAAACAGCAGCCAGACACCCAGACCCATCGCCACGGCCAGCAGAGCGCCGCGCAGCACCCCTTCTGCCGCCTGTGGCAACTCGTTTCCCTTGGGCCCCCCCGCTAGCAGTAGCTCTTCTGTCTCGTATGGCACCGTTCCGTGCACCCGTGGCATCTCTACTGGCATGTCGCCGTGCCCCGTACCCAGCACCTTACACGTGCACTCTCGCGCAACATGGGGGGCGCGTTGCCAGTGCAGGGCAACCGCCAGCTGCACAGAGGCACCAGCCAGCGCCCCCTGGTCGGGGCCCGACCGCCGATCGTAGAGCGAGGTGCCCTGCATGGTGATGGCATAGGTCAGCACACAGCCCGTGAATACCAGCACGGAGATGCGCATTGCCTTCAGGGTCTGCTGATCGCTCATTCCCGGGCGCAGGTTGTGCAAGATGTTTTCCACGAAAGTGGTGGAAGGCGCCAGCAAGGTAGCGGATGCAGTAGACATGATGGCCGACAGAAGCGCGCCAAAAAACGCCACCTGCAGCATCAATGGCATACGCTCCATCACCAGGGTGGGCAACACCTTCTGGGGGTCGTCTTTGAGCAGCGCCTGCGCCGTTTCGGGCATCACCAAGACTGCAGCGGTGACCACGAACATCGGGATGAAGGCAAACAGCAAATACAACAGGCCGCCGATCACCGGTCCCTTGCGCGCGGTGGCAGCGCTGTTGGACGACATGACGCGCTGGAACACGTCCTGCTGAGGGATGGAGCCCAGCATCATGGTGATGGCAGCAGCGATGAAAAATGTCCATTCCTTGACGCCCCCGGTCGGGAAGAAATGGAACTTGCCCTCACGCGCCGCAAATTCGACCACCTTGCCTGCACCGCCCGCCAGGTCGGCCGCATACCAGGCGATGGCCAGCAGGCCCACGCCGATGACGATCATTTGCACAAAGTCGGTCATGGCGACCGACCACATACCGCCATACAGGGTGTAAACCAGCACCACCAGCGTGCCAATGATCATGCCCATGGTGATCGACACAGCGCCTTGGGTGAGCAGGTTGAACACCAGGCCCAGGGCCGTGATCTGCGCCGCCACCCAGCCCAGGTAGCTGAACATGATGATGGCCGAACAGGCCACTTCAATCACACGACCGTAGCGCTGGCGGTAGTAGTCGCCCAGGGTGATGAGGTTCTTTTGGTAGAGCTTGTAGGCGAAAAACAGTCCCACCAACACCAGACACATGGACGCGCCAAAGGGGTCTTCCACGACGGCGCCCAGCCCTCCATCCACAAAGCGGGCCGACACCCCCAGCACGGTTTCCGATCCGAACCACGTGGCAAACGTGGTGGCAATCACCACCGCCAGCGGCAGGCTACGCCCGGCTACCGCATAGTCAGCGGTGTTGTGCACGCGAGTGGCCGCATACAGGCCCACACCAATCGAAACCAGCAGGTACAGAACGATGAATGACAACAGCATGGCGCCGCTCCAAAACTCCAGAGGTGGTAGCGAAAAAGGCAGCGCGCGCGCAAAGTGGCTGGGGTGGTCACACTGCGGCGCCTGACGACCATGGGGCCGCAGCCCCGCTTACAAACACGTTACAAAATTGCTGCGGATTATGAAGGCAACTTTTGTGCCGCAGACGCTAAAAAACCCGGATGCGCATGAATAGCTGCATGGCAAGCAGCCCCAGCACAAACCCCACGCCGCCGTAAATGATGGATTGCAACAGCCGGTTGGTGCGTTTTTGGGCCTCCAGCAGCTCGCGCAAGGCGGGCTGGTGGTCTGCGGGGCGCTGGCGCAGCGCGTCGTAGATCAGGCGCGGCAGCTCGGGCAGCAGCTTGGCGTAGTGCGGCGCCTCTGCGCGCAGCTCGCGCCACAGGCGCTGGGGGCCCATCTGTTCCAGCATCCACTTTTCGAGGAAAGGCTTGGCCGTGCTCCACAGGTCCAGGTCCGGGTCCAGCTCGCGGCCCAGGCCCTCGATATTGAGCAAGGTTTTTTGCAGCAGCACCAGCTGGGGCTGGATCTCGACGTGAAAGCGGCGCGAGGTCTGGAACAGGCGCATCAGCACCAGCCCGAGCGAGATTTCCTTGAGCGGGCGGTCAAAGTACGGCTCGCACACGGCGCGGATGGCCGATTCGAGATCGTTGACCCGCGTTTCGGGCGGTACCCAGCCGCTTTCGATGTGCAGCTCGGCCACGCGCTTGTAGTCGCGCCGGAAGAACGCCACAAAGTTCTGCGCCAGGTATTCCTTGTCCACTTCGGTCAGCGTGCCCACGATGCCGAAGTCCAGCGAGATGTAGCGGCCGAACGTAGCAGGCTCAAGGCTCACCTGGATGTTGCCCGGGTGCATGTCGGCGTGGAAGAACCCGTCGCGAAACACCTGGGTGAAGAAGATGGTCACGCCGTCGCGCGCCAGCTTGGGAATGTCCACCCCCGCCTCACGCAAGCGGTCGATCTGGCTGATGGGCACGCCCTTCATGCGCTGCATCACCATGACCTCGGGGTGGCAGAAATCCCAGAAGATCTCGGGGATCAGCACCAGGTCGAGCCCCGCCATGTTGCGGCGCAGCTGGGCCGCGTTGGAGGCCTCGCGCACCAGGTCCAGCTCGTCGTGCAGGTAGTTGTCGAACTCGGCCACCACCTCGCGGGGCTTGAGGCGCTTGCCGTCGGCCGACAGACTCTCCACCCAGCCCGCCATCATGCGCATGAGGCTCAGGTCCTTCTCGATCACCGGCAGCATGCCGGGGCGCAGCACCTTGACGGCCACCTCGCGCTCAATGCCCTGGCGGTCACGCAGCGTGGCGAAATGCACCTGGGCGATGGACGCGCTGGCCACCGGTATGCGGTCGGAGGAGGAGAACACCTCGTCCACCGGGCGGCGGAACGCACGCTCGATGGTGGCAGTGGCTATGTCGGGGTCGAACGGCGGCACGCGGTCCTGCAGGCGGGCCAGTTCGTCGGCAATGTCGGGCGGCTACAGGTCGCGGCGGGTGGACAGCACCTGGCCGAACTTGACGAAGATGGGGCCCAGGCTCTCCAGCGCCTCCCGCAGGCGCTGGCCACGCGGCGCATCCAGATTGCGCCCGATGGACACGATGCGCGAAATCATGCGCAGCCAGGGCTTGTTGAAGCTGTCGAGCAGCAAGCCATCCAGGCCGAACCGGAACACCACCCACAGGATGGCAGCCCCCCGCAAAAAGCGCTTCATGCGTCGGCCCGGTCCGAACCACCCGAGGGTGACAGCGGTGCAGCCGCCGGAGCGCCCGGCGCCACCGGTGCCGTCGCAACGACTACTGAGGAAGACGCCGCGCTGGCGGCGGCCATGCGCGAACCCACAAACTGGCGCAATGTCTGTGCCGCCCGGCCGGCGAACTGCGCCAGCGTGTGTGCAGGGGCATCGCCGATCATGCGGGCCAGGTCTTCTTCCACATCCCAGCGCACATGGTCCACCAGCCAGTTGATCTCGGCCGCCAGTTGCACGTCACCTTCAATGCGGATGGACGGCTTGTCGCCCCGCAACGCGGCTTGGGCCAGGGCGATGGGGGAGGTGTCGGTCACTTCCAGCCGCAGGGCGGGCACTGCGGATTCGGGCGCTAGGTTGAGCAGGCCGGCCGGGGTGATGACCAGCGACAGGGAATAGGCCCGCCACTGCACCCGCGCGATGCGGCCTTTTTGGCGCACCAGCCGGTCCGTGGCCTCTTTTTCCTGCATCAGCACATGGTTGAGAAACAGCACCAGGCGTTGCTGCACTTCGTGGACCAGCCATTGCGGGGGCTGCGGGCCAGCGGCCAGGCGCTCGAAGAGGCCGTCCAGAAAAGGAAAAGGGGACTGTGGTGTTGCCATAGTCCCCGATTATTCCCTGAACTGGAATGCCCCTGACCCGCAGGGGCCCCATGGGCTGCGTTTACTGCAGCGCTTGCACGCCAGCCACCAGCCAGCCGGTGTTGCCGGTCTTGGGCTTGGTCATGTTCCAGACCTCCCGGAACGGGCTGGGCCCGGCCGAGGGTTCTTCGCGGATCATGCCGGAGAACTCGACGCTGGCCATGTAGCCGTCGCCCAGGTCTTCGATGCCCAGCAGCTGCGCCTCGATCATCACCACATCGGTGTGGTTGGGCTGCGTGCCCCGGTGGGCTTCGCGCTCGGCCAGCTGGGTGCGGATTTCATCGAGCATGTTGTCCGTCATCATGGACCGCAGGGTTGCGATGTCCGACCGGTCCCACGCGCCTTGCAGGGTCACGAAGTTGCGCTTGGCGGCCGACAGGAAACCCTCGGTGTCGAAGTCTGCGGGCACACCCCAGTTCTGCGAGCCCGACAGGCCCGAGCCGATCACCACACCCGAGCCCACGCCCCCCTGACCAGCACGCGAGGCGTCAAACGCCATGCTGCTGCGCTCCCAGGGGCGGGCCGATGCGTCGTTGCCCACGTTGTTGGGGCTGTACTGCGGAGGCACCTGCGCAGCGGCAGGCGTTGCGGCCCCCGCGCCCTGGAAGGCGAACGGAGCGCCACCCGCCGCATTGCCAGCGCCATTGCCGCCACCGTTGCGCGACCGCATGACCATCTTGAAGATGGCAAACGCCGCCAGCGCCAGCAGCGCAATCATCAGGATGTTGGCAAAGCCTGCGCCCAGACCCAGCGAGTGCGCCAGCCAGGCCAGACCCAGCCCCGCTGCCAGGCCGCCCAGCATGGCGCCCCAGGGCTTCTTGGCCGGAGCGGCCGGGGCTGCTGCCGGCGTGGCGGTGGCAGGCTTGGCGGCCGCCGCCGTGTTGGTCGCACTCTGTGCCGGTGCGCCCGGTGCAGCGGGCGGCGTGGCCGCCTCGCGCTGCGTCACGTTGCTGGACTGCTTGCCCACCGATTTGCCCCCACCCAGTCGCCGCGCGGCGTCGGCATCGGCGTGTGCAAACGCCAGCATCGCGACCAACACCACAGACCACAGTTTCATCATGACTTCTCCGTCTCCGTTATCGACCGAGCAAACCGCTCAGCACTTGATTCCAACATGGAGGGCGACAATTCCCCCCGTCATGTTGTGATAGTCCACATGCCCAAAACCATTTTTTTGCATGAGGCTTTTGAGTTCTTCCTGCCCCGGGTGCATGCGGATGGACTCGGCCAGGTAGCGGTAGCTGGCGTCGTCGCCCGCCACCAGCTTGCCCAGCTGGGGCAGCACCTTGAATGAGTACCAGTCGTACACCTTCTCCAGCGGCTTGGCCACCTTGGAAAATTCCAGCACCAGCAGCTTGCCGCCGGGCTTGAGCACGCGGCACATCTCGGCAATGGCCTGGTCCTTGTGGGTCATGTTGCGCAGGCCAAAGGCCACGCTCACCACGTCGAAATGCGCATCGGGGAACGGCAGCTTTTCGGCGTCACAAACCCGTGTGGGCAGCACCACGCCCTCGTTGATGAGCCGGTCACGGCCCACGCGCAGCATGGCTTCGTTGATGTCGGTGTGCACCACACGGCCAGAAGCGCCCACCTTCTTGGAGAACGCCAGCGCCAGGTCACCCGTGCCACCGGCAATGTCCAGCACCTGGCTGCCTTCGCGCAGGTTGGCCACCATCACGGTGTAAGCCTTCCAGGCGCGGTGCAGGCCCGCCGACATGAGGTCGTTCATCACGTCGTATTTGGAGGCCACGGAATCGAACACACCGCGCACGCGGCGTGCCTTTTCCTGCTCGTCCACCGACTGAAAACCGAAATGCGTGGTGCTCATAAGAATCATGCTAGGCGCGTGAACGCCAGAGGTACAGCGACAACCCCGCACTGAATTGGGGCATCTGTCGCAATTTGGAGAACGCTATTGAAACAAAACCAGCCGCTAGCGCAAGCAAATATTGCGCTGACAGCTATATTTTCAATAGCACCTTGGTGAACAGGGGCTTGTGCAGCTGAAGGTGCCTGGCACCCCGGCGCTTCTGCGCGCAGCTTCAGTGGCCGCCGCAGGCATGGCCCCCTGCACCACCCTTGGGCGCCATGGGCGCGTCGCGATCGGCTCCGGCCGCAGCCAGCCGCTCGGTGTACTGCGCCCACAGTGCGTCCTGCTTCTGGCCCAGCTCGTAGAGGTAGTCCCAGGTGAAGATGCCGCTGTCGTGCCCGTCAGAGAACGTGGGCTTGACGGCGTAGTTGCCCACGGGCTCCAGGTTGACCAGCGCCACATTGCGCTTGCCCGTCTGCAACACCTCTTGCCCCGGGCCGTGGCCCTGCACTTCGGCCGAGGGCGAGTACACGCGCATCAGCTCGAACGGAATGCGGAACGTGGCGCCATCCGAAAAGCCCACTTCCAGCACGCGCGACTGTTCATGCACCGTCAGGGCCTGCGGCGTGGGAGCGCCCGCTTTCAAACCTGCCATGGAATCACCTTGAGAAAACTGTTGTCAGAAACGACGGCTGCCATTGTCCCACCCGCCCCGGCACAAGCTGCCAGCAAGGTTACCGGGCGGCCCACTGCGCCAGCTGAGACTGCAGCTGAGCCTCCAGCGCGGGCAACAGGGCCCGCACGGCGGCCTCTTGCTCGGCCGGGCTGGGCCGCTGCGCAGCGGCCCATACCGGGGCCGGGAAGTGGCTGTCCCAGTCAAACCGCGCAATCACGTGCCAATGCATGTGCGGCACCATGTTGCCGAGCGCTGCGATGTTGACCTTGGGGGGCGCCAGGTGCTGGCGCAGGGCCTGCTCCACCAGCGTCACCGCCTCCATGCAATGCACGCGGTCGGCGGCGGCCACGGCCGGGAACTCGGCCACATCTTCAGCGCACAAGGGGCAGGCCATCAGACCAGCACCCGCTCAATGCCGCCGTTGTTGGCACGGTGTACGTACTCGGGCATCCAGTTCTCGCCGAGGATCTCCCGCGCCATCTCGACCACGATGTAGTCGGCTTCGAGCAGGCCGTTGTTCAGGTCGCCTTCGTAGCGGTTCAGGCCCTGCAGGCAGCTGGGGCAGCTGGTGAGGATCTTCACGTTGTCCTGGGCACCCACGGCACCGCTTTCGCGCAGCTTGGCTTCGCCCTTGCGGATTTCTTCTTCCTTGCGGAAGCGCACCTGTGTGGACACGTCGGGCCGGGTCACGCCCAGCGTGCCCGACTCGCCGCAGCAGCGGTCGCTCTTCAAGACTTGCTCGCCCACCAGCGCCTTCACGGTCTTCATCGAGTCCTGCTGCTTCATGGGGTTGTGTCAGGGCTCTTTGTGCAGGTAGGCGCCCTTGCCCTGCAGCTGGATGCCCTTTTCGAGCAGGTACTCGTGGATATCGATGATGCGACTGCCCGGGAAGATCTTGTCAAACTCGTAGCCCTGCAGCTGGTCATAGCAGGTGCCGCAACTCACCACCACGGTCTTGATATCGAGGTAGTTGAGCGTGTTGGCCACGCGGTGGAAGAGCACACGGTTGTCCGTGATCATCTTCTCGGCCTTGTCGAACTGGCCGGAGCCGCGCTGGGGGTAGCCACAGCACAGGTAGCCCGGCGGCAACACCGTCTGCACGCCCGCGTGCCACAACATGGCCTGGGTTGCAAGGCCCACCTGCGAGAACAGGCGCTCCGAGCCGCAGCCCGGGAAGTAGAACACCGCCTCCGTCTCGGCCGTGGTGGCCTGCGGGTTGCGGATGATCGGCACGTAGTCCTTGTCTTCGATGTCGAGCAGCGCACGCGCCGTCTTCTTGGGCAGGCCGCCGGGCAGCTTCTTGTTGATGAAGTGGATCACCTGCTCCTTGATCGGAGCCGTGCCCACCGTGGCCGGCGGCTTGGCCGTCTGCTTGCGGCCCACCTTGCGCAGCAGGTCCACCGCCATGCGCTGGACCTTGAAGCCCACGTCCACCATGGCCGAGCGCATCAGCT
>Ga0066256_1002059_pt2 | contig 10641 bp, 8 predicted proteins | sample ThiBio_1000_biof_FD_87107 | JGI IMG/M metagenome (GOLD analysis project Ga0066256, IMG submission 87107) | Wastewater bioreactor microbial communities from Cape Town, South Africa - Thiocy_expt_1000_biof (version 2) | ecosystem: Engineered > Bioreactor > Thiocyanate-remediating >... | reverse complement strand
GATGGGCGGCGAGGGGTCAGAGGCGTACCGCCGGTTTGAGGCGCTGGCGTGCCAGGCGTACAACACGCTGCGCCACAACGGCCACCTCTTCATCACCCTGTTTTTCCTCATGATGGCGTCCGGCCTGCCGGAGTTGCAAGAGCGCAAGGACCTGGACTGGCTGCGCGAGAAGCTGCTGCTGGGCGTCACCGACGAGGAGGCGTCGGATCACCTACGCAAGCAGATCAAGGCCAGCCTGAACACCAAGGCCACGCTGATCAACGACGCCGTACACCTTCTGGCGCACGCGTAGTGTACGCGCGCGCGCGCGCGCCTCCCTGGGTTCCCTGTTCCCTCGTCTTACTACCTTTTACGTGCCCGGCCGCCCTGCGCTGTCCCCCCGTTCGTCCATAGGGCTATGATACCTGCTTTTGTCGCCTGCGGAGTTCGGGAGCGCCCGCCCCTCCGGGCCTTCGCTCCCCTCGTGTGCCGGCCACTGCATGACCCCCGTATTTAAAATGTGCCGCGCCGGGTGCGTATATTAATTATCGACAATTACAAGGCACGCCGCTGCATGGAGTTGGATGACGGCCGGCGCGGCAACGGGGGCATCCCGCCTGCCGCCGTGGCGGCGGACCCGATCGCAGCGCTGCCCAACCCACCGCCGCCACCGCCGCCGTCACTACTGAAGGCCGCCGCCGTGCCAGATGCCGCACGGACCGGCGTCTTGACCAGCTCGCGCACTGCGGCAGACGGCGCGTCTGACCCGCTCGATGGGCGCGACGTGGCAGCCGCCGTGCCGCTGGATGGCAGCCGCGGTGTTGCTGTGCCGCGGCCGTCGTCTGCCAGCCACTCACCCAGGGCAGGCGACGCGGGGTACGTTTCAGGCAGGGCAGGCATGGCGAGTGGCAGCGCGCGGGTGGAAGATGACATGACGGCAGCACCCGCGCCGGTCAGTGACCGAGACGAGGTGTAGGGTGCCAGGACGGGTGCAGCGGGTCGCGGCGCGCCGCTGCTGCTGCTGCCGGTGGTGGCTGCCAGCGACGCGCCAGAGGGGACCGGCGGCGGGGCAGACGCGGGAGGCGCCGCCGCTACCGGCATGGTGGCGCTCAACCCGCTGCTGCTGCTGCCGCCACCTGCCGGTGCTGCGCCGCCGCCAGGTGCCAGCACGCCGACGGTGGGGTTTCGTGAGAACACCTTGTTAAAGTTGGTCTCCCGGTTAATGAGCTCCAGCTTGAAGAACTTGAGCTCCTCCTGCGTCTTCTTCAGCTCCTCGTCCATGCCCTTGATGATGGCGGTCAGCTTCTTCACCCGCATCACGTCCTCCGGCCGCGATTCCCGGCTGCGGTACTTCTCGTCTAGCTCGCCATACTGCCCCTGCAGCGCCTCCATGTCGGCGGCAGCCTGCAGCGCACGCAGCCGCGCGTCTTCTCGGAGCCTGCGGGTGGGTGGCAGTGGAATGGGGTGGGTGGGGGCATACAAATGGTGCTGAATTGCCCGCCCGCCGCCCCAAATACGCACGTGTGTAGCTCGGCTGACGCTGCGGCGGCTGCAGCAGAGGCAGCTGCTGCATGGTGCGCCTCCAACTTAGCCAGCTGGTCTGCCAGGTGGCGTGCAGCCGCATCGCGCTCGCGCGCCACCGTGTCGGTAAGCCGCGCAACATCCGCCCGCGCCGCGTCGCGGTCGCGCTCAATTGTGTGAAACGCCGCCGCCGCGCGCGCCGTCGCCTCCTCCGCCGTCCGCGCCTTGGCAGTCAGCTGCTCTACCTCTGCGCCGTGCCGCGCCGACGCAGCGCTCGCTGCCGCTGCAGCGGCCGCCTCCAGGCTTGCACGCAGCTCCGCCAGCTCGCGGGCATGCACCGCGCGCATGGATGACACCGCCGCCTCGCCGGTGGCATCAGCGGCGCGCTGCCGGTCTGTAGCAGCCGCCCTCAGCGCCGCCAGCTCGCTGGCGTGCTTGGCTTCCATCTCGCTCACAGTCTGCTGCAGCTCCAGCGCCGCCGCTGTTCGTACACCTGCCACCGTGGACTCGAGCGCTGCACACCGTGTGAGGATTGGGTGTGGGTTTGTGATCGTATGGTGTTGCAAGCAAGCAAGCCGCTGCTGCTGCTCGTTGGTACCACGTACTGGCAGCAGCCTGCCGCTCCGCCGTGGCAAGCCGCTCCACGGCCTCCTTGTCGCGGCGCGCGGCGTCCGCCACGGCGGCAGCCAGCTGCACGCGAAGCGCCGCGGCGTCGGCAAGGTGGTGGTCGCGCTCCGCCGCGGCGCCCTGGCCCGCCATGTTCAGCCGGCTCTCATAGTCGCGCCGCAGGTCTGCCAGCGCACGCTCTCGCGCCGCCGCCGCGGCATCCAGCGCCGCGCGCAGCTCCGCTGCCGCACCCACTGCGTCCCGTCGCCGTTGGTCGTCGGCGGCGTCCCGCGCGGCATCGGCACGTCGCAACGCTGCTGCCGCGTCAGCTTGCAGCCCGGCAATGGTGTCCCGCGCGGTGCGCAGCTCCGACTGCAGGCCGCGCGCTACGCCCTCCGCGGTTGCCGCCGCGGCACGTGCCGCCTCCCCACGCGCCGTGGCTTCATCGCCCCGCGCAGTGGCCGCCGCTACCTCCCTCTGCAACACTGCCACTGACGCCTCTGCCGCCGCTAACCGCGCCGCCGCCGCGCTGCCGGTGTCTTCCAGCGCGCTGCGCAGCGACGCCGCCTCCTGCGCGCCGGCATCTACATTACCCTGCAGCGCCGCCAGCTGCGCCCGGAAGTTTGCCTCAGCCGCTGCTGCCGCCACCGCCGCACGTGCCTCTGCGTCTCGAAGCGCTGCTGCCATCGCGTCACGCCCACGTGCCTCGGCCTCCGCCAGCGCCGCCGCGGCAGCAGCAGCAGCAGCGGTGGCAGCGTCGGCAGCCTGCTGGCGCGCAGCCGCAAGGGCTGCCGCGCTCTCCGCGCGCAGCCGCTCCACCGCGCTGCCGGCGTCGTTGCCGGCGGCAGCCAGTGCGCGTGCCGATGCCGCGCGCTCCGCCTCAATCTCCGCTTTGGCTGACACCGCAGACCGGATGGCAGCGTCCAGCTCCTCTTGCAGCGCCGTGACGCGCGCCGCCGCCGCTGCTGCCGCCGCCGCCGCATTTCTCTCAGCGGTCGCCAGCCGGTCCTCCAGGCCCGCCACCTGCGACGCTGACCGTGCCGCCGCCGCTACTGCACGTGCCGCGTCATTGGCGGCGGCCTCCCGCGCGCTGCGCAGCTCGTCTGCCGTCGTGGCCGCCTGCCGCCGCCAGGTTGACGCCTCTGTCGTCGCCTCCGCCAACTGCGCACGCAGGGAGGTGACGGCGGCGCTGGAAGCATGCGACGTTTGTGCCGACGCCGACTCCAGGTCTGCCAGCTGGCTGCGCAGCGACGCGGTTGACGCACGCTCCGCCGCCAAGCTGTCCTCTGCCACCCGCAGCGCGCCGCGCAGCGACGCCGCCTCGCCCTCTGACGCCTCCAGCGCGGTACGCAGGCCAGCAGCAGTGTCTGCCGCCGCGGCCGCGGCCCGCCGTGCGTCTGCCAGCTCCCCGCTCGCTGTCACTGCCGCCGCCTCTGACGCCCGCCCCGTCTCCTCCATCGCGCGCGTCAGCGTCGCAATCCGGGCCTGCAGCGCCTCGCGCTCCTGCTCTGCGTCTGCCGCTGCTGCCGCCGCCGCTGCTGCCGCCACCGCCGCCTGCCGTTCCACCTCCGCCAGCTTCCTGGCTGCCGCGTCGTCTGCGCGCTCGCGGTCTGCTGCTGCAGTCGCCGCTGCAGCTGTTGCTGCCGCCGCCGCGCTCGCCGCCGCCGCCGCCGCGCTGTCGTACCGCCCCTGCCATGCCACCAGCGCCGCCTCAAACTCGCCCGTCTTTGTCGCAAACGCCGCCGTTGCGGACGCCAGGCTGGCGGCACTGCGCTCCGCTGCATCACGCGCCGCCACCCCCGCCGCCTCTAGTTGTTGCCTGCGTGTGGGTGGGTTGGTGGGTGGGACGTGGGACTTGGGTGTGCTGCTCCATCAATTATGTCAAACCACACAGAGGCGGATAGAAACGCACCGGTACGTGTCCTCGCGCTTGGCGGCGGCGGCGGCGGCATCATCGGCAATCTTGGATGCGCGCAGTGTGGCTGCCGCGGCGTCGGCACGTGCCGCTGCCAGGTCGCGCTCCTGCGTCGCCATGAGCGTGTCGGTGAGCTTGGCAAGGCGCGCCGCCCCCTCCGCTGCCACCGTCGCCAGCGCCTCGGTGTGCTGCGCCCGCAGCGCCGCCACCGCCGCCTCGTGGTCCTCTGACTTGATGTTCAGGTGGTAGATGACCTTGGTCAGCAGCGCAATCTTCTTGCACATCTTGAAGTGCATGTCCGCCGCCGCCGCGGGCGGCAACCCCCCCGCGCCGCCGCCGCCGCCGGACGCCATGGCGCCGGCGGCTGGGTTGGTAGGCGCTTTGAGTGGGTGAGTTCAGTTGGTACAGTACGTTAGTGGCGACGACGCCTGCACCTCTGCTCCCTGCTCCTTGCTACTGCTGCTCCCTGCTGCTGCTTGCGTCAGCCGCCTCGACTGTACTGTTACTAGTGGTACCGGTACTGTGCACAGGTGGTATCAAATATCGAACATACAACTGACTGCCCTCACCGCTCCCTTCTTCTCACTCACTCCACTGCCAGAAAGTAACAAACTATTGCACCCCTCTCGCCATTATTGGATCACCACAGCACAACAGCAGCAGCCGCCGCACCAGCAGGACTCAGGAGAGGGAGGCAAGACGAGAAACGCGAAAAAACGCGCCAACGGCTAAAAGCAGGGTGGAGTTGCATCAAATATTCATGCGCAAGACGGCGACGAGGGAGTGTATTTATTGGCGGGAGGCACATTGTGGTCTGATTGGGACTGGCTGGTGGGGATAGCTGCGTCATTTAGTGCCCACACCGGTATTTCGTTACCTGCATTTTCACACCCTTTCGCCCTCGCATCGCTCGCCTCTCCTTAGCAGTAGAGTAGGAGTGGTTGTTCACAGCTGCTGTCCCCTGCCCTCTCGCCTCTCCTCCGCGGGTAGCCACCATGGAGCCAGAGGTAGAAGGCCGCCCGGTGGCGCCGGTTGCAGCAGCGGCAGCAGTGGCGAGGCCAAGCGTGGCAAGTAGCGTGGCACCAGCAGCAGCGGCAGCGGCAGCGCCGCCACCGCCACAGCTGCCAGCAGCAGCAACGGGTGCCGCGGATGCTGTGCGACGAGAGCTGAGGCGCGCAGGTGCTGCGCTATCGGCACGCTGTCTGCGGCAGGCGTCACGGTGGGTAGCAGAGATGGTGCTGGCGGTGGGTACCGATGACACGATGGCGCCGCTGCTGGCGTCGTCGGCGGCAGCGGCGGCTGCCGTTGGTGTCGCGCCAGCGCCCAAGGCAGAAGCGACAGCAGCTACAGCGGGTCCCGCGACACCGTCATGGGGAGCGGTGTGCGGTTGGACCGATGATGCGGGCGGCAGTGAGGAAGCGGATGAGGTGGTGTATGCGCGCACCCTATTTGACTGCCGCGAGTACATGCGGGCGGCGCACGTGCTGGACACCGCGTATGCCGAGGCAGACCTGTACCCACCCAAGGCGTTCTGGCTGCGCTGCTACGCGCTGTACCTGGTGCGTTGGGGGGAAGGGGGGCAGTTGTTGGTGGCGCATACGCCGCTGCAGGAATACTTTGAACACCCTATTCCACCTGTGTGCAGGACGGCGAGCGACGGAAGGAAGGCGAGCGGGCAGAGGTGACGCCCGCAGGTAGCGGCGGCGGGGGTGGGGGCGGCAGTGGTGGCAGTGGTGGGGGACCGCGGAACCCCAATCTAGACTCCCTGCACCTCGTGTTGTCTGAGCGGCAAGCCGCCGCGGGGCTGGATGCCTTTGAGGCGTACATGTACGTGGTGTGGGTCGTGTAGTATTCAGCCGTGCGCACACTCCCTGAAACCCCCCCACCCACCCACCAACCCATTGCCTGCGCAGGTACGGCATCGTGCTGCGGGAGCTGGGGCGCGTGCGTGAGGCGCAGGAGGCGCTGCTGGCGGCGGTGGCGGGCTGCCCGCTGAACTGGTCGGCGTGGCTGGACCTGGCGGCGCTGCTGGGCGACAGCGACAGCGTGGCGCGGCTGCCACTGCCGGGCCACTGGGTGGCCACCGCGTTTCGAGCGCATTCGTTGGTGGAGACGCAGGCCAACAATGCGGCGCTGAAGCTGTATGAGCCGCTGGCAGCCGCGTTCCCCGCCTCCGCCTACCTGCAGTCGCGCGTCGCCACCGCGCTGTACAACCTGCGCCAGTTTGAGCCGGCGCGGCAGCTGTTGGGCGCGCTGCGCGCGCGTGATCCGTACCGCCTGGACGACTTGGACGTGCTGTCCAACATCCTGTACGTGTCCGGCGCGCGCGGCGCGCTGTCCAGCCTGGCGGCGGACGCCGTGCGGCTGGACAAGTACCGCCCCGAGACGTGCTGCGTGGTGGGCAACTTTTACTCGGCGCGTGGCGAGCACGAGAAAGCAGTGGCGTACTTCCGCCGCGCCCTCCGCCTCAACCGCGCCTACCTGGCGGCGTGGACGCTCATGGGCCACGAGTTTGTGGAGCTGCACAACGCGCCCGCCGCCATCGAGTGCTACCGGCGCGCGGTGGACGTGAACGTGCGCGACTACCGCGCGTGGTACGGCCTGGGCCAGACATACGAGCTCCTCCACCTGCCGCTCTTTGCCTCCTACTACTACCGCCGCGCCGTCACCCTGCGCCCGTACGACGCGCGCCTGTGGTGCGCGCTGGGGTCGGTGCAGGAGGCGCTGTCGCGCTTCACCGAGGCGCTGGCGTGCTACACGCGGGCGGCGCAGTACAAGGACGCAGACGGCATCGCGGTGCTGAAGCTGGCGCGCCTGTACGAGACGCTGCGCGACGCGCCCTCCGCCGCCGCCTGCTACTACGTCTTCCTGCGTGAGCGCATCGAGGCGGCGGGTGGTGCCGGCGGCGGGAGTGGAACTAGCGGTGGCAGCGGAGGAGGCGGCGGTGGTGGCGGAGCCGGGATGGCGGGGAACAAGGCGGATATTGCATCAGCGCTGCTGGCGCTGGCGGGTCACGCGCTGCGGGCCCGGCAGCTGGATGCGGCGCGCAACTTTGCTGCGCGCGTGCTGGCGCTGCCGCTGCCGGCGGAGGTGGCGGCAGCAAAGGCGTTGCTGGCTGACATAAAGGTGGCCGCGGCGGCCGCTGGCCGGCGTGACGCACCGCTTGCCGCTGCGGCGCTGGCGGCCGCCGTGACCACCGCGGCTGCCGCCAGCGCGTCATCATTGGAAGATGCGCCGCCCTTGGGCTCCCCACTCCCGCCCATTACCTTCACGGGTGCCGCTGCTGCCGCGCTGTCACGGGCAGCTGGCAGCGCTGGCACTGGCACCGATGTCGACGCCGCCGCGCCTGCTGCGGCTCCCCTGCCTGCCTGGATTGCCGCCGCTGACCCGCCACCGGGCGCGCTGTCTTTCCCGGTGCCCCCACCCGCCGCCGCCGCTGCTGCCGCGGCTGCCGCACTTGGCGCTGGTAGTAGTGGCAACGTCAGTGGTTCCAGTGCCGACGGCATGGCCATTGACCTCGATGACGCCGCCGACCTGTAGTTGTTGTTGTAGTTGATTGTAAGTCGGCCTAGTTAGCCACTCGATTGGCACAATGCTGCTTGTATCGCCATTCAATACCACGCGCCGCGCGGTGCGGCCAGCAACCGCTCCTACGATAATCTAACGCAATCCTACCGCTTGGCCTCGTCGATGTACACCTGCGGCGCGGTGACCACCTCCCGCTGCCGCGCTGTCAGGTTGGGTGCCGCACACGCCTCATACGCCGCCAGCTCCGCCTTGCACTTCTCCAGCGCGGCGCGCCCAACGCCGGGGTCCTGCGCGTGTCCGAATTGGAGGGGTGGGGTGGTTAGGGGGTGATTTGATTGCTGGCACCCCTACACTCACCCACCCACCCAACTTGATGCGAACGTACGCCGCCAGCGACATAGACAGACTCCTTGGTGAAGCAATCAAAGAACGGCTTGGCAGCGGCTGCGCACACCGGCGGCACTCGCGGGAAGTAGGGCGGCAGGCGCAACGACGACGCCATCGACGGGCTCGCTCCTGCTGCTGCTCCTGCCGTTCCTGCTGCTGCTGCTGCTGCTGCTGCTGCTGCTGCTGCTGCTGCTGCCGTTGCCGCCATGGTGATGGTGGGGGAGGGGAGGGTGAGTTCGAATCAAAAATTCATTGGTATGCAGCTTATTCCAGCACACCCACACAGGTCAGCGCACAATAACACGGGGATACGTGCAAAAGTACGCAGAAATATTGTCACCCGCACGTGCCGTTGTTGATTTCGATATGATGTGCACGACCCCTTCCGGCGGCATCGACCAGTTTGGCCGCCGTAGCGCAGCAGCCAGCTGCTGCTTCTGCCGCGCACCTGACCTGGCACAGTGACAAGGCGCCCATCGGCAGCGTGCCGTGGGAGGCGGCGCAACGGTGGCAGCGACGGGGAGTGGGCGCGAGTATGAACCAATTTCAATGTGGAATACTGATTTGGGCAAGCACAGCAGACAGGCAACAGAAGGCAGCAGCAGCGATGAGAAGGCGCGGCGGCGGGCGCATACAACAACCCGACGGGCGACGGGCGAGCCAGGCAGACGGGCAGACGGGCGGACGGACAGACAGGGGGGCACACGGGGAGAGAGCCACGCGCGCGGCAACAGCACAATGAACAGTGAAACAACAGCAGCCAGACACAACAACCGCACCACAAACTGACTACCACCAGTGCAGCAGGCCGTAGTTCAGGCCGAGCAGGAGGCCGACGAGCGCCAGGAGGACGACAACGGCGGCAATTGCAAAGCAGCAGAGCGTCCAGCGCGCCCAGCAGGCGCGTCGCTGCAGCGTGGCACTGCGGCGGTACATGCGCCGCGCCCCCGTGTCCACCTCCCGTGTCCGCGCGTCTGCCGCCTCTAGCAGCGACGACCGCTCGGTGGCGGCGTGCACCGCCGCGGACAGCGTGGTCTGCAGTGCCGCCACCTTTGTCGTCGCCGCCGCCAGCTTGTCAATGCCCTCCAGGTCGTCAAACCGCGCCGCCAGGTCGCGCAGGAAGGGGCGCAGCGTGCGCCGCAGGCCGCCCACGCCCGACGCTATGCTCTCTGGCCCGTGGTGCGCGACAATATACGCCGCAAACTCGGCCATGAGCTTGGGCGTGGTGGAGGTGGCGGCGCTGACACTAAAGATGTGGCGAATTGGGTAGGCGCCTGCGGGGGGTGGTGGGTGGCGGGTGGGGGCGAGTGGTGGGGCGACAGGTTGCGTGGTTGTGTTGTCGTTGGTAACAACAAGCGACGCACGGGTGATGACGGCAACGTAGGTACGGCCACTGGAGTCAATCTCTATGCAATAGATGTTGGACCCCGACTTGAGCTCCAGCTTGTTCTTGCGCTGCTCTCGCACGGCGGCCCACCCGGGCGACTCAAAGATGGTGCGTAGCACATCTGTGGGTGGGTTGGGGGAGGGGGATGCGAGGTGGGGGTAGGGGGTGGAAAAGGCAAACGGCGTCCACGCCGCCACTCATGCCGCCGCCATCAGACATCAAGGTAATAAGGTACCTTCGTACTGCTCCGACGAGGCGGGGTCCTTGTCCCAGTGCAGGCGCGACGCCAGCACCTTGCCGTCGTGCGCCAGCGCCAGCAGCTTCACGTGTCGCGCCTCTGTCGCCATCCTTGCGCCCCACTGCCTGCCCTGGCACCGCGCTAGCAACAGCAGCGTGGCCGCCTAGCCGCCCTCCGCCCCGCTATTGGCTTGCTGACTGGCTTTGGCTTGCTGCAGTTCACAGATGGCTGGTACAGCACGGCAGCAGGTCCTGCAACGACGACGACGCACAGCGGCGTCAGTTGCTGACGCCTACAGCGCAACGACCGCAATGACGCCAGTGGTAGCAATTCGCTACCGGTGGCCACCGAGCAGCAGCAGTACACCCCTCCCTCCGCCGTCGCCCCTCGCGTCCTCCTCCGCCACCACCTCACCCTCCGCCTCTTCCGCTCGCTGCCGCCTCGCCGCCTAGTGCCGTCTCAACGGGGGTGCTCGCTTGTTGGCCAAATAATAGTAGGTAGAGAGCCGCGCTGCCACTAAATCAACACGCCGACCCGCCTTGCCACTACAATCAATCCCTTCTGTCACTCTTACATTTGCGCTCTGCCGCCTCCCTCACAACTTCACCCATGCCACCTCCACTACCCAGCCAGCAGCAGCAGTAGACCAGTAGTACCGGTAGGCAGCGACAAGAGGAACATAGAGAGGGGGAGAGGAGGGAGAGAGAGGGGGGTAGTTAGGGTGAGATAATGGGGGAGGGACAACATGGCAATTATGATTTAATGGAAGGAGAGCGTAGGAGGCAGTGTGTTGGTGTAATCCTACTGCGGAATACCCTTGTATAACCACCCGTACTTGTATTTCCGTACCCACACTGCACCCCTCCCCTCTCCCCTCCTCTACTCTTACTCCTCTCTAACTCCTACTGCTGCTGCTACTACTACTACTACTACTATCGATAGTCCTACTACTATCGACTGTCCGACTACTACTGCTACTGCGACTAGGGATACCTGCGTCAACGAGTCTACGACTGCGGCTGCTGGTCGTCTATTACTGCTGCGTCTGTTGCCCGCTGCCACATCGCCACCTTCTCAACC
>Ga0066256_1005367_pt1 | contig 10649 bp, 7 predicted proteins | sample ThiBio_1000_biof_FD_87107 | JGI IMG/M metagenome (GOLD analysis project Ga0066256, IMG submission 87107) | Wastewater bioreactor microbial communities from Cape Town, South Africa - Thiocy_expt_1000_biof (version 2) | ecosystem: Engineered > Bioreactor > Thiocyanate-remediating >... | reverse complement strand
GGTGCCGCACCTGGCGGTACAGGTATGGCAAAAACAGGGGGTAACTACGCAGCTTCATTGGCATCCGGTGCAGAAGCTAAAGAAAAAGGTTACGACCAGGTTTTGTGGATGGATGCGATCGAACACAAATATGTACAGGAAGTAGGAGCTATGAATATTTTTTTCATCATCAATGATGAAATATTAACTCCTGATTTGAATGACGGAACTATTTTGCCAGGTATTACGAGAAAGAGTTTATTACAATTATTTAAAGATGCCGGTTACAACGTTGAAGAAAGGAAAATTTCTATTGATGAAATTGTAGAAGCTTACAAAGCCGGAACATTGAAGGAAGTTTTTGGCGCAGGTACAGCCGCCACTATTTCTCACGTTCGGGAATTATGCTACAAAGATTTTGTAATGCAATTTGATGTGGACAGCATGAACATTTCGGCAGATATGAAAAAATATTTGCTCGATTATAAAGAAGGTAAAATTGAAGATATTTATGGCTGGAGAGTAAAAATTTAGTTGCAGAAGCAATTATTTCAAAAGCAAGGCATTATTACGAGAAAAAATCAGTGAGTATATTTTAAATTTGAGCATTCAAAACGCACGAAATCTAATTCAGCAAGGTGAGTTTTCTTTTTCCGAAATTCCCTATTAAACTGGTTTTTATAGGGTCATCCCGATAATTCTTTAAAATCCATTTTCGAGTAACGGGAGATGGATTTTTTGTTAATAAGCAGGGCATATTTTTTCATTTTTTGATTTGGAGGTGTGGATAACCAGCCTATTTTTTCTCAAACGGGCATAGTAATAGATTCAAGCGGGATCGCTTGCTTGTAATTTTTGTTATCTGCTAAGCACATCGTCGTTTTGAGAGCTGCTGCATTCTGGTGGTGATGATGGAGGCATTAGCCGTCATCATGCCAAAAAAAATCCACACCAGTTCGGTATTTTGATTGCGGGCTTTTAGTTTGTTTAAAAGATAATGGTTCTTTTCATTTCCAAAACTACCCTCCAGTACGGTGGCTCTCACGGTTGAAAGCACAGAGCGCATGGCTTGCTTTTGCGTTGCCAGTTTACCTTCATTGCCTTTGGCAACGAAGCTATTGGCGATACTCAGTTTGTTGCAATAGCTTCTGTTTTTGTTACGGGCATAAATCCTGTCAGCGCCCAGTTGGGATAGCTTGCCAAAATGCTTGTGATGAAAGGCCACAGAGCTTTTGAGCCTTGTGCCTTCGTTAAAGTTATCATAGCTGAGATGTTCGATAAAGCTGATGCCATCTACCTGTAACTTGTGAAGCTTGGCCCCGAACTCAACTCTTTTGGTTTCTTTACCTCTGACAATAGGCCGGAGGCAGGGCTTGTGCAGTGATACGATGCGATCTGTAACGCTTTGTGTACCGTAAGTGAGTTCGTGCTGCTGCTCATACACTTTTTCAATAGTGGCGATCAGTTTGCGGTTTTTGGCTTTGAGTTTACAGCTCTGCCGCTTTATCAACTCGTCAAAACATTGTATTAAGCGTAACACGTATTTGAGCAGTTGTTTACGCAGTTTCTTTTCCTTGCGATTTGTTTTTTTGCGCGTTCGCTGATAGTTTAGAAAAGCAAGCCTGTGTTTGTGGTAATTACTGCGGCTGGCCCTTAATTTTAAACCTTTGAAGGTACCGGTATTTTGCAAGCTAACTCCTTAAAGGGAACACTTTGATGTAATTGGACTAAATCTGTGGATAAAAAAACAGCTTCCTGCACATCGGCTGTTTGATAAAACAAAGGATTATAATACATTTGAAGTGAATTTTTCTATGCCTCACTTTGATCACTTTTTGTGCCATTATGGGGCTTTTTTTCACTTGCTAACATTCCCAAACCATTTGTGAGTAACTATTTTAATTTTTCAGGATGACCCTTTATACTCCGTCCTATTTTTCCACTGCGTTTTATAAAATCGGTAGAAAAGCCCCGAAGTTATAAAGGGATAAGTTTGGAAACATGAAATGAACCATAACTTTTTTGTTTGGGTGAAATATAGGTTGTCGCAATGATTTCGATAATAAAGTTGCATTCAACCAGTAGAGAATTACTACGGATTGAATGCAACTTTTAAAAAACCACCCTTACATTTAAAGTGTTTTCAAACCTTTAATTTCTGATTTGTCCTGAACCGGAAAAATACTGATTGCATAACCACCGCCCGGAACAGAAAGTTGTGAAAGTTTAGATTTATTAGTTACTACCACTTTTCTGATTTGATATGCTTGCGGGTTTTTAAGATAGTCCGCATCTTTTGCATCGGCATAGATGGTGGCTATATATTTTGTACCAGGATCCAGAAAATTGAAAGTTATTTTGGATGTAAATGATTTGTACCCGGCCACATTGCCCACAAACCAATTGCGGGTGCCCTTGGCTTTGCGAGCTACGGTAATGTATTCACCTGGTTCTGCTTCCAGGTACTTGCTATCGTCCCAATCCAGCGCAACATCTTTAATAAACTGGAACGCATCCGGAAAACGGTCGTAATTTTCCGGCAAGTCTGCAGCCATCTGCAAAGGACTATACATGGTAACATACAGTGCCAATTGGTTTGCCAGTGTACTGTTTACATGTGATTTATTGTTTGGGTTCATTTTTGAAATATCCATTTCAAAAATACCCGGTGTGTAATCCATTGGTCCGCCTATAAGTCTTGTAAATGGCAGGAGTGTTACATGGTTTGGTTTACTGCCCCCAAAGGCCTGATACTCGGTACCGCGAGCAGATTCATTGCCAATTAAATTGGGCCAGGTACGGCAGATGCCGGTTGGTCTTACTGCTTCGTGCGCATTCACCATGATCTTATACTTAGCTGCTTTTTCAATTGCAAACTGGTAATGATTATTTATCCATTGGCTGTAATGAAATTCTCCGCGGGGAACAATGTCGCCCACGTAACCGCTTTTTACGGCATCGTAGCCATTGGCCTTCATAAAGGCATAAGCGGTATCAATATAGCGTTCGTAATTTCTTACGGAAGATGATGTTTCGTGGTGCATCATCATCTTTATATTTTTGCTCTTGGCATATTCTCTTATTCCCACTAAGTCAAAGTCTGGATAGGGTGTAACAAAATCAAAAACATGGTCTTTTGAATTGCCAAACCAGTCTTCCCAGCCTATGTTCCAGCCTTCTACCAGCAGTGCATCAAAACCATGTTTGGAAGCAAAGTCGATGTACCTTTTTACATTGGCCGTAGTGGCTCCATGTCTTTCGTGTGGCTTTACCTTGGAGTAATCAGTAATGCCAAGGTGCACATTGGACACATCGTGTGTGTACGACCAATCGCTTTTTCCGGTGATCATTTCCCACCATACGCCCATGTATTTTACGGGCTTTATCCACTTTGTATCTGTGATTTTTGAAGGCTCGTTCAGGTTCAGCGTCATGTTGGATGCTAAAACATTGCGGGCATCATCACTTACTATGATGGTGCGCCAGGGTGTTTGGGCCGGGGTTTGCATATAGCCCTTGGTACCGTTGGCATCGGGTGTAATCCAGGACTGGAATACCATATTTTTGTCATCCAGATTCAGGTGCATACAACCATAATTGATGAGGGCTGCTTCGTGCAGGTTGATGTAAATACCATCGACTGTTTTGAGCATTAGCGAAGTTTGCACCCCTGTAGGTGAGAATTGTGTCTGCGATGCATTGCCGCTAATTGCGCCCTTCATCAGGCTACGAATTTCAGATAATTTGGAAGTAGTAAAATCATACTCCTGCGTATCGTAGTCGCCTGCTATCCAGTAAGCGGTATGATCGCCGGTCATGGCAAACTGTGTACGCTCTTCTTTTATAATAAAGTAATTGAGATTTTTCTGCGCAGGAAATTCGTAGCGGAAAGCCAGGCCATCATTGAACAGGCGGAAGCGTACCACTATTTCCCGCTCTGTGTCATCTTGCACAAGGGTTACCGCCAGCTCATTGTAATGATTGCGAATATCCTTTGTTTCGCCCCACACCGGTTGCCAGGTTTCATCGAAGCTGCCTGTTTGTACATCTTTTACTTTGAAGTGATTAAACAACGCATTGCGGGGGTCTACCGGCTGATCTTTTTTGATCTCGGTACCAAATTCCATTTTGTTTGCCTTGTCCCACAGTTCAAAGCCAAGGCCACTCTTTTTTACAACCAGTTTATTTTTATACACTAAGTCGTAGCTAGGAATACCATCCTGCTCCAGCGAAAAATCCATTGTAAATTTCTGATCCGGCGACTTGAGTTGCTGCCCCCATACCGTTGTAGCCACTGCAAACAGTACCAGGAAACTCACATATTTTTTTATCATTACTTAAAGTTTAGTTCAAACCCATAGACTCCACCTTACCGGGCAGTCTTATTTTGAAATTCTTAAAACCACACAACTATGGGGCGCCATGCTTTTGGAGAAATTATCCATTTTGCCCAGGTCTGTATGTTCCCATAAATCCCGCACCATTTTACTGCCAGACAATCCCAACTCGGAAAAATTTATTTTCCGGGTTTTAAAGGAATTCTCGCGGTTAAACAGGGCTACTACCACATCTCCGTTTGCCATTTTTCCGGTCCATATCTGGCTCTTTTCATCGGTAGGTTCGCTGCTAAGCGGCTTGCCTACAAATCCTTCTTCTCTTAGCGCCAGCAGTTCCCGGTTTTGGTACAGCCACAGGTTATCGCCAATGGAATTGTACCTGTCTGAAACTGTAACGGCACCACCAGAAATAAAGCAGGCAGAAATCACTGTTTTTTTCTCTTCTTTACCGGAAAATGTGTTTATTCTAAGGAAGTCCGGATCCAGAATCATTTTGTTTTTGCCCGAAATTTTGGACCAGTACGTCAGTCCATCCATAGGATTGGCGTACTGCGACCAGCCGGTGCGTTTTACACCGCGTGCGTTGTCGTTCCACTTCCACCATTTACCATCGCCTGTATCTTCGTTTATGCGGATCATGTGGCCATATTTTTTTTCGATAGCTGCATCGTTGTACAAATGCGGCATTACGAGGCTGAGGAACATGCCATTTTTATCGCAGGCTTCCCGCATCCAGCGCAGCGCTGTTTCGTAATAGGCTGCAGGGCGCTTGGGCCCGGTGGTACCCATGTACCTGTCCCAGCCATCTTCAAACCAGGATAAGAAATCTACCCTCAGGTATTTTACACCCATGTCTGCATAATACTGAATATAACCTTTTACATATTCTTCTGCGCCGGGTTTATCTACCTGCACCCATTTGAACCAGGTGGCATTTTCGCCTTCGTTCATAATGCTGGCGAGCGGTATGTTTGTCCCTTTTATTTTAACGCCAGCATCGGCAGCTGTTTTAATAATCCACAGTGGATTGTTGTACATACCTAGTTCCATGCCGCGGCTCTTCAGGTTATTGGCCCACCAGGCATAATCGTGTTTCCACTTGGTGGAGTGCGAAGTGCGGTATCCATCCTGATTGAACTGCGAGTCATCGCCCCAGCCATCTATACAAATCATTTTGTAACCATAGTCTTTCAGATTTTTTTCTACCCAGTCTATGTTTTTTTCCCATTCATCTTCGGGAATATAATCATCCTTTATGATGTTGTACTCATACGTGCTCCAGTATAGTGGCCCCTTGTAAGGATTGTAAAATGAATCCTGCACAGGAGGGTCTACATCCGGCCCATTGGGGGTTTCATTTTTCTTGCAGCCACTCATGAGCAGCACAGTTACCAGAAAGAAATGTAAGAATTGCATACCTAAAGTTTTGTGATGGAAATGGTTTCCTTCAGTTGATTCAGTACTATTTTATAGTTTCCGGCTTCGGTTATTTTCCATTTATTATCTGGTTGTCCGCCGGGCACAAAAATTGCGTCTGTAGAAGTTACACCTTCACCGTTTGTTACTGGCATAAAGAAATCGCCATTCCAGTTGCCGGTGCTTGTGGGCACTTTAAACTCACCTGCGCTCATGGGCCCTGTATAAGTAAACTCATACGGATTGCCCGGTGTAGCGGTTAGTGGTGTAGGCCCATCTATATTCCAGCCAGCAGGTGTGGCATCGCCTACCATATACAATTTGGCAAAAGGTGTAAAAGGTTTGATTTCAATAAACGGTGCTGCACTTATGTTCAGCAGAATTTTGTAGGCGCCCGGTGTGGATATATACCACTTGTAATCCGGATTACCGCCCGGCACCAGTTGTACGCCTGTGCTGGTAAGACTGGGATGGTTTTCCAGCGGCATGAAGAAGTCTGTACCCCAGTTTCCGGTAGAGGTTGGAATTTTAAATTCACCTTCGGTAAACACGTCGTTGAACTTGAACTGAAATGGATTGGTTGGATCCTTTTTCATTGGATTGGGATTGTCTATATTCCAGCCTGCAGGTGCTGCGCCACCTACTACCCACAGCTCGCTGTAGGCTGCACCGGTAGCAGCGGGAGTAACTTGTATGGTTACAGTATTGGACTCTGCATCCAGCCCTTTGGAATTTATAAAGCCCAGCAGCTTGAAAGACAGCGTTGCTGTGGTTCCTATTTCCATTTCCAGGTTTTCTACAATCAGGTTGTTTAGCTCACCGTGGTTGAACCGGCGGCTGATAGCGCCGGAGGCAACTGAAACAGTATCTGAATTTGTGGCTGTGAACAAAACAAGTTTGTACGAAACCATTGAGTTTGGAAATGCATCCCAGGTGAGGCGCAGTGCTTCATCGCCGGGGGTAGTTGTATTGATAACCAGATTTTCTTCCGAGGCTACCAGCATGCCCGTTTCGAATGGAAGCGGAGTAGGTGCATCCAGTTCTTTTTTACAAGCGCTGAAGATTGTAAAAATGGAAACCAGGGTAAAAAGCCACGGTAACGTATATTTTTTATTGGGGAGTATGTTATACATGATTGCCAGTTTTTTAATTTGTTAGTAGCCTGGATTTTGTTTCAGTTGTGGAGAAAGACTTATCACTTCCTGACCAATGGGATAGATCTTGGTATGATCATCATTATCAGGCTCTTTATCCCACCATTTGCCTGTATTGAATTTGCCCCAGCGTATGAGATCTATGCGCCTGCGGCCTTCTAACAGGAACTCGCGGCCCCACTCGTCCAGCATTTCCTGCTCAGACAATTGTACACCGCTTGCCAGGTACAAACTTGGCGATCCGGCAGGATAGTTACGCTTGCGCACTGCATTGAGCAGTACTGCTGCACCCGCTTTGTCACCAGCTCTGAACTTGCACTCCGCCAGTGAGTAATAAACTTCTGCCAGCCTTATTTCTGCATAAGACGAAGTCATGGTATTGGGGTCATCGGTAGGATAGATGGGATACTTGGCTACCCACAAACCGGAATTATCGTCGGCGTGATTCATGTTAGACTCTTTATCTGCCGGTTTTTCTCCCGGAGGTGTGTCTTTGAACCAACCCACCTGGTCGCGGGCAAATATGGTGTAACCCCTGTTGCTTTTTACGAACTGAGTAGGATCCTTGTAGTAAGGGAGGTACCCAAACAGGAACATACCTTCTCGCTGGCTGTTACCGAGATTTTTATATTTTTTCAGTCTGAAGTCATCAGCATATCTCTGGAATTTTACAAAGGGTTTACCCATAGCGAATGAATATTCTACACTGTCTACATCCCGGCCGGGCTGCAGCGCATAGCGGGTATTCATGTTTCCCCAGTTTGTAAATCCAAAGAAGTTCTGTGCCTGGTGCGGCGCCATCCACCAATACATATCATTGCTGTAATGCCAGTGCGTTCTTTTGACTTGTTATTATCGTAGTCAAAGGGTTTGAACCACACATCTTCCAGTTGGTAATCGCCATATTTACCATCTATTATATCCTGAGCTACTGCGGCACACTCGGCATACTTGTTTTCGCCAATGTATACTTCGGCATTGAGGTAAAGTCTTACCAGCAATGCTGCTGCACCACCCTTTGTCCAGCGGCCTATTCCCTGCGGGCCTAAATCTTGTGTAAGCGGCAGGCCTGGAATTGCTTCCAGCAATTCTTTTTCTATGAACTCAAAGGTTTCTTTGGGTGTAGACTGAGGCGGCATAGCTGTTTGCCCTTTTACCTTGGTAACGAGCGGAATATTTCTATACAAATCAAACGCACGCAGGTTCATCCAGGCTCTGAGTGTTTTAAGCTCTGCAATAAAATCTGCTTTTTCTGCTTCGGTTATGCCCACTTTTTGAATGTCTACAGCTTCTATATCTTCCAGCGAGTTTGTAGCCAGGCTTATACCCTGAAACAGTGCATTCCACATGTGGCTGGTGTAGTCATCCTGTATAGTCCAGGTATGGTTGTGGGCCCGCTGGTACTTACCGCCATCAAACCAGTCGCCATCCCTGTTTGGCGTCATGAGCTGATCACCGGGAAGCTCCTGTGCATAGAATAGGCCGCTACCTTGTATGGTCCAGTAACCATGCTCAAATGCTCTTAAAAAATCTCGGATAACGTCATCGCGGGTTTGCAAGAAGTTCTCGGAGGTTATGCGATCGTATAATGTTTCGTCCAACTTGGTACACCCTATGGATAAAGTGAATAACCCCGCTATGAGTAAGAATGCTATTTTATTAATTGCGATTTTCATAATCGTACTTATTATTGAATGAATTATAATTAGAATCTAATTTGCAAGCCTGCCATCAGTTGCATTGTAGATGGATAATAGGAAAGAGATGTATTTATACCAGGAGCAAGGCCATTCACAGAAACTGATTCCGGATCACCGGTAGTGAATTTAGTAAAAGTGTAAAGGTTTCTTGCAACTCCATACAGCCTTATGGAACTGATTTGCTTAATGGGGGATTTGAAATTATAGCCCACTGTGATGTTGTCTATTTTTACAAAATCACCCTTTTCCAAAAAGTAGTCAGATAATGTGGAATAGGTTTCCGGATTGGTAAGAGCTGCATATTTTCCTCCATTGTAAGCCGATTGCAGTACATTGGCGCCTGCCTGTGTTACCGGTGTGCCAATGTAAAAGGCTGTGGTATTAAATATATCATACTTGAATGCGCCTCTAAAGAATAAGCTCGCGTCAAATTGTTTGTATTTAAGCGTGTGACCCATACTTGCTGTGTATAAAGGCAAGCCATTTCCTACAAACCGTTTATCATCTTCCCTGGCAATGTTTCCCGGAATGATGTTTCCTTCTTTATCATACACCATTAAGCGACCCGTAGCATCTATACCTGCAGACTTGTACAGAAAGAAACTACCGATTCTGCGACCCTCTTCCAGTCTCTGAGCCGGGCCGGGAGAGCCGGGTGAAGGCATATAAGCCATAAACTGGAAGTTTTGACCCTGATAAATATTATTGGAGAAGGATACAAACTTATTGTCGTTTGTAGCGCCTGCAAATGTTATGGTGTAGTTTAGCTTATCTGTAGAAATTACTTTTGCACTTAATTGTAACTCAAGACCCGAATTGCGCATGGTACCCACATTGGCAAAAGTATTTGTGTGCACAAATGGAGGAACCGGCACATTGTAGTAACCGAGCAGGTCTTTATTTGTACGTATGTAATAGTTGATACTACCTGTCAGCTTCCTGTTAAGCGCTTCAAAGTCCAGGCCCACATTGAAGTTCTGAGCTTTTTCCCACCGCAGGTTGTAGTTTGTATTCTGGCTTGGGCCCCACACCTGGTAGTACGCGCCGTTGTAGTTATAATAACCAAATCCGCCGTAGGTATCAAGGGAGAGATAGTTGCCAAAGTCCTGGTTACCGGTTTCACCATAGTCTGCTCTGAATTTCAAATCGTTTAACCAGTCCACTTCGGGGAAGAAATCTTCTTGTGATACTCTCCAGCCCAGAGATGCAGCCGGGAAGTAGCCCCATTTGTTTTCATAACCAAACTTGGATGAACCTTCGTAGCGCAAACTGGCAGATAAATAGTATTTTTTAAGCAGATCATAGTTTACCCGACCAAAGAATGCGATTAGTTTGGAGTCGCTCTTCCAGGTACCTACAGATCTGAAAGTATAGTCTCCAGGTTGTGGGTCATCTGGCAGGGGAATGTTGTACTGACCTGTACCTATATTGTTGTATGTAAGTACATCAGATGGAAAATTCTGATTGCCGGCATTTACCCCAGCATTGTCAAAGTAGTTGTAAGAATAACCACCCAAAGCGTTTAAAGTGTGGCTACTAAATCTTTTGTTGTAATTTCTTCCACCTGTGTTACGCCCGTTATTTCCATTGATGGCGCCGGTATTGTATGAAGGTGTAAACCAGAAGTCAAAAAAGTCCTGAGATTGCTGTGCCAGCGTAACCTGGGAAGACAGATCCTTGGTTAGGTTTAACTTAAATGCACCACTCCAGTCGATATACTTCCCTTCTGTACCACTAAGCACGGTTTTTAGTTCTTCTACCGGATTGTATGTATCAGGGAATCCGGTATTAATAAACAGGTACCTGCCGGGATTGAGTGTATCAAAGATGGGTATGGTAGGATTTAATGTGAGGCTTTGCCTGAACACGTTGTGGCTGGAGTTATTTGCTTTTATAAAACGGGGCGCTATATTAATAACAATGTTGTACAGGTTATTGGCTGATGTATGAGACAGGTTTACCCTGGCGCCATACTCTTGTTTATTTGACCTCAGGTCCAAACCATCTGCCTTTCTATAGTCAAAGGATGCTATATAGTTTGTTCTGTTATTACCGCCTGAGAA
>Ga0066256_1005366_pt1 | contig 10653 bp, 8 predicted proteins | sample ThiBio_1000_biof_FD_87107 | JGI IMG/M metagenome (GOLD analysis project Ga0066256, IMG submission 87107) | Wastewater bioreactor microbial communities from Cape Town, South Africa - Thiocy_expt_1000_biof (version 2) | ecosystem: Engineered > Bioreactor > Thiocyanate-remediating >... | reverse complement strand
GTGGCGACATCTCCAAGTTCACCGTCGTCAAACTCTACCCCTCGAAGCTGCGCCAAATCTGCGTCGCCAAGACCGAGCCCGGCGACGAGAACAACCAGGACATCTCGGCGCTCGTCGGCAAGGTCGATATCCGCAAGCTCGAGCACTTCGGCCAGAACGACGCCGATGCCTACTCCTATTCGGGCGGCCTCAATCGCACGTCACAGGGCCTCCTCGAGTTCGTCGAGATGTTCAAGGCGCCGCTGAAGATGCTGCACCCGCTCCTCACGGCGACGCAGGACCGCACCTACGTCGGCACCGAGAACGTCGGCGCCATGCCGTACCAGGGCATCATCATCGCGCACTCCAACGAGAGCGAGTGGCAGAGCTTCCGTGCGAACCGCACCAACGAAGCCTTCCTCGACCGTATCTGCGTGATCAAGGTGCCGTACTGCCTGCGCGTGACCGAGGAGAAGAAAATCTACGACAAGCTGCTGCGGGCGAGCGAGCTCGCCGAGTCGCCCTGCGCGCCCGGCACGCTCGAGATGCTCGCGCAGTTCTCGATCCTGAGCCGCCTCAAGGAGCACGAGAATTCGCAGCTCTTCTCCAAGATGCGCGTCTACGACGGCGAGAACCTCAAGGATACCGACCCGCACGCGCGCACCATGCAGGAGTATCGCGATGCGGCCGGCGTCACCGAGGGCATGGACGGCGCTTCGACGCGCTTTGCCTACAAGATCCTCTCGGAGACCTTCAACTTCGACAGCCACGAGATCAGCGCCGATCCGGTGCACCTGATGTACGTTCTCGAGCAGTCCATCAAGCGCGAGCAGATGCCGGAGGACACCGAGGCGCGCTACCTCGAGTTCATCAAGGAAGATCTCTCGCCGCGCTATGCGGAGTTCATCGGCAACGAGATCCAGAAGGCCTATCTCGAATCCTACAACGACTACGGGCAGAACCTGTTCGACCGCTACGTCGCTTATGCCGACGCCTGGATCGAGGATCACGACTTCAAGGATCCCGACACGGGCCAGCTCATGAGCCGCGAGCTACTCGACCAGGAGCTCTCGAAGATCGAGAAGCCGGCCGGCATCGCCAATCCGAAGGACTTCCGCTACGAGGTCGTGAAGTTCTCGCTCCGGGCGCGGGCGCGCAACGGCGGCAAGAACCCGGATTGGACGAGCTACGAGAAGATCCGCGACGTCATCGAGCGGCGCATGTTCAGCCAGGTCGAGGATCTGCTCCCGGTCATCAGCTTCGGCGCCAAGAAGGACAGCGACGCCGAGAAGAAGCACCACGAGTTCGTCGACCGCATGGTCGCGCGCGGTTACACGCCGCGTCAGGTCCGCCGGCTCGTCGAATGGTACATGCGCGTGAAGAAGTCGAGCTGACCCGCTCGTGTCCCGATTTCGAAGTTCGCCAGACGTCGGTGCTGGTGTCCCGAGCGAACTTCGGAATCAGAAGGGACACTAGGGCTGGGCTGTGGGGGCCGTGAATGAACATTATTGATCGTCGGCTCAACCCCAAGTCCAAGAGCCTTGGCAACCGGCAGCGCTTCGTTCGCCGGGCCAAGGCCGACATTCGCGAGGCGGTCAAGGACGCGCTCAAGAAGCGCAAGGTGTCCGAGGTCGAGGGCTCCGAGAAGATCTCGATCCGCTCGAAGAGCGTGCGCGAGCCCTCGTTCTCGCATAGCCGCGATACCGGCACGCGCGACATGGTCCTGCCGGGCAACAAGGACTACAAGGTCGGCGATCTCATCCCGAAGCCGCAGGGTGGCGGCGGAGGCGGTGGCGGCGGCCAGGCGAGTGCCGACGGCGAGGGGCAGGACGATTTCGTCTTCACGCTCACCAAGGACGAGTTCCTCGACCTCTTCTTCGAGGATCTGAAGCTTCCCAATCTGATCAAGACACGGCTCAAGGATTTGAAGTCGCCGGTCCCGCAGCGCGCGGGCTACACGACCGACGGACCGCCGGCGAAGCTCAATCGCGTGCGCACCATGCGCCGCTCGCTCGCGCGGCGCATTGCCTTGAGGCGCCCCAAGGACACGGACGTGCTCCAGCTCGAGCGCGCGCTTGCCGAGGCCGAGACGGACGAGCCGCGTGATGAGAACCGGATCGCCGAGCTGCGGGCGCGTCTCGACAGGATGCTGCGTCTGCGGCGCACGATCGCCTACGTCGATCCGATCGATCTCCAGTACAACCGTACGGAGCGCGTGCCGAGGCCGGCAACACAGGCCGTCATGTTCTGCCTCATGGACGCCTCGGCCTCCATGACCGAGCCGCTGAAGGACCTCGCCAAGCGGTTCTTCATGCTGCTCCACCTCTTCCTGTCGCGCCACTATCGCGAGGTGGACGTGGTCTTCGTCCGCCACACGAGCACGGCCAGTGAGGTCGACGAGGAGACATTCTTCCGCGGCGTCGAGACCGGCGGCACGGTGATCTCGACGGCGCTCGAGGAAATGGACCGCATCGTGCGCGACCGCTACTCGCCCGAGGACTGGAACATCTACGCCGCGCAGGCTTCGGACGGCGACAACATCCCCGACGACATGGGCCGCTGCCTCGACCTCGTCGAGAACCACCTGCTGCCCGCGTGCCAGTATTTTGCCTATATCGAGGTCAGTGAGCAGATCGGCTTCGGTGACACGATCGTGTGGGACGGCTACAAGGAGATTGCGGAGCGCAACAAGCACTTCGCGATGCGCCGTGTGACGAGCCCGGCCGAGATCTTCCCGGTCTTCCACGAGCTGTTCTCTGCCTCTGCAGGCTCCTGAGGAAGCCGCCCATGATCATGACGGACATCTTCAAGCCCGCGGTCAAGGCAGAGAAGCCGCTCTTCGATGGGCCGGACTGGAACTTCGACCTCATTCGCGACGTCTACGACGCCATTGCCGAGGTCGGCCTCGGCGAGATGGGGCTCGACATCTACCGGAACCAGATCGAGGTCATCACGGCCGAGCAGATGCTCGATGCCTATTCCTCGATCGGCATGCCGGTCATGTATCGCCACTGGTCGTTCGGCAAGCGCTTTGCCCACGACGAGATGTACTATCGCAAGGGCGCGCGCTCGCTCGCCTTCGAGATCGTCATCAACTCCGATCCCTGCATCAACTACATCATGGAGGAGAACTCCATGACGATGCAGTGCCTCGTGCTCGCGCACGCGGCCATGGGCCACAATCACTTCTTCAAGAACAACTATCTCTTCAAGCAGTGGACGCAGGCCGACGCGATCCTCGAGTACCTGGCCTTCGCGAAGAAGTTCGTCGCCGATTGCGAGGAGCGCTTCGGTGTCTCTGCTGTCGAGGCCGTGATCGATGCCGCGCATGCGCTGATGAACCAGGGCGTGAGCCGCAATGCCGCCCCCCGCCGCCGCTTCGATCCGGCCAAGGCGCGCCAGCGCGAGATCAAGCGGCGCGAGTACGAGATCGAGATCTACAACGAGCTGTGGCGCACGCTGCCGCAGTCCAAGCCCGAGGCCAAGGCCGAAGAAGTCGTCATCGATCCGACGCCGCCGATCGTGCCCGAGGAGAACCTTCTCTACTTCCTCGAGAAGTACTCGCCCAAGCTGCCGGCCTGGAAGCGCGAGATCTTGCGCATCGTGCGCGTGCTGTCGACCTACTTCTATCCGCAGCGCCAGACCAAGGTGATGAACGAGGGCTGCGCGACCTTCGTGCACTACGAGATCATGAACCGGCTCTACGAGAAGGGGCTCGTCACCGACGGCTCCATGCTCGAGTTCATGCATATGCATTCGGCGGTGGTCTACCAGCCGGGCTTCTCGGACCGCGGCTTCGGTGGCTTCAATCCTTATGCGCTGGGCTTCGCCATGATGCGCGACATCAAGCGCATCTGCCTCGATCCGACGGACGAGGACCGCAAGTGGTTCCCCGACTTCGCCGGCAACGGCCAGCCCATGGAGACGCTGAAGGATGCCTGGGCGAACTTCCGTGACGAGAGCTTCATCCACCAGTTCCTGAGCCCGAAGGTCATCCGCGACTTCCGCCTCTTCCACATCCGCAACAAGTCCGAGGATCATGCGGTGCGCGTCGAGGCCATCCACGATGAGATGGGCTACCGCGATGTTCGCCGCCTGCTCGCGCGCCAGTACGACGTCTCGCAGCAGGACCCCGACATCCAGGTGACCGATGCGGATCTGTCGGGAAGCCGGCGCCTCGTGCTCACGCACTTCGTGCGTGACGGCATTCTGCTCGACAAGGACGAGTGCGACCGCACGCTCATGCACGTGGCGCGGCTCTGGGGCTTCCGCGTGCGCCTCGTCGAGGTGGACAACATGACCGGCGCGAAGCTCCGCGAGCACGAGACGCTGCCGCTGCCATAAACATTCATCCCAATGCATTTACGGAGGCCGCGCCGTGGGCCGCCTGCGCGTCGTGTTCGATCTTGACGATACGCTCTATCCCGAGCGCCAGTTCGCGCTGTGCGGATTTCGGGCGTGCGGCGACTGGGCCAGGGCCGAGTTCGGCGTCGAGGGCGTTGCCGACGAGATGACGCGGCTCCTCGATGCGGGAATGCTCGGCAAGCTCTTCAAGACAGTGCTCGAGACGCACATCCCCGCGCACGGACCGGAGCACCTCAACCTGCTCAGAGAAGTTTATCGGGGTGCGGCGGCCGAGCTGACCTTGTTCGACGATGGCGCGTGGGCGCTCGACCACTACGGGAGCAAAGGGCCCCTTGGGCTCATTACGGACGGCACGCAGTCCGTGCAGCGCAAGAAGGTCGGCGCCCTCGCACTCGAGCCGCGTTTCCACGAGATCGTCTATACCGATGCCCTCGGCGCTGATCGCGCCTACTTCAAGCCGCATCCCATGGCCTTCGAGCGCGTGGCGGCAGCCATCGGCGCGCCCGGCGATCGTTTCGTCTACGTGGGCGACAACCCCGCCAAGGATTTCATCGCCCCGAATGCGCTCGGCTGGACGACCGTGCAGGTCGTGCGCGACGGCGGCATCCATGATGCGACCAAGCAGATCGACGGCGGCGCCCCGCAGCACCAGATCACCTCGCTGACCGCGCTCCCGACCATACTCGGCATTTGAGATATCAGCGAAATTCGCCGCGCGTGCGACCGCGCGTCGCCACGCGTTCGTGCTGAGCCTTGACCTGGATCAACTCCTCCGATCTCCTCGCTTTCTAATGTCCAACCCGTTTGGCCGTTCCTGGCTCAGTGGGTGCGGCCACCGATGGCTCGGGCATCCGGGGGAAATCTACGATGGCGGATACAAGAGAGGGCCTGGAGGCGTTCGGCGACGTGCTGGCGGTGATCGCCGCCGCGTTGTTCGCGCTCGTCGGCGGGATCTGGTTCTTTGGGTCGAACGACCCGGCCATGTCATTCCATGGCTTGCTCATGATGCTGGCGTCGGCGGCTGCCGGCATCTACGTCATGACGGTCGCCTTCCGCGAGAAGGCGGCGATTGCGATCGGCAACTACGAGCCGCCGGAGGGGTACTTCGACGGGCCGATCAAGGTGACGGTTGTCGCCGCGGTCATCTGGGGCATTGCCGGATTTCTCGTCGGCGTTCTCCTGGCGCTCCAGCTCGCCTATCCGGCCCTCAACTTCGATCTTCCCTGGATCAGCTTCGGCCGCCTCCGCCCGCTCCACACGAGCGCGGTGATCTTCGCCTTCGGCGGCAACGTGCTCATCGGCACGTCCTTCTACGTCGTCCAGCGCACGTGCCACGCGCGCCTCGCGGGGCGCTGGTCGCCCTGGTTCGTCGTGTGGGGTTACCAGCTCTTCATCGCCATTGCCGGCACGGGCTACCTGCTCGGCATCACGCAGGCCAAGGAATACGCCGAGCCCGAGTGGTACGCCGATCTCTTCCTGACGATCATCTGGGTTACGTACCTGCTCGTGTTCCTCGGCACGATCTGGCGCCGCAAGGAACCACACATCTACGTCGCGAACTGGTTCTATCTCGCCTTCATCGTGCCGATCGCGATGCTGCCCCTCGTGACCACCGCGGCGCTGCCGGTGAGCTCCCCGAGCCCCTCGAGCGTCATCCTCTGGTCGGGCGTGCAGGATGCCATGACGCAGTGGTGGTACGGCCACAATGCGGTCGGCTTCTTCCTGACGGCCGGCTTCCTCGGCATCATGTACTACTTCATCCCGAAGCGCGTGGAGCGGCCGGTCTATTCCTACCGCCTCTCGATCGTGCATTTCTGGACGCTCATCTTCATCTACATCTGGGCAGGCCCGCACCACCTCCACTACACCGCGCTGCCTGACTGGGCGCAGACGCTCGGCATGACCTTCTCGATCATGCTCTGGATGCCCTCCTGGGGCGGCATGATCAACGGCCTCATGACGCTCTCCGGCGCCTGGGACAAGCTCAGAACCGATGCGGTCGTGCGCCTGCTCGTCGTCTCCGTCGCTTTCTACGGCATGTCGACGTTCGAAGGCCCGCTGATGAGCATCAAGGCCGTGAACTCGCTCTCGCACTACACGGACTGGACGATCGGCCACGTGCACTCGGGTGCGCTCGGCTGGGTCGCCATGGTCTCGTTCGGCGCCATCTACTGCCTCGTGCCGTGGCTGTGGAACCGCAAGGGGCTCTACTCCATGCGGCTTGTCGAGTGGCACTTCTGGATCTCGACGCTCGGCATCCTGCTCTACATCACCGCGATGTGGGTGTCCGGCATCACGCAAGGTCTGATGTGGCGCGCTTACGACAGCCTCGGCTTCCTCCAGTACTCCTTCATCGAGACCGTCGAAGCCATGCATCCCTACTACGTGATCCGCGCGATCGGCGGCATCCTGTTCCTGAGTGGCGCGCTGATCATGGCCTACAACGTCTGGCGCACGATCCGCGGTGATGAGCCCGTCGACATCGCCGAACAGCCGCGCGTCGCCGCCGCGCCCGGCCTCCGTCTTCAGCCGGCCGAGTGAGGGGGACCGCATCAATGAAGCACGAAGTCTTCGAGAAGAACTCGATCATCCTCCTGGTCGGCATTCTCATCGTGGTGTCGATCGGCGGTCTCTTCCAGATCGCGCCGCTCTTCTGGGTCGACAGCACGATCGAGAAAGTGCAGGGCATGCGCCCCTACACGCCGCTCGAGCAGGCCGGACGCGACGTCTATGTTCGTGAGGGTTGCTACAACTGCCACAGCCAGATGGTGCGCACGCTCCGCGACGAGGTCGAGCGCTACGGCCACTACAGCCTCGCCGCCGAGAGCATGTACGACCATCCCTTCCAATGGGGCTCGAAGCGCACGGGGCCGGATCTCGCGCGCGTCGGCGGCAAGTACTCGGATCAATGGCACGTCGAGCACATGAACAATCCGCGCGCCGTCGTCCCCGAGAGCATCATGCCGAGCTATCCCTGGCTGCTGACGCGCCGTCTCGACCCGGAGACTGTTGAGGCGCGCCTCAAGACACTGCGCAAGGTCGGCGTGCCCTACAGCGATGAGATGATCGCCAACGTGCGCACCGATCTCGCGGCGCAGATCAATCCCGACAGCCGCCCGGCGCGTGATCTGCTGAAGCGCTATCCCAAGGCGCGCGTCGCCAAGTTCGATGGCCAGCAGGGCGTGCCGCCGACCGAAATGGACGCGCTCGTCGCCTACCTTCAGATCCTCGGCCAGCTCGTCGACTTCGCGACGTTCGACGCTGCCGGGCCCAACCTGCGGTAGTGTGATGATCGAGAAATTCGCCACACATCGCGGTTCGGGATCGAGCGAATTTCTCGATCTGAATCACACTACCAAGTTCACGGCTCTGGTGTCCCTTTTGATTCCGAAGTTCGCACGGGACACCAGCCGAGACGCATTGCGAACTTCGGAATCGGGACACTAGGGAGGTGATGACATGACGTACGACATCGTCGCCACCATCAGCCAGGTGGTTTCGCTTCTCATGTTCGTCGGATTGTTTACCGGCGTCGTCGTCTACGCGCTCTGGCCATCCAATGGTCCGCGCTTCGATGCGGCGCAGCGCTGCGCCCTCGATCTCGACGACAATCACGATGCCAAGCGGGGGCACAATGCCAAGCGGGGGCGGGAATGAGCGACAAGCGCGAGATTGACGAGGTTACCGGCGTCGAGACGACCGGCCACACCTGGGACGGCATCAAGGAGCTGAACAAGCCTCTGCCGAAGTGGTGGCTGATGACGTTCTATGCCTCGATCGTGTGGGCCATCGGCTACATGATCGTCTATCCGGCATGGCCGACGCTCAACGGCTACACGAAGGGCATCTGGGGCTACAGCCAGCGCGCGACGGTGTCGGAGGAGCTGCAGGGCGCCAAGGCCGCGCAGGCAACGTTCCGCGCAGCACTCGAGAAGACGCCGCTCGCCGAGGTCAAGAACAATCCCGATCTCCTGCGCTTCGCCATGGTCGGTGGCGCCTCGGCCTTCGCGACGAACTGCGCGCCATGCCACGGCCGCGGTGCGCAGGGCTTTGCCGGTTATCCGAACCTCAATGACGACGCCTGGATCTGGGGTGGCTCGCTTGCGGATATCGAGAAGACGATCCTCTACGGCATCCGCAGCGCGCACAACGAGACGCGCCGCAGTGACATGCCCAAGTTCGGAACGGACGGCATGCTGACGCCGGACCAGATCAATGACGCCGCCGAGTTCGTTCTCTCGCTCAGCAAGCGGGCGACCGATCAGGCCGCCGTCGCGCGCGGTGCCAAGACGTTCGCGGATCAGTGCGCCTCGTGCCATGGTCCCGAGGGTAAGGGCAATCCCGAGCTCGGCGCCCCCAACCTCACAGCCGACATCTGGCTCTATGGTGGCAAGAAGACGGACATCGTGCAGTCGATCGTCACCGGCCGTGGCGGCGCCATGCCGGCCTGGGATGGTCGTCTCGATCCTGTTACGCTGAAGTCGCTGGCGATCTACGTGCACAGCCTCGGCGGCGGCAAGTAACGGAGGCGGCAGGAGCCGGGCACCATGTGTGGCTGCGGGTGCGAGCTGGGATTGGTACTGGCGGCGTGTCGTGCCGCCGAGGTGCACCGCGACCCCTCGCCATCCGCGCTCACTGGAGTGCCGAGCCAGCCCCAAACTGTTTTCGAGCGGCTGATCGCGGCATGGCTCGCCTCCCTCTTCGATGAGAGGGCCATGCAGCGCTCGCCCCTGGGGAACCTGAGCCGCGGGAGCGGAAGGTGACGACGGTCCTCGATCGGCGGAATGATCCGGCAGCACGGCCGAAGACTGCGCGCGCAGCGGCAACCGATGTGGAGGCGCACGACGTCGCGGCCGTGAACCGTGCCGCCGATCGCCAGCTCTATGCTTCGCGCCAGAAGATCTATCCGCGGCTTGCGCACGGCCGCTTCCGCACGGTGAAGTGGATCGTGATGGCCGTCGCGTTCGCGATCTACTACGGCCTGCCATGGCTGCGCTGGGATCGCGGGCCCGATCTCCCCGATCAGGCCGTGCTCCTCGACATGGCGCACAACCGCTTCTTTTTCTTCTTCCTCGAGATCTGGCCGCAGGAGTTCTACTTCGTCACGGGCCTTCTCGTACTGGCGGCGCTCGTGCTCTTCCTCGTGACCTCGGTCGCGGGACGCGTGTGGTGCGGCTATGCCTGTCCGCAGACTGTGTGGACGGACCTCATGGTCGCCGTCGAGCGCCTCTGGCAGGGCGATCGCAGTGCGCGCATCCGCCTCGACAAGGAGCCATGGGGCGTTCGCAAGGTCTTCCTGAAGACCATGACGCATGTCTCGTGGCTGCTGATCGGTCTGCTGACCGGCGGCGCCCTGGTCTTCTACTTCCGCGATGCGCCGACGCTCGCGGCCGAGCTCGCGACCGGCGAGGCGCCCGCCATCGCCTATCTCTTTCTCGGCATCTTCGCGGCGACGACGTACCTGCTCGGCGGCATCGCGCGCGAGCAGGTCTGCATTTATATGTGCCCCTGGCCGCGCATCCAGGGCGCGATGACCGATGCGCACACACTGCTCGTCAGCTACCGCGCCGAACGCGGCGAGCCGCGCGGACCCGTGCGCAAGGGACCGGACGGGCTCGTCGACTGGTCGGCGCGCGGCGACTGCATCGACTGCAAGGCGTGCGTCGTCGTTTGCCCCATGGGCATCGACATCCGCGACGGCTCGCAGCTCGAATGCATCCAGTGCGCGCTCTGCATCGATGCCTGCAACGAGATCATGGACAAGATCAAGCGCCCGCGCGGCCTGATCGCCTACGACACCATCGCCAAGCAGGAGGCGAGTGCGCGCGGCATCACGCACGAGCCCATCCAGCTTCTGCGCCCGCGCACGCTCCTCTATTTCGCCATGATCTCGCTCGTCGGCATCATCATGCTGGTCGCGCTCTGGAATCGCACGACGCTCGAGCTCAACATCCAGCACGACCGCAATCCGCCCTTCGTGCGCCTCTCCGAAGGCGGCATCCGCAATGCCTACACTGTGAAGATCCTCAACAAGCTGCACGAGCCGCGCACGTTCGCGCTGACACTGCGCGATCTTCCCGGCGCCGCGCTGTCGATGGTGGGGGCGAATGCCGGTGAGGCCATGCAGGTGACCGTGCCGACGAATACATTGCGCGAGCTGCGCGTCTTCGTGACCGTGCCGCGCGAGGGACTTCCCAAGCTGCGCGACGCCTCGACGAACTTTGCCTTCGAGGTGCGCGATACGAACTCGGGACAGATGACGCGCCGCGGGACGCTGTTCCAGGCGCCGCCACAAGGAGGACGGCCATG
>Ga0066256_1005362_pt1 | contig 10660 bp, 9 predicted proteins | sample ThiBio_1000_biof_FD_87107 | JGI IMG/M metagenome (GOLD analysis project Ga0066256, IMG submission 87107) | Wastewater bioreactor microbial communities from Cape Town, South Africa - Thiocy_expt_1000_biof (version 2) | ecosystem: Engineered > Bioreactor > Thiocyanate-remediating >... | reverse complement strand
GAAGAGGGGGGGTGTCGACCCCACGGGGGACGGGCTGACAGCCCCCCCGGGATTTGAAGCCGGGGCGCCCCCCGGGGAGCGATTCTCTCCCCAATCAGGCGGGCGCGCGTGGCGCGGCCAGAAAAGCCTCCATCTGCGGGCCGTTGATACGGCGCAGGCCGCCCCGCCGCAAGGTGAGCCCATGGCGATCGAAATGGTCGAGGATCTGGATCGCGACCTTGCGGCCATTGGCGAGCCGATCACGGAACAGCGCCGCGCCGAATTCACCTTCCACGCCATGCTGCGCAACATCGGCCGCAATGTGCGCCATCTCCACTTCCGTCTCGCGCAGGAAGAAATGGTCGGGCGCGATCTCCACCACGTCGCCGCGACGGGCCATGGACTTGAGCACGCGCCGCACATCGAAGAGGCGCAGGCGCAGCGCCTCGGCGATCTCCGCCACGCGCGGCGGGCGGAAGCGCGCTTCCCCACCAAGCAGAGGCGCGATGCAGGCCCAAAGCGTCTGGTCCGCCTTGTCGAGCCCAAGTTGATGCTCCGGCAGGCGCACCGCGCCGCCCTGCGCGGCCAGAAGCCCGCTCTCGACCAGCGCGGCCACCACGCCCTGGCCAATGCGGGCGGGCAGGCGCGGCTCCAGCGCACTGGCGAGGCGGACGGCGCCCATGCCGAGCAATTGCGGATAGCTGCGATGAAAGGCCGCGAGCGCCGCACATGCCGAGCCCTGCAACGCCGCCCAGATCGCGGGGGAGAACAAGGCATCGGCCTGCGTACAGAGGGAATGCGGCACATGGGCAAGGACGTCCGCCTGCTCACCCGGGGTCATGGCGCGATCACGGAAGAAGGCGGCCTGCTCGACATGGTGGGGCCAGCGCTCCAGCAGTGCCCCGAGCGCCTCCGCCGGATCGGGCAGCGACAGCGCTTCCAGCACCGCAAGCCGCTGCGGCGTGCGCCGGCGGCGCTGCGGCGCGCGCAGATCGAGCAGCGTCCCGCCGCCCATGGTGCGGCTCGCCGAGGTATCGCGCACGATGAAACGATCGCCCACGCTCGCGGCAATCGGCTCGTCGAGCACGAGCTGGACCAGCGCCTCCTCGCCCGGCGCGACCGGCTCCTCCTGCAGCAGCGCCACGCGCGCACTCCGCTCGGCGGCGCCATGATGCAGGCGCACCGGTGTCCAGTGCGCGAGCGGGCGCGGCTCGCCGGGCAGCAGGCGCAGGCGCGCGTCGATGCGCCTCGTCGGCGCATGCAGCGCGGCATCGAGGATCATGTCGCCACGCGCGATGGCATGGCGGCTGATCCCCTCCCCGGCCAGATTAAGCGCGCAGCGGTCCCCCGCGCGGCCTTGCTCGATGGGGCGGTTTTGCGCATGGATCGAGCGGACGCGGGCACGCAGTCCGCTCGGGGAGATCGTCACCATGTCGCCGAGCGCGACGCTGCCCGAGAGCATAGCGCCGGTGACGACCGTGCCCGCGCCTGCAAGGCTGAAGCTGCGGTCGACCGCGAGGCGGAAACGACCGGCAGGCGCGGCGCGATCGTCGCGAGCTGCGGCATCGAACAGCAGCGCACGCAGGTCGGCTATGCCGTCGCCGGTCGCGCTGGAAACAGCCATGATCGGCACGGCGGCCAGGCTCGTGGGCGCCAGCAGCGCGGCAAGCTCCCCGGTCAGCGCGGCGATGCGGGCGGGCTCCACCAGATCGCATTTGGTGATGATGGCCGCGCCGCGCGACAGGCCAAGCAGATCGAGAATGGCGAGATGCTCTCGGGTCTGCGGCATGAGCCCGTCATCCGCCGCGACCACCAGAAGGGCGAAGTCGATGCCCGTCGCCCCGGCCAGCATGTTGCGCACAAATCTGTCATGGCCGGGCACGTCGACGAAGCCGAGCACGCCGTCCCCGTCCGCTTCTCCGGGCAGATAGGCGAAGCCCAGATCGATGGAGATGCCGCGCGCCTTCTCCTCCTTCAGGCGATCGGTCTCGACGCCGGTGAGCGCGCGCACCAGCGCGGTCTTGCCGTGATCGATATGCCCGGCGGTGCCGACGATCATCGCGGATTCGCGAGCCGGTCCGGCAAGGCGGCGAGATTGGCGAGGAAGGCGGCCTCGTCTTCCAGGCAGCGCAGGTCGAGCAGCAGCGTGCCCTCGCTGATCCGGCCGATCACCGGCATGGGGAGCGCGCGGAAAGCGGCGGCGAGCGTCTCGGCTGTCACCCCCCGCAGCGCGAGCCCGAAGCTCGGGATCGTCTCGCGCGGCACGGCGCCCGAGCCGACCTGACTGGCGCAGGGTGTGACTTGCGCCATCACGGGCGGTGGGAAGGCGGGCGCCAGACGGCGCGCGCATGCCTCGATCCCGGCGAGCGGCCGAGCGAGCGAGCGCAGCGTCGGCAGCTTGCGCACGAGGCGCTCGGGATCGCGGTAGAGCCGCAGCGTCGCCTCGATCGCGGCGAGGCGCATCTTGTCCACGCGCAGCGCCCGCTTCATCGGATTGGCGTTGATCCGCGCGATCAGATCCTTGCGGCCGACGATGAAGCCTGCCTGCGGGCCGCCGAGCAGCTTGTCGCCGGAAAAAGTGACGATGTCCGCCTCCGCCGCGACCGCCTCACGCACGGTGGGCTCGTGCGGCAGGCCGAATTGCGCGAGGTCGACCAGCGTGCCGGAGCCCAGATCGTCCACCAGCGCAATGCCGCGCGCACGGGCCAGCCCAGCGAGACGATCGGCCGGCACCGAAGCCGTGAAGCCCTCGATCCGGTAATTGGAGGTGTGGACCTTGAGGATCAGCCCGGTCTCCGCGTCGATGGCGCCTTCATAGTCGCGCAGATGCGTGCGGTTGGTGGTGCCGACCTCGACCAGCCGGGCGCCGGCGCGCGCCATGATGTCCGGCATGCGGAAGGCGCCGCCAATCTCGATCAGTTCCCCGCGCGAGACGATCGCGCCCTTGCCCTGGCCCAGGCTGTTCAGCGTCAGCAGCACGGCGGCGGCATTGTTGTTGACGACCGTCGCGTCCTCCGCGCCGGTCAGCTCCCGCAGTATATCGCGCAGCAGATCGTCGCGCTCGCCGCGCTTGCCGCTGTCGAGATCGAACTCCAGCGCGCGGGCAGGACGCACGGCCTCCCCCGCGGCATGGATCGCCTCTTGCGCGATGAGCGCGCGGCCGAGATTGGTGTGGAGGATCGTGCCGGTGAGATTGAACCGCGGGCGCAGGCGCGATTGCTGCGCAGCATGGAGCGCATCGACAGTCTCGCCCGCAGCGGCGGCGGCATCGAGCCCGCGCCCTGTCGAGCGCGCCCGCGCGAGCACCTCCCGCACCGCCGCGACGCTCATAGCATGGCCAAAGCTCGCCAGCGCCTGCGCCAGCCCGGCTTCCCGCAGGACCGCGTGGACGGACGGCAGGCGGCGCGGCGCCTGGCCCTTCGTTTCCGTATCCTGTCCCGTCAGCCCGGCGTCTGCCATGTTCCCGTCGTCAGATAATCATCGATCGTCTTCGCCGCGAGCGCCCCGTCGCCCATCACGCCCGCCGCGCGAAAGGAGCCCGCGGAACGGACGTTGCCCGCCGCGCAGATGCCCGGCACGCTCGTGCGTAGCCCCGGATCGACCATGACATGGCCCTTGGCGTCAAGGGGGACGACACCGCCGAGGAAGGCGCTGTTCGGCACCAGGCCGATGAACACGAACAGGGCGTCGGTGGCAACTTCCTCCTCGGTGCCGCTCGCAATATCCCTGATCTTCACCGCCGTAACGCCACTCGCCTCGCCGAGCACCTCGGTCACTTCGCTGCGCAGGCGCAGCTCGATCTTGCCGTTGCCTTCGATCCGCTCGCGATAATCCGCCTGGCCGTGCAGCCCGTCGCCATTGGTGACAAGGATCACCTTCGCGGCATGGTCCGCCACGACAAGCGCCTCCTGCATGGCGGAATCGCCGCCGCCCGCGACGACCGCTGTCTTGTTGCGCAGCAAAGGCGCGTCACAGCTTGCACAATCGCTGACGCCCCGGCCCTCATATTCCTCCTCGCCCGGCACGCCGAGCTTGGCGAGGGCGGTGCCGCTGGCGATGATCAGCCCGCGCGCCGTCACGTCGCCGCCGGGACCGGAGACGGTCCAGCCGCTGTCGGAGGCGGCGATGCGCTCGCACGGGTCGGTGATCAGCGTCACGCCCACCGCGTCGCATTGCTCCTGCGTGATCGGGCAGAGATCATAGCCCGCGACGCCCTCGGCATAGCCCGGCACGCCGTCAATATGCTCGATGCTGAGCAGCTGCCCGCCCGGCACGCCGCTGGAAAGAAGTGCGACGCTGCGCCCCAGCCGCCCGGCCGTCAGCGCGGCGCTCAATCCCGCCATGCCGCCGCCCACGACCACGACATCATAGTCTGCACTCATCCTGACTTTCTCCCCTTCTCGACCTGATCCAGCAACGGCTGAGGCAAATGGCTCATATGATCCGCACGCGCGGCGGCCCGGCCACGACATCCCCGATGAGCCGCGCGGCCGGATAGCCCGCAGCCTGTATTTCGGCGAGCAGCGCCTCGGCCCGCTCCCGCGCCACCGCGACCAGCAGGCCGCCCGATGTCTGCGGATCGGCAAGCAGATGCCGCTGCCACTCGGGCAGCTCCACCGGCAGCTCGACCTCCGCGCCATAGCTGTCCCAATTGCGATGCGAGGCGCCAGTGATGAAGCCCGCCCGCGCGAGTGCCGCCGCCTCGCCAAGCAGTGGCACCGTCGCCGCCTCGATGCGCAGCATGAGATCCGATCCGCGCGCCATTTCCAGACCATGGCCAAACAGGCCGAAGCCGGTCACATCGGTGACGGCATGCACCGCCGCGTCGGCGCCCAGCTCGGTGCCGATGCGGTTGAGCAGGGTCGTCGTGGCGATCATCTCGGCATAGGCGGCACTGCCCAGCGCCGCCTTCTTGAACGCGGCCGAATAGACGCCGACGCCGAGCCCCTTGGTTAGGATGAGCCGGTCGCCCGCTTTGGCGCCGCTGTTCCGGCGCACTGCGTCCGGCCTGCAGATGCCGATCACCGCAAGGCCGTAAATCGGCTCGGGCGCATCGATCGAATGGCCGCCCGCCACGGGGATGCCGGCGCTCGCGCAGACCTCCGCGCCGCCCGCGAGGATCGCCCCCACCGTCTCCGGCGCGATCTTGCCGAGCGGCATGCCGAGAATGGCCAGCGCCATGATCGGCCGGCCGCCCATGGCATAGATGTCCGAGATCGCATTGGTGGCGGCGATGCGGCCGAAATCGCGCGGATCGTCAACCACGGGCATGAAGAAGTCGGTCGTGGCGATGACGCAGCTCTGCTCGTCAATCTGATAAACGGCGGCGTCGTCGCCCGTCTCGGTGCCGACCAGCAGGCCGGGGAAGGCCTGCGCTGCCGGCATCGCGGAGAGCAGTTCGCGCAGCACGGCAGGGGAGAGCTTGCATCCGCAGCCACCGCCATGGGCAAGGCTGGTCAACCGGACCTCCGACAGCTCCATGGCGCGCTCTCCATCTTGCGCCGGCCACACCCGCCAGCGAGTCATTGTGTTACTCAGACAATTATTCGAATTGGAACGATCTGTCGAGAGGAATTCGCGCCTTCACCTTGGACGCATGAGGGCGTGCGCGGCTAGTTTGCTTTCCGACGCTCTGCGCGCAGATGGCTGGAAAGTCGAGGAAGTGGGCGCCACCTTACCCTGTCCGTCGTCATTCCCGCGAAGGCGGGAATCCAGTGGCGACGGCGCTATGCGGCGCGGCCTTGGCGTCGGGCCTGTTTTGCGCGGATGGGATGACTTGATCCCCGCCTTCGCGGGAATGACGAAGAAATAGCTGGCAATCTCTTCGCATCCGGACGCCCCGATGAACCCCGGACCTGAAAGAAAAAACCACCCCCGGCTCGAATACGGAAGGAGCCGAGGGGGTCAAGGCGGAGAAGCTGGTCGGTCGGGAAGGGCTCAGCGCCAGACGTCGATGAGGCCCGGCGGCCCCATGTCCGCGCCGCCACGCCCGCCCCCACGCGTCGCGCCGGGGCTGTTGGGGCCGCGTCCGGTATAACGGCCGGAAATCATCTTGAAGGCGCCCTGCGTCTCGCCGCCCATCACGATGATCTTGATGTCATTGGGCGCGAAGATGCTGATCTCCTCGTCCGGAGCGGCGCGCAGCCGGCTCGCCATCGGCTCGACGCCGGCCTCGGCATGGGGCTTGACCAACGTCGTCACCCACTGGTCGTCCCCATAATTGCGCGCCTTCATCTTCGCATTGTCGGCACACCACTGGATCAGGCTTTCCTTCGTGTAGCCGAGCTTCACGAACTCGTTCGCCACGATCGGGTCCATCACGATCAACGGCGAGGAGAAATGGTCCGCCGCCGTCAGCATGCGCACGAACTTCTCCTGCCATGTCTCGCGCGGGCCGAAGCCCGAATGCGTGTACCAGCCGCCGAAGAAGATGGAGATGACGCTGTCGGTCGGCCTGAAGCCCTGGTCGACATGGAAGGGCGACCAGGGGCTGCGCTCCTCCGCCTCGGCGAAGCAGGCCGTGTAATTATAGTTGTTGCCGACCGAGCCCATATAGGTGTCGCCCGGCACCGAGCCGCCCTGACAATTCTGGCTGACCAGACAATAAGCACGGCCGATCGTCGCATTGGCGTGATTGTACGGCCCCATGGCGCCGATGCCGTCGTTCATGCCGATTTCCTTGCGGATCGGCCCGTTGACGAAGGAGATGGATGCCCAGCTCGTGGTGCTGGACGATCTCGCGCTGATCCCCGTCGCGCAGGCGGCGAGGATGACGGGCAGATATTCGGGATTGGCGCCCGCCATCACCGCGTTGATCGCGACCTTCTCGACATCGAAGCCCCAGGCCTCGCGGAAGCTGGTCGGACGCATATAGCCGACGAACTTGTCCGCCGCATGGCTGGTGCCCTTGAGCATCGCCTCGACGCGCTCCTCGGTGGGCAGCATGATCGGCAGGAAGTCCGTCCAGTTCTCCTGGATGAACAGCTTGCGCAGATTATCGTCGGTGTCAGGCTCCAGATAGCGCGGACTGTCGCGCTCGAAGCTGGCGTCCTTCAGGTCCTCGTCGTCCAGCGGCTGGGTCAGCCCCTCGATCACCCCCTGCATGAAGGGGCGCTTGTGGACCGGGTCCATGCCCTCGACATAGGCACGCAGTTCCGAAGGGGTGCGGCCCACGAGCGGCTGCGGCACGAAGCAGTTGCGCGTGGTCGGCAGGCCGGCGGCCTTGGCCGTTGCCGCTGCGAGCCGGGCGAACACGTGGGTGGAGACCGGGATCGTCGGGATCCCGTCCAGTTCCAGTGCCATTGCGAACCCCACGACCGTGGGGCAACAGGTGCTTCAGAGACCGACGCCAATGATGGCGACGTCCCCATCCTCCACCACTCTGGCCCGCATTTCTGGATCGTCGACCCAGCTCTCGCGCGGCTTGATCATCTTCGTGATCGCGCCGGGGATATGCTGCGCGAACCAGTCGCGGAGTTGCTCCATGAACACGTCGCTGTTATCGAACAGGCAGTCGATGAGATAGACGACCTTGCCGTCCAGCGTCTCGGGCCGATTGGCCAACCGCTTGCCGACGACCTTGGGGGGATAGCCCCGCGGGTCCAGTACCTTGATCTTCTCAGCCATCCGACGCCTCCCAAGCTTGCCCGGAGAGACTCCGGCCATGCTCTCGTTCGTTGTCGCGATCAAAGCGCAGATCATTAATTATGTCAATCGATACAATTCGATCTATTCGAATCCTCTCGGTGGCGGACTGGGGGCTCCCGCCTTCGGATGCCGATTGCAATTATCGCAACATGAGGACTCGACGCGGGGGACTTCGCTCATTATATACCGCTCGATATGGAAGCAGTCGCAACCAGAGGCAGACCCCGCGAGTTCGACGTCGACAAGGCGTTATCCGCGGCTTTGCGCGTGTTCTGGAGCAAGGGCTATGAGGGTGCCTCCCTCACCGACCTGACCGAGGCCATGGGAATCACGCGCCCGAGTCTCTACGCCGCCTTCGGCAACAAGGAAGCCTTGTTCCGCCAGGCACTGGATCTCTACGAGCGCGAGAAGCTGGCCTATGTCGGCCCCGCCCTCGCCCAGCCGACGGCCAAGGCCGTCGCGCGTCATCTGCTGGAAGGCGCGCTTGCCAATTGCACCAGCGATTGCGAGCCGGGCGGCTGCCTGGCCGTGATCAGCTCGACCGCCTGCGGGCAGGAGGCGGAATGCATTCGCGCGGAGGTGCTCTCGCGCAGCCGCAAGATCCACGATCTCTTCCTCGCGCGCGTGACACGCGCCATCGAGGAAGGCGATTTCAACATCCCCGTGGAAGCCGAAGCGATCACCAAATATCTGACCGCCGTGCTGCAGGGCCTCGCCGTGCAGGCGGGCGCGGGCAGCACGCGCGAAGAGCTGCAGCGGGTGGTCGACACGACACTCGCCGTATGGCCGGGGCGTTGAAACGCATTCTTATTGCGTTGCAGGAAAAAATATCGCTCGGTATAAAATAGGCCTTGACGGCGAACCGGGCGATTTCTATACCAGTCAGTATAGAAACAGGGTTGGGGCCTGTCGCGAATCCTCTCCGGTCCGCGCCATCTCCTCACCTCATCGGACGGTTTAAGAACGACATTTTCAGGGTTTGACCCTCGGCGGTAGCGTGCCCGCACGCGCCCTCCGGGACCGATCCTCTGCGTCACTGACGATCCAGCCCGGAAAAACCAAGGGTTTCCGGGGACGGCACCGTCTCGTCGAAGTGACACAGCCAGAGAGATGGGAGACGTTATGATGGCTTATATGGATTTCGCCCAGCCCACCGCTGCCGGCCTCTTCGACAATCCCTTTCCGCCCGCCCGCGCCTTGCCCGGCGAGCCGGTCGACCTCGATCCGCGCGAATGGTCTGTCGCCTATCTGGCGCGCAGGGACGGGCTCTCCTCGATTCGCGAGGAAGGGCCGCTTGGCCGGCTCGTCCGACTGATCTTCGGCGTCGAGCGCAAGAACCCGCTCTCCGACAGCCGCCTCGAAGCGCTGCGCCGCATGGCCGTGCTGAGCTGGCACTATGGCTATAATGTCGCCCCTTCCGAGATCAGCGCGTTCCTCGCCGCCGGTTTCTCCGAACGTCAATATGAGACGCTGCTCATCCGCATCCGCGCCGAGAGCCAGCTCCTTCGAACAAGGATAGCGCAATGAACATGCATCAGCCTTTCCAGGCGCAGGACGCCGACACCGCGCCAGCGCCGGCATCCGCCCGCGCGCGTCAGATGCGCCGCGCCGCCTGGATCGCCCTGCCGCTGGTCGCGGCAGCGGGTATTTACGCCTTCACCCAGCGCAGCGCGCCCGCCGTGGCCGCGCCGCCCATGCCGACGGTGACCGTCTCGGCGCCGCTTGAGCGCCAGATCACCGAATGGGACGATTATATCGGCCGCTTCGAGGCGAGCCGCTCCGTCGAGGTGCGTCCGCGCGTCTCCGGCGCGATCACCGCCATCCATTTCACGGACGGACAGATCGTCCGCGCCGGGCAGCCGCTCTTCACGATCGACCAGCGCCCGTTCCAGGCCGCGCTTGCCGAGGCGCGCGCCGGCGTCGCCACGGCGCAGAGCGATCTCGCCCTCGCCCGCAACGATCTTGACCGCGCCGAGCGGCTGGTCGCGGTCGATGCCGTCTCCAAGAGCGAGGTGGACCGCCTGCGCGCCCGCGGTCAGGCCGCGACCGCCGCTCTCGCTGCCGCGCAAGCCCGGGTCCGCGCCCGCGCGCTCGACATGGAGTTCACCACCGTCCGCGCGCCGATCGGCGGCCGTGTCTCGGATCGTCGGATCGATGCCGGCAATCTGGTCGGCGCCGGGGATGGCGCATCCGGCACGCTGCTCACCACGATCAACGCGCTCGACCCGATCTACTTCACCTTCGATGGCTCGGAAGGCCTCTTCCTCAAGGGCAAGCGCGAAGGCGAGAGCAAGGGTTCGCCGGTCGAGATTCGGCTGCAGGACGAGACGGATTACAAGTGGAAGGGCCAGCTCGATTTCACCGATAACGGCCTCGACCCCAAGTCCGGCACGATCCGCGCCCGCGCGGTGCTGCGTAATCCGGATCTGTTCCTGACGCCCGGCATGTTCGGCAACATGCGCCTCTCCAGCGGCGGCACGGTGAAGGCGCTGCTGGTGCCCGATACCGCGATCCAGACCGATCAGGCGCGCAAGACGCTGCTTGTCGTCGGCAAGGATGGCACCGTCTCGGCCAAGGCCGTGACGCTCGGCCCGGTGATCGATGGCCTGCGCGTCGTGCGCTCGGGCCTCGATCGTACGGATCAGGTCGTCATCGTCGGCACGCAGATGGCGATGCCAGGCGGCAAGGTGCAGGCCAAGGCCGGCAAGATCGAGCCCGAGCGTCAGGCCGCGACGGCGCCTTCCGCACCGACCGGCGTCTCGCTCTCCGGACAGGCGACCTTCGCCCGATAGTCATTCCCCTCGCTCCCGCCTCAGCGGGAGTCAGTGGGCCCAACCGGCAGCTCCGAAATTGCCCCGGCTCCCGCCCCCAGGGGAGTGCCGGTTGGGTCCACACAACCAGGTTCAGGAGGATTGCATGCGCCTCTCCCGCTTCTTCATCGACCGGCCCATCTTCGCCGCCGTCATCGCGATCATCATCACGATCATCGGGGCGATCGCCTATTTCTTCCTGCCGGTCTCGCAATATCCCGAGG
>Ga0066256_1005036_pt2 | contig 10664 bp, 5 predicted proteins | sample ThiBio_1000_biof_FD_87107 | JGI IMG/M metagenome (GOLD analysis project Ga0066256, IMG submission 87107) | Wastewater bioreactor microbial communities from Cape Town, South Africa - Thiocy_expt_1000_biof (version 2) | ecosystem: Engineered > Bioreactor > Thiocyanate-remediating >... | reverse complement strand
ACTGCGCGATTCACATCGCCGGATCGCGGTTCGCGCTCCGCGGCCAGGCGTTGCATGTGTCACGGCTCGCTGCGGCATCCGTTCGCGGTGGAGGATGTGACGCTGATGGTGCGTCTCGTCTACGGCCAACGCGTCGTCTTTCATAATGGCGATAGCGAACTTGCTCCCGGCGTAACCCTTCATCATGTCGGAGGTCGCGCCGGCGGGCTGCAGATCGTCCGCCCGCCGGCAACGCGCGGCGAGATTGCTGTGGCGATCCGCGGGCATGTAGTCGCGGGGCTGTCCCTCGGCGACTACGCCGGGGCGGGCGCTTCCAACGCCACGGCCTTTGCGGGCGCCAACCCCCGCAACGCCGCCGATATCGATGGCAGGACCGATAGCGCAATAAACGATGACATCGCTGCACGGCTCAAGACAGCAGTCCGGGCCCGGCGCAATATCCTGATCTCGGGCGGCACCTCGACCGGCAAGACCACCTTCTTGAACGCGCTGCTGCGGGAGATCCCGGCGGACGAGCGTCTGATCGTCATCGAGGACACGCCCGAGCTCCAGCTCACCCATGCCAACAGCGTTGGTCTCCTGGCTGCCCGCGGGCAGCTCGGCGAAGCCGAGGTGAGCGCCGAGGACCTGTTGATCGCCTCGCTGCGGATGCGGCCCGACCGGATCATCCTTGGCGAGATGCGCGGCGGCGAAGCGCTGACGTTCCTGCGCGCAATCAACACCGGGCATCCGGGCTCGCTGAGCACGATCCATGCCGACAGTCCGGAACGGGCGATCGACCAACTCGTGCTCCTCGTCATGCAATCGGGGAGCAAGATGGGCTGGGAGGACGTCAGCCGCTATGTCCGGCGCTCGCTCGACCTCATCGTGCAGCTCGACAGGCATGGCGGGACGAGGCGGCTGGACAGCATCCTTGAGATGCCGCGAGACTAGCGCCCATGTTCACCGCCCCCGCATCATCGCCCGACCACAGTGCGCTGCCCGCAGCGCTCCATTGGATCGAAGGTCTGTTGCTCGGCAGCGTCGGCAGCGCCGTGGCGGTGATTGCTGTTGCGCTGACGGGTTTTGCTATGCTGTTCCGCCGGCTGTCCGTGCGCAGCGGGGCCCGCGTGATAGTAGGGGGCTTTATCCCGGTTTGGGCAGACACGACCCCGCCCGGGGTGGTCGGGCTGGTGGCCGTTCAGGTGCCAGCGGTCTTGGTCTATCAGCAGCCGGCCCCTGCACCGGCGCAGCTACCACCCCCGTCTACATCCGCCAATCCGTTTGATCCCTACGCGGGCGCCTCCGTTCCGATGGACCATTGAGCAGCTACAGGCATATAATACCAAGACCTTACATGCACCAACCGGCGCGTTCGGTGTGCTGCCTATGACAAAATTGTCCGGCTCCGATCGCGACGAACCAGCCCCCCCGGATCGGCTCCGGTCTCTGCCTCCGGCGGGCACCGTCCCCGCAAGGCTCGCGATCCCTGTTCGCTACTGGCGGCCTAGCAATGAACCAGATTTCTTATCAAGGCAGTACATTATGTCATGATCTTCATAGATCATGCCTGATTTTTTGTAGAATAAATAGCAATCTGCTTTCACGCCAGAAATTTGGAGTGCAGATATCTTCCCGCGAAAAATTTTCACAAAATCAGGATTTTCCTGCTCCATTGCCCGCTTGGCCCTCAGATATTTTGGATCGTTGGTGCGAGCCACATAAGAAAACTCCACGTGCTGGAAGCTATATCTTTCATACAGCAGGATGGACGAAGCTCCTACCAACAAGCCGGCTAAGAAGATCAAGAAGCCCTTAACCACCGTAGCAAGACCTTTCGCCGTTCGGGCCGAAGGCCACGATGTTCATAAACCTAAGGTCGGCTTCTCGTTCATCACCACGATGCAAACCAGTCCCATTAGGATGCAGATGAAAGAACGTGGTTCTCCAGTAAATGCCATCACTCAACGCTGAACCAGGAAGACCTGGATCAATCGCCTTGTCATAGCCGCTGGTGTAAACCGCACCCGTTCCATATCCGCCGCTAAATTTCCTGCCGAAGTTGAACCCATATTCGTATCCATTGGGCGCGCTTTGTCGAATGCTTTCAGACATAGCATTCTGAACATCCTTGCGGTTCAACAAATCTCGGAAGTAAGGCGTATCGCAGCTATTTCTTGCCTTCTTCCCATTTTGCGGCAAGTGAGAACACCGACGCGGCCGATCGTAGCCCGGACGCATTTTCCCCGGCGCATCCGTGGCTTGCGGACGCCAGCGGCCAGTGCGGAGCCGGGGCACGGCTGCGAGAGCCCCAGAGGCGGTTTTGCGGCCCGGAAGGGCCAGCGGCTGAGACGGTGATAGTAGCGAGGCCCCGATCATGCGCGGATGTCACCCGATCGGCGCGCGCGGGTTAAGCGTGCCGGTTGTTCAGCCGCTATTCTTCCTCGGCCGCCTTGGCATCGAGGGCGGCGAGCAGGGCTTCGCGGTCGTCGCCGGCATCGCGTTGGCGGGCTCGGACGGCGATCGGCCGCCCCGGATGGGTGGCGCTGTGGATCTGCTTGAGCATGCGGATGCTGACCTGGGTGTAGATCTGGGTGGTGGATAGCTCGGCATGGCCGAGCATGGCCTGGATGAACCGGATGTCGGCCCCGTTCTCCAGCATCAGCGTCGCCATGGAGTGCCCTATTTCCAAGCCCTGGGCCAGCGCATCGCCAAGGCCCGTAGCGCGGCCGATCTGACCCAGGTGCAACTCGCCGAGGCGTTGGGCATCTCGCAGCCCCAGCTCGCGTTCTACGAGGTCGGCAAGCGCCGTGTGCCCGTCTCCATGCTGCCAGGTCTCGCCAAGGTGCTGGACGTCTCCCTCGAAGCACTGATCGCCCATGACGAACCGGCCAGCATCGCCGCCGCACCGCCACGGCGCACCCGACGCGGACCGGTCTCCAAGCTCGAACAGCAGCTTGACGCGATCACCCGTCTGCCCAAGGCCGAGCAGAAGATCGTCTCGCGCTTCCTCGATACCATGATCGCCCAGCACATGGGCGCGACGCCGCAAGGACAGGAGACTCCCGCCCCCTGATCCTTCTCAGCCGCTCACCAGCGGCATGGGCATCGCAGCGCTACATCGCGGGGACGGTCCTGGGCGGAGCCTTTTGGCGGCTCTATCAGGATCAGCACGGCCAGCGGCGAACGCCGGGAGCAAGTCAGATCAACGGATACGAGGCCGTGCAAGGAAGCCCGATATTACAACGGGTTGGACACGAGCACGTCATTTCACCGTCGCCACGTCAAAGTGACGGAGATGCTGCCACCGCCCCAGAACGCCGGTTTTCCTCGCAATATCAGTCACATACACCCGCGAGGACTCGCGTACGGTGTGCCGATCAGTCCATCACTTCAACGTCACGGTCCAGCCTTCGAGCCTGAACCGGATCTAAGGATTTGCGAAGCCGGACCGGCAGGGATCAGGCCCGCCCACGGCTCGTGGGACAGCGTGGGACGCGTATTACGCGAGAACACAACCAAGCCTCTGATCCAGCATGATATTCCTGCGCCGCCAAAGCTGTACCACAGGAGAACACACACGCCGAGGCGCGAACTCGTTGTGCCAGAACGATAATCACCTGCACGGGCGTGCGTTCGATGTGTGAACATATTGCTGCTCCACCGGCTCGATCGCGACCGACCAGCCACCCGGCGATATGGCTCCGGTTCGCGGTTCGGTAGGAGCGCAGATCGCGGCAGCGACTTGCCATGCCACCGACGTGGACAGGCGGGATTCAGTCGTCGCCCGCCAATTCCTTTAAATCCCATCGACAGGCATCTATCAACTCTTGCAATAGAGCCATAACTGGCTCTGAAGCACCTATGAACTCAAGATCATCCTTTAAACCTTCTAAGGTATTTATCGATTCTTTGTAATATCCGAGTTTGTGATCACTATCTTGCATGGATCAATTCCCATTATAGTGACAAGTTTCATTTTGCTCCAAGCGAGAACCATTGGGCAGCTTGAAGCCGGCAGGAATATCCACTCGAACATTCACGGCGGTCGGCGTCGATTGCGTTCGCAAGGTCAATCCTGAATTTGAGTAGGACACGTACCCCGAAAATGCGTTCCGGCTTACATACCATCCGTTCGCCAAATGGATCGGGATTGGCGAGTATCGACCCACATCATTCCGCCAAGCAGAATAATTGGTCGAACCCATCGTTGGAATGCCGTTCAAGGACGCAAGAGTCTCGATGTCGCCAACGGCTTGAAGGATGCCACCATCTTTTCCAGTGTTGATGCGTCCATCAGGGAATAGTCCAAGCGCCCTACCTACCGTCGGATTGTTACAGAAACTGGGGCCATTGTATCTTCCACTTTGCGGCAAGCCAGGTGCAGCCGGAAGGGAAAATTGCATGAAATTAATCGATTTAATGTCTATAGCCGCCCTCGCCAAGCGATCTATATAATCTAATACATATACCAAGCAATTATCACTAGTATTCGTTGAGGAATTGCGGCATCCACCCCCTCCTCCGCAGCCAGTGACAGGAGGTAGATCTCCGGTTGCCGGTAGTACATCAACACAGCTCATCCCACTCGGATCCGTGAAGTTGACCGGATTATTTCCGACATAGGCGTACAAGTTCATCCCGTCGCCATAGCCGATGGGATCAGTCTGCAGGAACCGGCCGAGCGTAGGCGAGTAGATCCGAGCCTTGTAGTAGTACATGCCGATCTCGGACAGGAAGGTCTGTCCGGTGTACTGGAACCGGCCCTGGTTGGTCGCGGCCGGGATGCCGTACTCGTCGTAGGAGTTGAGGAACAGCGCCGCGCCCGAAGCGTCGCTGGCAGCAACGATGGAGCCGCGCCCGTCGGCGTCCAGCCAGCGGCGGTTGGTCAGTCCCGAGCCCTCGTACCAAACAATCGGCTCGTCGACGCCTGGGCCAGGCACGTAGCGACGCTGCACGGCATTGCTGGCCTCGAGCTCGGCGATCAGCGTGTCGCCCGAGTAGTCGAACCTGGTCGTGCTCGATGCCGCGACCTGCTTGAGCCGGCCGAGCGAATCATAGGTCAGCGACACCCCGCCGGCGCTGGCGAGGCGGTTCTCGCTGGTATAGCCATAGGTGGTGGATCCAGCGCTCGTGAGGTTTCCGCGCCCGTCATAGGTCGGGGTGATCGAACCGCTCAGCGTATACTGGTTAAGCCCATTGGCGGTGTAATTGCGGTTGACGTTGACCCGGCCCGGCCAGGCATAGGCATCGTTGCCGCGGGTCTGGCTGATGATCTCCGAGGCCGGGTTGAACGTGAAGGTTTGCGTCACGTCGCTGGTGGTCGAGGCAAGGTCGTGGCTGAGGCTGGTCAGCCGCGACATGGCATCGAAGCCGTAGGTCGTGCTCGTCCCATTGCCGCGGGTTACCGAGGTGCGGCGGCCGAGGTTGTCGTAGTCATAGGCCGCCAGGACCCCGACCCCACTCGTCGCGCCATTCTCGCGCACCTTAGATACCTCGCCAGTCACTAAGTAATCGTAGTCAACATAGAGCGTGCTGCCCGGCCAGGTCAGCCGGGTCAGCCGTCCTGCAGCGTCATACTGCAAGGCCTTGGTGCCAGCAAAGCTTGTCTCGCTCGTCTTGCGGCCCAAGGCGTCGTAGGTATAGGCCACCGTATCGGCGGAGGTCGCCACGCTCGTCGGGCGGCCGAGATTGTCGTAGGCCGTGGTCACGTCGAGCTCACCGGCTACGACATTGGGCACGTCCTTCAGCGTCTGGCGGCCCAGTGCATCGTAGGTAAACCCGACCGTCTGCCCATCGCGCAGGCGCAGCTGAGTGACCTGGCTCGCCGCATCGTAGCTCGGCTGCTCGTAGTCCGTGGTCGAGCTCGTGCCGGGCGTCGTCGTGGAAGGATAGCGGATCTTGGCGACTCGGTCGAAGCCATCGTACTCATAGGTCGTCGTGTTGCCGTTGGCATCCGTCGCCGTCGATACCTTGCCATTGTTGGTGTAGGTATAGGTGACATGGTCGATCACCGAGGACGTACCAATCCCGGTCTGCTGCTTGGTGATCTGATCGACCTCGTTGTAGGTCACCTTCGCGATGCGGTCCGGACCAAAGGTCCCGGCCGTGCCGGGCGTGCAGGCCGAGGCTGGCAAGGAACCGAACACCGCCGGGTTCATCCGCTGCGCCGTACAATCGAGCCGCCCGTCAGCATCGTAGGTGTACTGGGTCGCGGCATAGGCCGTGCCGCCCGCCGAGGCGACGTCGAGCGACTTTTGCCCGGTTGTCGCATCGTAGTTAGAGGCAACTTGGTCGCTGACGCTCATCGCCACCCAGTCGGCGTCGCTCTGGCTGTTCACCGTGCCCCGCTCGACCAGAGTAACCTGGCCCTGGGTATTGTAAGTGGTCCGCACGGCGCGATTCTTGAGCGAGCCCGCGCCGTCCGGATCTGCCGACACGGCTCCCACGACCCGCCGTGCGGCATCGTAACGCATTCGCGCGGTGTCCGCGCTTCCCGCCAGCGGGCCATCGACGGTCAGCACGTTGCCGACCGTATCGTAGGTCATGGTCGAGCTGGCGGTCAGCGAGCCATTGCCGGCGCCCGTGCTAGTCACGACCGGAAACAGATTGCTCGCCTGGCTGGAACTGCCCGACTGATAGGTGACCGTAGTGACGATCTCATCGGCAGTCCCCGCGCAGCTTGCCGAGGTCTGGCACTGCGAGGTGCCGACCAGCTTATACATCGCCGGACCCTGGACGATGCTGCCGCTGGCATCCTTGTACCAGGCCGAGAATTGGCCATAGGAATAGCGAGTCTGCGGACGAACCGCGCCGGCTGTGGGCGCGGGCGCGGTTACCGTCAGCACGCCGCCGTGGGTGGCGTCGTAGGTAAAGTCGGTGACCCGGCCGAGCTCATCGGTCATTGACGTGGGCTGGTTGCAGGTCTTCGCATTGCTGCAGCTCGAGGGATAGGTCCAGCTACGGCTGGCTGTCGAGAGCCCCGAGCCAGTCTTGGGCACCCGGCTCTCCAAAGTCTTGTTGCCGCGCGCGTCGTAAGAATATTGGACCTTGTCGCCTTCAGGCATAGTGACCGAGGCAAGCAGCGCTGGCACCGTGCTATCGTAGGTGTAGATGGTGGTCTTGCCTCGCGCGTCGGTGAACGAGGTGAGGCTTCCGGTCGTGTCGAAGACATACTGGGTCACATGACCGGCAGGATCGGTGATCGGCGCCGAGGTCGCGGGGTTGCGATAGGTCCACTGCCGCCCGCGAAAATCGACCTTGGTCACCCCGTTGTAATTTGCCGAGGTCGCTTCCCGGTAATAAATGACATCGTCGCTTGTGCTGCCCGGCAGCCTTACGGCCTCTAGAGCAGGCGTGACGCCGCCAAATTTCCCAGTGTAAGTCCACACTTGTCCGATGGTATTGGTGATCGAAACCACATTGCTGGATGCAGAGTTGATGCTGCGCGCTAACTGCAGCTCCGCCAAGGGGGTGCCGCTGCACGGCGTAAGGTCGCGAGCACAGGTGGTGCCGGCTAAATTGTAGATTTTGACACTCGAGACGCTACTCCACGCGGTCGAAGTCGTCGAGGATAGCGAGTTGGAATCATAAGTGAATTTTACGAGAAAACCATCTGGAGTTTCGATGGAATTGATGCGACTTATATGAAATTCTAAATCTATCCCACTCGAATTGTTTGTGTAAGACCCCAATTCATTATTTATTTTGTATCTTTTACCGTCAGATCGAGTAAAATAATCAAGATGATATTCATAAATCAGTGCCGGCCGCGTACCGTTCCCGGAAACCAGAGTGCCTTCCGCCGAGAGCTCCCAAGAATTTCCAGATCGATCCGTACGTACGATGCTGGGGGCCGTCGTTCCGCTGATGGTCACGATGGTCCCCGGCTCTTGCGAGGACGTGCAGGTGTTCGACGAACAGCTATACACGATCAACTTTCCAGCAACCGAACCAGCTACCTTGTCCGGCAGCGCGATGAAGCCTAGGTCCGAAAAACTAGGAGACGCGCTAATCGACGAGTGGAGCCTAGCTTCTATAACCAGCGGATCCCTGACATCGCCGACGCTGATCGCAGGTGCGAAGGGTAGTGCCGTGGTCGCGCCATCGAACCGATTGACCCCGAATTGATCTACAATATCCACCGGCAAGGGCGCCTGGGTCTGAGACTGGGCAAGCACCGGCAGCGCCCAAGCGGACAGCGCTGTACCCGCCAGGCAGCCGGCAATCAGTTTGGAAACACGCATCCACTTACCCCTGTATCGATCGATCTTGCTTAAAGTTTATGAGTGCCAACCCCGCCGCGCCGCGAGCCCTGCTACTGCCGGCATGGTCTGCGCCGCTGCCACTGCGTGGTAGAATGATTGCCCCACAATGCGTCTCGCACCGCGGCATCTGGCAACTTCGAAAACAGGAGCCGGACGTACAGCAGCACGACCAGCCGGATCACCTCGGACGAGAAATGGAATCCGCGGAACGGCCTCGGCGGTAAAGCCCGGGATGTGCGTGACATGACATGGCTCCAACAGCGCTCTGCACGACTTGCCACGCCGATCTGACAGCCCCACCTCAGCAAATCTTTGGTGAACTTTCCAACGTTCTCCACGGGCAATTGCCGGGAAGCTAGAAAAGGGTGAGCGATCGCTGGGTAGATACATATAATTCCCTGGATACATAAATCATAAAATATCTGTAATTCAATATGATCAATGGCAACAGGTATTCGACGACCATACTGATATATTTGAAGTGTTGTATATTACTAGGTTGCCGTCGTTCTGGACGTCAAGCCGGGCATAGGGATAGTAGTAGGTGTTGGAAGACCACAACGCCACGGGGCTTGTTCCACCCCAACCCCCAGTAGCTGGCCGATAGACGACAAGATTGCCGTCCTTCTGCATCGCGGCCATATAGCCGCTGCCGGAGTTCGTGCCGGTAGCCCAAAGAGCGGTCGCCCCCCAATAAAGGACGAGGTTGCCATCGGTTTGCATCTTCAGCGTGAACCGTCCGTCTGAGGAGGTCTTGGTCTCGTTGGCGTAAAGTGCTCCATAGTCACGGATCGTGCCGGTTGCCGTTCCTGTGGCGATTGTTGCCCCGGAGGAGGGGCTGAAGAGCGTCACCGTCATTGTCTCGGGCCATTCTGGCCCATCTTGCCAAGTCGTTGGGACGTTGATCGTCGCAGTCGTCTGGTTCGCCGCGAAGCTCAACGTGCCCGATGTCGCGGTGTAATCGCTGCCGCTTGTCGTTGCGGTTCCATCGCTGGTGGCATAATTGACCGTAACTGCCCCGGTGATGTTGCCGGACCGGGTTACGACGAAGCCCAGTGGGGATCCCTCTTCCGCAGTGGCGTTGGCGATTGAGAGACTGGCGGGCGCCACGTCGTTGTCGTTGATGGTGCCAGTTCCGGTGGCCGTGGTGATGGTGGTGTTGACCGATGGGCTGGAGAGCGCGACCGCCATGGTCTCAGTGGATTCGACCTCACTGTCATCGATGGTGGCGACGCTGATTGTCTTGGTGGTCTCTCCTGGCGCAAAGCTCACCGTCCCCGAGGCGGAAGTGAAATCGCTGCCTGAGGTGGCCGTGCCTGAGGCCGTCGCATAGCTCGCCGAAGCCGCGATTGAGGTATTGCCCGAGCGCGTGACGGTAAAGACTAGTGTGCCGCCTTCGGTCACGCTTGCATTGCTGATCGTAAGATTTGCCGGCGATGCTGCGTCGTTGTCGATGATCGTACCGGTACCCGTCGCTGTGCCGATTGCGGCACCACCTGTCGCGCCCGACAGTGTGACGGTCATGGTCTCGTCCGGTTCCGCTGTCGTATCATCGATCGTGGCAACCGTAATCGTCTTGGAGCTTTCGCCTGGGGCAAAGGTCAGGGTGCCGGAAGCCGCGGCGAAATCGCTGCCCGAGGTCGCCGTCCCCGAAGCGGTTGCGTAACCGACCGTCACCGTTCCCGCCGCCGTCGGCGAAAGCGTCACGGTGAATACCAAGTCGCCGCCCTCGGTCACGCTGGCATTGCCAATCGACAGGGCCTGACTCGGCGTCACGGCACCTGTCACCGTGTAATTGGTGCGGTTGCCCGCGGCATCGAAGGTGGGCGTAACGCTCTGTCCGTTGTTGACCGTTCCGCTGCTCTGAACCGCAATCAGCCGGCCTAAGGCATCGTAACTGTAAGTGACCGTCTCGCCTGCGGCAGCGCTCGTCCACGGCGACAGCATCGCGAGCAGACTCGCGCCAAGCAGTGCCTTTTTCATCCGCCCCCTTCCGTAGCGCTTGGGCGCACAAAACCGTCTGCCAAAGCGCAGTGAAAATCTCAATTTCTAGAAATGCCCCTGAGGTCCTAAGCCGCAGGATCAGATTCACCCTATTAAGAACAGCCTATCCAACCGCGCCATGGTGTCAATATGCTAGCCACCCTCCGATCAGGACTACATGGCTATAGTCGATCCAGCGCTCCCGCGTCATGGCGATCATATGCTACTGGCGCCGATATCGGTGTGCTATCGGACCTCGTTAAAGCCTCGATGCCGTGAGATTCTCACCAACGAGATGTCATGAGGCTTGATCTGGTTGGGCCCATGATGACGATGCCAATCGTCTAGGCCACTCGACATGGAAATGACGAACGACCCGATGCGTGAGGGATGCTTGGCGTGCAGATAGCGCTGTACCGCGGCGAGGGCGTCGTC
>Ga0066256_1001609_pt2 | contig 10665 bp, 9 predicted proteins | sample ThiBio_1000_biof_FD_87107 | JGI IMG/M metagenome (GOLD analysis project Ga0066256, IMG submission 87107) | Wastewater bioreactor microbial communities from Cape Town, South Africa - Thiocy_expt_1000_biof (version 2) | ecosystem: Engineered > Bioreactor > Thiocyanate-remediating >... | reverse complement strand
TTTTCAAACCTATACCAAACAAAGAACCATACCTTACACGAACTCAGATTATATACTTTTGAAAGAAGCTAAAAGCCTGTTTGACCAGCTTTATGACCGCAGGCAGTTGATCAGGCTGATTGGTGTTCGGTTCACGCACCTGATACCTGGCTGCAAGCAAATAGATTTGTTTGAAGATACACAAGAAGATATTGCTTTATATAATGCGATTGACAGCGTTAAAAAAAGGTTCGGTGAAAAATTACTTATACGCGGTGGTGGATTTAGTAAAGCGTTTGTATCAGGATAAGAATATGATTAATAAACCAGTTCCGGATATTCTTCGTAAACAAATTTTTCTGTCGGATTTAACGATCCAATAAATCCTTTTTGAACCGTATGTGCATACATCTCTTCTGCGGGAAATTGATAAGTAGCAAGTTCAGTTATTTCATCATCAGAAAGACCATCAAACATCCAGCGGTAAGCGAGGTCTTCGGGTAGAATAGTAGGCATCCTTTTTTTTACATTATGAACCTTCTCCATCAGGCTATTCGCTTTTGTAGTAACAATAGAAACACTCTCAACATATTCGCCGGTCTTCTTATCAGTAAACGGTGACCAAATCCCGGCCATGAAGAAATACTCTTTATCTTTTATACTGATATAGTGTGGTATTTTAACGGCTGTCTTTAAGGGTTTGCCAGTCTTTTTACTGATGGGGAATATATGCCGCCACTCATAAAATCCGGATGATAAAACAATACAACGCCTTTGTTTGGCAGCCTGCTTATAACTTACCTTATCTAACAGTTCTTCACCAATAGCATTTAAGGTTAAGATAGGTGGTTTAAATTTTCCTGTATCCGGATCAACACCTCCTTTTCTGAGTTTTTCTAAATCTTCCCTCGAATGAATATAATGAGGTATTAAGCCCCATTCCATTTGTACGATTTCAAAATCATTTTTGCCGGGGATAGGTTTTAGAACAGCAGTAGTTTTATACTCAAAACCAATTTCGAGATCGGTATTTAAAAAATCATAATTGGCAAGTTCTTTTTCAAGTTCTTTTAACCGGATATACTCTGCCCTTGTAACTTTTTGACCATTATAGTAACACATACCGCAAATTTAAGCAGATTGATATTCCTGGATGAGTTTTCCTATAATCTCAGCTTCGGATTGCCTTCCTTCGGGTACTGAAGTCCAGAAGAAACTTCCATTGTCTCTTACTGCTCTTACTAATAACAAAGGGCGCTGGTTGTTTGGAAATAATACCCTGAAAATATTTCTGTTCGAAACAAAATGTTTTTCAACTTTTAGGATAGAACCTTTATAATCTATTTGAAATGGACTGTTCATAAATACTATATTATTTAGCAAATATATACTAAAATATTTATTAATGTGGGATGTGCGTTTTGTTGTGTGTACATGTAGGTGCACCGGGCTTTCCGCTGTATCTTTTGCTGTACAAAAGGATGCCGCTGCAATCCCTCACCCGATTAATTAAAGAGTTTCTGCCACCATTACTTTTGCAGGAGTTTTTGGTGTACGGGGATTTTTTGGTTTGCGGCAGCATTTCGGCAACAAAGAAGAAGATCTTCGGGGAAATTGAATTCAGTTCCCTTATAGCTATTACATTTATATATAAATAATTGAATAGATATTTTTTATCTTTCCGCTTCAAATATTTTTTGATTTTATTATTTTACTTTCATCAAAAGCGCAATTTATGGCTTATCATAAAAATCATTTTTTTGTACCACTCCAAAATGAATATTATAAGTTTTATGCCTCGTGTAATTTCAATGCTGATGGAAAAACTTTAAACGTTAATCTCCTTCATCCTGAATTGGGAACAAAAATTTTTGATCTTGATTATAATCAGGAAGATGATAAATTTTATTATTCCAAAACCAGCGAAATTGATCAAACTATAACAGATTCCATCAATAATTTTTATCATAAACAGAATATTGATTTAGCAGTCTCACCGGATCATATTGATCTTACTGATCAATATGTATATATCAATATAACACAAACTCATTATGCTGTTGGTAACGCTGAATATGGACGGGATTTTGACGGTATTATTCCAACTGGCATTATTTCTATTTTTGAAAATAACAATGGCGAAACCAAACAATACGAAGTTGAAAGGGATTATTTAAGCGATAATTTTTATTCAGTTATTTCAGCTACGGGAGAAGAGATAGAGCCTACTATTCGCAATGCAGTAATTAGAAATTATTTCTAAATACAAATTGCCATTATAAGTGCCTAATCATTCCATTAATCTAAACATCTTGCAAGATACTCTAACATCCAAGCAAATTGCTTACTCTACACTTCAGGTGAATCAAACCTCTAAAGCTCCACCGTTTTTCCGTCCTCCGTGCGATGTCCCGGCAATTCCTACATGCGCAATAATAGATTTGTTAAGCTGCTAATTAACCGATTCAGAATTTTCTACTTTATCAGTTAAGTCAAATGACAAAAAGATATTTTGTGGATCACTAAATGGACAATCCCTTGTTGCATCCGCATTCTGCTGAACCATGCGGAGCGCAGCAGCTTATTATCGCCTCATTCCATACCCATTCCATTCGGACACAACGCTGCTTCTTACAACAAACGATTGTTCAAACTGCCATCTGAATCACAGCCACTTCCTGCGTCCGTTGGCCGATCATTCCACTAACCCTTGTTCTTTTTTAAAACACACACAAGCTCACACAAATTACTTGCTGTACACTTCACCATGCCCGTGCTTCCCGGCGGAGCCTCCCCGTTCGTTCCTCACCGGGAAGGTAACCCGCCGTCAACCTATCGTGTGCAGCAACAAATTTGCCCACAAGCTCCCATAGTGAATCATAAGCAGATGAATGGCTGCACCGTTTCAACACGCTTCTGCAAAGCACAGTTTACACGAGCTAGCCATCCATTGCTTATCATTCCAATTTCTTTAAGACAACTTCAACTGTTTATTAAGAAAAATCAGGTTTTTATTTTTTGTCTTTTGCTTTCAGAAAAATGCGTTCAAAAGCGCAGCAAGGTAGCGGCCTGCATCTTTAATCAAAAAATTTTAATAGTCCAAAAGTGTTCGGCATAATGAAAAATAATGCCTCGTCTTTTGCAAACCCATCTGCATTATTTTTCACCCTACGGGACTTATTCCACTTCCTTTTGGACTTTGGGCGCGGCCGCTGTTTCCATGCTTTCTTTTTTTCTCATTTTTTTCTTTTGAAAACAAATTATTTTTTAATAACAAAAATCACAATTATGGAAATCGCAGGACGCATCACAAACAACGCAACAGTTCACGAACTGAAAGACGGAAGACAGGTAGTTAATTTTTCTATCGCTGTTAATGACAGTTACAAACGTAAAGGTGAAGAACAGTTCACCGAAATGGCAACCTTTTTTAATTGTTCTTACTGGCGCAATCCCGGTATTGCAAAGCATCTCACCAAAGGAAGGGTGGTTCATCTTTACGGTAGGGTAAGTGTAAATGCTTATGTCAATGCCGCAGGAGAACCAATGGGAAGTTTACAGTTTCATGTCAATGAAATTAAGTTTTTGAGCAGTAACCCTAAAGCTGTTCAGCAGCAAAATACAGTTGCTGTATCTGTTGCAGAAACAGTTTCAGATGAAAAGGATGACCTCCCTTTCTGACCTTTTTTCATCACGCTGCCTGCTGAATGGTAGGCAGCTTTTAACTAATCAACTTTTTAACTTATTAACTTTTTTAAAATGGCACACAATCTTGATTTTAACGAACAAACACAACAGTACGGTTTTATGTCAGTCAAAGAAAAAGCATGGCATGGTTTAGGGCAAATCGTGCAGGACTATCCCACCAGCCGCGAAGCACTTGAGTTTGCAGGGCTTGATTTTGAAGTAGTGAAGCGCCCAATTTTTGCAGTCCCGGAACGAAAACCCGAAGATATGGGCGTTTTGGATTCTATTAAAATCCCTGAACGTTTTGCTACCATCCGCACGGATCGTAATACAGCACTTGGTGTGGTGGGTAAAGATTATCGCATTGTTCAAAACCGTGAAGCATTTAATTTCTTTGATGCGATAGTTGGTGAAACTGATGGCATCCTCTATGAAACCGCAGGAAGCCTGTTCGGTGGTTCTAAAATCTTCATTACTGCCAAACTCCCGTCTTATATTAAAGTGGGCAAAGATGACCTGATTGAACAGTACATTTTTTTGACCAATACACACGACGGCAGCGGCAGCATCATTGCAGCTTTTACACCTGTTCGCATTGTTTGCAATAACACCCTTAGTGCCGCCCTGCGGAACTGCTCAGGTGTAATTAAGATCAGGCATACCACCAATGCTAAGGAAAGACTGAATGAAGCGCACAAATTGATGGGCATCATTGATACAATGTCACCAATGCTGGATGGCATCTTTAATCAATGGAGCAAAATACGCATAACTGATAACGAAGTGCAGGAGCTTATCAAAAAAGCGATGGCACCTTCAAAAGAAGTATTGGATAATGTGGCACTTGGAGATTATGAGCAACTTTCAACAGTATTTAAAAACACCTGCGAGAAGGTGAATGAATATGCATTCAGCGCACCATCTCAACAATTGGAAACTACAAAAGGCACTTTGTTCGGAGCTTATAATGCGATAACGGGTTATTACCAAAATATTTGCAACTATAAAACTGAAGCTGCTAAAATGAACTCTATCATCTACGGAGGAACAGCACAACAGAGAGGGCAAAACGCCTTTCCGCCCGCCACTATTTTTCTTTTTCTTTTCTATCATATTCCTTTCTACTACTCTTTTTAAAACAACAACTATGGCAACAATTATGAAACCCAACAGGAAACAACGCAGTAACCAAACTTCCGTTACACAGAAACTTCCCCAGGAAATATTTCAATTAATAGCTACTGATAAAATCATTATCAATAAAAATCATCGTGGATTGATTGCTGACAAAGAATTACAGGAACTGGCAGAGGATATAAAAATCCGGGAATAATTTCTTCGGTTACCGTTCACCCCAATCTTTCCGGCGATTTTGAACTGATGGCAGGAGAACGTAGGGTTCGTGCAGCAATATTAGCGGGTATTGATATACCCTTAATTAAAGAACCCACTAATGACGGCAGTTTTAGTAAGCACCTTACAAACTTCAACATGATTACCTATTTTTGTTCAATTGTATTACAAAACAAATTGAATTTATGGTTGATGGTATCAAGCCGATAGGTGCAAAATCAATGGCGGAGCAGGTGGAAACCAGTCTCCGGGATTATTTTATAAAAAAATCTTTTAAACCCGGCGATGCCATTCCTACCGAACTTGAACTTGCAGCGGCTTTAGGTGTGAGCCGCAATGTGGTTCGGGAGGCTTTGAGCCGGTTTAAAATGCTGGGCATTATTGAATCGAAGAAAAAAACAGGCATGGTTATATCCAGCCCAAATGTTGTGGGAACATTCGAAAAGGTGCTTAACCCCGTAATTATGGATGCTGCTACATTGCAGGATCTTTTTGAACTTCGGCTTGTGTTAGAAGTAGGTATTGCTGATCTTTTATTTATTCGAAAAAATGCGGCTGCTATTAATGAGCTCGAAACAATTGCTGCCAATGAAAGCAAAGGAGAGTTTTTTCGCATTAGCAACGAAATAGATTTTCACGGAAAGCTTTATGAAATGACCGGAAATAATACACTAAAGAATTTTCAAAAATTATTATTACCGGTTTTTGGTTATGTTACAAAACTTGAAAAAGAAAAGCAGGTATCTGGTAAGGTAACACATAGACACCTGGTACAATTACTTCGAAATGGCAATAAAGAAGATTTTCGTATGGGTATGCTGGCCCATCTTAAACCGCATTACGACCGGCTGGTACAAAAGAAAGACCAGCCTATACTCCCTGAAGAAAAATAATTTTCAAAAAAAATTATAAAAAATTTGGCAATCATGTTTTTTTGTCTACATTTGTTTTGTAGAACATAACTACTAATTTAATTTTTGCTTTATGAAACCGGTTTTTTTACTAACGATTGGCATAATTGTTTTGCTTCAATTTGGCTGCAACAAGCAAAATGTAAATAATTACGAAAAAGATAGTTTTTTATTAAAAGAATCAGCAGTTAATGTGGCTTTGGCGCCCTCGCAGTCTCATACATACATTAAGCTATTTGATGGTGGCCCAAGTGGCTATCATTCATTTAGAATTCCTTCTATTGTAAAAACAAAGAACGGAACTCTTGTAGCCATTTGTGAAAGCCGCAGGTGGAACAATACAGATTGGGGAGATATAAACGTTGTTTATAAAAGATCAACAGATAACGGCAATACATGGTCTGGCTTGGGTGAAATTATAGGTACAGGAAATGGCACATGGGGTAATCCCACTTCTGTTTATGATCCTGATAAAGGAACCAATGGAAGAATTTGGGTATTTCTCTCCTGGAATGATGGCACGCATACATCAATGGCTACTATTGATTCTTGGGGCGACAGAAAAGTTTACAGTTGTTATAGTGATGATAACGGCGTTAAATGGTCGGCCCCGGTTGACAGAACGGCGGCATTATTGCCACCCGGTTACAAGTGGGATGCCATGGGCCCCGGTATTGGTATAAGAACCACCATTAATCACCCCGGCCGGCTGATTATTCCTGCTACCAGGCGCAATATTTACAGTGACGATCATGGCGCTACCTGGCGATACCAATCAATTCCCGGCCAAACAAGCGAGGGCGCTATTGTAGAAAAAATGAACGGCTCGCTATTAAGAAATGACAGGCCAACAACTGCTAACTGGGAAACTGCAAAAAGAAGATGGATATCATCAGGCACTATTGAAAACGGCTTTGCAACATTTACTCCGCAGGATGTTTTATTAGATCCTGCATGCCAAGGATCTATTTTAAGATATAATACTGACACTCCGCACAGAATTTATTTGTTGAACTCTGCAAGTACAGTTTCTCGTGGTAAAATGAGGGTACGTATAAGTTATGATGACGGTAAAACATGGCCTGTTAGCAGGCGCATTTATGACTGGTTAACCGAAGATCAGGCTGTCGCCCAGGGCAAAGGCGGGTACTCCAGCATGATAAAAACAGAGGATTATCATGTTGGCGCACTTATAGAAATCAATGAGGATGTTAGCAACAGCAGCACAAGCCATCGCTCAATTGAGTTTCACAAATTCAATTTACCCTGGATATTAAATGGCAATCCTGAACCTTAATATTGAAAATTTTAACATTGTTTGATATATGAAACAGAACTTACTGGCTACGCTTTTTTTAATCTTTTTATTAATTCCCGCGGCGTTATTTTCCCAAAACGGTTTAATGATTTCAGGTATAGTTACCAATACGGCAAATGAACCTGTTGTTGGCGCCAGCATCGTTGTAAAAGGAACACAACTTGGTACTATTACAGATGCAAAGGGTTATTACACCATCAGGCTAAATTCGTCGCACGAAACAATTATTGTAAGCAGTATCGGCTACCAGGATAAAGAAGTTGAGGTAAATAATAATGCAAGCGTAAATGTTGTTTTAGATAATACGCCTGACGCTTTAAATGAAGTGGTAGTAATCGCTTATGGTAAGCAGGCAAGGTCTACACTTACCACTTCTGTGTCAAAAGTAGGAAGCCAGGAATTTAAAAATGCACCCGGCGTTAACCCGCTTACCCAGTTACAGGGCAAAGTGGCCGGCGTATCTATTCAGTTATCAGATGGACAACCAGGCGCCAACCCGCAAATTTTTATCAGGGGAGGAAGTTCCACATCGCCCGAAAGTGATGCCCCATTGTTAATCGTTGACGGTATTGTTGGTGTAATGCGTAACATTAGCGATTTGAATCCCGATGACATAGAATCAATGGAAGTTTTAAAAGATGCAGCCTCTACGGCTATATACGGCGCCCGGGCTGCAAATGGTGTAATAATTATTACCACAAAAAAAGGAAAAGCGGGTAAACCCAGGGTAGGCATTAAATTTTCTGCTGGGCAGGATAAGCAGGCAAAGCAGTATAATTTTTTAAATGCAAGAGATTACATTTATGTTACAAGAAAAAATATTGCGGCGTATAATACAACTAACCCTGATTTTTTTCTTACAGGCGGCCGGTACGGCATGTCAACAGGCAATCCCCGCAACTCAAATAATACATTAGAATTTTTAGATGTTTACATAAAAAATTACGGGGAAGATTATGTGGCAGACCTTATTAATAAACAGGGTTGGGAAACAATGGATGACCCTGCTACTGGTAAAAAACTTATTTTCAAAAATACCGATTTTGAGGAGGTTACTTTTAGCCCCGCTAACCGCTACGATGTGGATGTGAACGTAAGCGGCGGCGCAGAAAACTATAATTATTATATGGGCCTGGGCCATATTAACCAGCAGGGTATTGTGTATGGAACTTACCACAAAGGTTATAGCGGTTTGTTTAACGGCAACATGAAACTAAGCAATAAATTTAGTGTTAATACAAATTTTAGTTTTCAGTTAAGAAATGGAAATGCGCCAAATAATTATAACAACGTAGTATCAAGATCTATTAAAACACCGCCTACCTATCGTTTAACATTTGAGGATGGAAGCCCGGCACCGGGCGAAGGAATCTCTTCCTTTTTGCCACGCTTATACGAAGTATATTATAAAGAAAAATATACCAATGTTAAAGTATACCGTTATACTTCCAAAGTTGGTTTTAACTGGGATATAATTCCCGGCCTCAGCTTTGCGCCTACATTGTATTATTTTACTACAGAAGGTGTTGAAAACAGGTATGAAGCTTTCAGTTCTGTTTACAAAAACCGGAATGCTTCGGCAGCTCATAATTTTGACCGGCAAAGCCAGTTGGACGGTGTTTTTAATTATTCAAAAAAAATTGGCTCCAGTCATAATTTAAGCGCCGTGTTGGGTACCAGTTATATTAACACTTATGCGTACAGGATGAGCGGTAGCGGCAGGGGAGCGCCTACTGATTATATAACAACTTTAAACGCTACGGTTCCCGAAACACAACGAATTACCACAACAAAAACTACCGATGCAATGATGAGCTATTTTGGAAGAGTGGACTATAATTATAAGCAGAGGTACATGTTATCAGCAAGTTTGCGTGCAGACGGTTCTTCCAGGTTTTCAGAGAAAAAAAAGTACGGGTATTTCCCAGGAGCATCAGCCGGCTGGAACGTACATAAAGAGTCGTTTTGGGAACCGATTGCTAAATATATTTCAAACTTTAAGTTCAGGTCAAGCTTTGGTGTGGTGGGCAATAATGAACTGTCTGTTTTTGATACCCAGGGCGAGTACGGCACCGGTTATAATTATGATGCACAGGCGGGGTTGCTAAATACAACGCTTGCCAACCAAAATCTTGTTTGGGAAAAAACAGCTTCTTTCGATATGGGGCTTGATATAGGCATTCTTAAAAACCGCGTAACTCTTATACTTGATTATTATAATAAGCTAACCTCAGACAGGTTGTTTAATAAACCGCTTGATGCCACTTCGGGCTTTTCTTCCATCATGAGTAATTATGGATCTATAAGAAATAGTGGTTTTGAAATTGAATTGGAAGCCTCACCTGTACGGTCAGAGAACTTTAATTGGACGGTAAGTGCAACGTTTGCTTATAACAAGGGAGTAGCTGTAAAACTGCCCGCCAATAGTGAAGATAAAAACAGGATTGGCGGCAACTATGTATATGATATAGCTTCTAAAACATATAAAAAGGTTGGCGGCACTGCTGAGGGTGAGCGTTTCGGGCAACGCTGGGCTTACCACTTATTGGGCGCTTATGCAACTGATGAAGATGCTGCTTATGCACCTAAAGACCTTAATGCAAGCGGGCGTGTAAAACTTGGTGGTGATGCCATTTGGGACGATCTGGATGGTAATGGTGTAATTGATAATAACGATATGATTTTTATGGGCTATATACGTCCCGATAAAACAGGAGGGTTTGTTAATACGTTAAATTATAAAGGTATTTCCCTTCGTTTTGTTGCAGACTGGGCTGTAGGCCATGTTATTGATAACCGGTTTAAAGCTGATGTAATGGGTAGCGCACGTAATAATAACTCAGCATTTGCTGACGTGTTAGCTGATAACATTTGGAAGCAGCAGGGAGATATTGCAACAGTTCCCAAGTATACGGTACAAAGTGATTTCGATTATAACTTCAGGAACCACCTTCGCTGGGATAATGGCATCGGAAGTACTGTCGGGTCAAATAATTCATTATATTTTTCAAAAGGAGATTTCCTTGCGTTCAGAGAAGTTTCATTAAGTTATCGTTTCCCTTCCAAATTCATCAATAAAATCTTTTTACAAAATCTTGAGTTTTTTGGTTCGGTATATAACATTGGTTATTTAACCCCGTACGATGGTTTAATGCCAGAGGTTTACACAGGGGCCGATCCCGGGCTATATCCCAGACCCAGGCAAATTATTTTTGGAATTAATGCAACATTTTAAACAGCAGTAAAAATGAAAAGTCATTATTTATATATCACTTTTATCATCGGCGTATTACTAAGCGGGTGCGAAAAAATAATAGATATCAAACCCGAATCATCCATCACCAATGCTAATTATTGGAAGGCGGAGGGCGATGTGGTTGGTTATTTAACAGGTGTATATGCAAAGTACAGGGATGT
>Ga0066256_1005358_pt1 | contig 10666 bp, 4 predicted proteins | sample ThiBio_1000_biof_FD_87107 | JGI IMG/M metagenome (GOLD analysis project Ga0066256, IMG submission 87107) | Wastewater bioreactor microbial communities from Cape Town, South Africa - Thiocy_expt_1000_biof (version 2) | ecosystem: Engineered > Bioreactor > Thiocyanate-remediating >... | reverse complement strand
CGTGGGCGCTGCTGCTGCGCACGCAGCCGCTGGCGCTGGTGGCGCGGTTGATGAGTGGGCTGGACGTGGCGCCGCTGCTGGCGGCGGCACGCGCTCTGGGCCCCGCCGCGTTGCGCGACGCTCTGCCGCCGGGTGTGGCCTCCTTTGTGGTGGAATTTGAGGAGCTGGTGGACACGCTGGAGCGCGTGGTTGAGCGGGAGGCGACGGCGGACGCCGCGTCACCCGAGCAGCTGGCACGCGCGGTGGCGGAGCTGGCGGAGGCAGACCTGCTGGCACCAGCGGAAGCCACCACTCTCACCGCCATCCTGGCTGCGTCGCAGGTGGCGGCGTCGCTGCCGGCGTACTCGCCTACTGGCGGCGCCGCAGCGGACGACGCTGCTGGCATCATGCGCCGCGCGCTGGCACTCACCACCAAGCTGGCTGCTACGCTGGGTGCGCTGCTGCGCCGCTACAATGACGACGGCAACCTGGCCGCATTTGTGGCGGGCGCTCGCCAGCTGGTGGTCATTGCCACGCCGCTCGTGGGCGCGCTGCCGCTGCAGCGCGCCATGCAGACCGCCACCGCCGCCGTGGCGGCGGCAGCGTCGTCATCACGGCCGCCCTCCCCGCCGCCGGCACCCCAGGCGGCGGGCGCCTCGCGTGAGGCGTCACCTGTCCCTGCGGCTGCTGCGACGACATCCGCGCCGGCATCACGCCGTGGCTCTGGCTCTGTCGCCGCACCCGCACCAGCGGCAGCTGCTGCTGCTGTCACACCCGTCCGCAGCGTGGATGTTGTGACGGCGCGCCACACCCTGCTGGCGCGCGTGCCACGCCTATTGTCGGCTGGCGTGCTTACCCCGGCAGCGGCGGCGGCGGTGGCGCGCGCCATCCATAGCGACGACGCCCGCCTGCTGGCCGCCTTTGAGGTGTGGCGCACGAACCTGTCTGACGACGAGGACGCCGACCTCGTCAACAACGATCGCTTCAACGCCGCCATTGTTGCCGTCGGCCGCGCTGCAGCCGCTGCCAGCGGCGATCTTGACGCTGGCGGCGGCGGTGGTGGTGGTGCAGCTGGTGGTGGTGGTGGCGGAGGGGCGGCAGCGGCGGCGGCGGCGGCGGCTACGAAAGCAGCATCGCCAGCTAGCCTGCGAGGCGCGGCCCTGACAGACGAGCACGTGCTGCAAGTAGTGGATGCGCTGGAAGACAGCGGGCGGGTGAGCGAGGCGCAGGCAGACGCGCTGCATGACTGCCTGGAGGCGGCATTCCAGGGCGGTGACGGCCTGCCGTCACCTGACGCGGCTGACGCCGTCCGCACCGACGCCGCCGGCATGTCACCGCGCAACCCGCAGGTGGTGCGCTACGCCCGCCGCGCCATTGCCGCGTACCGCGCCTCCGCGGACGCCGGCGCCTTTAGCACTACCCTCATGCAGCTGTCTGCCTGGCTCATGCCGCCCGCCGACGCGCCCGGCGACGTTGACGCGTGACCAGCCCGTGACGTCGCAGAGTGTCGATGGTGTTGCCATTCTAGTTGTTGACTTGTTGCCGTTCGTTGAAACCATTGAGCGTTTGCACGCTGCGCTGGCCCAACCACATGCTGCCTTCCGTCCTCCCCGTCCCCTGACCGCTGAGTCCCACTAACACACTCGCCACTCGCCGACGCCGCGCTGCCAGAAGGCCCAGCAGCTCTCAGCTGCAGCTGTTCGTCGCCACCGATGCCCAACATCGGCGGAGGGATGTGCCGGGGCAAGCGGGTAAAATGGGTTGGAAGGTGCATACCGAACACATGCAGCCGCGCGTGCGCGTGCGCCAATTGTAAGCGAGACAGGTGCGTTATTGCAGAGCAGAGTGCACTGGGGTGGTAACGTGTTGTTATGCCGGCAGCGTGATTTTTGCGGGCGTATCCACGATGTCACCACTCGATGACCGATGACGACCCATGAGGAGTAGTCAGTCCATAGCCCCCTCCTGACGTTGCCTCTCTCATGCTATGCCGCCATGCCACAACCCCCATCGCCCTGGCACTGTAACTGCAGGTATCGATAGACAGGCATCAAGTCTAGTTACAGAGGATCGGCTGGTGTCTGGGCCGTCGCACACAAGCAGCTACAGCTTCTCATCTTTGCTCGGCAACCAAACACCAACATGGCGGCGCGCGCCTTTGACGTGGTGCTGTATGGCGCCACGGGGTTCACGGGCCGGCTGTGCGCCGCGTACATGGCGGCACACGCGCCGGCGGGCGTGCGGTGGGCGGTGGCGGGGCGCAGCGCGGAGAAGCTGGCGCGCGTGGTGGCGGAGGTGACGGGCGGCGACGCAGCGGCGGCTGCGCGCGTGGGCGTGCTCACCGCTGACGCCACCTCCCCCGCCAGCTTGCGTGCCATGACGGCGCAGGCGCGCGTGGTGCTGTCCACCGTGGGGCCGTTTATCTTGTACGGCGAGCCGCTGGTGGCGGCGTGTGTGGACACGGGCACGGACTACGTGGACAGCACGGGGGAGACGGACTGGGTGTACGCCATGACGGGCAAGTACGGCGCGGCGGCGAAGGAGCGCAAGGTGGCGCTCGTGTCCATGTGCGGCTTTGACTCCATCCCCGCGGACGTGGGCACGCTCATGGTGACGACGGCAGCGGCGGCGCGCGGCGTGCGCGTGAACGACGTGACGGCGTACGTGCAGGTGAAGGCGGGCACGTCAGGCGGCACGGTGGCCAGCGCGCTTGCCAAGTTTGACAACCCGGTGCGCGGCGCCGACCTGTTCAACCCCACCCTGCTCGTCCCGCGCGGCGCCGACCTGCCGGCACCTGCCACGCTGGTGGAGCCCACGCCGCCCTCCTTCATCCCGTTCTGGGTGCCCTCCCTGCGCAAGTACGCCCACTTTTTCTTCATGTCGCCCGTCAACGTGAACGTGGTGCGCAAGTCGGCGGCGCTGGCGGCACTGGCGGCACGCGCCGCCGTGCCCGGCGCCGCGCCCTACAGCGAGTCGCCGTTCCGGTACACCGAGTTCCAGGTCACCTCCAGCCTGCTGCAGGCGGTCGTCATGACGCTCGGCATCGCGCTCTTTGCCTTCCTCGCGCGCTTTGCCGCCTTCCGCAACTTTGCGCGCCGCTTCCTGCCGGCGCCCGGCGAGGGCCCCTCCGACACCGCGCGCGCCGCCTCCTTCTTCCGGTACACGGTGGTGGGCCGCACGGAGGAGGCGGTGCCGCGCACCATCACTGCCGTGGTGGCTGGTGGCGACCCCGGCTACACCGAGACATCCAAGATGCTGTGCGAGTCAGCGATGTGCCTGGCCACGCAGCGCGACACCCTGCCCCTCGCGCGCCACGGCTTTGGCTTCCTGTCGCCTGCCGCCGCCCTCGGCCCCGCCATCGTGGACCGCCTGCGCGCCGCCGGCATGACCATGACGGTGGATGACAGCGCGCTGGGTGGCACCGCGCCTGCCGCCGTGCCTGCGCCGCGCTTGTAACTACACTCTCATTATTGCTTGATTCAAATGACGCCAGCTCACATGAACATGCGCAGCGCGCTCTCCAGCCGCTCCGTGTCGTCCAGCAGCAGGCGCAGCGACTGCAGCTGCGCGGCGTCGTTCCCGCTGGCGGTGTCAAACGCCTCGTCTGCCTCCGCCACGAGCTGGTTGTAGTCCGCCAGCTCGTCGTCGTCCTCCGCGTCCACACCCCCAAACAGGTCCTCCCCGCCGTCGTACCCGTCCTCCGCTGCCGCCTCTGCCATGGCGGCGCCTGGCACCAGCGTGCGCCGCGCGGCATCGGCGTCCAGGCGCGGCACCTCGCCAGCACCCGCTGCCGCCGCCGCCGCCGCCGCTGCCGCACCGTCGGCAGCACCCGCGGCGACAATAGTAGGAGGCACGTCCGCCTCCGCCGTGGCGTCCACTACACGCCGCAGCGCCTCCATACCGGCGTCGGCATCCACTGACACCACGTGCGGCAGGCTGCGGCGCGGGGCGGGCATGCCAGCATGCAGCGACACACGACCACCCTCCCCACCGTGGCTGGTGGACGCCACCACCATGCTGGCACGCGAGCCGGGCGCGCCGCCAGTGGACAAGATGACGGACGCTGCCGCCATGGCAGCGTGGCCATGCAGGTCCACCTTGCTGTGCTCCGTCTCCAGCTCCTTCTCATCCACCTCATCTGCCAGCCCCGTCGCATCGCTCACCACTGCCGCGCTCGCGGCGGCACTGGCGGTGGCGGCACTGGTGGCGGCGGCGGCAGGCGCTGCAGGCGCTGCCGGGGGCGGCGCCGAGACTGAGACGGCGCGCGTGGGACGGATGGTGGGCACGTGCGTGTTGGTGAGCGGGTCAAACGCCAACGGCGACGCGGGGTCGGCGGCGGCAACAAGCCGCGGCGGCGGCGGAGGTGGTGCCACCCCGCCCGCCCGTGGCTGGCTGCCTGCTGTGCCGGTTTGCTGCGGCGCCGGCGCCGCAGCCGCCGCCGCCGCCCCGGCCGGTTGCGCCACAGTGACAGGCGCGCGGGCAGCCTTCTTCCTGGCCGCTTCCACCGCGGCGGCGGCGGCGGCGCGCTTCAGGCGCTCCGCCTCCTTGGCGGACAGCGAGCAGATCCACTGCACGCACATCTGCAGCACGGTGATAATGTACGCGTCCTTGCCGTTGGTGGCAGACGGCGGGATGCCGTAGTTCGCCATGAAGGAGAGGCAGGCGTGCGGGCGGCGCCACAGTGCCCGGGAGCAAGTGTAATTGAGCAGCGGGATGAGGTCGTCGGCTGCCAGCACCGGGGCAGGGCCCGGCGGTTCATCCTCCTCCGTGTCACCGCACACGCTCCCCGTGTCGCCGCCGCCGCCGCCACCTCCGCTGCCGTCACCCGCAGCAGCACCACTGTTCCCACCGCCGCCACCGCCACCCAGCTCCAGGATGGAATCACGGCGGGCGCCCCCCGGCGTAGCCTCTGAGGCAGCCAGCAGCCGCCGCAGCCGCTCCCTCTCCACCGCCTTGGCGGCGCGCTTCTCCTTCGCCTCCCGCGCCATGAACGCGCGCGCCCGCGCACTCGCCTCCGCCATCACCGCGTCCACCGCCGCGCCCATGTACTCCAGCATCTCGGCGGGGTGCTTGCAGTGGTCCATGTTGGACAGCAGCTTGCCCGGGATGGAGAACGGCCCATCCTCGTACTCCAAAGCCGGCTGCACGCCGCCCCCGCCCCCACCCCCACCGCCGCTGCTGCCAGTCATCATGGGTGTGGACGGCGGGCCGCCTGCTGGGACGGAGGTGTTAGGGATGGGGATCAGCAGGAGGTCAGACTCCAGCGGCTCAATGAACTGCGCCGCAACACCAATCTCCAGCGCCGACAGCGCCGCCACGCGCGGCTGCCGCTTCTCCCAGATGCGGTCACGTCGCACCATGACGTCAGCGGTGCTGCCCAGCGGCCGCACCGGCAGCGGCATGATGATGCCGTCTGACGCGCCGCCACCGCCCTCGCCATCCACAAATGACGCACGCGGTGCCAAGGGCGCGCCGCCGCCACCACCACTGGCGCCGCCGCCGGCCGCACCGCCACCGCCACCGCCGCCACCAGCCCCACTGCCGCCGTCCAGATCCTCATACTGACCCATGTCCGGCACGCTGCCGTCCGGGTTCATGAGGTCAATGCCGGTGAAGATGACAGCGTGCAGGCGGGGGTACAGCATGTGGTCCACATACACGCGCAGCAGGCGGGTGGCCTCCACAATGGCTGCTCGGTGCGCCGCGGCATCCGACGCCTTGCTGCGGGCGCCGCCGGCCTTGGCCTCGCCGCTGCCACTGCCGCTGCCACTGTCCCCGCCGCCGCTGCCGTCGCCGCGAGCTAGCACCACAGACAACAGCTCGTACTCGCGCAGGATCTCGTTGCTAAAGTGGCGCAGGAAGGCGTTCACAAGCTTGGGGCTGGGCACGCTGTTCTTTGCGCCCGCTGTGGCCTTGCGCCGTGCTGCCACGCTGCCGCCACCGCCACCGCCGCCGCCGCCGCTCGTCGCGCCGCTGCCCACTCGAGCCGCCCGAGAGTCTGCCGTCTCGCCGCCACCGCCGCTGCCACCGGCGGCAGTCAGGATGCTGCCGTCCGCATGCGGCGGCGGCCGGCCAGCAGGCGACGTCAAGTCAGCAAAGGCGGCGTCGCCGGGTGACGCGGCAGGCGCGCCACCCAGCCGCGAGTGGGTGCCGCGTGGCGGCGACCGCAGCGCGTCGTACGCGGAGCCAGCAGGCGAGTCAGCGCCGCCCATGGCCAGCGCGCTGTCCTCCTGCACCGTCATAATAAAGGAGGCGCGGCTGGCCACGGTGGCCAGTGCAGCCAGTGTCACGGCGTCGGGCGTCAAGCTGGGGCGCGGTCCAATGACGGTGGGGTCCACCACCGCCGCGCCGCCAATGCGCAGCTGGTACCGCGTGCGCTCCGCAAACGATGGGCCCGGGTCAAACCCCAGGTAGCGCGCCATGTCAAACGCATAGTCGCCCTCGTACCCCGCCGCCAGTGTGCGCTGGCACCAGCGCTGGAACAGGCGGCCCTCCCGCGTGCGTTGGTCAGCCACCAGCCGCACAAACGACGACTGCCGCATCCGCCGCTCCTTGTACACCTGGTTGCGCTGACCCAGCGACGCGTGCAGCCGGCGCAGGCCTGCCAGCGCGTCAGTGGATGCCGTGTACAGCCGTCGGTTCAGCGTCGCCAGGATGGCGGCAGCAATGGTGGCACTGCCGGCGCCGCTGCTGCCGCCGGTGGACGCCGCCGTCGCCGCCGCGGCCGTTGGCGACAGCAGGGCGGCGGGCGATGCCAGCCCCGACAGCTGCGGCGACAGGGTGGCAGGCGTGAAGGACACGGTGCGGGTGCGCTGCGGTGTGGCAAGGCCGCTGGTGGCGGTGGTGGCTGCGCTGCCAGACCGGCTGGCGGCATTAAGGACAGAGTTGGGCACGGCGTTGGACACGGCACGGTACAGCGCGCGCACGTTGCGGTATACCACCTGCGTCGCCGCCTCGGGCGGCACAATCACGCCGTAGGCATACAGCACGAGCAGGACGGCGGTGGGTTGGTCCTGTGCAAACAGCGACTGGGGGGGTGCGGCGGCGGGGGGGGGGGCGGGGGGGGGGGCGGGGGGGGGGGGGGGGGGGGCTGCGCCGGCGGGGGGGGCCCCGCCAGCGGCCACCGCCCCGCCACTCTCACCACCCTCCGCACCGCCGCTGCTGCGGCGTCGCAGACCATCTGCACTGCCGTCGTGCGGTGTGCCGTCACCACTCGGAGCAATGGCCGCCGGGCCCAGCGGCGCGGCGGACGGCATAGAGGTAAAACTGCCGCTGCCGCTGGCAGCGTGTCCCCGCGGCGTGGCAAGCAGACGCGAAGAGGCGCCACGGCGCAGTGCCGCGGCGCCGCCGCCGCTGCCAGCATCGGAGCTGGCACCCACCGTGATGCCGCCCGCCGGCACCCAGCCGTTGGAGGTGGCACCACACACTTGCAGCGCAGACGGGCGGCCGGATCGTGCCGGCGCAATGGGTTCGGGTGCCGGGGCTGCAGCCGCGGCGCTGCGCAGCGATGGCAGCAGGTTACGCACGCTGGTGGTGGCTGCCAGCACAATGTCACCGCCGGTTGTCGCCGTGGGGCCCGCTACGCCACCCAGTACCGGCGTGCTGCCGGGCGCGCCACCATCGATGTGGCTACGCCGGCCGGCACCAAGCGGTGCCACTACATCACCGCCAGCCCCGCCGCTCGCCTCGTCCCCCTCTCCCTCTCCTGCGCCACCGCCGCTGGCGCCACCAGCGCTGGCGTCGATGCTGCCAATGTGCAACAGCACGTCTTCCCAGCCGCCCGGTTGCAGCAGCAGCGGGATCCACGGCGCGCACGGGTGCAGTGCCAGCGTGTCTTTTGGCTGTCGAATGGCAGCCACGCGCCGCGTGATGGCGGCGCGTGTGGCAACATCTAATGTGGCGGCCACACCGCCCTCGCCGCCGGCGGCAGCGGCGGCAGCAGCAGCGGTGGTGGCTGATACTGATGAAGGTGCAGCAGCCGGCGCAGCAGCAACCGGTGCCGTCGGCAGTGACGGCGGCACCTCCAGCCCCAGAGCGGTGGAGATGGTGTCGCGCACGTTGGGGACGGTGCCCAACAGCGACGCCACGCGGCCCGCAATGGTGGTGGCATCCTTGCCCGCCTCCTCCAGCCGCTCCGCCGACTCCACCTCAAACGTCATCAGCTTCTCCAGCTGCGCTTTGCGCTCCACCCGCGGCACGGGGCCCAGCAGCGGCTTCATGGAGGCAATGGTGGCGTCAATGCCGTCCAGCCGCTCGGAGATCTTGGCAATGCGGCGGTTGAGCTTGCGCCCCGCGGGGCTGTCCTGCCCCACGTCGCCCGGCGTGCGCATAAAAGCGGCGACATCCAGCGGCAGGGTGCCAGACTCGGTAAACACGGCGGCAGCCGCCACCACCGCCGCCGCCATCTCCGACTCGATCGCCACCGCCGCCACCGCCGACTCTGGCATGCCCAGGTGCGCCACGCGCTCATTTGCCATTGCGGTCAGGTGCGCCCTGCAGGTGGATGGGGGGGGGGGGGGGGGGGGGGGGGGGGGGGGGGGGGGGGGGGGGGTGCAGGGGGGGTGCGCCCGTGGTACCCCGCCCCCCCCAGCGGCCGCGGCCACGGCTGCGACGCCGACACGGGCCCCGTGGGCGGCTGGATGAGGGCACTGTCGGCGAGCGAGCGCAGCCCCACGCGCTCCAGGAGCAGCACCGCCTGCTCGTAGTACGTGGTCATGAGGTCGGTGAGCGCCCAGTTGTACAGCAGCGGCAGCTTCTTGCGGCACTCCTCCCGCGTCTGGTCCACCTGCGCCACGCGCTGGTACGGCGACCCCGCCATCTTCTTCAGCTCCTTGTTCAGCATCGCCTCGTACGCCAGCAGCCGGTTCACCGCCGCGCGCAGCTCCGTCTCAAACGGGTCCTTCTTTCGAAACAGCGACCGCATGATGTCCATGGTGGCGGGTGGGTGATGGGGTCTAGGTGTGCGGGCAGGGAGGGCGGACAGAGGTGGCGGCACCGCCTGCACCCGCGCGAGCGGGTTGGGGTGGGGGTGGACTGAGCGACGGGGCCAGTGCAGGATAGACTACCCAGGCAGACAAGACAGACAGGAGAGCGATACGACCGAGGCCGCCCAGTCAGTGGAGTGATAGAGAGTGCGAGCAACCGCAGTCGAGCAACCGCAGTACCAGTAGAGCAACCGCAGTAGTAGTAGCCAGCGAGAGAGGGTAAGGCGAGAGACGAGAGGGGGGTAGTAGAGGGGGAGAGAGAGGGGGGTGAGCGCACAATGATGGGGCACAACAACCGCACGGCAGGACGGCAGAACACGCAAAACACACGCCGGGGGGACAGGGATGAGGAAACTGCACGCTGCACTACCAGTCGGGTTGTGGGTGTGCATTTGGGTGGGTGGGTGTGCCACCCGTCAGTTGGAGTAGGCGGGCAGTAGGGACATGAGAGGGGACTTTGCGGCAGATTATAACTCCCTTCCACGCACCCTTGCAGCGTTTCAACACACGTACCACTTGCGTGACTGCGCGAACTGTTTGTGTGATTGGTTGGTATGTACGTAGTGTCAAGACGGCGCGCGGTACGGCGCGGAAAAGGAGTCGGTGAATCATACATCAAGGCATCCAAGACTCGGAGAGTCGAACCCCGCACGGCCATTTTTTCCCGGCCCATTCTGCACCAGATTTCAAGCCACTACGCGCCGACTTGGCGCACCCGCTCACCGTATCCCGACTTTTGGTACTATGGTTTGTGGTCTGGTGCTGTTTTTGCGCGTGGGGAGACTGGGGAGTGACGGCAGTTGCCATCGAATCTTTCCCTCTTCTCTCCCTCTCTACTCGCCAGTAGGCGACGAGAGAAGGGAGTAGGCAACAAGAGAGAAGCTACTACGGTAGAGAGAGAGAGGAGCGAGAGGAGAGAGAGGAGGGAGAGACAGGGAAGGTAGTAATGCTGGCACTGGCAGGTGGGCGGCAGCGTGGCGGCAGGCGGCGCGTGCGGCGCACCACTTCTCGTATTCTCGTGCACTGCGGGTGTCCTCGGTTGCAGTTTGCTCCCCCCGGCTGCTGTCATTCATTCTCTCCCCCCCCCCCACCCTCTCCGCCCCTGTTGTTACCCACACCTCCGCCTCTCACTCTCCTCCTCTATCTACTGGTGCTACTGCTGCTACTGGTGCTTGGTACTGGTGATTGGAACTAACTGGTGCTGCTGGCTGCTACTTGGTGCTTGGAATTGACTGGTGTTGCTGGACTGCTGCTGCTGCTGCAATAGCTACGACTGCGACTGCGACTGCGACTGCGACGACAGCATCCACACCTTCATCCACATCTTGCGCTCGCAACAGCGTCGACACCTGGCAGCTAGTACCACAGCTGCAGCAAGCCATCTTGCGCAGTCGGGTCCCCTTGCTCCTCTGCCTGTGCCCCCCGCCCCCCGCGGCCGCTCGCCGCCGCACTCACCACGCGCCGGCGTCCACCATGATCCAGTCCATCTTCATCCTCGCCGGCGAGAGCGGCGATGTGATCATTGAGAAGCACTACAAGGGCGTCACGTCGCGCGTGGCGGTGGAGGGCTTCTGGGAGGAGACCGCCAAGCGGCCACGCCGTGAGGTGCGTGTTTGGGGGGGGGGGGGGGGGACGCCCTTCTCTTTGGCCTGCACTTGCTCAACCTCACTCCCACCCCCCCCCCCCCCCGCCCCCCCCCGCCG
>Ga0066256_1005357_pt1 | contig 10666 bp, 11 predicted proteins | sample ThiBio_1000_biof_FD_87107 | JGI IMG/M metagenome (GOLD analysis project Ga0066256, IMG submission 87107) | Wastewater bioreactor microbial communities from Cape Town, South Africa - Thiocy_expt_1000_biof (version 2) | ecosystem: Engineered > Bioreactor > Thiocyanate-remediating >... | reverse complement strand
GCGCGCCCAGTCTGCGCTGGGCCGGGGGCCCCACGCGCGCCGCGATCGACAACTGCCTGACCGTCGCCGACGCGCTCGACGTGCAGGTGATGATCCACACCGACACGCTGAACGAGAGCGGCTTCGTCGAGGATACCGTCGCGGCCTTCAGGGGCCGCACCATCCACGCCTTCCACACCGAGGGCGCCGGCGGCGGCCACGCGCCCGATATCATCAAGGTGTGCGGGCTCGGAAACGTCATCCCGTCCTCGACCAACCCGACGCGGCCCTACACCGTCAATACCATCGCCGAACATCTCGACATGCTGATGGTCTGCCATCATTTGTCGCCGTCTATCCCCGAGGACATCGCCTTCGCCGAAAGCCGCATCCGCAAGGAGACGATCGCGGCGGAGGACATCCTGCACGACATCGGCGCCTTCTCGATCATCTCCTCCGACAGCCAGGCCATGGGCCGCGTCGGCGAGGTGCTGATCCGCACCTGGCAGACCGCCGACAAGATGAAGCGCCAGCGCGGCCGGCTGAAGGAGGAAACCGGCGACAACGACAATTTCCGCGTCCGCCGTTACATTGCCAAATACACGATCAACCCGGCCATCGCCCATGGCATGAGCCGCGAGATCGGCTCGGTCGAGGGGGGCAAGCGCGCCGACCTCGTGCTGTGGAGCCCGGCCTTCTTCGGCGTCAAGCCGGACATGGTGCTGGTCGGCGGCTCCATCGTCATGGCCCCGATGGGCGACCCCAACGCCTCCATTCCCACGCCGCAGCCGGTGCACTACCGGCCGATGTTCGGCGCCTATGGCAGGGCGCCGGCGGCCTCGTCGGTCACCTTCGTCTCGCGCGTCGCGCTCGACGCCGGCCTGCGCGAGCGGCTCGGTGTCGACAAGCCGATGGTGGCGGTGGAGAACACGCGCGGCGGCATCGGCAAGCGCTCCATGGTGCTCAACGACGCCACCCCGCATGTCGAGGTCGACCCGGAGACCTACGAGGTGCGTGCCGACGGCGAGCTGATCACCTGCGAGCCCGCGACCGTGCTGCCGATGGCGCAACGGTATTTTCTGTTCTAGAGCGATGGGCGTCCCGGTCGCTGCCGGTTCGTCTTTGCCCATCGGAGGAATGAATGATCTACGTCGTCGCCACGCTCACCATCAAGCCCGGCTCGCTGGAGGCCCTGCGTCCGGCCGCCGCGACCTGCCGGGAGGCGACGCTGAAGGAGAAGGGCTGCATCGCCTACGAGCTGCACCAGAGCCTCGCCGATCCGCACAAGCTGGTGTTCATCGAGAAGTGGGAGACCCGCGAGGCGCTGACCTCCCATTCCAAGCAGCCGCATCTCGCCGCCTGGCGCGAGGCGAGCAACCCGCATCTCGTCTCGCGCGTCATCGAGGTCGTGCATCCCGAGAAGGTCGAGACGTTCTGATGTACCAAGCCGTCGGGGCGCCGGGCTCCCGCATGACCCGGATCACCTGGATGCTGGAGGAGCTCGGCCAGCCCTACGGGATCGTCAAGGCCAAGCAGCACACCGAGACGATGGTCCGCTACAACCCGTCCGGCAAGATGCCGGCGCTGGTCGACGGCGACTTCGTGCTGACCGATTCGGCCGCGATCTGCAGCTATCTGGCCAACAAGCACGCCGAAAAGGGCATGGGCGGCGCCGATGCGAGGGAGCGCGCGATGCTGCTTTCCTGGCTCTTCTTCGCCCAGTCGGAGCTCGAGGCGCCGCTGTGGAACAAGCTCAAGCACCGCCTGCTCCTGCCCGAGGACCAGCGCGCCGAGGTCGGCGCCTGGACGGCGGCCGAGTTCGGGCGCGAGATCGGGACGCTGGAGAAGCGCCTCGGCGACCGCGACTATGCGATGGGCGACCGCTTCACCGCCGCCGACGTGCTGCTCGGCCATTGCGGCCAGTGGGCGCGCGGCGCAAGGTTCGAGATCCGGTCCGACCGGGTCAATGCCTATTTCGACCGCGTGCTGGCGCGACCGGCGCTGGCGCGGGCCAAGGCGAAGGAGGCCGAGGCACAATGAAGCTCGACATCAAGACCGATTTCACCAGCCTGCCGAAGGCCGGCAGCGTGCTTCGCGCGGGCGAGGCCGGCATCGCGACGGCGTTCGACAAGGCGACGCTGCCGCATGACGAGCGGCATCTGCGCCGCAAGGTGCTGTCGCTGGCCGGCGGCGGCAAGCTGCTCGTCGACCTGCCCGAGCCGGTCATGCTGGCTTCCGGCGACCGGCTGGTCCTCGACGACGGCAGGCAGGTGGAAATCGGCGCCGAGCCGGAGGAGCTGCTGGAAGCCCGCGCGCGCGATGCGGTGCATCTCGCCGAGCTCGCCTGGCACATCGGCAACCGCCACCTCGCCGCGCAGATCGAGGCGGGCCGCCTGCTCATCCTGCGCGACCACGTCATCGAGGACATGCTGAAGGGGCTGGGCGCGGCCGTGCGCCATGTCGTCGAGCCGTTCCAGCCGGTGCGCGGCGCCTATTCCGGCCATGGCCACGACCACCATCACGATCATGACCATCATGGGCATGGTCACGACCATCATCACGGCCATGGCGAGCCCGACGCTTATGGCCGCCTGCCGGGCGATCCGCATTACGGCCACAACCATGCCTGAAGCGGCCGGCCCCGCGACGGTGCTCAGGCTGATGGCCTGGCTGTCGCCGGCCTTCCCCGTCGGTTCGTTCAGCTACAGCCACGGGCTGGAGCGGGCCGTGCAGGACGGGCTGGTGACCGACGCGGAAAGCCTGCTTGAATGGCTGGAAGCGCTCGTCTCGTGGGGCTCCGGCTGGAACGATGCGGTGCTGTTCTGCGAGGCGATGCGCCGCGCCGGAACCGGCGGCGACCTTGCTGGACTCGCAGAGCTGGCCGAGGCGCTGGCCGGCTCGGCCGAACGCCATCTCGAAACCTCCCAGCAGGGCCGTGCCTTCGCCGCCGCCTCCGCCGCATGGCCGCAGGCCGCCATGGAAAAGCTGCCCACGAACGCGCCCTATCCGGTCGCGGTCGGCGCACTGGCCGGCGCGGAGGGCATTGCGCCCGCCGTCGCGGCGGCGGCCTATCTCCAGGCTTTCGCGTCGAATCTCGTCCAGGCGGGGATCCGCCTCGGCGTGATCGGCCAGGTCGACGGCGTGCGCCTGATCGCGGCGCTGGAGCCGCTGCTTTCAGCGACCGCCGCCCAAGCTGCGGAAGCCGACCTCGACGATCTCGGCTCCTGCACCCTGCTCGCGGAGATTTCCGCGATGCGGCATGAGACCCAGTATTCGCGGCTGTTCCGGACATGAGCATCCTCGCGCTCTGCCTCGCTTTGCCGCTGATCGCCACGCGGGGGCGGCAGGCCTACGGGGCCATCGGCGGTGCCGGGCCGGGCCGGGACGCGGCCCCCTGCGCTCGCGCCGCCGTCGGCTTCAGGGGCGCCGAAGTCATGCCGCCGCCTGCCGCGGGCTTCGCCGTCGCCGCCGTCGCCATCGTCATGGCGCTGGTCGCGCTGGCGTTGGGCGGCTGGTATGCCGAGCCGATCGAGCCGGTGCAACTCGCCGGCATGGCTTTGTTCGCCGGCTTCGTGCTCTTGGCCCGCGGCCTGCTCGGCTTCACCCCGTGGTGGCGCCGGCTGACCCCGCTTCAGCCCTTCGCGCGTCTCGACACGCGCTTCTATTCGCCGCTCTGCCTCGCCCTCGGCGCCGGCTTCCTGGCGCTCGCCCTCGGAGGATTTGCCGCATGACGTCACCGAACGGACCCCTGCGCGTCGGCATTGGCGGGCCTGTCGGCTCGGGCAAGACGACGCTGACGGAGAAGCTGTGCAAGGCGATGCGCGACGATTTCTCGATCGCCGTCGTCACCAACGACATCTACACCAAGGAAGACGCGATGATGCTCGCGCGGCTTCAAGCTCTCCCCGAGGAGCGCATCGTCGGCGTCGAGACCGGCGGCTGCCCGCACACGGCGATCCGCGAGGACGCCTCGATCAACCTCGCCGCGATCGCCGACCTGAACGGCCGCTTCCCCGGCCTCGACATCGTCTTCATCGAGTCCGGCGGCGACAACCTCGCCGCCACCTTCTCGCCCGACCTCGCCGACCTGACGCTCTATGTCATCTCGGTCTGCCAGGGCGAGGAGATCCCGCGCAAGGGCGGGCCGGGCATCACCCGCTCCGACTTCCTCGTCATCAACAAGAGCGATCTGGCGCCCTATGTGAACGTCGATCTCGACGTGATGGAGCGCGACGCTGGCCGCATGCGCGCCGGCCGCGCCTTCGCCTTCACCGACCTGTCGCGCGGCAAGGGCGTGGCTGAGATCGTCGACTTCATCGTGGAGAATGGCGGCCTGCAGCGGCAGCCGGCCCGCCGCAGCGCGTAAACGGCTTGCCTCAGCCGCATTTCCGGACGCAAAACCGCTTCGCACTTTTGCTGGAAATGCTCTAGCGCCCGAACACGATCACCGTGTCGGCCTCGCGCCGGCGGCCTGTCACCAGCTCGACATTGGCCATGTCGTTGGAGAAGGCGCGCTCGCGCGCGGCCTCCGGCGAGAGCCCGTGCTCGACCCAGCGCTGCACCAGCCGGCGGGCGAGCTCGCCCTTCGGCACGTCGAGAAACACGGTCCAGTCGAACAGCCCGGCCAGCCCGTTCCACGGCTCCTGGTCGAGCAGCAGGTAGTTGCCCTCGACGATGACGAAGCGGGCCGAGGCCGGCACGTGCTCGGCCGCTGCCCGCGAAAAATCGGCCGCGCGGTCGAAGGCTGGCGCGAAGACCTCCGAGCCCGGCGCCCGCAGCCGCTGGAGCAGCGCGGCGAAGCCGGCGTAGTCGAAGGTCTCGGGCGCGCCCTTGCGGGCCGAGAGCCCGCGCGCGGCGAGAAGCGTGTTGTCGAGGTGGAAGCCGTCCATCGCCAGAAGTGCGGCCTCGGCGCCGAGCAGCTCGCGCAGCCGCGCGGCCAGCGTCGACTTGCCGGCGGCCGGCGGTCCGGCGACGCCGATGACGAAACGGCCGCGCCCGGCGGCGCGCCGGAACAGCTCCGCGGCGAGATGCGCGACGTCCGACATGGTCCTGCTCCCGTCCGGACGACGGCCGCGTCCGGCACGTTCAATCTGGGGATCGGCGCGCCGGCCGGCAAGCGCCGCGGGCGCGAAAAGAAAGGGGCCCGCCGATGGCGAGCCCCCGAATTGCGTTCCGCGCGTGGCGGGCTGGCTACATGCCCGATTCCTTGGCGATCAGCGCGCGGGCTTCCTCGACCAGCGCCTTGCCGTCGAGGCCCTTGCCGGAAACCTCCTGGATCCAGGCGTCGACCACGGGCGCGGCCGCGTCCTTCCAGCGTTGCGTCTCGGCCTCGTCGAGGGTCATGATGTTGTTCTTCCTGTCCTGCGCGATCTTGAGGCCGATCTGGTCGCCCTCGTCCATCACGCGGCCGAAGAAGGCGGCGGTATCGAGGCCGGAATTGGCGTCGATCACCTTCTTCACGTCGTCGGGTAGCTTGTCGTAGGAGGCCTGGTTCATCGCGAAGACGAAGGTCTGCGTGTAGAGGCCGTTCTTGCCCGAGAAGCCGGTATGGTTGTGGACGAGCTCGCTGATCTTCAGCGACGGCGTCACCTCCCACGGCACGGTTGTCGCGTCGATCACGCCCTTCGACAGCGCATCGGTCGTGGCCGGCACCGGCATGCCGACCGGCGTCGAGCCCAGCTTCTCCAGCATCTGGTTGATGACGCGCGAGCCGCCGCGGATCTTCAGCCCCTTCATGTCCTCCAGCTTGGTCACCGGGTTCTTGGAGTGGATGAGGCCCGGCCCGTGCGTGTGCCAGGCGATCACCTTCATGCCCTTGAACTCGTCGACGCAATGCTTCTCGCAATAGAGCTGGAACGCGCGCGACGTCTGCTCGCCATTGGTCATGATGAAGGGCAGCTCGAACGCTTCCGTCGCCGGGAAACGGCCGGGCGTGTAGCCGATCACGGTCCAGATAAGGTCGACGAAGCCGTCGTTCACCTGGTCGATGAGCTGCGGCGGCGTGCCGCCGAGCGCCATCGCGTCGTATTTCTCGATCTTGAGCTTGCCGCCCGCTTCCTTCTGCACCTTCTCGATCCAAGGCAGGATCGCCTTGGCGGGGATGGTGGCCTGCGGCGGCAGCATCTGGTGCACCCGCAGCGTCACCTCCTGGGCATGGGAAACGACCGTCATCGCGCCCAGTGCGACGGCGGCTGTCAGCAACTTCCTGAAGATTGTCATCGGCGTTCCTCCCTGAAACTGTATTGTTATATAACAGAACTATTTTCGGCGAGGAAGCGGCGAAAGCGGTATACGCGGCGGTCGCGCCGTTCGCCGCGAAATCCGCGAAACCGGCCGGAATCGGACATATGCCGCGTGGCCCGCTCGAAAAAAGTATGCAGGCGCTTGCGCTGCCGGGGCCGATGGAGCCATAGGGTCGCGACGGAAGCCCGCCTTCGAGCGGGGGAGAAAGATCCGCTGGAGGATATGGAATGACAGTCAAGACCGCCGCGAAGCCGCCTTTCCGCGCCGACCATGTCGGCAGCCTGCTGCGCGCCGAATCGGTGAAGACCGCGCGCAAGCGCTTCTTCGAGGAGAAGTCGATCGGCCGCGAGGAACTGAAGGAGGTCGAGGATGCCGCGATCCGCGACGTCGTCAAGCTCCAGCAGGACGCCGGCCTGCCGGTGGTGACCGACGGCGAGACGCGCCGCGCCTACTGGCATTTCGACTTCATGGGCGGCCTCGACGGCATGGAGATCGTCGAGGGCGAGGCGAACGTGAAGTTCGCCGGCGTGGCGCTGACGACGCGCCCCGTCATCACCGACAGGCTCGACTTCCCGGCCGACCACCCGATGCTCGACCACTACAAATATCTCGCCTCGGTGGCGGCGGGGACGCCGAAGATCTCCATCCCCGGCCCGAGCTGCGTCCACTTCCGCACCCGCCGCGAGGACATCGCGCCGGCCGAATACCGCAAGGACGAGGAGAAGCTGTTCTCCGACATCACGGCGACCTACAGGAAGGCGGTGCAGGCCTTCTACGACGCCGGCTGCCGCTACCTCCAGATGGACGACATCTTCTTCGCCTATCTGTGCGACCCGCGCCAGCGCGCCGAGCGCAAGGCGAACGGCCAGGATCCCGATTTCCTCATCGACCGCTACGCGCAGATGATGCACGACGCCATCGCCGACCGGCCCGACGACATGGTGATCGGCATGCATATGTGCCGCGGCAACTTCAAGTCGACGCACGCGGCCGAGGGCGCCTACGACCCGGCGGCCGACGCCATCTTCAACAAGACCGGCGTCGACATCTACTTCATGGAATACGACACCGAGCGCGCCGGCGGGCTGGAGCCGCTGCGCCTGCTGCCGAAGGGCAGGAAGCGGGTCATGCCCGGCTTCATCACCACCAAGACCGGCGAGCTGGAGAAGTTGGACGATCTGAAGCGCAAGTTCGACGAGGCCTCGAAATATGCCGACATCGACCAGCTCGGCATCGCGCCTCAGTGCGGTTTCGCCTCGACCGAGGAAGGCAACACCGTCACCGTCGACGACGAGAAGCGCAAGCTCGACCTCGTGGTGAAGACGGCCGAGGCGATCTGGGGCGGCGTCGCCGCCTGACGGGCTGTCACGTCGCTTCCTGACATCCGGCCGGCGCCCGCGACGGTTGCCGGCCGGGCGTTTGCCGCGTAGGAACAGCACCGGCGCACGCCTGATGGTGACGGAGCCGGATGACCCGCAGATATTCCGCCTTTTCGCTGTTCGTAGAGGGACTGCGCGGCCAGACGGGCTGGGCGCCGGCCTGGCGCACGCCGAAGCCGAAGGCGCAATATGACGCGGTGATCGTCGGCGGCGGCGGCCACGGGCTGGCCACCGCCTACTACCTCGCGAAGAACCACGGCATCCGCAACGTCGCCGTGGTCGAGAAGGGCTGGCTGGGTGGCGGCAATACCGGCCGCAACACCACAACGATCCGCTCCAATTATTTCTATCCCGAGAGCGTCGCGCTCTACGATTTCGCGCTCAGGCTCTACGAGGGCCTGTCGCGGGAACTCAACTACAACGTCATGTTCTCGCAGCGCGGGCTGGTCACGGTCGCCCATTCGGAAGCCGAGATGGAGATCGCCGCCCGCGTGGTCAACGCCATGCAGATCAACGGCACCGATGCCGAGCTGCTCGGCCCCGAGGAGGTCCTGAAGCGCGAGCCGCTGCTCAACATGTCCGACCGCGCGCGCTTCCCCGTCTTCGGCGGCGTCTGGCAGGGCCGCGCCGGCGTGGCGCGCCACGACGCGGTCGCCTGGGGCTATGCGCGCGCGGCAGACCGGATGGGCATCGACATCATCCAGGACTGTGAGGTCGAGGGCTTCCTCGTCGAGGACGGCCGCTGCGCAGGCGTCGAGACGGCTGGTGGCACCATCCGCGCCGGCGCGGTCGGCCTTGCCGTCGCCGGCCATTCGAGCGTTATGGCCGCGAAAGCCGGCTTCGGCCTGCCGATCCAGTCCTATTCGCTGCAGGCGATGGTGTCGGAGCCGGTCAAGCCCTGCATGGAAACGGTAGTGCTCTACCCGGGCACGGGCACCTATCTGTTCCAGTCCGACAAGGGCGAGATCGTCGTCGGCGGCGGCATCGACCGCGTGCCGTCCTACGCCCAGCGCGGCAACCCGCCGGCGCAGCGGCAGGTGCTCTCCGGCCTGCTCGAGATGTTCCCCGCCTTCGGCCAGTTGAAGCTGATGCGCCAATGGGCCGGCAATGTCGACGTCACGCCGGATTCGTCGGCGGTTCTCGGCCCGTCGCCGCTGCCCGGCCTCTATCTCAATTGCGGCTGGGGCACCGGCGGCTTCAAGTCGATCCCCGCCGGCGGCTGGCTGCTGGCGCACCTGATCGCGAAGGGCGAGCACCACGAGATCAGCCGGCCCTTCGACCTCTCCCGCTTCATGACCGGCCGCCTCGTCGACGAAGCGGCCGGCTCCGGCATCGCGCATTAGGAGGCCGGCGAGGATGCAGCTCTTTTCCTGCCCCTTCTGCGGCCCGCGCGACGAGACGGAGTTCCACTTCGCCGCCGAGGCCGGCAAGACCCGGCCCGAGCCGGCCGGCGAGGTGAGCCCGGAGGCGTGGTCGGGCTATCTCTACGCGAAATCCAATCCGGGGGGCCCGTCGCGCGAGATCTGGCAGCACGTCACCTGCGGTGAGTTCTTCCTGATGGAGCGCGACACGCTGACCCACGAGGTGGCGGGGTCGAAGGCGTTGCGAGGGCAGCGCCCATGACCGCCCGCCGCCTCTCCACCGCCGCCGACGGCCCGGCGGTTCCCTTCACCTTCGACGGCAAGCCGTTCGAGGGCCGGCCGGGCGACACCATCGCCTCCGCCCTGCTGGCGGCCGGCGTCCGCGTCGTCGGCCGCAGCTTCAAGTACCACCGGCCGCGCGGCGTCTGGGGCGCCGGTGCCGAGGAGCCCAACGCGCTGGTCGACGTGAGCCTCGACGGCCGAACCACGCCCAACCTGCGCGCCACCACCGAGCCGCTGGTCGAGGGCATGGCGCTGCGCGCCGTCAACGCCCGCCCGAGCGCGGCGGCCGATCGTGGCCGCGTGCTCGACCGCTTCGCCAAGTTCATCCCCGCCGGCTTTTACTACAAGACCTTCATCTGGCCGGACTGGCACCGCTTCGAGCCGCGCATCCGCGCCATGGCCGGCCTCGGCCGGCTCGACCCGGCGACGCATCCACCTGCCGACTGCCCGATCGTCCATGCCAGGTGCGACGTGCTGGTCGTCGGCGCCGGCCCCGCCGGCCTGTCCGCCGCGCGCGCGGCGGCGGCCTCCGGCGGCAGCGTCATCCTCGTCGACGACCAGGAGCGGCTCGGCGGCGCGCTGCTCCACCGCCATGCCGAGATCGACGGCCGGCCCGGCCGCATCTGGGCCGCCTCCTGCGTCGAGACGCTGCGCGCCGCCGGCCACCGCGTGCTCGCCTCGGCCACCGCCTTCGGCGTCTACGACCACAACCTCGTCGGCGTCTGGCAGCGGCGCTTCGGCCGGCCCGACGCGCTGTGGCAGATCCGCGCCGGCCGCATTGTCGTGGCCGCCGGCGCCATCGAGCGGCCGCTGGTCTTCCCCGACAACGACCGGCCGGGGGTGATGTCGGCGGAGGCCGCGCTTTTCTATCTGCGCCGCCACGACCTGCTCGTCGGCGAGCGCATCGTCGTGGCGACCAACAACGACAAGGCCTATGCGGTCGCCCGCGCGCTGGCGACGGCCGGCGCCAGGGTCGCGATCGCCGACATGCGCGCCTCGGCTGCCCCGCAGACTGCAGAAGGCCTGTCGGTGCTGCCCGGCGCCCGCGTCACGGCGGTGGAGGGCGAGGACGGCGTCGAGGCCGTGCGCGTCGGCGGCCGCCGCGTCGAGGCCGACTGTCTGCTCGTCTCCGGCGGCTTCACGCCGACCGTCCATCTCCACGCCCAGGCGAAGGGCAAGCTGCGCTACGAGGAGAGCCTCGCCGCCTTCGTGCCGGCCGAGCGGCTGCCGGGCCTCGTCGTGGCGGGCGCCGCAAAAGGCCGCCGCTTTCGCTCCGGCGGGGTGGGCGACGCGCTGGCCCCCTGCGGCGGCCCGGGGGGGGCCGCCCCGCCCGGCCCCCCCCTCGCCTCCTTCCGCATGGAGGCTACCCGCCCCCGGCCCGCCGCCGCACAGCGCCCCGAGATGGGCCTGCCTCACCGCAGC
>Ga0066256_1005355_pt1 | contig 10670 bp, 7 predicted proteins | sample ThiBio_1000_biof_FD_87107 | JGI IMG/M metagenome (GOLD analysis project Ga0066256, IMG submission 87107) | Wastewater bioreactor microbial communities from Cape Town, South Africa - Thiocy_expt_1000_biof (version 2) | ecosystem: Engineered > Bioreactor > Thiocyanate-remediating >... | reverse complement strand
CCACGTATTCGCCGACGCGCTGGAAGCCGCCGGTGGTGAGCAGGCGCGACGAAAACGCCGCGACCGGCACCGCCAGCGTCGCGGCGTCCGGCGCCGATGCATCCAGCACTTCGGTCTTGCCGGCGCGCAGCGCCGCCGCGAGCGAGCGCGGGAATTCACCGCCACCGTTGACCTGCAGGTAAACGCGCTGCGCCATCGTCGCCGGCAAGGCCGCGCTGCGGCGCAAGTGGAACCCGCAACCGGCGAGCAAAACGCTGGTGCCAATGCAAAACAGGACGGGCAGCCATTCACGGATGTGCATCGAATCGACTCCGGTTGCACGACATATCGGGATTTCGGGTTCCGACGGCGAGCTCGATATCACCACATCGTCATTCCGGGGCGATCGCCGGCCTCATCGGCGATCGAACCCGGAATCCAGCTCTTGGCGCCCGCAAACCCGGAACATGGATTCCGGGTTCCGCATCCAATGAAGCTGGATGCGTCCCCGGAATGACGACAAGGTTGATGTGGTCGCCCCGGGTCCCCGAAAGCATAGCAGTCGCCGCGATCAATACTGGTTCAGCCCGCGACGATGTTCACGATCTTCCCCGGCACCACGACGACCTTGCGCACCGACTTGCCCTCCATCGCGGCGACGACGTTGGGCAACACCATCGCCTGGGCTTCCAGTTGCTCGCGCGGGGCATCGGGCGCGGCTTCCAGCGTGCCGCGCAACTTGCCGTTCACCTGCACCGCGAGCACCACGCTGTCACGCACCAGCGCGGCCGGATCGGCCTGCGGCCACGGCACGTCCTCGACCAGGGTTTCCGCGTGCCCGAGCGTCTGCCACAACGCGTGGCTCGTGTGCGGCGTGAACGGATTCAGCAACAGCACCATCGTTTCCAGCGCCTCGTGCCGCAGCGCTCGCCCGGCGTCGCCCGTGTCGTCGAACTTCGCGACCACGTTCAGCAATTCCATCAGGGCCGCGATCGCGGTGTTGAAATTGCGTCGGCGGCCGATGTCGTCGCCGACCTTGGCGATGGTTTCGTGGACCTGGCGGCGGAAGGCCTTCTGTGCTGGATTCAGTGTCGCGGGATCGGTCCGGTCGCCAGCCTTTCTCCCATCGGCCCGCTGGGCCACTTCCCCAGCAAGCGGGGGAAGATGATCTGCGCGAGATTGCCCCCCATCGGCGCTGCGCGCCACTTCCCCCGCAAGCGGGGGAAGATGATCAGTGCGGCCTGCGGCCGCAACGCCTAGATCGGGATGGTCCGGTTGCGACGCGTGCGTCACCACTTCGCGCCAGAATCGGCGCAGGAAACGCGCCATGCCCTCGACGCCGGCCTCGTTCCATTCCAGCGACTGGTCGGGCGGCGAGGCGAACATCGAGAACAGCCGCACCGTGTCGGCGCCGAACTTGTCGATCATCACCTGCGGGTCGACGCCATTGTTCCTGGACTTCGACATCTTCTCGCTGGCGCCGATCGACACCGGCTGCCCGTCGGCTTTCAGCGTGGCGCCCACCACGCGGCCGCGTTCGTCGCGCTGGACGTCCACATCCGCGGGGTTGATCCATACCCGCTGCTGCTCTTCCGAGTCCCGAGCCTCGAGTCCCGAGTCCCGATAGAACGTTTCCGCCACCACCATGCCCTGGCACAACAGGTTGGTCGCCGGTTCGTCCGAATGCACGAGCCCTGCGTCGCGCAGCAGCTTGTGGTAGAAGCGGAAGTACAACAGGTGCAGGATCGCGTGCTCGATGCCGCCGATGTACTGGTCGACCGGCAGCCAGTAATCGGCGCGCGCGTCGATCTGGGTCGGCGCGCCCGGCGAGCAGTAGCGCGCGTAGTACCACGACGATTCCATGAAGGTGTCGAAGGTGTCGGTTTCGCGCTCGGCCGCGCCGCCGCATGCGGGGCAACGCGTCATGCGCCATTCCGGATCGGTCTTCAGCGGCGATTGCACGCCCGAAAACGCCACGTCTTCCGGCAGCACCACCGGCAACTGGTCTTCCGGCACCGGCACCGCGCCGCACTTCGGGCAATGGATGATCGGGATCGGGCAGCCCCAGTAGCGCTGCCGCGACACGCCCCAGTCGCGCAGGCGCCAATTCACCCGGCGGCCGGCGCGGCCTTCGCGTTCGAAGCGTTCGGCCAGCGCATCGACCGCCTGCCGGTAATCCATGCCGTCGTAGTCGCCCGAGTTCACCAGCGTGCCGTATTCGGTGAACGGCCCTTGCATGATGATGTGGTCCGCGTACTCGGCCAGTAGCGCGACGACCGGCCCCGGCTCGGCCACGTCGATCGGATGCGATTGCCCCAGTGCCGCGCTCATCGCATCGGTGTTGTCGGCGGCGTCGCGGCCGAGTTCACGGATCGCGTCGCGCATCGGGTCGCTCACGATCACGATCATGATGGGCAGGCTGTACTTCGTCGCGAATTCCCAGTCGCGCTGGTCATGCGCAGGCACGGCCATCAGCGCGCCGGTGCCGTAACCCATCAGCACGAAGTTGGCGATCCAGATCGGGATGCGCTCGCCCGTGACCGGGTGCAGCGCGAACAAGCCGGTATCGACGCCCTTCTTCTCTTTCGTCTCGAGTTCGGCCTCGGACACGCCACCGCGCCGGCATTCGTCGATGAAGGTTTGCAGGGCCGGGTTGTGGCGTGCGGCCTCCGCCGCCAGCGGATGCTCGGCAGCCACCGCGATGTAACTCACACCCATCAAGGTGTCGGGCCGCGTGGTGAACACTTCCAGCGAGCCGCCGCCCTCGACGTCGAAGCGGATCTCCAAGCCCTCCGAACGCCCCAGCCAGTTGCGCTGCATGATCTTGACCGCATCGGGCCAGCCCGGAAGCTTGTCCAGACCCTCAAGCAATTCATCGGCATACGCGGTGATCTTGAGGAACCACTGCGGTATCTCGCGCTTCTCGACCACCGCGCCGGAACGCCAGCCGCGGCCATCGACCACCTGCTCGTTGGCGAGCACGGTCTGGTCCACCGGATCCCAGTTCACCACGCTGTTCTTGCGGTACACCATGCCCTGCTTGAACAACCGCGTGAACATGCGTTGCTCGTGCACGTAGTACGACGGATCGCAGGTAGCGAACTCGCGCGACCAGTCGATCGCGAAACCCATCGCTTTCAACTGTTCGCGCATGTGCGCGATGTTCTCGCGCGTCCACTTGTCGGGCGGGATGCCGCGCTTGATCGCCGCGTTCTCGGCCGGCAGCCCGAACGCATCCCACGCCATCGGCTGCAGCACGTTCCTGCCTTGCATGCGCGCAAAGCGGCTGATCACGTCGCCGATCGTGTAGTTGCGCACGTGGCCCATGTGCAGCGCCCCGGACGGGTACGGCAGCATCGAGAGGCAGAAATATTTTTCGCGCGAAGCGTCTTCCGTCACCTCGAACGCGCGGGTGTCGGACCAGAACTTCTGCGCGGCGGCTTCGACGGCGCTGGGGTTATAGGCGCGGGGGTGGTAGGCGCCGGGGTTGTCGGTAACGGGATCGTGGTTTTCCTGCATGGCAGCGGTGCAATCCGGCAACGGTTGTCCAGGATTCGCCAGCCTACCGCAGTGCAGCAACAGCGCCAAGCGCGAGCGGCTTCAACTGGAAAACCGTTCGTCCCGAGGTATTGAAAGAGTCGACAGAAGCGCGCGCGCTACGCGGACAAGGGTGATCGCAGGAAATCCTCAAAGCGTACCGATGTAGTCCGCGCCAAGCTTGCCCAAATGAAGCCGGCAATGAGGGCGCCGGTGGGCAGGCTCTTGCCGACGCGCCGGTCTGCAGGCGGTGGAACGCCGCACTGAACGAACGCGCTACCGAACTTTCCCAGGTTGCTGTACTCAGAAGTACTGTAGCGCAGGAGGTATCTACACCGAAATATCGTTTTAGGAAGTTGTTGAGGTATTCGACAGACGCCTGGACGTCAGGCGCGATTCTGGGCCACCCGATCCACCGGGTTCGGATGGCCCATGGCACAGGAGACGTAGCGATGACGATATTCCCGATCGATCGTTGGATCACGTTTGCGCGGCCGGCCGTGGCCCTCGGCTTGGCGGTGGCGCTGTTTTACCCGGCTTCATCCTGGGCACAGCGAGCGCCCAGCCAAGGCACACCCGCCACCGCGCAGGAATCGTTCCAGCCGCAGTCCGGCCAGCTTGGCAAGGATGTAGTGTGGGTTCCGACCCCGGATGCCGTCGTCGAAGCAATGCTCGATATGGCCGAGGTGACTGAAGGCGACAAGGTCGTGGACCTCGGCGCGGGTGATGGCCGGATCGCGATCGCTGCGGCGCGACGCGGAGCGCATAGTCTCGGTATCGAATACAACGAGGACATGGTCGCGCTTTCCCGACGCAACGCCGCCCGCGCGGGAGCCCATAACGCGAAGTTTGTGCAAGGCGACATCTTCGAGTCGGATTTTTCCGATGCCGACGTGGTGACGCTGTATCTGTTGCCCGAGCTGAATGAGAGGTTGCGCCCGACGCTGCTGGACATGAAGCCCGGCACCCGTGTTGTGTCCCACCAGTTCACGATGGGCAGCTGGAAACCCGATGCAAAGCGGACGATCGGAGGCAGTGATGCACTGTTCTGGATCGTGCCCGCGAACGTGGCTGGCACCTGGCAGGTCGGCCAGCTCGATGGCGACCTGCAATTGGAGCTGGAGCAGGAATACCAGGAACTGCAGGCACGGGGGCGTTGGGGTTCAGAGGACGCCAGGGTCAGGAATGTCAAGCTGACCGGTGCCGACATTCGGTTCACGGTGACGGACCGCAGCGGCGACGTCCACCATTTCGTCGGCGTCGCCGATCACGACGGTCGGATGACGGGAACCGTCACCGACGGCAACGGTGACCAACGGCCGTTCACGGCCCGCCGTACATCTGCGGTCGAAGGTTAGACGGGGTCGGTTCGAGGCGACGCAATCATGCGGGATGCCGGATTCGACGTCGACCGGATTCACGGGACGCCAAGCCGGGGCGATGGACACCCGAGCCGCGCCCCGGGTCCGCGCGCCGTGCTGGATCTACGCGAGGCCGTTGCGATCATCGTCGGCATCGTCGTCGGTGCCGGAATCTTCGAAGCGCCGTCGCTGGTTGCCGGCATGACCGGCAGCGAAGGGTGGATGCTTGCCGCCTGGGGTTTGGGTGGCCTGGTCTCGCTGATCGGGGCGCTCTGCTACGCCGAACTCGCCACGGCCTTCCCCAGTGCCGGAGGGGACTACCACTTCCTGGGCCGTGCCTACGGACGACGTGTCGCCTTCCTGTTTGCGTGGGCGCGATTCTCTGTGATCACGACCGGATCCATCGCGCTGCTGGCGTTTGTCTTTGGCGACTACATGTCGCAATTGCTGCCGCTCGGCCGGCACAGTGCGGCACTTTATGCGGGGGCAGCCGTCGTGGTGCTCTCCGGGGTCAACCTGCACGGCATCCGCAGCGGTGCCACCACGCAAACCTGGCTCACCCTGTTCGAGGTGGGCGGCCTGATGCTGATCATCATCGCGGGCCTGTACCTGACGACCGGTGGTGGCGCGTCCGTCGAAATGGCCCAGCGTGCGGCCGAGGCCGCACCGGCCGGTGCGCCGTCGTTGGCGGCCTTTGGCCTTGCCATGGTCTTCGTACTCCTGACCTTCGGCGGGTGGAACGAAGCCGCTTACATCAGCGCGGAACTGAAGGACGAGCGTCGCAACATGGTCAAGGCCTTGGTCCTGTCGATCCTCGCCATCACCGCGCTGTACCTCGCGGTCAACTGGGCTTATTGGCGCGGCCTTGGCATGGCCGGCATGGCGCAATCGAACGCGGTCGCAGCGGACTTGCTCAAGGCGGCTTTCGGGCCGGCGGGCGCGATGCTGATATCGGCCATGGTGGCCGTCGCGGCCTTGACGTCGATCAACGCGACGATGATCGTGGGTTCCCGGACCAATTTCGCGGTTGGTCGCGACTGGCCTTCGCTGTCCCGCCTGGGCGGGTGGGACGAGACCCGCGGGACGCCCAGGGTGGCCCTGGCCTTGCAATCGGCTGCGGCTCTCGTGCTGGTGGTGATCGGGTCGTCGGCTGGCGGCGGCTTCAAGGCGATGGTCGAGTTCACTGCACCGGTGTTCTGGATTTTCTTCCTGCTGTCGGGAATTTCACTGTTTGTCCTGCGTGTACGCGAACCCGACGTGCCGAGGCCGTTTCGCGTGCCCATCTATCCGCTGCTGCCCCTGCTCTTCTGCGCGATGTGCGCCTACATGCTGTGGGCGAGCCTGTCCTACGTGAGCAGCCAGGAGCTTGGCGGGTTCAATGCCGCCTGGATCGGCGTTGGGGTTCTCGCCAGCGGCGCGCTGCAGCTTCTCGTGCTCGGCAAGCCGGGGAAAGCGGGTTCCGAAGGTGCCTAGGGATGGCGCAGGAGATCGAGGTCCCGGAGCCCGAGGCGATTTCATTGCCCTGCATCCGCGCAAAGCGGCCGATCACGTCGCCGATCGTGTAGTTGCGCACGTGCCCCATGTGCAACGCACCGGACGGGTACGGCAACATCGAGAGGCAGAAATGTTTTTCGCGCCAAGCGGAGGCGGGACCATGTCGATTGCCGCCGCCTTCGTTCGTCGCACCCATGAGCGCGACCATGCGACAGCAATCCCGGCGGTTTCGCGCCACCGCCCGCCAAGAGGATCGAGACATGCCCCACGCCCAAGCAGGAAGGAACATCGCGGTTTGCCTGTGGTTCGACGGCCAGGCCGAGGAGGCCGCCAACTTCTATGCCAGGACCTTTCCGGATTCGCACGTGGATGCCGTGCACCGCGCGCCGGGCGACTACCCGGCCGGCAAGCTGGGGGACGTGCTGACGGTGGAATTCACCGTGCTCGGGATGCCATTCCTCGGCTTGAACGGCGGCCCGACATTCAAGTTCGACGAAGCGGGTTCGTTCCAGGTCTACACGCGCGACCAGGCCGAGACCGATCGCTACTGGAACGCCATCGTCGGCAACGGCGGCACCGAAAGCGAGTGCGGCTGGTGCAAGGATCGCTTCGGCCTGTCCTGGCAGATCACCCCGCGCGTCCTGATGGACGCGTATACCAGTCCCGACCGCGTCGCCGCCAAGCGCGCGTTCGACGCGATGATGACGATGCAGAAGATCGACATCGCCACCATCGAGGCCGCGCTGCGCGGGTGATCCCGACATTCCCGGATGGCCACCCCGGTCCAGGCGCCCATGCTTGCCGCGCATTCGCTAAGATGCGGCGCTTGGCACATCACGAGGGGTGGTCATGCAAGCATCGACGCGTCGCGGCCCGTTTCACAAAGGCCTGATCCACGGAAGCACGTTCCGCAAACTTCCGCTGGCGATCGCGATCGCCGCGCTGACGATGGGTGTCGCGCAGGCGGCCGAAGCGCCGACCACATCGGAAGCGCCGGCGCTGACGGTGATCCATTGCGCGCACCTGATCGACACGGTCGCCGGCAAGATGCTGGGTGCGACCAGCATCGTGGTCGATGGCCAGCGCATCAAGGAAGTGGTGGCGGGTTCGGTGAGCCGCGACGGCGCCAAGGTGATCGAGATGCCGGCCAACGATACCTGCCTGCCGGGGCTGGTCGATTCGCACACGCACCTCGATGGACAGTTCAGCAAAACCAGCTACAGCGACCAGTTCCGCCTGAACCCTGCCGACTACGCCATCGAGAGCACCGTGTTCGCTCGCCGCACGCTGCTGGCCGGCTTCACCACCGTGCGCAACGTCGGCGACGTCAAGTACGGCACGATCGCGCTGCGCAACGCGATCAACAAGGGAGAGACCGCCGGTCCGCGCATCTTCAGCGCGGGCGAAGCAATCGGTTCGACCGGTGGACATGCGGACGGTAGCGACGGCTACCGTCAGGATCTGCAGGGCGATCCGGGTCCGCAGGACAGCATCATCAATTCGCCCGCGGACGCGTGGAAGGCCGTGCGCCAGCATTACAAGGAGGGCGCGGACCTCATCAAGATCATGCCCTCGGGCGGCGTGCTGGATGAATCGTCCAGCTCGGAGAATCCGCAGATGACGATCGAGGAGATCAAGGCCGTCACCACCGCCGCGCGCGACTACGGCTTCACCGTGGCCGCGCATGCGCATGGCGCCGAAGCCATCCGCCGCGCGGTGCTGGGCGGCGTCGATTCGATCGAACACGGCACCTTCATGGACGATGAGGACATGAAGCTGATGAAGCAGCACGGCACCTGGTACGTGCCGACCATCATCGCCGGCGAGTTCGTGATGGCGAAGGCGAAGGAAGGCTGGTATCCGCCGCAGGTCGCGCGCAAGGTGCAGGCGGGCATGCCACCCATGTATGCGATCCAGGCCGCCACCACCCACGCCGCGACGCTGCTGAAGCACCAGAATGATTTCGGCAGCATCACGGCCGGCAAGTACGCCGACGTGGTCGCGGTGCCGGGCAATCCGCTCGACGACATTGCGTTGATGAAGAAGGTGGATTTCGTGATGAAGGCGGGTACGGTCTACAAGCAGGACGACAAGCCCACCGATGCCGCGCTGGAATCCAGCCTTGGAATGTGAGAGGAACGCCTCCAGTTAAGGCAAGCCTCGTCCTTTTTTTGCCGTCATTCCCGCGCAAGCGGGAATCCAATTGTTTCAGACCGGATCAAAATGGATTCCGGGTTCCGCGCTGCGCGCGGCCCCGGAATGACGACTGGTTCTGTTGAAGTCCGGGTCAACCAGGAACGCCCATGAACCTCAAACCCCAACCCGAAGGCGCGACCGCGGCTGCCGATCCGTTCGTGTTCGAAGCCGGTGAAGCCAACTTCGAAGCCGATGTCCTGCAGGCTTCGCTGGAAACCCCGGTACTGGTGGATTTCTGGGCAACCTGGTGCGGGCCGTGCAAGACGCTCGGCCCGACCCTGGAAAAGCTCGCGGGCGAGTACGCGGGTGCGTTCCGGCTCGCCAAGATCGACTGCGACAGGGAACAGCAGCTCGCCGGCATGTTTGGCGTGCGCAGCATCCCGACCGTGGTGTTGATCCAGGGCGGCCAGATCGTGGACGCGTTATCCGGCGCGCTGCCGGAATCGCAGGTGCGGGAATTCCTGAAACGCCATCGCATCGAACCGGCGACGCGCATCGAGGCGCCGGCGCAGGAAGTCGAGGACGACAATGCGCCGGCGGAGACGCCCAAGGCCGCGATCGCGCGCATCGAGAAGGCGCTGGCGGCCGCGCCCGACGACGCGGCGTTGAAGCTCGACCTCGCGCTTGCGAAAGCGCGCACGGGCGACACCGCGAACGCGCAGGCGACGCTGGATGCCCTGCCCGTCGACCTCGCCGAAGACGATCGCGCCAAGGCGCTGGCGGCACTGCTGGCGATGCAGGGATCGCTCGCCGGCATCCCGGGAGCGGCCGAATTGCTGGCGCGGGTAGAACGCGATCCGCGCGACTTCGCAGCGCACGACGGCCTGGGCGTACGCCAGTTGCTGGGCGGCGATGCGGCGGATGCGATGCAACATTGGCTGGCGATCCTGGCCGCCGAGCGCGGCTGGAACGACGGCCTCGCGCGCAAGCGCCTGCTCGACGCGTTCCGCATCGTGAACGACGAGTCGCTGGTCGCGGCCACGCGCCGCCAGATGTCTTCGCTGCTGTTCTGAGTCGTCGCGTGTTCCGCTACGAACACCGCTCGGAGCCGTTGCTGCCCTGGCGGTTGTTCCTGCTGCGCCGGGTCGGCAAGACGCTGGCCGCGGCCGCCGCGGTCATCGCGGTGTCCCTCCTCATCGGCATGCTCGGCTATCGCCTGACCGAGGGCATGGGCTGGCTGGATGCCTTCCTGAACGCATCGATGATCCTGGGCGGCATGGGCCCGGTGGACACACTTCACACCGATGCCGGCAAGCTGTTCGCGGGTTTCTACGCGCTGTACAGCGGCCTGGTGCTGGTCGGCACGGCTGGCTTGCTGCTGGCACCTTTCATGCATCGGCTGATGCATCGGTTCCATTTGGAAAACCGCCACACGGGCGGAGACTGATCGCACCGCGTCGCCCAACTCGATGCCGCCACGGCAAACCGCCCCGCGGGCCGGACTCCATGCGCCGGCGCGTGGCGGGTCTGCGCGCCATCGATCCGCTGCAACGCCCGGGCGCAATGCGGGTGACGGTCGGGAACGACCCTCCATGAACGACAGTGCCCAGCTCCCGGAAGTGCCGGGTTACCGATTGGTCCGCGCAATCGGTAGCGGCGGCGCCGCGACCGTGTACGAGGCGATCCAGCGCTCGCTCGAGCGCCAGGTTGCGGTGAAGGTGTTCAACCTGCCCGACGCCCAGACCGTGGCGCGCTTCGAACCGCTGCTGCGCGCCAACGCGCGCTTGTCGCATCCGCGCATCCTCGGCGCGCACCAGATCGGGCACACCGCCGAGGGCCGGCTGTTCCATTCGATGCCGTTCCTGGTGAGCGCGAAATTGTCCGCGCACACCCTGCGCGCCAAGCCGCTGAGGGTCGCCGCATTGCTACGCGAAGTGCTGGACGCCGTCGGCCACGCGCATCGCTGCGGGATCGTGCACGGCGGGATCAAGCCCACCAACGTGTTGCTCGACGCGTACGGGCATGCCTTGGTGGCGGACTTCGGCATCGCGCGCGGCGCGGCGGAAATCGGCTGTCCACACCCCGACGCCGCCAATTATCAAAGTCCCGAACAGGCGCGCGGCCACGCGCCCGGACAGCGCTCGGATTTCTACAGCATCGGCG